>JACCDS010560262.1_pt1 | contig 40148 bp, 43 predicted proteins | sample 7446441 | NCBI WGS metagenome assembly JACCDS01 (sample SAMN15323445, study PRJNA562643) | freshwater metagenome | isolation source: river surface water | place: USA:Blue River Watershed | collected 2017-08-17 | reverse complement strand
TGACTGCGGTCTCGTTGGCGACCTGTTCGAGGCTGTACCCGAGATTGTCAAAGAACTCGGCTGATCTCAGCAGCGATCCCGATGAGGCAGTCCGCGGCCGTCCTGTCGTCCACATGACAGACGGCCGTTTTTGTTTGCGACACAATCCACTGAACAAGAAAACCTGGAGCTTGGAATGAGCTATACCGCCCCGCTGAAGGACATGCTGTTCGTGATGAACGAACTGTCTGGACTCGATGCTGTCAGCAAGTTGCCCGGCTGCGAAGATGCGACGCCGGAGACGGCCGAAGCCGTACTCGAAGAGAACGCAAAATTCTGCGGCGAAGTGATCGCGCCGCTGAACTGGACCGGTGACCAGCAGCCGAGCCACTGGCGCGATGGTCTGGTGACGACCACGCCGGGATTCAAGGACGCGTTCAAGGCGTTCGGCGAGGCGGGCTGGCAGGGCTTGCAGCATCCGCAGGAATTCGGCGGCCAGGGCCTGCCGAAGCTGCTCGCGACGCCGTGCATCGAAATGCTGAACTCGGCGAATCTGTCATTCGCTCTTTGCCCTCTATTGACCGATGGCGCGATCGAAGCCTTGCTGACCGCCGGCAGCGACGAGCAGAAGGCGCTGTATATCCCGAAGATGGTGTCCGGCGAATGGACCGGCACGATGAACCTGACCGAGCCGCAGGCCGGCTCCGATCTCGCACTGGTACGTACGCGTGCGGTGCCGCAGGGCGATGGCAGCTTCAAGGTGTTCGGTACCAAGATTTATATCACCTACGGTGAGCACGACATGGCCGAAAACATCGTGCATCTGGTATTGGCGCGTACGCCGGACGCACCGGAAGGTGTGAAGGGCATCTCGCTGTTCATCGTGCCGAAATTCATGGTGAATGCGGATGGTTCGCTCGGTGCGCGCAATGACGTGCACTGCGTGTCGATCGAGCACAAGCTCGGCATCAAGGCCAGCCCGACCGCGGTGCTGCAGTTTGGCGATCAGGGCGGTGCGGTCGGCTACCTGGTTGGCGAAGAGAATCGTGGCCTCGAGTACATGTTCATCATGATGAATGCTGCGCGCTTTGCGGTCGGCATGCAGGGCGTCGCGGTGGCCGAGCGGGCATATCAGAAGGCGGTGCAGTATGCGAAGGATCGCGTACAGTCGCGCGATCTCGCTGGCTCAGCCGGGCCAGTAGCGATCATTCATCATCCGGACGTCAAGCGCATGCTGATGAGCATGCGCGCGCAAACCGAGGCTTCGCGCGCGCTGGCGTATGTGACGGCCGCGGCGTTCGACGCCGCGCATCATCATCCGGACGAGGCCACGCGCCATGCGAATCAGGCGTTCTACGAGTACATGGTGCCGGTTGTCAAAGGCTGGTCGACCGAACTGTCGCTTGATGTCACGTCGACTGGCGTGCAGGTGCATGGCGGCATGGGCTTCATCGAGGAGACCGGCGCGGCGCAGCACTATCGCGATGCGCGCATCCTGACCATCTATGAAGGCACGACCGCGATTCAGGCCAACGACCTGGTCGGCCGCAAGACGGTGCGTGACGGCGGCGCAGTGGCCAAGCAGATCATTGCGCAGGCGCGTGCGACGGCCGATGCACTGAAACTGTCCGACTCAGCCGACCTGGCTGCGATCGGCCGTCGTCTGTCGGTGGCAGCGGACGCGCTGCAGCAGGTGGTGGAATTCATCGCGTCGACGATGAAAGCCGACATCAAGGCGGTGTTTGCCGGCAGCGTGCCTTACCTGAAGATGGCCGGTGTGGTGTTTGGCGGCTGGCAGATGGCGCGTGCTGCGCAGATCGCGCAGCAGAAGCTCGCGTCGGGCGATGGCGATGCGTCGTTCTACGGTGCGAAGATTGCGACTGCGCGCTTCTTTGCCGATTACTTCCTGTCGACCGCGACGGCGTCGCGCGATGCAATCGTCGAAGGCAGCGCAGGTGTGCTGGCGCTGACGGAAGAGCAGTTCTGATTTCGAGACGGCCGGTCTACCGGCCGGCCGCCTCCCAGGGATTGAGAAGCTCAGCGCCGCACGACTCGAAGTCGCAGGTATTTCGCGTGACAACTGTCATGCGATGAACCAGCGCGGTGGCTGCGATCATTGCATCGCGGTCGGCGCACCGGTTCGGTACATGCAAGGTCGCACAGCAGCGGGCGACCGCGACGTCCATCGCGAGAATCCGGTCGGCGAAAAGTGGAAGCACCTGTTCTTCCAGCCATTGCCTCAGCCGTCGCCCTTGCTCTCTATCTCGCCGCTCGATCTGCAGCACGCCGGTTTCGAGCTCGAGAATGGTGACAGCAGACAAGAAGAGCTGGCCTGCCGGTATGCCGGAAGCCCATGCGACGACATTTGCGTCGGCCTTGCCGGATTTCTTTTTCCTAAGCTCGGAAAGAACGTTGGTATCGAGCAGATACATCAGGACAGATCGGCTGGCCGAAACACCGTGGTCAGTTTTGGCGGCACAAAGTCGATGTCGTCGTCTTCGGGCATCGAGATAAGATCAACCAGATTTTCTTCGGTGCTGGTGAGTCGATGATATTCATCGATCGTCAGCAGCACATGCGAAGGCCGGCCACGATCGGTAATGAAGACGGGGCCATTAGCAGCGGCTTTTTTTGCGCCCGTCGTGTCCTGGTTGAATTCCCGGCTCGAGAAGGTGGTGATGTGCATGGCATCCTCCCATGAAGCTAGGTAGTAACGTTACTACTTTGGTGGCTTGGCCGCAAGCTTAGCCGTATGCCCCGCCGGTCAGCATCAGATCGAAAGCGCGCGCGATCACGCTCAGCAGCAGGGTTGCACCGTAGAACAGATTGGCGACCATCAGGGCTGCGACCGGCCAGTGGGAGTCGGATTGCTCGCCGGAGCCGGCATTCCAGGTCGCGTCCCATTTTTCGTCTGGCATCAGGCCGATGACAAAGGTCTCGATGCTGGCGACCAGCGCCGACAAGATCAGTGGCGAAGCGGTCACCAGCAGCGGCTGACCGGGTAGCGCAAGCAGCAGCGCTGCGGTGGCGGGCAGGCTGGCCAGATGCAGCCAGCCCCAGCGGTCGCCGGTACCTTTCAGGTAGAAACGATGCAGACCAATGGCGCCTAGCAAAAATGCCAACAGGGCGGCGAGAGTCTTGTTTTTGTGGCGGACAGTCATGTTCAGAGGTGTAAATTCATGCGGGTTCGCAGGCGGTAAGCGTAGCCGAATGACAAATTTTACAAAGCCGCCAGTGTGCCGCAGCTAGTGCCATGCTGCCAACCCCAATTAGGTGATTTGCGGCCGGGGGGTGAAAACCGTTATAATCGCGGACTTTTCCGTGTTCGAACCCATTTTTACGAGAAAACTATGGTCGTAATTCGTCTTTCCCGTGGCGGCTCCAAGAAGCGCCCGTTCTACAATATCGTTGCTACCGATTCGCGTAGCCGTCGTGACGGCCGCTTCATCGAGCGCATCGGCTTCTACAACCCGATCGCTTCCGGCGCTGCCGAAGGCTTCAGCATCAAGCAGGATCGCCTGACTCACTGGCAAGGCGTTGGCGCACAACTGTCGTCGACCGTCGAGCGCCTGGTGAAGGCTGCTGCGAAGAAGGCCGCTTAATTTGGCTTCTGGCAGTACCGCGGGAATTCCCGTTCCCGACGATCTGGTGCTGGTCGCGCATGTCACCGGTGCTTATGGCATCACCGGATGGGTCAGGCTGAGGCCGTATTCATCTGAAGCCAGCGCACTGCTTCATGCGAAGACCTGGTGGCTGGATAAACCGGAACTGCACGATGTCGATGTGATGCAGGTGCGCACTCAGGGCGAAGACATTGTCGCGCATGTGATGGGCATCGAAAGCCGGAACGCTGCGGAAGATTTGCGTGGCGCGACGGTTCAGATCCGGCGCGCGCATTTCCCGCCGCTAAATGACAACGAGTTCTATTGGATTGACCTGATCGGCCACGACGTAGTGAATCTCGCCGGCGAAGCGTTGGGCAAGGTGGTCGGACTGATGGACAACGGCGCGCACCCGATTCTGCGTGTTGCCGTTTCGGCGCAGGGCACGGAGAAGGCGCAGGAATTACTGATACCGTTCGTCGATCGCTTCGTGCCGAGGGTCGACCAGCAAGCGAAATTGATTACCGCCGATTGGGAAAAGGATTTCTGACCGGGTGTGTTTAGTGCCTCTAACAAAACGGCGATGGCTAGGCGCGCCGCCGCAGACAGTACAAGCTGTACGGCAAGGCGGCGCAACGACGCTAGCGGCATTTTGTTAGAGGCACTTAGCAGGAGGGAAGATGCAGTTTGATGTGATCACGCTCTTCCCGGAAATGTTCAGTGCACTGACCGCCTCCGGTATCACGCGGCGCGCATTCGAGCAGCAACGATGCCTTCTGGCCTTGTGGAATCCGCGTGATTTCACTAGCGACAATCACCGGACCGTGGATGACCGGCCGTATGGCGGCGGTCCCGGCATGGTGATGATGGCAGCACCGCTCGAAGCCGCGATCATGGCGGCCGGTTCGCGTCAGCAGCAGGCTGGGCTGCCGCGACCGAGGACGATTTACCTGTCGCCGCAAGGCGCGCCGCTGAACCATGCGAAGGCCGTGCAGCTGGCGACCGAGCCGGGTGTGGTGTTGCTGTGCGGCCGCTACGAAGCGGTAGACCAGAGATTGCTGGATCGCTGCGTCGACGAGGAGATTAGTCTCGGCGACTTCGTGCTGTCGGGCGGCGAACTGCCGGCGATGGCGCTGATGGACGCGGTGATACGGCTGTTGCCGGGCGTGCTGAACGATGATGCGTCGGCAGTGCAGGACAGCTTTGTGAACGGGCTGCTGGATTGTCCGCATTACACGCGGCCCGAGGTCTATGAAAGTGTGCCCGTGCCGGAGGTGCTGCTTGGTGGCCACCATGCGCAGATAGCGACATGGCGGCGTGCGAAGGCACTAGAGGCCACGCTGAAGAAGCGCCCTGAGCTGATAGCAAAGGCGCGCGAGCAAGGATTATTAAGCAAGGCCGATGAGGCCCTGCTGAAGGAATTGCAGCAGTAGTCACGCTTGCAGTACCCGGGTTCAAGCCCGGTTTTGTTCAACCCCATCCTCTACCGGGCATTCGGAGAGCGGCCGCGAAGCGGACTGTTCAAGCGCCGGCAAGATGGTTAAGGAGATAGAAAATGGATCTGATCCAGCAACTCGAGCAGGAAGAGATTGCCCGCCTCGGCAAGAAAATCCCTGAATTCGCACCGGGCGACACCGTCGTCGTGAACGTCAACGTCGTCGAAGGCAACCGCAAGCGCGTGCAGGCCTACGAAGGCGTCGTGATCTCGCGCCGTAACCGTGGCCTGAACTCGAACTTCATCGTCCGCAAGATCTCGTCGGGCGAAGGCGTCGAGCGTACGTTCCAGCTGTACTCGCCGCTGATCGCGTCGATCGAAGTCAAGCGCCGCGGTGATGTGCGCCGCGCGAAGTTGTACTACCTGCGTGAGCGTTCGGGCAAGTCCGCACGTATCCGCGAAAAGCTGCCGACCCGTCGCGCAGCCGCTGCGGAGTAATCGTCTCGGCGATTCCGGAAAAGGGCACCTCGTGTGCCCTTTTTTGCATTCGGACGCGCGCAACGATGTCGCGCGTCCTCACAAAAGAGCATGAGCAAGATCATCTTCGACCCGACGCAGGCGCAAATCGATGCGCTGGCCAATGAACCCCCGGTACCGCTGGCACGCCTGTCGCCCGATTGGCTGCGCCGCCGCTTTGTCGAGCCGATCATCTGGACGCCGGAGTTCGGTACCGACGCAGAAATGAATTTCAGCGGCCGCGCGCCGGTACCGGCCGCGGTGCTGGTACCGCTGGTTGCGCGCGCAGACGAGCTGAGCCTGCTGCTGACGCTGCGTACCGCGCACCTAAATGATCATGCCGGCCAGGTCAGCTTTCCGGGTGGTCGCGTCGATCCGGAAGACAGCGATACGATTGCGACCGCACTGCGCGAAACCGAGGAAGAGATCGGTCTGTCGCGCCGCCATATCGAAGTGATCGGCCAGCTGCCCGACTACCAGACTGGCACCGGCTTCACTGTGACACCCGTGGTGGCGCTGGTCCATCCGCCGTTCGAGCTCGCTGCCGACGAATTCGAAGTCGCCGAGATCTTCGAGGTACCGATGCGCTTCCTGATGGATGGCACCAACCATGAGCGCCGCAGTGCGGAGCTGCCGAACCGTCCGGGACGACGCAGTTTCTATTCGATGCCTTACCGGGATTACTTCATCTGGGGCGCTACGGCGGCGATGCTTCGTAACCTTTACCATTTTCTTCGTGCCGATTGAGCACCATCACCTGATAAGCTAACGGTTATCGCGTAATCAATCCGGAACAAGCCCATGACCCTGTTCTCCATCCTGTGCGTGCTTCTGCTGGAGCAGTTTCGTCCGCTGCGCAAGGACAATCCGATCTACGGATGGATCAAGGCGTTTGCCGATCGCGTCGAACGCAGTTTCAATGCGGGACGTGCCGAACACGGTCGCCTGGGCTGGCTGGTGATGGTCAGTGTGATGGTGATGCCGACGCTGCTGGTCTACTGGCTGCTCGCACTCGTCGGACCGCTCGCGCAGCTGCTGTGGACGATTGCGATCGTTTACCTGACGCTGGGCTTTCGCCACTACAGCCACTATTTCACCGCAATCCAGCTGGCGCTGAACGACGGCGAACTACTGGAGGCACGCCGGCTATTGGCTGAATGGACTCGTGTCGATGCCTCCGGTCTCGATGCGAAGGAAATCTCGCGTGTTGCTGTTGAGAGCGCGCTGGTAACCACCCATCGCAATGTGTTCGGCGTGTTCTTCTGGCTGCTGATGCCGTTCGGTCCGGCCGGCGCGGTGCTGTATCGCGTGGCCGAGTATGTCGCGCGCGCGTGGAACGAGGGGGAAAATTTGAAAGATGAGCCCTTCGGTACGTTCGCGAAAAAAGCCTTCTATGTGATCGACTGGGTGCCGGCGCGGCTGACGGCGATTGCGTTTGCGATCGTTGGCAATTTCGAGGACGCGGTTTATGCGTGGCGTAATTTCGCGCGCCGCTGGAGCGACGAATCGGTCGGCATCATCCTGTCCGCCGGTGGCGGTGCGATGGGTGTGCGGCTCGGCACCCCGGCCGAGTATGCACCGGACATGCCGACGGTGGATGTGACTGCACTCGAAGCCCCGCCGGATATTGAGATCCTGCCGGGTGACGAGCCGTCATTGCGTGCGCTGCAGAGCACGGTCGGCCTGATCTGGCGCGCGCTGTTGCTATGGATGTTGCTACTACTGATCGTGTCCGTGGCTAATTGGCTGGGATAGGCACAGCAAGGCACAGCAAGCCACAGCGGACCATTTCCGGTACCGCAAGAATCCACGATTCGCTTTGCTCGGTGGTCGACTCTTGAGTAAGATAGCAGGATTGCTGCGCTGCCGCAGAACAACGGTGGCGCCGGATTCCACGCCTAATGAAAGATCGGCTACCCATGGCCAGCTCTACTCCCGACACTGCGACCCCTGCGACGGACTTCATTATCCAGGGTCTGACCAGCGAGGGTAGGCAGTTCCGGCCCAGCGACTGGGCTGACCGGCTGTGCGGCATCATGAGCCGCTTTCATCCGGCAGAGTCACCCGGCTTCGATCGTCACCTCCGTTATTCCCCTTATGTCACACCCGCGCTGATCGAGGGCGTGCGCTCGGTGCTTGTCGATGGCCGGCTGCATCAACTCGAACCGCTTGCCTATTTGTTCCTGCGCGATTTTGCGCGCGACAACGACCTGTGCGTGATCGAAGCCTGCGTGCTGCCCGAGCAAGATACGGCCACGGCCTGAACGGCGCACGGCTAGCTCTCCGCCTATCCCTGAATTTCCCTCTTCGCAAGTTCTCCGCTATCGCGATGCCTGTGCGTGTACGCGCCTGCGCACAAGCCGACTCCGGCATGGATGGCGATTGGCGCGCCCTACATTCCCTGATCATTCGGTCGTGCTGAATTGTTAGCGCCGAAGCTAAGAAATACTTCGCGCTTGAAAGAATTTTCAGATGCTGTCCGGCCGCGTCAATTCACGGAAGTGCCTACGATGTCCGATGTACCGACCCAAGCAGGCTTCAGTCTGATCGAACTGATGATCGCGCTTGCGGTGGCCGCCATCGTCGCGGCGTTTGCTCTCCCCTCCTACCACGATCATCTGCAGCGTTCCTATCTGCCAGAGGCGAGCAGCGGCCTGCTGCTAACCGCGATGCGGCTCGAGCAGTACTACCAGGATCATCGCAGCTATCTCGACGGTGTGGCCTGCGGCGTGACGCTGCCGGCGCCCCGGCATTTCAGCTTCAGCTGCGTGCCTGCGGCCGATGGACAGACCTTCCTGTTGACCGCCACCGGCATCGCACAGGACATGATGAGTGAATTTGCATTGACACTGGACCAGGCTGGCAATGCGCGCACGATGGCCTTGCCCGCCAGCTGGGGCAGAGCGCCGCTAGATTGCTGGATTACGAAGCGGGGCAGCCAATGCTGAGCGCCGCATGAACTGTCGACGGCCGGGTCCTGCCGACGGCGTGTCGCTGGTCGAATCACTGCTGGTACTGGCCGTCAGTGCGATTGTGCTGGCGATCGCGACGCCGGCCATCGGCGGCTGGGTGCGTGACCTCGAAGTCCGCAGCAGCGCCGCCGCGTTGCTTGCGGCATTACAGGCAGCGCGCGCCGAGGCAGTCGCACGAAATGCCGAGGTACAACTGACACTGGGAGATGATCAGGGCCATGTTGGCTGGCGCCTGTCATGTGTGCGCGTGAATGCACAATGTCCGGCGACGATACGGCAGCAGCCTTTGCAACGTGCCGATCGCGTGCGCTGGGGAGCCTCGTCGCTGGCCGGCATGCCGACCTTCGACACCACCGTGGTCGCCGGTGCCGGCCTGCCCGGCAGCGTGCGCTTTGACGCGGTCGGCGCAGCACCGGCCGTTGCGGCGGGTGTCGATGTCGCGCGCATCGACATCACGCATGCGGATGCCGCTGCAGCACACCGGCTGGTCGTACTGGTCGCCGCGCAGGGAATGGTGCGGCTGTGCGATCCTGCTGTGGCGCTAGGGCATCCGCAGCACTGCCACTGAATGGACCGGCACAGGATGCGTACATTCACTATCCTGCCGCCGCAGCAGCACGGCAGCACGCTGATTGAAGGGCTGCTGGCCATTGTCGTGTTCTCGGTGGCGCTGGTCGGGCTGCTGCGCTTGCTGTCCACCACGCTGGGCGACAGCGCGAATGCGCAGTACCGCAGCGAGGCCAGTCTGCTGGCATCGGATCTGGTAGCCCGCATGTGGACTGGCGACCGCTCGCCGGACGGACTGAAAGCACGTTTCGGCAACGCGGCTGCGGACGAATATCGGGACTGGACACAACGTGTGCAGGCCACGCTGCCCGGTGTATCCGCAACAGCCAACGTACCTGAGGTAGCGATCAGCGACACGCGCGACGTCACCATCACGCTGAGCTGGCAGGCACCCGGCGGCACCGACGCGCACAGCCTGGTTGTCCATACACGGATAGCTGACTAGCGTATGGACCTCGTCGTTATCCGCAGGACTCGCGGAGCAAGTCTGGTCGACCTGATGGTGGGACTTGCCATTGGCATGGCGGCGATGCTGGTGACGCTGACGGTCGCGGTCAGCTTTGATGCAAGACGCCGTTCCGTCATCGGCGTGGCAGATGCTCAGGGCAATGCGGCGTATGCGGTGGCGCTGATGTCACGCGAGCTGCGCATGGCCGGCAGCGGGCTGGGTCTGTCGGCAGCGATCGGCTGCACCGTGCATCGCGCGGCCAACGGCAATGCCAGCGACAGTTTCATCCTGAGGCCGACGGTGATTGCGGCAGGCAAGCATGGCGCTGCCGATGCGCTGACGACTCTGTCAAGCGGCACCCACGCCGTGCCGCCGGCGCGTCTCATTGCACCGTATACCGTCGGCACGGGCCTGCTGCAGCTCGACACCACGCTCGAGATGACAGCAGGTGATTACCTGCTGCTGCAGTCAGACGGCAAGCCCGATTGTGTGCTGCTGAGGATCGCCGGTTTCGGCACCGGTTCGTCGTATGCGGTGCAGCCATCGGTCGCACCGGGCCTCTTGCCCGGTACGGTCTTCGACATAGGCAGTGCGGCAATCAACCTCGGACAGGTGCGCTACCGGCGCTATTCGGTCGATGCACAGCAGCGCTTGCTGATGGAAAGCTTCAGTCCGGCGTCTGGCCATTGGGTCGGCTCGACGCTGGCCGACGGTATTGCGAACCTGAGGCTGCAGTACGGTTTCGATGCACGCCCCGGCGCGCAGCTGCAGCCACGGGTCACGCGATGGGCCGGCGGTCCGCTGGATGCCGACGGCAATGGCAGCATCGACGCCGCCGACTGGCGCCGGCTGCTGGCATTGCGCATTGCGATGGTCACGCGCAGTGCGCAGCGCAAGGACGGTGCTTGCGATTCGGTTGCGCCGCAGTGGCTGGCCGGGAATGACGCGACTGGCGAGCTCGAACTGACGCGACTGGCGAGCTCGAACTGACGTCGATTCGCGTCGATCATCTTCCCGACTGGCGCTGCTGGCGCTATCGCGTGCTGCAGTCCGAAGTGGCGTTGCGCAACCAGATCTGGAGCGATGACTGATGCGCACCTCGCGGCGTTGGTCCGCCAGTGGCGCGAGCCTGCTGGTGGCGCTGGTGGTACTGGCGATGATGAGCATGGGTGCACTGGCGATGGTGCGTGCGGTCGGTACCGGCTTGCTGATCGCGGGGAACTTCGCGTTCCGGCAGGCGGCGGTGCTCGCGTCAGAGAGCGGCAGCGAGGCGGCGATCAGCTGGCTGTCGGCGCACGTTGACAGTGCCGACGTGCTCACCGATCAGCCGGCGGCTGGCTATTACGCCAGCGTTACGTCCGGCATCGACATGACCGGAAGTGTAGCCGGCACTGGAGCCGACACGGCATCGTCGGCCGTTGACTGGCTCAATGACAATTGCGGCGGTCGTCAGGGCATCACTTGCCTGCAGGCCGCGCCGGCGCTGGCTACCGATCCCGCGGGACATGGTGTGCGCTACCTGATACAGCGGCTGTGTCGCAGCGCCGGTAGTCCCGACGCTGCGTCCAACAGCTGTCTGCTTTACAGCGCCGCAAACGGCCACGGTGCCAGCCACGGCCAGCTCAGCTATGGCGCATCGAAGTCTTTCCAGGCCGTGAATGCGGTGTACTACCGCATCACGGTTCATGTGCGTGGCCCGCGCGGCACGACAGCCTTCACCCAGACCCTGGTGCATTACTGATGACCCGACCTTTTTTTTCTGTCGCCGCGCTGCATGCTGCGCGTGCTACGTGTGCTGCATGGCTGATGTGTGCTGCCACGGTCGCATCAGCACTGACCGATCTTGCACAGGCGCCGATATCTTTCCTGTTGTCCGCGTCGGTGAAACCGAACCTGATGTTCATTCTCGACGACTCCGGCAGCATGCAATGGAGTTACCTCGGCGATGAAGTCTTCACGCAGCTATACGAAAACACGGTGGGTTATCGCAGCAGCATGTGCAACAAGATGTACTACAACCCCCAGGTCAGCTATCTTCCCCCGCTTGATGCCGATGGCAGTCCCTATCCGCAGCAAAGCTTCGGCGCTGCGAAGTACGATGGCTTTCGCGCCGGATCCCTGACGGTCGATCTCGGCACCAGCTTCATGGCCTGGCGCTCGGCGGAGAGCAGTCCGCCTGTGCCGGAAGGCTATACATCCGATTGCTGGCAAAGCCGCAGCTGTCGTGAACGCGCAGGCGGGTTGCCGAACCGGCCCGGTCCCGCACATTACTTTGTCTACAAGGGTGACAAGCCGGAGCGGCTCGGCGATGGCTCGGATGCTGACCACTGCAAGGACGTTGACTACGATGAGTCGTCTTCCGGTGGCCGGCACTGGACCCGCGTGATAGTCGGCTCGCGTTCCGGCCCCGGCGGTAGCGACGAGACGCAGAACTTCGCCAACTGGTTCAGCTACTACCGCACCCGGATACTCGCTATGAAAACCGCCGTTGGCCGCGCGTTCGCGCAACTCGACGACAGCTTTCGCGTGGGCTTTTCGGTGACCAGCGAGCCAGGTGTGGATTCGTCGCGCTCCGGTTTCCTGCGTATCGCCGATTTCGGTGGCGACCACCGGCGCAGGTTTTACGAGCAGCTGTACGCAGTGACACCCTCCTCGAGCACACCCTTGCGCGCCGCGCTGTCCAAGGCCGGGCGGCTGTATGCAGGCAAGTTGCTGACCGGCGCTTACGATCCGGTACAGTACGCCTGCCAGCAAAATTACACGCTGCTGTCCACCGACGGTTACTGGAATACGGATGCCGAATATGGCGGCTTCGGACCGATCCAGATCGACGGCAGCACACCGGTCGGTAACCCAGACAGCCGGCTGCCGCGACCGATGTATGACGGCAGCCTCGCACCGCGCGAGTACCGTGTGTCGACCGTGACTGTCGGCTTGACGCGCGCGGATCTCGACTGGCCCTACAGCGGAGCCTACGATCTGCGCATCGACGGCCGCTCGCTGATGGCGGGTCCGGCTTATATCGAGCACCGCGGCGTTGTCGATCTGATGGCCGAAGCGACGCGGCTGGCCACGTTGATCGCCACGCAGATCACGCTGAATGGTTATCGCGCGTTCGCGGAGCAGAACCGGATCAGCATCGTCGCCCCCGCGTCCGCAGGCGCGGTCAGTGGCACACCGGAGGTGGTAGCCGATACCTCGTTGCCGATCACGGCAAGCGCCTTTACCGGCACCACGCATGCGCTGCAGGGGCAGAACACGCTGGCCGATATCGCTGCTTATTATTTCGAGACCGATCTGCGCAGCCCCGCGCTGGGCAACTGCGGATCGCAAGGCCAGCTGTGCGATAACATCGTGCCGGTCATAGCCGGACGGCGCGGCGGATCGCACCAGCACATGGTCACGCATACGCTCGGCCTCGGCGCGGGCGGGCTGCTGCGTTACCGCGAAGATTACGAGACAGCGACCGAGGGCGATTTCCGCGCGGTCGTGGATGGTCGGCTGGACTGGCCCGACCCGATCTATGCCAGCGGCCCCGAGCGCATCGACGACCTCTGGCATGCCGCCGTCAATGGCGGTGGCCGCTACTTCAGTGCGCGCAGCCCGGAAGCGCTGTCACGCGCGCTTGCGTCGGCGATGTCGCAGATACGTGCGGCGACCGCCGCTGCGTCAGCGTCAGCTACTAGCAGCCAGGCGCCTTCCGAGGGGGACAACCTGCTGTTTGCCAGCCGCTATCGCAGCGTCTACTGGGATGGCGATCTCGACGCACGACGCATCAACCTGAGCGACGGCAGCCTTTCGGCGAAGATCGAATGGTCGGCGGCGTCACAGCTGGCATCGCGTGTCGGCACGGCCGACGACCAGCGGCAGATTTACCTGGCGCCGAGGACGCGCACGGGTAGCCTCCGCTCTTTTGTCTGGAACGAACTGGATACCGGCGAGCGCAGCGGGTTCACGGCGCTTTGTACGTCAACCGCACTGGCGCCAGCTATGCGCCAGTGCGCGCAACTGACTGACCAGCAGAAAGCACAGGCGGGTGGCGCGAACCTGGTGAACTATCTTCGCGGCCAGCGCGGCTTCGAAGACAGGCCGGAGAACACGCTGCGACTGTACCGGCGGCGCGATCAGGTACTCGGAGCGCCGGTGAATGCGCAGCCGCTGTATGTCGGCCCGCCGGCCTTCCGCTATGCCGATGCCGGCTACGCGGACTATCGCGACAAGGTGGCTAGCAGTCGTGCCGGCACGATCTATCTCGCAGCGAACGATGGGATGCTGCATGCGTTCGATGCTTCGACTGGCGACGAGCGCTGGGCTTTCATTCCGCTGGGCGTGCTGCCGCAGCTGCGGCGCAGTGCCGACTTCGGATTTGCCGCCGGCTTTCGTTATCTGCTCGATGGCACGCCCGACGCTGGCGACATTTGTCCATCCGCACCGGCATTAGCTTGCGACGGCAACGCATGGCGCACGATCCTGGTCGGCGGACTGGGTGCTGCCGGCCGCGAATACTACGCGCTCGACATCACCGACCCGGCGCATCCCGCCTTCCTGTGGCGCTTTTCGGTGGACGATGACAGTGATCTTGGTTATGCGCTTGGCAAACCTGTGATCGCCAAACGCAGCGATGGTACCTGGGTGGTTGTGCTCACCTCGGGCTATAACAATGTCGACCCCGGTAGCGGTCACGGTACGCTGTTTGTCCTCAATGCGGCGACAGGAGCACTGCTGACGCGTATCGACACCGGGGCGGGCAGTACAGCGCAGCCGGCGGGCCTGACACAACTCAATGCGTGGATCGACAACTTGCTCGATAACACCGCAGCCCGCCTGTATGGCGGCGATTTGCTCGGGAATGTATGGCGCTTTGATATCAGCGATCCGGCGCAGTTACCCGGCCCGCGCGCATTGCGTCTGGCGCAGCTGGTCCGCAACGGCATCGCTCAGCCCGTCACCAGCCGGCCGGCACTGTCGCTGGTGCGTGCAGGCAGCCAGGCGATACCGGTTGTCAGCGTGGGCACGGGCCGTTACCTTGGTCTGACGGATGTGCAGGACAAGTCGGTGCAGTCGGTCTATACGTTCAAAGATATGCTGACGCCTTCGGGACTGGGGAACTTGCGCAGCCTGCCGAATGTGGTCAGGCAAGAGCTCAACGGCAGCGGCGACGCATCGGTGCGCAGCATCACACGCAAGCCGGTAGACTGGCTGACCGACGTCGGCTGGTATCTCGACTTCGATGTGCGAGCCGAATCCGGCGAACGCATCACGCTGGATCCCGAGCAGCAGCTCGGCCGTCTGTACCTGATCGCGAATGCGCCGGACGCCAATGCGTGTCGGCCACGTGCAGAGAGCTGGTCTTACGTGCTGCAGTATCAGGACGGCAGCTACGTACCGCTGAACAATGACAGCGTGGCAGGACGCAGGACCAGCGTGTCTTCACTGGTGGCCGGTGCCAGCCTGATACGCGTCGGCACACTACCGGTCACGATGATCACCGATGACAGCGGCACACTGACGCCGGTCGCACAATCGCCAATGGGTAGCGGCGCGCCGGCGGTACGGCGCGTATCATGGCGTGAACTGGACTGACGTGCGCGCGCTGGCCTGCGCACTAGTGTCGCCGCTGCCCTCGCTGTTGCTGGCGGCCAGTTTGCTGCAGACTCCGGCAACGATGAACGACAGCAGACACGGCGGCATATTGAAAGCAACGCTGGTCGCGCATGAGCAAGCGGATAGCGTTCGTGACGCACACGCGGGTGGTTTGCAGGAGACCACGCTGGCACAGCCATTGGCATCGATTCCGCGATCGCGAGCCGTAGAAGTGGAAGCGACTGATTCGGATCAAGCGGATCAGGTCATCGACGCTCGTCAGTTCGAAGACGAGGGAGTGGCTTACCTCCCTGCGGCACAACTGACCGAGCGGCCACAGCCGTTGCAAGACATTGCGCCGGACTGGGCGGAGCCGGGTGCGATACCGCCGCCGCTGAATGGCATCTTGCTGATCAACGAATATGGCGATGTCGATCGCGTGTTGCTCGACGAACGCGGACTGACATCGGCCCAGCAATGGATTTTGCGCGAGCGCTTCCTGGCGGCGCGCTTCGTTCCCGGCAAGTTGTATGGTCGGCCAGTCCGTACTGCACTGCGAATCGAGATCCGCTTCGATTGATCTCCCGTGTCAAGCCGCCGGGGAGCACCATCATGAGTATGCGTACCGAGCACGACAGTTTCGGCGATATCGATGTGCCGGTCGATCGCCTGTGGGGCGCGCAGACGCAGCGCTCATTGCAGTACTTCGCGATCTCCACCGAGCACATGCCGACTGAACTACTGCTGGCGCTCGCGGAGGTTAAGCGCGCAGCCGCGGTCGTCAATCAGCAGCTTGGTCTCTTGGAGGCCAGCAAGGCCGGCGCCATCGTTGCTGCCGCCGATGAAGTGATTGCCGACCACCATGCCGACCAGTTTCCGCTGTCGCTGTGGCAGACCGGTTCCGGCACCCAAACCCATATGAACATGAACGAGGTACTGGCCAATCGCGCCTCCGAATTACTAGGTGGGCCGCGCGGCAGTGGCCGCTGGCTGCATCCGAACGATGATGTGAATCTTGGACAATCGTCGAATGACGTGTTTCCCACCGCGATGCATGTGGCTGCCGTGCAAGCCGTCGAGCAGCGGCTGCTGCCGGCATTGCAGGCAATGCGGCACACGCTGTCCGTCAAGGCAGCGCAGTATGTATCGCTGCTGAAAGTCGGCCGTACGCATTTGCAGGATGCAACACCGGTCACGCTTGGGCAAGAGTTTTCAGGCTATGCGGCCCAACTGGCTTTGTGTGAACAGGCGATACGCAATGCATTACCGGCAGTACTATCGCTGGCCATCGGTGGAACAGCCGTAGGCACCGGCTTGAACACGCATGCCGAATTCGGCGACCGTGTCGCCCGTGAGCTCGCGTCACGCTGTGGCGCGGACTTTACATCGGCAAGTAATAAGTTCGCCGCACTGGCTGGACACGAGCCGCTGGTCATGCTGCATGGTGCGCTCAAGACGCTGGCGTGCGCGCTGATAAAAATCGCCAATGATTTGCGCTGGCTCTCGTCCGGGCCGCGCAGCGGGCTGGGCGAGATCATTTTGCCGGAAAACGAGCCCGGCAGTTCGATCATGCCCGGCAAGGTGAACCCGACGCAGCCCGAGGCGCTACTGATGATCTGCTATCAGGTCATCGGCAACGACGCCACGATCGCCCTCGCTGCGTCGTCCGGAAATTTTGAGTTGAACGTCGCCCGTCCGGTACTGGCACACGCACTGCTGCAAAGCCTGCGGCTGCTCAGCGACGGCATCGAAAGCATCGACCGCCATTGCGTTCAGGGCCTGCGTGCCAACCAAGCCCGGCTGCAGGAGGGCATGCAACGCTCGCTGATGCTCGTCACTGCGCTAACGCCACACATCGGCTACGACCGTGCTGCACAGGTCGTGAAACTTGCGCATGCGTCCGACCTCAGCCTGCGCGATGCTGCATTGCAGCTCGGCTTTGTCAGTGCCGACGAATTCGACCGCTGGGTCCGGCCAGAGCAGATGCTCGGGCCTCGCTAGCGCTCTTGCTCTTGGCCTTCAGCGCGGCGTACCGCGCCGGAACAGGTTCACAATGGCCAGCAAAATCACCGCACCGAGTAGCGATACGACTAGTGAGCCCAGACTGAAGTCATTCTGGTTGATCGTGCCAGTGCCGAACAGGGGGGCGAGCAGCCAGCCGCCGAGCAGCGCACCGATGATGCCGACCACGATATTCATCAGCATCCCCTGCTGCGCATCGGTGCGCATGACCATGCTCGCTATCCAGCCGAGGATGCCGCCGATCACGATCCAGATGATGAAGTTCATTTGCACTCTCCCGGAAAAGGAACGAAGTTCATTGACAGACTGTGAATTAGGCAGGCGCGGGCAGCGCAGGTTCACCGCCGCTGGTACGGACTGGACAGCCTTTACCGCGATTGCTGCCCGTTTCCGATTGCCATGTTGAAGTTACCGGGAAAAGGCTAATATAGGCATTGTTGGCTGGCACTCGGATCGATCCGTTTACTTTGCCGGTCGCGGCATCGATCCCTGGTTCCCTACTTCCGCTTCCCGATTTACGTTTTACGGAGCTCATTCATGCAGAGAACTATTTTCCGCGTCGCGATGCTGCTGCTTTCCTTGCTGCTCGGTGGCTGTGGCTATAACTCGCTGCAGGCCGGCGATGAGCAGGTCAAGGCCAGCTGGTCTGAAGTGGTCAACCAGTATCAGCGTCGTGCCGATCTGGTACCCAATCTGGTGAACACCGTCAAGGCTTATGCATCACATGAGAGCCAGGTGCTGACACAAGTGGCCGAGGCACGTGCCCGCGTCGGTTCCACACAGATGACGCCCGAGGTGCTGAACGATCCGCAGGCACTGGCCCGGTTTCAGGCAGCGCAGGGCCAGCTAAGCGGCGCGCTGTCGCGGTTGCTGGCCGTCAGCGAAAACTATCCGCAGCTGAAGGCCGATACCGGTTTCCGCGACCTGCAGGCACAACTGGAGGGTACCGAGAACCGGATCACCGTAGCGCGCAATCGCTATATCAAAGCCGTACAGGACTACAACGTGACCGTTCGCTCGTTCCCCACGAACCTGACTGCGATGATATTCGGGCATGCAGTCAAGCCGAATTTCACGGTGGATAACGAGCGCGCGATTTCGGTCGCGCCGAAGGTCGATTTCGGCGCGACCGCACCGGCGCAGCAGGCACCTGCCCATGCGGGCTCCGGCAAATAAGCGCTTCGCCGTCCCGGCGTGGCTGACATGGCCGCTGTACCCGTGCGCATGTCTGTTCGCATGTCTGTGCGTATGGCTGTCACCGTCGCTGGCACAAGACCTGCAGCCGGTACCCCCGCTGACAGCTCGCGTTGTCGACCAGACCGGCACGCTGAGTGCGGCGCAGCAGCAGGCATTGGAGTCACGGCTGCGGGAATTCGAGCGGCGCAAGGGCAGTCAGGTCGCGGTACTGATCGTACCGCGCACCGCGCCGGAGACCATCGAGCAATATGGCATCCGCGTCGCCGAGCAATGGAAGCTGGGGCGCCGCAAGATCGATGACGGCGCGATGCTGCTGATCGCGAAGGATGAACGTACATTGCGCATCGAAGTCGGTTACGGCCTCGAGGGCGTGATGAATGACGCGACGGCGAAGCGCATTGTCGATGAAGTCATCGTCCCGTATTTTCGCAATGGCGATTTTGCCCGCGGCATCGAGGTCGGCGTCGATAAGATGATCCGCGTGATCGATGGCGAGCCTTTGCCTGAGCCGATCGTGCGTGGTGATGCTCAGAACAACCCTCAGGACAATTCGCAGGACAACGTGTTCAGGTTATTGCCGCTGCTGTTCGTCGGCGCGCTGATGCTGGGCGGGCTGATGCGCGCGCTCCTCGGGCGCGGTAAGGGCGCGCTGGCGGCAGGCGGTCTGCTCGGTCTGAGCGCGTGGCTGCTATCGGGCGCGATTGTGCTCGCGTTATTCGCCGCTCTCATCGGTTTCATGGTCACGCTGGCCGGCGGCCAGATGGGCAGCGGCTGGCGTGGCGGACATCGCTGGCCTGGTGGTGGCGGTTGGGGCAGCGGCGGCGACTGGGGTCGCGGTAGTGGCGGAGGCGGAGGCTTTCGCGGTGGTGGAGGTGGCTTCGGCGGCGGTGGTGCGTCGGGCCGATGGTGACGGTGGTGACGGTGGCGAAGGGGATGATGATGCTCTCACGCTTTATCCGGCATATGCGCTGTGCGTACTGGCAGGCGCGCCGGACCTTCCCGAAGCAGGCGCTGGTGCAGATTGCCGATGCGGTCACGCGTGCCGAGCACGGACACCTAGGCGAGATCTGCTTCGTGGTCGAAGCATCACTGACGCCGCTGCAGCTGTTCAAGGGCGTCAGTGCGCGCGAGCGGGCAATCGAGCTGTTTTCGCAACTGCAGGTGTGGGACACCACGCATAACAGTGGTGTGCTGGTTTATCTGCTGCTCGGCGAACATGCGGTCGAGATCGTCGCCGACCGCGGGCTGCAGCCACGAGGCGATGCCTGCTGGCCGCAGGCGGCAGCGCGGATACGCGAGGCCTTCGTGGCCGGCGATCCGGCAGCGGGCTGCATCGATGCGGTGGGGCGCATCGGCGATTTTCTTCGCGCCGAGTTCCCTGCCGACGGTTCGAATCCTGACGAGCTACCGGACACGGTACGCCTGATCTGAGCCCGCGGCCGGCCACGCCGACATCAGCCAATTCCTTGGGCTGCCAGCGCTTTCTGGCGGGGTTTCACGCTTGCATGCACAATAAGGGTTTGAGCCAAGTTGAATCAGGAGTGTGCCGGATGTTTGGAGAGCCGCGTTTTGACCGCGTCGCCGTTCTGCTGCACTGGCTGGTAGCAGCATTGATCGTCGCGGCCTTCGGGCTGGGCGTGGTGATGGTCGATATCCCGGGCCTGACGCCGACCAAGCTGCGCTATTTTTCCTGGCACAAGTGGCTTGGCGTCACCGTACTCGCGCTGGTGGCGTTCCGGCTGTTGTGGCGGCTGCGGCATGGCGCCCCGCGTCCGGTCGAGATGCCGGCCTGGCAGCAGCGTGCGGCGCTCGTGATTCATGCGCTGCTTTATCTGCTGATGTTCGCGGTACCGCTGTCGGGCTATTTCTATAGTCTTGCCGCCGGCGTGCCAGTCGTATACCTCGGCGTGCTGCCGCTGCCCGAGCTGATCGGTCCCGATCCTGTGCTCAAGCCGGTGCTGAAGGAGCTGCACCTGACGCTCGTGTATACAATGCTCGCTTTTGTGATCGTGCATGTGGTGGCGGCGCTCAAGCACCAGCTGATCGATAGGGATGGCCTGCTTCGCCGCATGCTGCCCTGAGTTTCCGGGCGCCGCTGGTCCGGATTGATTGAATAACCCGTTGAGAAAAAAAGAGAGATCATGTTTGCAAGGAATATCGCTGTACTGCTGTCGCTGTGCGCGTCTGTCGCGCTGGCCGCCACCCTGAAGGTCGACACGGCCAAGAGCTCGGTCGGCGCGACCTTCCGCCAGATGGGCGTGCCGGTCGATGCAAAGTTTGGCAAGTTCACTGCACAGCTCGACTACGATGCCGCGAAACCGGAAAACTCGAAGGCCAGTGTCGAGATCGATGTGGCCAGTTTCGACCTCGGCGATCCGGACTACAACAGCGAAGTACGCAAGAAGGAGTGGTTCAACGCAGCACAATTTCCGAAGGCGACGTTCATTGCATCGAAGATCCGTGCCACTGGCGCAGGCAAACTCGAGGTTAGCGGCAAGCTGACGCTGAAGGGGCGGAGTGCTGATGTCAGCTTTCCGATGACAGTGAAGAAGCAAGGGGCTGTTCAGGTATTCGAAGGCAGTCTGCCGATCCGCCGTCTCGCGTTTGGCATTGGCGAAGGCGAATGGAAAGACACCAGCATCGTGGCCGACGAGGTTGTGATCAAGTTCCGCGTGCTGGCTCAGTGAATGCCGTATGCAGTGCGACCCAATATTAAAAATCCCCGAGGAGAATCATGAATAGCAAGGCCATCATCCTGTCCGCGCTGCTCGCGCTGAGCGTAACGGTGTCCGCACAGGTATACAACGTCGATCCGGGCCACACCTATCCGAGCTTCGAGGCTGACCACATGGGACTGTCGTTCTGGCGCGGCAAATTCACCAAGTCCTCCGGCAAGATCGTGCTGGATCGTGGCTCGAAAACCGGCGGCAGCATCGACATCACGATCGATGCAAGCACTGTCGATTTCGGTCACGCCAAGATGAATGAAAAAGCGCGCGGTGAAGAGATGTTCAATGTCGCGAAATATCCGACCATCACCTACAAGAGCACGGCACTGAAGTTTGATGGCGACAAGCTGGTGGGTGTCGATGGCGAGATGACGATGCTTGGCATCACGAAGCCGATGCCGCTGACGATCACCCATTTCAAGTGCATCATCCATCCGATGCTCAAGCGTGAAGTCTGTGGTGCCGATGCGCATGGCCGCTTCGATCGCAGTGATTACGGGATGAATATCGGTCTTCCGCGCTTCTCACCGGAGATCAAGCTGGCCATCCAGGTAGAAGCCATCAAAGCTGATTGATCGAAGATCGCTTGCTTTATCGTTTATCGGCGCTTCGGCGCCGTTTTTCTTTGGTGTGAATTTTCGCGTTGAAGGAATAGCTCAGTTATCGCGGTAAAAAATTGTGGCGAAGCCGCGTCAGTTTATGCGCTATTGATGCATCTCTGCGTTGTAAACCCATCTGTCGCCATTGCGGGTTTGATGCAGATCAGAGGGCACTTGTTTCGGATCGTCAGACTGCCTTGTCTTTCAAGAAGACGCTTCATTTCATTCCTCTGTTGATCATTAAGGACCCGCTATGGCTACCCTGACCACGACCGGCGATATCACGCCGCTTCTGCCTCTTGATTTGAATAAGCTGTTCGCCACTCCAAGCATGCTGTCCGATAAAGCATTCGAGATGGGCTATGTCATCAACAACAGCATCACGGCGTTGATGTCGAAAGATCCCGGGCTTCAGGTAGCGTCGCCTAGTACTGCGACGCTACCTTTCACTGTCGGCATGGTCAATGGCACGGCGACGCTGGATGGCAACGGGTTCGGCGGGACCTCGGGTCGCCTCACTAAAGTAGCTTTTGATGCCACCGCCCCCGACGCGCTCGACTGGAGTGTGTCCGGCAAAATGAGCTGGGCGGCAAACAAGTTGCCGAAGCTGGGCAGCATCACCGCAGTGACATGGTCGGATCCGACGCTGCAACAGGACTTTGCGCTCAATGGAAAATTTCGTGTTGACAGCGAAACAGGTGACTTGGCAGGCGCGGTCACTTCGATGACAGCAAGCAGCGGTGGGAATACCGTAACGCTGCAAGGAAAGCTTTCGGTCGAAGACGGTCTCTACGGCACTATCAAGACGATTCGGGCGTCGGACACCGACGGTGACAGCCTCGAACTGAAAGGGAAATACAAGCTGGCCGATCTGGATCTGGCCACTGGTAACAACGGACCTGCGCTAACCCTACAGAACTTGTTGAACAAAGAGGCCTTATTCTCAGGTAATGATGTGATGAAGGTGTCCGGTTCGGCGACCGTCTGGCATAGCTTTGGCGGTAACGACAAGATCACCGGCTCAGCCGCGAATGAGTCGATGGAGGGCGGTGCCGGCAACGATAAGCTGACCGGTCTCGGCGGCAACGATCAACTCAATGGCGGCGCCGGCCGCGACCAGCTGATCGGCGGTGAGGGTGCAGATCGCTTTGCGTTCGACGCGATGGGTGCTGACAATGCCGACGTCGTGAAAGATTTCCGCACACAGGACGGCGACAAGATTGCACTCGATGCCAGCATATTTACTGCAATCACCGGCGGCATCACGGCTGACAACGTGATCAGCGGAGCGCATGCGGTGGCGACGACGGCGACGCAATACCTGGTGTTTGATTCCAGCAGCCACAAGCTGTATTACGACGCGGATGGCAGCGGTGCAGGTCAGGCGTCATTGATTGCCACGCTGACTGGCGTGCAGTCGCTCGCGCATACCGACTTCGGTCCGCTCACGGCCTGATGGGGTCATTGCCGGGCGGAGCAGTGGCCGCCCGGCCTGCCATCGGATGTATTGAGAGCATCTCAATGCATATCAACGCACCTCAATGCATTTCTCCTCCCGGACGCGCGCCGCGACTACTGGCCGCTTGCGTCGAGATCAGGTTGGATTCATAGGCTTGCATACGCAGCCCGAGATCCTGCAGATCGATGCCGGCATTGCGGACGGCCGGAAACAATTCCTGCTCCTCGACCTCGATGTGCGCGACGATGATGTCGTTTAGCTGCTGCATCAGCTCATCATAGGCCGCTTCGGCTGGCTGCAATTCCTGCAGCTGTACCAGCAGCGCATCGGCTGTCTGGTGATCATCCTGACATTTTTCGACCAGCGCCGGATCGAGCGACTCGACCTGCGGATAGAACACCGCTTCTTCCAGCGTCGTGTGCATCTGCAGCGCTTCGCAGATTTGCGGGCCGCACTGCTGCTTCACCCGTGCATCTTGCGTGCTGAGGTAGCGCTGCATCAGCTGTCTGACGTAATTGTGATCATGAATCAATGATTGGGTGGGGTCGTCGAGCGTGACACTGCCGCGGCCTCGCGCCTGAAGATTGTCCTGCGCCATGGGGGTCTCCTTGGGTATCGGCCTGCCCGCGATGCAGGCAAGCGCCGGTTCGGGCAAAATTCGACGCTGGCATCCCGGCGAAATTCCCTAATCGACAAGGAAAAATCATGCATTTCCTCGGCATCTCCGGCAGTCTTCGCAAAGAGTCTCTCAACAGCGCTGCGCTGCGCGCCTGCGCAGACGCGCTGCCTGCGGGCGTGACGCTGTCCACGTTCGACCTGTCGCCGATTCCGCTGTACAACGAGGACGTGCGCGCGCAGGGCTTGCCGGACGTCGTCCAGCAGCTGCGCGCGCAGATCAAGGCCGCCGATGCGGTGGTGATTGCCACGCCGGAGTACAACTATTCGATACCGGGCGTGCTGAAGAATGCGATCGACTGGGCATCGCGTCCGCCGGAGCAGCCCTTCAATGACAAGCCCATCGCGCTGATCGGCGCAACGCCCGGCGGTTTCGGCACATCGCGCGCGCAGTACCATTTGCGGCAGGTATTCGTTTACCTGAACGCCCGCTTGCTGAACCAGCCCGAGGTCTTCATCTCGGCCGCACCGACAAAGTTCGATGCGCATGGCAAGCTGACGGATACGGCCACAGCCGAGCAGTTGGGTAAGATGCTTGCGGTGCTGGCGGACTGGGCGCGGCGGCTGGACGGCTGACTCCACAGAAAAAGCAACATCATAAAAACGATAACAGGCGGCGTCTGGCCGCGGAGACAAAGCAGCATGAAAACTCGATCAAGAAGCCTGCAGCGCAGGCTGTGCGCCGCGCTGCTGGCCGGCGCTACACTGACCACGTACGCACAGGTCATCGACCTGCGCACCGGAGAAGAGATCAGCGAGCAGATATTGGCTGAGCGCTTGCGGCAGCAGGATATCGTGCTGCTCGGTGAACTGCATGACAATGCGCGGCATCACCAGTTGCGCGGCGAATTGATTGCCCGTTTCGCCAGACCAGGAACGACCGTCGTCGCTGAGCATCTGCCGACAGGAGCGGAGCTCGTTTCTGCAACGTCGTCTTCCACCGCTTCTGCTACCTCATCTGCCATTGCACTGCGCGACGATCTCGAAGCCGCCGGCTTCGATGCGCGCGGCTGGGGCTGGCCGCTACATCAGCCGCTATTCACCGACATACTTGCGGCCGGTCTGCCGCTGGTCGGCGGCAACCTGCCGAAAGGCTTTTCAAAGCAGCTGATGACTGCTGGCGATACGGCACTCAGCGACGCACTGGCCGGACCCTATCGCCAGGCGCCGCTGGCACCTCAGGCGCAGGCGCGGCTGGATCGTGATCTCATTGACGGGCATTGCGGACAACTTCCTGCGAAATACATCGCGCCGATGCGTCTGGTGCAGCGTGCCGCCGATATCTCGATGGCCAATGCGTTGCTGACGAATGTGCCGGCGGTGCTGGTGGCGGGCAATGGCCATGTGCGCCGCGATTACGGTGTGCCCCAGGTGATTGAAGCAATGGCACCTTTGCTGAAAATATCGGCAGTCGGCTTCTATGAGCGGGGCGGCGATCGGCAGGAACTGATAAAGTCACTCGCCAGTCGTTACGACTACGTATGGCTGACCGAAGCGGCCGGCCGCTCGGATCCCTGCGAAAACTTCAAAATAAAATAATTATCAGCGAGACAAAGCATGTTCAAATCTTTCTTCTTCTCTCGCCAATGGCTGCTGTGGGCGTGGCCCGGCGCTGTACTGATCATCTTTGGTACCTGGTATCAGGTGGAGATCGATGTCGCGATCAATGACTGGTTCGGTGGCTTCTACGACTTGGTGCAGAAGGCACTGGGCAAGTCCGGCGCCGTGTCGCTCGAGGAGTTCTTCGGTTTCCTTGCCACCTTCGCCAGGCTTGCCGGCACCTATGTGCTGGTTGCCGTGCTGCTCGCGTTTTTCACCAAACACTGGGTTTTTCGCTGGCGCGATGCGATGAACAGCTATTACATGTCGCACTGGGGCACGCTGCGCCATATCGAGGGTGCGAGCCAGCGGGTACAGGAAGATACCAAGCGCTTTGCGACCATCATGGAGTCGCTCGGGTCGAACATGATGGATTCGCTGATGACCCTGTTCGCTTTTCTGCCCATCCTGTGGAATCTGTCGAAGAAAGTCTCCGAGGTGCCCTTGTTCGGGCAGGTCGATCATGCGCTGGTCTATGTGGCGATCCTGTTCGCGCTGGCCGGCACGGTGGTGCTGGCGCTGGTCGGCATGAAATTGCCGGGGCTGGAGTTCAACAACCAGCGCGTCGAGGCGGCCTACCGCAAGGAACTCGTGCATGGCGAGGATGACAGCACACGCGCCGGCGGTCCGATCGTGAAGGAACTGTTCGCGCATGTACGCGTGAATTACTTCCGGCTGTTCTTTCATTACATGTACTTTGATGTCGCGAAATTCAGCTATCTGCAGTTCGGCGTGCTGGTGCCCTATATTGCGCTCGGCCCGACCGTGGTCGCCGGTGCGATCACGCTGGGCGTGATGCAGCAGATCGTCCGTGCGTTCGGGCGAGTCGAGATGTCGTTCCAGTTCCTGGTACGCAGCTGGAGCACGATTGTCGAGCTGATCTCGGTTTACAAGCGACTGCGCGCTTTCGAGGCGCAGATCGGTGGCGCGGCAGCGGCACCTGCTGCCGTCAACGCGCCGGGCGGCGTGAATTCCTGAGCGCGCCGCCCTCTACAGGCCGTCTGCTGAATTATTCGCAGACGGCCTCGTCATCGCCACCCCAGATGCCGCTGGCGCCGTTGTCTTGCTGCGCCGTCTGCTGATACCAGCCTGAGCGGAAATCATTGGCAAACTTGCCGGTGCCACCGGCACGCTTGAAGGTGCCGCGCTGGTCGCCGGGCAGGTGCTGGAACTGGTAGATCGCGACGTCGCCGTCCCCATCGATCACCGTGCACGCGCCGCCCACCTGCACAGTCTCGTCCGGCAGTACAGTGACAGTGCCGCCGCAGTCGCCGGCCGGGCCGTCATAGCGGCCGCCTTTGTCGGTATTTATCTGAGTGACATTGTGAAAGACGATCACGCTGACCTTGTCGCCCAGCGATGCCTGCGCGCCGCCGTCAGCATTGCGGCTGAGGTAGCCGCCACAGGTGACTTCCGCAGTTGCAGAGGCCGCAGCGAACAGCAGTGTTAGCGAAAGCAGGCAAAGATTTTTTTTCATGTCTTCCTCCGGATGTTATTGGTATGCCGTTTGAATCGATTCTGGCCGGGCAGGATACCTGGTGCGCACAGCGCAGGACCAGATTCACCGAGGAATGCATGGCTGTCAATTTGGCGGAAAGCTAACTTTTCGGCGGCTGCTGCCGCTGCCGCTGCCGCAATGAGGGCTGCATGCTAAGATTTTCGTTGGCGCTGACTGTGGCCAAACCAGGAACGGAGACCCCGCAATGCAAACCATGAAATGCTTTGCCGGCTGCTGGCTGGCCGCGATCACGTTGTGGCTGGCCTCGCCGGCACTGGCGCTCGATGCCGCGCAGGTACCGCAAGGCAAACAGACGAAGTCCGGCCTGTATGTGGACGCCAAGGAAGCGTATGCGATGAAGCAGCAACTCGGCGACAAAGCGATGTTCATCGACATACGTACACGCGGCGAAGTCAGCTACACCGGCATGGCCACCGTGGTCGATGCGCATGTGCCGCTGCTCGAGCATCCGACCAATGCGCCGTGGGACGAGAAGGCCGGCCGCTTCCGGCTCGAGTACAACAATGATTTCGATACCGAGGTCGCGCGCCGCATGGCCACGAAGGGGCTGGACAAGGAGGCGCCGGTGATCCTGATCTGCCGCTCGGGCGATCGCTCGTCGAAGGCGGTGAACCTGCTGGCGGAACTCGGCTACAAGAAGGTCTACACCGTCGTCGATGGCTTCGAGGGGGATGTCGCGAAGGATGGCCCGGATGCCGGCAAGCGCGTCGTTAATGGCTGGAAGAACGCCGGCCTGCCGTGGACCTATCGGCTGGATAAGGACAAGCTCTACATTCCGTCGCCAAAGTGAAATCGCTGTGGCCGGTGCATGCGCCGGCTATCTGCGCCAGATGATCACCAGCAGCGTCAGCACGCAGAAGCCCGCGCCGGCGATGAAGGTGGATGCCGCACCTGCGGTGTCCCACAGCAGCCCGGCCAGTATGCTGGCGACCAGCAGCGCGATGCCGGACACCAGGTTGAAGAAGCCAAACGCGGTGCCGCGCAGGTCGGCCGGCGCCGATTCGGCGACCATCGCCGACAGCAGGCCCTGCGTCATTCCCATGTGCACGCCCCACAGCGCGACACCGGCCAGCAAGGTGAACGGTGTCGGCGCCAATGCCAGCAGCAGGTCGGCTGCCAGCAAGACCAGCAGGCCCGCTGTCAGTAGCGCAGTGTGGCTGACGCGGTCGGACAGCTTGCCGAACGGGTAGGCGGATGATGCATACACGACGTTCATTGCCACCATCACCAGCGGTACCAGCGCCAGGGCGATACCGGCCTGCTGCGCGCGCAGCACGAGAAAAGCTTCCGAGAAGCGCGCGAGCATGAAGGCCGCGCCGATGAACACCACCCACCAGTAGCGGCCGCCCATCCGCGTGAGGTTCGCGCGCGTGATCGGATTACGTCGCTGCTGTGCCTGCGCAGTGCGCGGCTCACGCACGCCGAACAGCAATACCAGTACCGACAGTAGTCCCGGTATCAATGCGACCCAGAACACGGCGCGAAAATCATTGTCCCACGCCAGCATCAGCCCGACCGCGAGCAGTGGGCCGGCGAATGCGCCGACGGTGTCGAGCGACTGTCGTAGTCCGAATGCAGCGCCGCGGATGGAGGCGGGGGCGAGATCGGCAATCAATGCGTCACGCGGTGCGCCACGTATGCCCTTGCCGATGCGGTCGACAAAGCGCGCGGCCAGCACCATGCCGCTGCCGGATGCGATGGCAAACAGCGGCTTGGAGAAAGCGCCCATCGCATAGCCGAGCAGCGCAAGTCCCTTGCGCCGGCCCAGATAGTCCGACAGCGCGCCGGAAAAGACTTTCACGATCAGCGCCGTCGCTTCGGCAACACCTTCGATGAGGCCGACCATCAGCGCGCTGGCGCCAAGCGTACCGACCATGAACAGCGGCAGCAGGCTGTGGATCATCTCTGACGACACATCCATCAGCAGGCTGACGAAGCCGAGCGCCCAGACGCCGGAAGGAATGTGTCGCAGGGTGCCCGAGTTGGCTGCCGGTTTGTCTGAATTCATCGTCATCAATAAAAAATGCCCGCCGGGGTGACCAGCGGGCATTGTATCGACAGATGCGGAGGCTTATTGCTTGACAGCTTCCAGTGCGATGTCGATGCGCACTTCGTCACCGACGTGCGGCGCATACTTACCCATATTGAAGTCGGTACGCTTGACCGTGGTGTGTGCGTTGGCGCCGATGGCGTCCTTCTTCTGCATCGGATGCGGCATTGCGAGGAAGGAGGTAACGGTCAGCGTGACTTTCTTCGTTACGCCCTTGAGCGTCAGGTCGCCCTCGACGGTGGCCGGCTTGTCGCCGTTGAAGGTCACCTTGGTTGACTTGAAGGTCGCGGTCGGATACTTCGCGGTGTCGAGGAAGTCTTCACCCTGGATGTGCTCATTGAACAGCGTCGAACCGGTGTCGACCGACTTGGTGTCGATCATGATATCGACCGAACCGGTCTTCGCGGCCTTGTCTAGCACGACCTTGCCGGTGGTTTTGTTGAAGCGCGACAGCTGGGTCGAATAGCCGAGGTGGTTGTACGAGAAGCGCGGGTAGGTATGGTTCGCGTCGAGCACGAAGGTTTCCGGCGCAGCCAGCGCAGGGGCGCTGACAGCGGCGGCGAGGAACAGGGCGGCGGCGAGTTGGCTGAGTTCTTTCATGGATCTTCTCCGTTCAGGTGATAAGGTTGTAAAGATGAGTTGTAAAAATTTATTTCACTGCATTCGCAGCAATGCGAAATGTCACGTTCACGTCGTTGGCGACGATATCAAACTTGGCCCACGGACCTTCGCCAATCGCGAAGTCCGCGCGCCTTACCGTGAAGCTGCCTGCGAACACGCCGCTGTTGCCTTGCTGCGTGAATGTGGCTGGCACCACGATATCCTTGCTCCTGCCTTTGATAGTCAGGCGGCCGCTGACTTCATAGCGGTTGCTGCCGAGCGCCTTCACGCCTGACGATGCAAAGCTCGCTTTCGGAAAGCGCGAGGTGTTGAACCAGCTCTTGCCAGCGACTTCTTCGTCCGACTCGGCGGCGCCGGTATCGATGCTGGCCAGGTCAATGTCGAACGCCGCCTTCGCTTTCGCCGGCTGCGCCGGATCGAAGGCGAGCTGGCTGCTGAATTTTTTGAACTTGCCGTCCATCGACACGCCCATCTGCTGATAGCTGAAGCGAATGCTGCTTTGATGAGACTGTACCTGATTGAACTCGACTGCGTGCGACAGGGGGGCAGACAGCGCAAGGCTCAGGTATAAGCTTTGTAATGTTCTCAACTTTTTCATGATGTTCTCTCCGGGTTGGCGTTTGACATACGGGCGGGCAGCATTCGCGTCAGTACGCCGTCATGGTCGATCCAGTGGTGTTTCAGCGCGGCGGCCACATGCGCGACCAGCACCGCCACCAGTGTCCAGCTGAGGAAGGCATGTAGTTCGGCCAGCTGTGCGCCGAGCGCCTTATCTTTGTCCAGCAGGTCCGGGATCGGCAGCACACCGAACCAGACGGTTTGTACTCCCTTGGCCGAACTCATCAGCCAACCCGACAGCGGGATTGCCAGCATCAACAGATACAGCGCAAAGTGACCCGCGTGCGCCGCCTGTCGCTGCCAGCGCGACATTTGCCATGGCATCGGCGGCGGCGGGAACGCGATGCGCGTGGCAATGCGTACCCACAGCAGCACGAATACCGTGACGCCGGCCCACTTGTGCCATGAATACAGCTGTAGCTTTTGCGGTGACAGCGGCAGCTCATGCATGTAGAGCCCCAGCGGTATCAGCCCGACGATCAGCAGCGCCATCAGCCAGTGCAAGCCTTTGGCGACACTGTGGTACTGCAGAACCGGCGGCTGCGGAGTATCGGTTACTCTCATCGTGCCCTCCTTTTATTGCAGCGGCGTGAACGCATACGCATCCATCGCCAGCACGTAATCGCTGATACCGGTATGCAGGTGATCCACCTGCGCATTCGCGCCGGCGGCACCGAGCGCCACATACAGCGGCTGCAGGTGCTCGTCGCGCGGATGCGCACGAACCGCTTGCGGCGCCTGACGACGGTAGTCCAGCAGCGCATCAAGTTCATGCTGCTGCAGCCTGTCGGCCACCCAGCCGGCAAATTCACGGACATAGTCGAGGCCGGCACCGTGGGTCATTTGCGCGGCACGGTAATCGCCGAGGTTGTGCGTCACATTGCCCGAGCCGATCACCAGAAAGCCCTTGGCCGTCAGCGGTGCCAGCGCCTGCCCCAGCCGATACGCGCCCTGCACGCCCAGTCCGCTTTGCAGCGACAGGGGTATCACCGGCACATCCGCGTCCGGGTACATCAGCCGCAACGGTATCCACGCCCCGTGGTCAAGGCCCTGCGCCGGCGCTTCATGCGCCGGCAGCCCGGCGGCTGTCAGCGCAGCGGCCACTTCGCGCGCCGCTTCCGGGCAACCGGTCGCCGGATAATGGATGTCGTACAGCTCGGCCGGGAAGCCGAAGAAATCGTGAATGGTTTCCAGCCTCTCGCCGGTGCCGACCACGGGTTCAGCCGTATCCCAGTGCGGGCTGACCATCACGACCGCACGCGGTCGCGGCAGACTGGCCGCGATGCGGGCCAGTGCGGCGCCGGCGGGACCGGGGCGCAGCGCGAAAGTCGGCGCGCCATGCGGAACAAACAGAGTGGGCAGCGGGTTCATGACGAACTCCATGAAGAAGAGGCTCCACTGTAGTTGAGCAGATTGGATTGAAATAGGGGACAATTCGCAAATAATTATTGCGTAAGGAGCAACAATGGACCGACTGGCAGCGATGCACACCTTTGTCCGGGTGGCCGAGCTGAATAGCTTTTCAGCGGTCGCGCAGCAGGAAGGTGTGGCCCGTTCGGTGGTGACCCGGCAGGTGGCGGCCCTGGAAGAGCACCTTGGCGTGAAGCTGATGGCGCGCAGCACACGCCGGTTGACGCTGACCTCGGCCGGTGCGGCCTATCTCGAGAAATGTCGGGTGATCCTGAATCTCGTCGATGCGGCCGAGGCGGGCGTGGCCGAGCAGCGGCAACTGGCGCGCGGACCGATTCGCATCAGTCTGCCGCTGTCGTACGGGCTGGCACGCATGGTGCCGCTGCTGCTGGATTTTGCGCGCGCGCATCCGGAGGTGGCGCTGACGATGGACTATACCGACCGCCGCGTGAACCTGATCGAGGAAGGTGTCGACCTCGCGATCCGCATCACCGGCCGGCTCGGTGAGACCGCGATCGCGCGACGGATGGGCACGATACGTATGTACACGGTGGCGTCGCCGGACTATCTGGCGCGTTTTGGCCGGCCGCGTCATCCGTCCGAGCTGGCGCAGCATGAATGTCTGGGCTACACCGGCAGCGGTACTGAGCCGCGCTGGACCTACCGCGTCGGCGATGCCTGGGTGCCGTTCACCGTGGCCGCGCGTATCAGCGCGAGCAATGGCGAGGCGCTGACCGAGGCGGCGGCGCAAGGCTTCGGGATCACGGCGCAGCCCGATTTCATTGTGGATCCTTACCTGGCGAATGCCCGTGTGGTGACCGTGCTGGAAGACTTCGCGATGCCGGAGCTGGGCATCTTTGCGATCTTGCCGGGCAACCGGCAGGTACCACATCGCGTGCGCGTGCTGATCGATCATCTGGCCGAGCTGATCGGCGCGAGTTCGCCGCCGGCCTTATCATGATGCACTGGCTTGCTTCCTATGGCAGGATTTCCCGGCTCTGCTCCTCTTCCTCACGTATTCAATCCGCTTCTGTTTGCTGATCCGATGTCCGCTGCTCCCCACTGGCCTGCCGGCGTATTCGCGCTGCTTGACGATGCGCGTTCCGAAGGCGCAGACGCCGCGCTGCAGCGCTCACGGCTGTATGTCGCCCCGGTGCGAACGCTGGTGCATCGTGCGGGGGACGATGCCGGCGCATTTTTTTCCGCCCTCGAAAGCGCGCTGGCCGAAGGCTTGCATGCAGTAGGCGCATTCGGTTTTGAGCTCGGCCATGAATTGCAGCAGCTGCAGTGTGCGCTTCCGACAGGCACACCACTGGCAACCGTGCTGCTGTTTGCGCATTGCGAGCGGCTGAGCTCGACACAGGTCAACGCATGGCTTGCACAGCGCGCAGCGGGCCAGCCGTATGCGGTGACACATTGTCACCCAGCGATCGACGAGGGGGCCTTCACCGCTGCGATCGACGAGATTCGCCGCCGCATCGAGAGCGGCGACACCTATCAGGTGAATTTCACCTTTCCGCTGTATGTCGACATGCGCGGCGATCCGCTCGCACTGTATGCAGCGTTGCGCGCGCGCCAGCTGGTGCCGTATGGCGCGCTGCTCGCGCTGCCGGACGGGCAGGCGATCTTGTCGCTGTCGCCCGAGCTGTTCGTTAGCCATGCGCAGAGACGCCTGCAATGCCGGCCAATGAAAGGCACGGCACCGGCGACCGGTAACGCGGTCATCGATGCTGAGCGTGCGCAGGCATTGCGCGAGAGCAGCAAAGAGCGCGCCGGCAATCTAATGATTGTCGATCTGCTGCGCAATGACCTCGGCCGCATCGCCGAGACCGGATCGGTGACGGTGCCGGAATTGTTTGCCGTCGAGCGCTTCGGTGTGGTGCTGCAGATGACTTCGACGATCGAGGCGCAACTGCGCGATGACATCGGCCTGCGGCAAGTGTTCGATGCGCTGTACCCCTGTGGGTCGGTGACGGGTGCGCCCAAGCGTCGCACGATGCAGCTGTTGCAGCAGCTCGAGCGCTGGCCGCGCGGGCTTTACAGCGGTGCAATCGGCTGGTTCGAACCGGCTCCGCCAGGTCGCCGCTTCGGTGACTTCATGCTGTCAGTGCCGATACGCACGCTGCAGTTGGATGCGCCCGATGCGAACCAGCGTCGCCGAGGCGAGCTCGGTGTGGGTGCCGGCATTGTGTATGACAGCGATGCGCATGCCGAGTATCAGGAATGTCTGCTGAAGGCGCGTTTTCTCACCGGCGCTGCGCCAGGCTTTTCGCTGTTCGAGACCATGCATGCGACGCGCGCGGGCTGCCGCTTGCTGGAGTCGCATCTGGCGCGACTGTCGGCATCGGCCGAGGCACTGGGTTTTGTTTTTCACGGTGTTGCAGTACGTGCAGAGGTGGTGGCCGTGTGCACCGCATTCGAAGCTGGTACGGATTACCGCTTGCGCGTGACGCTGGACGCCGGCGGCAATGTGCAACTGACCAGTGCGCGCGTGGCACCGCTATCGCAGCCGGTGCGCTTGCTGCTGTCGCCGCTGCGAATGCCTGCGGATGACCCGCTGCTCGCGCACAAGACCACGCTGCGCCGCGTGTATGACGAAGGCTGGCAGCGGGCGGAATCGGTGGGTGCCTTTGATACCTTGTTCTTCAATGAGCGCGGTGAGCTGACCGAAGGTGGGCGCAGCAATGTGTTTGTTCGCATCGACGGTCGCTGGAGAACGCCGCCGCTGTCCTCAGGCCTGTTACCGGGCGTGATGCGTGCACAGCTACTGGCTGATCCGGCGTGGGATGCGATCGAACAGCCGCTGACGCTGTCGGATCTGCGCTGTGCCGAGGAGATCTGCGTGTGCAATGCGCTGCGTGGGCCGCTGAGTGCGACCATTGCCTGGGACAGTGGAGTGAGTGAGGATTGAACGCGATGGCCATGTAGCCGCTTATTTCTCCACCAGCGATTCACGCAAGGTTTTGATGACGGGCTTCAGCAGATAGCGCAGCACCGTATTGCTGCCGGTCTTCACCTCGACCGTCGCCGTCATGCCGGGCTGCGGGTCGATGGTCTGACCGGGACCGTCTCGAAAATGGCGACCGCCGGATTTCACCTGCACGCGGTAGTAGGCTTGTTCGCCAGCCCGCAAGTCTTCGGTCAGCGTATCCGGGCTGATGTAGCTGACCTTGCCATCGAGCCATCCGTAGATCGTGTAATCGTAGGCATCGATTTTGACGCTGGCCGGCTGACCGAGTTTGATGAATGCAATATCGGCCGGGCGCACGCGTGCCTCGACCACGAGTTCATCTTCCAGCGGCACGATCTGCATCAGCTCTTCGGAGGGTTTCAGCACACCGCCGAGCGTGGTCACACGGATGTTCTTTACCAGCCCGTTCAGCGGTGCGCGCATCTCTGCGTGCGCGAGCAGATCGGCGCGCTGCGCGAGCATTTGCCTCGCACCGGCCAGCTCCTCTTCGGCACGTGCCAGTTCGGTCTGCGCATCCTGCAGATACTTGTTGTTGCGATTGGTGATCTGTGCCTGCAGCTCGGCGCTCTGGCGTTCCAGCCGCAGCAGGTCGGCCTGCGGCGCATCACCGCTGCTGACCAGCGGCGCCACCATCGCTAGTTCGCGTTTGGCCAGTGCGAGTATGGCTTCGAGCGCGGCGGTCTCTTCACGAATCGATGCGCGCCGCTGTCGCAGCAGCGCGCGCTGGTTGTCGCGGAATTGCGGGTAGCTGTTGATGTCGACACCAAATTTAGGTTCGCCGCCATACAGCTCGGCCTGTAGCCGTGCGACGGTTGCCTGCAGCGCGATGGTGCGCGAGCGTGTCTCGTCGTAGGCGGCGCGCAGCTTGGTGGTGTCCAGCCGCGCCAGCAGCTGGCCTTTCGCGACCTTGTCGCCTTCTTTCACATATAGCTCGGACAGCACGCCGCCATCACTGGCCTGGATGATCTGTGTACGGGAGCCCGCGATGATCTGCCCGGGTGCGCGCGTAACCTGCTCCAGTTCGGCCTGCCAGGCCCAGACGACGAAGCTCAGCAGCGCCAGCAGGCTGGTCCAGATCACCCAATTGGGTCGCGGCAGCAAGCGAGGGACTTGCCGTAGCGGCTGTGGTCGCTGGGGCTGGGGGTTTGGCTGCGGCCCTGGACGGTGTTGTTGGCGCTGCTCCGGCGATGTTGCGTCTTCGCCCTCCCGTTGCGGTGTCATCGCTGTCCTTCCGTTGTCTGCGCTTGTCCGCTCGCCAATCGGGCGAGCACATCGGCGCGCGCGCCATCGAGCACGACGCGGCCCTGATCCATCACGATCACGCGCTCGACCTGGCGCAGCAGGCTGGCCTTGTGCGTGACCACGACCACAGTCGCATCGGCGGGCAATGCGGCGAACAGCTGCTGCATCACGTTGGTTTCGAGATCGCCGTCCATGGCGGCGGTCGGCTCGTCGAGCAGCCAGATGCGCGGCCTGGCGATCAGTAGCCGTGTCAGTCCGACCAGCTGTCGCTGTCCGCCGGAGAGTCCGCGACCTCCCTCGGAGATGGGCAGGTCGAGTCCTTGCGGATGTGTAGCCAGTACACGATCGAGACCGGTCAGTGTGGCCGCGCGCAGGATCGCGCCGTCGCCCGGTGGTGCCAGTCCCAGCGTCAGGTTCTCGCGCAGCGTGCCGCGCAAGAGCCGCACGTCTTGCGGCAGGTAAGCGATTTGCTCGTGCAGGAATTCGGGCGCGATCAGTGCCATGTCGACGCCGTCGAGAAAGACTTTGCCGTTGCCGGGCCGGTAAAGACCGGACAGCAGCCGGATCAGCGTCGACTTGCCAGAACCGACCGGCCCGATGACGGCAATCCTTTCACCCGCATGCAGTGTCAGACGCAGCGGCTGCAACGCCGGCAGCTTGCCATCGAAAGAGAAGCTCGCGTCCTCGAGCCGCAGCTCGCCGGCACAGCCTGACGGAATGATTCCGCCACCCTCTGCATGCTCGACCGGCAGCGCCATGATCTCGTCAAGTCCTTTCAGTGCTTCCTGCGCATGCTGCCATTGCGACACCAGCGTGGCGATCTGCGTGATCGGCGACAGCGCGCGATTACTGAGAATCGAGCAGGCAATCAGTGAACCCATCGTGATCTGCCCCGTCCCGACCAGCCACGCGCCCGCACCAATGATCGCGACATAGCAAAGCTGCTGAAGCAGTTGCGAGAAATGTGCGGACGTGGTCGACAGAAAGCGTACGTCGAGCTCCAGCGCCGACGCGGTTGCGGTCAGCTGCCGCCAGCGGTCCATCATTTTCCATTCGGCCCCGGCCGCCTTGATGCTCTCGATACCGTCGATCACATCGACCAGCAGACCATTCTTGTGCCGTGCTTCTTTTAGCTGCGACTGCGTGAGACGGCGCATCCGCCAGTTCAGCCAGAGTGATGATGCGACGACGGGCGGCAGCAGCAGTAACGGCAGTACCGCGAGTGGTCCGCCGATCACGCCGATCACCGTGATGAACAGCAGGCTGAACGGCAGGTCGGCGATCAGGAACACGGTGGACGAGGTCATGAAGTTGCGTACCAGCTCGAATTGCCGGACTTGCGCGGCAAAGCTGCCGACGGCGCGCGGCCGCGCTTCCATACGGATGTCGAGCATGCGGCCGAAGAACACGTCAGACAGTTCTTCTTCGATGGCCTTGCAGCCACGGTCGACCATGGTCGAGCGGACTTGCTTGAGCAGGAACTCGAACAGCACGGCGAGCGCAACGCCTATGGTCAGTGCCAGCAGCGTTGAATGGGCCTGGGTCGGTATCACGCGGTCGTAGACCTGCAGGCTGTAAAACGACGCGCCCAGCCCGAGCATGCTGACGACGAAGGTCGCGACCACGGCTTCGATAAACACTGGCCGGCGCGCAGCGATCGCATGCAGGAACCATTCGCGCGCTGTATGCGGTGGCGGGCTGTTGTTACTGCTGTCATGGCGGCTGCTACGGTGATGGCGGCTGCGGCCGACGAACTGCAGTGCCAGCACCAGCCGCAGCAGGCTGCCTTGGACGAGCTGATCGGGCGCCAGATCGACCGGCGTACCGTCGACGTGTTCGCAGGCATAGTGACCGCCACTCATGCGACGGCGTACGAGCAGGGCGTCGCTTCCATCATCGGCAATCCACAGCAGCGGCAGCTGGCTGTGCGCGGGTGTGTCGGTCATTTTTTCAACGACACCGGTCGGGAAAACTGACTGCCACAATGCCGCGGTCAGCTGCGCAGGGCACACCGATTTATTTGCCGTGCCGCTGGCTGCGATGCTGGCCGCGAGGTCGAAGCGCTGTACCGGAATGGCATGGCCAAGGCCAGCTGCGATCTGCGACAGCAGCGCAGGCAACTGCTGTGCGTACGGGATGGCCTGATCCCGGCTGTTTAACTGATCGACTGCGAGCAGGGAACTCATTCGGCGCTTTCGTATTCGGGACGGAAGTGGCGTGCCGCCAGTCGGCCGCTGGCAATCTCCAGCTTCAGCACGGCAGCAAACAGCATCCATTGCGCATCGGCGAGTGAGTACTGCGCCTGCGTTGCATCGCGCCGCGCGAGCAGCACCTCGAGCCAGGTACGCCGGCCGGCAGGAAATTGCCGCAGGCAGGATTCATAGACCTCCTGCGTTGATTCCCCCAGCGCTTTGAGCAGTGCGATTTCGGCACGTGATGATTCGGCCAGACTCCACAAGCTGCGCACGCGATCGACAATTTCACGCCGCGTCGCTTCGCGGGAATGAATCGCACCGCTGCGTCGTGATTGTGCTTCGTTGATCGACGACAGCGATGACAGCCCGCTGCCGGGCTGAAAAGTCACACCGACGAACAGCTGGTCGGCCGGATAGATCGTGCCGCCGCCAAAGGTGCGCTGATAGCGCAGCGCAAGTGATGGCGACAGGCTGCTGCGCGATACGGCGATCGCCTCGTCGGCGACACGCTCCTCGGCACCCAGCCGCTCCAGTTCAGGTGCGTAGGAAAGTGATGCATCCAGCGCGTCATCGACCGATTGCAGCGTCAGCTTCGGCATGCGCGGCAGCGTCAGCTCGCCCGGCTTGCGGCCCACCAGTACTTCAAGCTGCGTATTGGCGTTCTGCAGCTGCAAGCTCATTTGCATCTGTTCGCCTTGTGCCTGCTGCAGCCGTGCGCGTGCAGTGATGCCATCGCTACGCGGGCTCACGCCGCTGGCAATACGGCGCTCAATCATGTCGGACAGTCGGCTGTAGTCGGCGATGGCCGCATTGGCCGCCGCGAGTCGTGCCTGCAGCCGCATCGCCTCGGCGTAAGTCGTCACAGTGCGTTCCAGTACCAGCTGCCGCGCTTCGGTCACACTCGAACGCGCGAGATCGACGCGCGCCTCAGCCGCATGGATGGCCGCAGTGATACGGCCACCGGTCCACAGTGGCTGTTCGACTTGCAGGTCGGTCAGTGTGCGCCCGTAGGCGCCGCGCGATGAAGACATCGACACGCCGGGCCAGCGCTGCCAGCGCGCACCTTCGAGGCTGAACTCGCTCGCATGTTGCTCGGCGATTTTCAGTGCCACCGAGGGATGGGATTCGGCTGCGGCACGCAACGCGTCCTCGAGTGTGAGCGGTATCAGCTGCAGGCCTGGCCCTGACGGTGCTGCGACTGTGCCAGTGCCAGTACTGCCGCGCGGTAACGCGGGGTCGCCGCCGAACACGCTGCCGGTAAACAGCAGAGATAGCAGTGATGTCAGCAAGAGCGGCTGCAGCGCAGCGGCATGTCGGCTCATCGCAAACCCTCCGTGAACGACTTCCTCGCAGCGAACAGGCTGCAGGCCAGCGTCAATGGCGATTCTGCGGTTCTTTGTCATTCATTTGAATGAAGGATTTGTCTTGTCGGGATACCAGATGGACTGTGCGCTATTGCGCGCGCGTGTCAGCGGTTCCGCGGCAATTTGTGTTGTCAATACAACAATTCAAACGGTGGTGATGATGCATCATCCATTCGCACCGTTGAAGCGGCGGCGACACAAATCGAGCAGTCCGTTGTGAAGTCGAAACATCGCAGAGGAAACCCATGGCCAAGCTCGAGGCTCATCGATTCAAACTACTCAAGCGCAGTCCTGCCGGAAAGATCGTTGCACAGGACATCACGGCCGAAGCCGTGGTGGTCGAGGGATCGTTTGCCTACACCCTCGTCGATGCCGAAACCGGCAAGCTTCCCGCCAGGCTGCAGGCAAAGCGCATCGGACAAGACCTGCAGGTCTATGTGGATGGCCAGCCGGCCATTCGCCTTGAAGGCTTCTACACGCCGTCTAATGGCAATACCGCGTTTGACGGATCAGGCGAGCTGTTCGCACCAACGGCCGCCAACTACGACAGCGGTTACGCGCTGCTGACGGGTGGCGTGCATGCATCGAGCGACCAAGTGATTGTCGGCATGTCGGAAACAAGCGACGACGAGGGATCGTCCTGGCTGGGCCTGGGAGCCCTCGTCGGTCTCGGTGCGGCCGTAGCAATGGGTGGAGGAGGAGGTGGTTCGGCTACACCGCCGCCACCGCCACCGCCACCGCCACCGCCACCGCCACCGCCACCGCCACCGCCACCG
>JACCDS012419339.1_pt1 | contig 40166 bp, 29 predicted proteins | sample 7446441 | NCBI WGS metagenome assembly JACCDS01 (sample SAMN15323445, study PRJNA562643) | freshwater metagenome | isolation source: river surface water | place: USA:Blue River Watershed | collected 2017-08-17 | reverse complement strand
GGCGCGGTTTTATCTTCTTCACGTGTGTCTATCTATACGGCGGCTCTTGCGGGCGATCGTCGCTGTCTGCCACGACATCCGCACCGAGCGGCACTTCGCTGTGCACCGACACGGCGTCTGAAAAGAAAAATCCCCGCTTCCGAAAAAGCAGGGGTTCTTCAGCAGCCTGAAGGAGCTGAGGCTCCTTTTTTGTCAGTTGTGCTACCGAGTGTACAGCGCTTACGCAGGCTCGGACTGCGGCGGTACGCGCTGCGGTTTTGACGCCTTCGCCTCGCGCAGCTGGTCGCCGGATGGTGCCGTGAAGGTTGGTACGCGCTTGCCGGCGGCTACGGCGCGCAGCCGTGTGTGTTCGGCCATGACCTTGTTGGCATAGCCACCGTCGGTCGCCAGGTTGCCTGCGCCGACATACAGCTTCAGGCCAGCCTCAACCGATCCTCCGCGGCGGATCAGATCCTTCAGGATCTTTGCGCCCACCTGGATATTGGCGACCGGGTTGAGTGCGGCATTCAGTCCGCCATGGTCGCTGAACTTCTCATGGTGAATCTTAGACATCACCTGCATCAGGCCCTGCGCGCCGACCGGGCTTTCCGCGAACGGATTGAAGCGCGACTCGATTGCCATCACGGCGAGGATCAACAGCGGATCGATCTTCACAGCCTCAGCGGATTCATACGCGGCGCCAACCAGCATGCTGCTGGCCGTACTGGCGATCTTGTAGCGCTTGGCAACCCAGTCGGTCACGCGCTGTTGCGCCTGTGCCGAACGGTTGACGCCTTGCGCTGCCGCTTCCTGCTCAGGCAGGGATAGCGCCTGAACCAGCGCATCTTCGACCGTGATCTGCTGCTCGGCCGAAGTATTGGCGAACGGCGACAGGGCCTTCAGGTTGTCCAGCAGCTCGGGCCGGAAGAATGCCAGTGCGAGCGCGGCCACCACGGCCAGCTCGATAGCGATCAGTGTGCGACGGGCCTTACTCAATAAGCCTGTTGCGCGGGCGAAGAAATCCTCACCCAAAATTTGCGAGCGCGGGGATACATCTCCCGCGCCGGCCAACGCTGTCAATCTGCGTCGATTATTCATATTACCTCCTGAATCATCGCGGCCCTTAAAGCGCCTGGTAAAACACGAGAGCTTCATCCCGGTCATACGCAATCTCCGTTGCTAGCATGACAAGTCCGCCGTCACGTTTTGCCAGGCGCTCTGAGATGAGGCCAATTGCAAGCGTGCTCCGTGCTTCAATTCACCGCGAGATAAACATTTCGTTTGCAACCGGGCGCTGATGTTTCACTGCGCCGGCTCCCCCGCAAACGCCGGTGTTGCCTTGATGGTCTCCGTATCGTCAGGAGACCTCGACAATCTTTTTTCAGGAACGTCTCTGCTGCCCGTACAGCCGACAGTCTCTACAATGACCGACGGGCTGTTCCTGATGTGACTGGACGACCTAACGTTACCTAACGCGTATTGCCGTACGTTGGACCGGAGTGTTCCGGAAAGGCCGTCCGAAAAATTGAGCGGATTGTAGGTGCCGGTTTATATCAAGTCAATACTAGAAAAGACTAAAATTATAACAATAAATTATTAAAATTCCGTTACTATTTGTCAATTCTATGTAAAATCAGTCACTTGCATATTTGTCCCCAGACAGGGGTTTCACTTTGAAACAGATCAACAACCCATGAAATATTCCGATTTGCGGGATTTTATTGCCAAATTGAAACAATCTGGCGAGCTGGCGGAGGTCTCTGTCCCAGTCTCTCCCCATCTGGAGATGACGGAATTGTGCGACCGCACATTGCGCGCTGGTGGTCCTGCGTTGCTCTTTACTCAACCGACCGGGCACAAGATGCCGGTACTCGGCAATCTGTTCGGTACGCCGAAGCGCGTTGCGCTCGGCATGGGCGCATCCGAGGTCAGCGAGCTGCGGCGCATCGGTCAGCTGCTGTCGGCGCTGAAAGAGCCTGAGCCGCCGAAGGGCCTGAAGGATGTGCTCGGACTCGGAGCCTTGGTGAAGTCCGTCTGGGACATGGCACCGAACGAACTGCGTTCGGCTCCTTGTCAGGAAGTTATCTGGGAAGGGGCGGATGTCGACCTGTCGCGTTTGCCCATTCAGCATTGCTGGCCTGGCGATGCCGCGCCGCTGATTACCTGGGGGCTGGTCATCACGAAGGGGCCGCACAAGAAACGGCAGAACCTCGGTATCTACCGGCAGCAAGTGATTGGCCCGAACAAAGTGATTATGCGCTGGCTTGCACACCGCGGCGGCGCGCTCGACTTCCGTGAGCACTGCCTGGCGAATCCGGGCAAGCCGTATCCGATTGCCGTGGCGCTCGGCGCCGATCCTGCGACGATTCTGGGTGCAGTGACGCCGGTGCCGGACAGCTTGTCGGAATATCAGTTTGCCGGCCTCTTGCGCGGTAGCCGGACCGAACTGGTGAAGGCGCTCGGCAGCGAATTGCGGGTGCCGGCCTCGGCCGAGCTCGTGCTCGAAGGTCATATCTATCCGGACGCCGGGCACCCGAGCGGCTATGAGCATGCGCTGGAGGGGCCGTTTGGCGACCATACCGGCTATTACAATGAGCAGGACTGGTTCCCGGTGTTCACGATCGACCGTATCACGATGCGCCGCGATCCGATCTACCACTCCACTTACACCGGCAAGCCGCCGGATGAGCCGGCGGTGCTCGGCGTTGCGCTGAACGAGGTGTTCATACCGCTGCTACAGAAGCAGTTTTCAGAGATCACCGATTTTTATCTGCCGCCTGAGGGCTGCAGCTACCGGATGGCGGTAGTGCAGATGAAGAAGTCTTATGCGGGCCATGCGAAACGCGTGATGTTCGGCGTATGGAGTTTCCTGCGGCAGTTCATGTATACCAAGTTCATTGTCGTCGTCGACGAAGACGTCGATATTCGCGACTGGAAGGAAGTGGTGTGGGCGATCACGACTCGCGTCGATCCGGTACGTGATGTGACGATGGTTGATAACACACCGATTGACTATCTCGATTTCGCGTCGCCAGTCAGCGGCCTGGGCAGCAAGATGGGCATTGACGCGACCAACAAATGGCCCGGTGAAACCACGCGTGAATGGGGACGTACGATCACGATGGACGCTGAGGTGAAGAAGCGGGTGGATGCGATCTGGCAGACGCTAGGTTTCTGAGCGAACTGTCGATTCATGTGACCGGTATCGGCATGTCGTGTCTTATGTACATGCCACACGTGAACGCGATGAGAAATACAGCCCAATCAGAAATGCAGCGAAGTGCGAGCGCGAATACTGCTAGAATTCGTGCTGGCGGGCCCCTGCGCATTGTGGCATGGTCAACCTGGTCAGGTCGGGAACGAAGCAGCCACAGCCATTTCCCGCAAGTGCCGCAGACAAGGCTCGCCTCTCACCTTCTTTTTTCCGCCGCCCCTTTCATCGCGTTCATCGCAGCGATCATGTGGATCACGTCGTGACGGCACTCGCGGCGCATACAGCAGTGTACCAAGGCCGGGCTCTTGCCGTTTTAGTCGATCCGGCCAGCGACGGGCAAGCAGCGCGCTCAGGTAAAATTCATGCTTCGACAATCACCGCGTGACAGCGCCTCCGGACATGTCCTATCAGGTCCTCGCCCGCAAATACCGCCCGAAAAGTTTTGATAGCCTGGTCGGTCAGGAGCACGTGGTGCGGGCACTCACGCATGCGCTTGAGCAAAAGCGGCTGCATCATGCTTACCTGTTCACCGGCACGCGCGGCGTCGGCAAGACCACGCTGTCGCGGATTCTCGCGAAATCGCTGAATTGTCAGGGTGCTGACGGGCAGGGTGATATCACCGCGCAGCCCTGCGGCGTCTGCGAAGCCTGCGTCGCGATCGATGCCGGACGGTTCGTCGACTACATCGAGATGGATGCCGCGTCGAATCGCGGCGTCGATGAAATGGCGCAGCTGCTCGAGCAAGCGATCTATGCGCCGTCGAATGCACGCTTCAAGGTCTACATGATCGACGAGGTGCACATGCTGACCAGCCATGCGTTCAATGCGATGCTGAAGACGCTGGAAGAGCCCCCGGCGCATGTGAAGTTCATTCTCGCGACCACCGATCCGCAGAAGATCCCGGTCACGGTATTGTCGCGCTGCCTGCAATTCAACCTCAAGCAGATGCCGCCGGGTCATATCGTCAGCCATCTGGAGAACATCCTCGCGCAGGAACAGATCGAATTCGACGTGCCCGCACTGCGCTTGCTGGCACAGGGCGCGCAGGGCTCGATGCGTGATGCGCTGTCGCTGACGGATCAGGCGATTGCGTATGCCGCCGGCAAGGTCACGCTGGACGCGGTGCAGGGCATGCTCGGTGCGCTCGACCAGACTTACCTGGTACGCGTGCTCGATGCGCTGGCGGCGCAGGATGGTGCCGCACTGCTCAGCATTGCCGACGACATGGCTGCGCGCAGCCTGTCCTGGAGCGCCGCGCTGCAGGACCTGGCGACGCTGCTGAACCGCATTGCGATTGCGCAGGCTGTACCGTCGGCCGTGCCGGAGGATATGCCGGGACATGAGGACATTTTGCGGCTCGCGCAGGTTTTTCCGCCGGAGGATGTACAGCTGTTCTACCAGATCGTCGTGCACGGACGGAATGAGCTCGGGCTCGCTCCCGACGAATACGCCGGTTTTACGATGACGCTGCTGCGGCTGCTCGCGTTTGCGCCGCTGGATGGCGGTTCATCGCATCAACCGGTACCGGTCAGGTCTGCCGCGCCGAAACCGGCAGCACCCGTGACAGCGGCTGCGCCAGTTGCGGCGAATGTGCAGGCGGGCATACAGACTGAACCACCACAGCGTGCCGATGCGCGTCCGGTCAGTCCGGCGATGGCCGCTCTGGCGGCGGCACGCAGCAGTCGCGCGAAGGCCGCACCCGGCGCGTCGCCGGCGTCATCAGCGCCACCGGAGACGGTGCCGGTAGCCGTTGTTTCAACGCCTCCCTCAGAGGCGAGGCTATCCGCACCTGCGCCGTGGGATGAAGATTTTCCTGTGTCTGAACCGGTCGAAGCTGTCGACCCGGCTCAAAAAAAAACTGAACCGCCTGCCGCGGTAAGCAAAGAAGCAACTGCTCAGCAAGGCGTTGGCTGCGACTGGCCGCAACTGGTGCGTCAGCTCGCGCTGCGCGGTGTCGTGCACCAGCTGGCGATGCAGAGCGAACTGCTGGCCTGCAACGAAGACGGCAATGCGATGGTGATGCGGATTCGCGTGCCGGTCGATACCCTGTTGTCAGCAGGCAGCGGCGAGAAGCTGGCTGTGGTGCTGACAGAGCACTTTGGCCGCAAGGTTCGGCTCGATACCGAGATCGGCGCCGTCAGCCGCAGTGCGCATCATGCCGATGTAGCCGAGCAGGCCGAGCGACAGCGTGTGGCAGAGCGAACTATGCAGGACGACCCGTTTGTACAAACGCTGATGCGTGAATTTGGCGCGACGATAGTGCCGGGCTCGATACGGCCGGTGTGAGTGCCTGTCTCGTCAGGCCGCTGGCGGCGGTGGCAGTACCTTGCCGACCGTCGGTACTGTCTGCTGCACTGCCTTGCCATCGACCTGACGAGACAGGCTCTAAGCCATACAACGCGCTTGTAGAAGATTTTCGAACATAACACTTACCTCAAAGGAGTTCACCATGATGAAAGGCCAACTGGCCGGCCTGATGAAGCAGGCCCAGGCAATGCAGGACAACATGAAGAAGATGCAGGATCAGCTGGCGACGATGGAAGTCGAAGGCCAGGCCGGTGCCGGCATGGTAAAGGTGATCATGACCTGCAAGAACGATGTCAAGCGTGTGTCAATCGATCCGTCCTTGCTGGCTGACGACAAGGACATGCTCGAAGACCTGGTCGCCGCAGCATTCAACGATGCAGTGCGTAAGGCCGAAGCGATGTCGTCCGAAAAAATGTCCGGCCTGACTGCCGGCTTGCCGCTGCCACCGGGGTTCAAGCTGCCATTCTGATTTCCCTGTGAAGAATCCATCCAGCCTCGACTTCCTCGCCGAGGCGCTGCGTCGGCTGCCGGGCATCGGCCCGAAGTCAGCGCAGCGAATCGCCTACCACCTGATGCAGCACGACCGCGAGGGAGCGGCGCTGATTGCGCGCGCGATGACGCAGGCCGTCGAGCACATCCAACATTGCGCGCGCTGCAATACCTTCACCGAGCACGAGCTCTGCGAGACCTGTGTCGATTCTGACCGCGATGCGACGCAGCTGTGTGTCGTTGAAACGCCTGCGGATCAACTCATGATCGAGCAGACCCTGACCTACAAGGGACTGTATTTTGTATTGATGGGCCGTCTGTCGCCGCTTGATGGCATCGGCCCGAAGGATCTGCAGCTCGACAAGCTGGTTGCGCGCGCAACCGATGGCGTTGTCACCGAGGTGGTGCTAGCAACGAATTTCACCAATGAAGGCGAAGCCACGGCGCACTACATCAGCGAGACATTGAAGGCGCGCGGTCTTAAGGTATCGCGGCTGGCACGCGGCGTGCCGGTCGGCGGCGAACTCGAGTATGTGGATGCCGGCACCATTGCGCGCGCGATGCTGGACCGTCGCGCCACCTGAATATTTTCCACCGTCATGCAAGAACAAAAAAAGCCCGCCGGCCCGCTTGCCGGCATCAAGGTCCTTGAACTCGGTACACTGATCGCCGGACCTTTCTGCGCTCGGATGATGGCCGAATTCGGCGCCGACGTGATCAAGGTCGAGTCGCCCGACGGCGGCGACCCGATCCGGCAATGGCGCGTGCTCAAGGACGGCAATTCGCTGTGGTGGACCGTCCAGAGCCGCAACAAGAAAAGCATCACGCTGAACATGAAGGACGAGCGCGCGCAAGACATCGCGCGCCGGCTCGCGCTCGAAGCCGATATCGTGATCGAGAACTACCGTCCCGGCGTGCTGGAGAAGTGGAACCTCGGCTATGAACAGCTGAAGGCCATCAATCCGGCGCTGATCATGGTGCGACTCTCGGGCTATGGCCAGACCGGGCCGATGCGCGATGCGCCGGGCTTTGGCGCGATCGGGGAATCGATGGGCGGCATACGCTATGTGTCCGGCCATGCAGACCGTCCGCCGGTACGCATCGGTATCTCGATTGGTGATTCGATCGCGTCGCTGCACGGCGCGATCGGCGCGCTGATGGCCCTGCGCCATCGCGATGTGACCGGCGGCCGCTGGAATGGCAAGACCGGCGCAGACTGCGTTGCAGGGCAGGGTCAGGTGGTTGACGTTGCGTTGTATGAAGCGGTGTTCAATCTGATGGAGTCGCTGGTACCCGAGTATGACCACGCGGGTGTGGTGCGCGAGCGAACTGGCGGCTCATTGCCGGGTATCGTGCCGTCGAATACCTACACCTCGGCTGACGGCGAGAACATTGTCGTTGCCGGCAATGGCGATGCGATCTTCAAGCGGCTGATGAAAGCGATTGGTCGCGATGATATGGCGAACGATCCGCAGCTCGCCAACAATGCGGGCCGTGTGCAGCGTACTGACGAGATCGACGGCGCGATCCAGGCCTGGTGCAGCGGTCACGATATCGATTCCGCGCTGGAGATACTCAAAGCCGCTGACGTGCCCGTATCGAAAATCTATTCAGTACGCGACATGCTGCAGGATCCGCAATTTCTCGCGCGGCAGATGTTTGAGCAGCATCTGTTCAAGGATGGCACGTCGATCAAGCTGCCGGCGGTCACGCCCAAGCTGTCGGAAACACCCGGTGGCACGCGTTGGATCGGACCGGAGCTCGGCGAGCATACGGACGAGGTGCTCGCCAGTCTGGGCTACAGCGCCGAAGAGATTGCTGAACTGCGCCGCAGCGGCGCTTTGTAAAGTCACAAGCTCAATGCATCGCCGGTGTACCAGCCGGCGTATGCGAGCGAACCCTGTACCTCCGGCAGGCACCGAAATCTGTCCCATCAGGTTTTTGTGTCCTTACGGAGGTACCACCGATGTCCGTCAAAACTCCCTCCCCGCAGCGCCCCGGTGATCCGGCGCGACAGCCAGTATCGGAAGACGAGGCCGCTGCCGAAGATGTCGCGTCATTGTTCGACGCTCGTCCTGCGGACACTCACGAAAATCGCAGCTGGCTGGAGGCCGCGCTCGAAGGATTGTCGAAAGCATTCCGAGATGCCGCGACATGGGTAGCACATATGTTTGATCGCATCGGTGCGAAGGATAATCCCGTATTCGATGTCTCCCACCCTTTCAACGTAAAGAAGGAAACGCTGCCTGAGGACTTCGCCAGCAAGATTGCCGATACCGAACGCAGATTACGTGCGGCTGAAGAAAAAAAAGCGTTTGTCGCCAGCGACAATCTGCAGGTTCAGGCCAAAGCGACCGTACCTGATCCTGCCCGAGAGGCTTTCAATGCGTATATGCGCGTCTGCAAAACGGATAAAGCGCAGTCCGGTTCGGTTGATTGCCCGCAGAATTTCCGGGAAGACGCCGAAACGCATGCATTGGAATTTTTGAGGCAGGTGAATGAGCGAAAAAAAACCGCGCAGGAGTCCGGAGGAGATTTTTGGCTGAAGACGGCAGATCAGCAGAAACTCAAGGTTGCCGTGCAGTTGCTAAAGCAGGAGCGTAACAAGGAATTGAAACTACTCTGCGGCGACGATCTTTTGAAGTCTCCGATCCCGACGTACTCCAACAAGCAACTGAAGAGCTTCATCGCATGGATGGAATGGTCGCAGAATGCGGGTAGCTTGCCCCAGGATCCGGATTTCAGCCTTGACGCAGCGGTCGCCTACGCATGGGACTTCCACAGCCAACAGGCAGGTCAGGCGGACGCGACCAATCCGGCCACGAAGAAGCAGCTGTCCGCTGCCGTAGAGTTGATCTCAAAAGAAGATCAATACCGGCGCGACTATGAGGCGGCACGATCCCTGGCCGAGGTATTCAAAGACCTTGATGGACTGAGAAAGCCACCGGACCGTTCGGTCAGGCTGCAGGCCACGCCGGCTACAGCCGATGCGCCTGCTGATCCGGAACTGCCGCCGGCACCGCCACCACCACTACCCCGTGTGGCAGGTCGTATGCACACCGCGTCTGCAACACCGGACGCAACGACTAGTGCGCCTAAGGTACTGCTGCCGCGCGTGAAGCCAGCGCAAACCCAGCTGCCGGCCGCATGGAGAAACATTCCCGAACTATCGGCGCTGGACGACGAGCTGCAAGTGCAGGCGTCGGTATTGCTGAATCAGTTTTTTCAGCATTACGCCAGACAGCTGGATCGACAAGTCCCTAATTTCGATGCAGAGCCACAGTATTTTTCCGAACTGGCCGCCGTGGCTGCCGTAGACTTTCTCAAGCGCGCAGAACTCGCTGACGGGCCGGCTGATCCCGCCGACTTCCGCAGCCGCGCGGCGGCCACTTACATTGTCCGCGAATATGAGCGCCGCAAGAATGCAGCGCCCAAATCTTCTGGATAAGTTAAGAAGTCAGTTCGAAGCAAGTATCAGCTGTTCCAGCCTCACCGCATCCGCGCAGAACAGCCGGATGCCTTCGGCCAGCTTTTCGGTGGCCATCGCATCGTCATTCAGCGCCATCCTGAATGCTTTCTCATCGAGGCTGATTCGCTTCAGCTCCGATGTTGCCGCTGCTTCCGGCGACAGCTTGCGCTCAACCACCCCGTCGGTATCGGCAAGTTTCTGCAGCAGCTCGGGGCTGATCGTCAGCAGGTCGCAGCCGGCAAGTTCGAGGATTTGCGATGTGTTGCGGAAGCTCGCACCCATCACCTCGGTCGAATAGCCAAATTTCTTGTAGTACTCGTAGATGCGCCTGACCGACTGCACGCCCGGGTCATCGGCACCGATATAGTCGTTACCAGTCGCTTTTTTGTACCAGTCATAAATGCGACCGACGAAGGGCGAGATCAATTGCGCCTTTGCCTCAGCACAGGCGATCGCCTGCGGCAGGGAGAACAGCAGCGTCATGTTGCAGCGTATGCCTTCCTTTTCCAGCACCTCGGCAGCACGTATACCTTCCCAGGTGGATGCAATTTTGATCAGCACGCGTTCGCGCTTCACGCCGGCTGCTTCATACAGCGCAATCAGCTGCTTTGCCTTTGCAATCGTGCCTTCGATATCGAAGGACAGTCTTGCATCCGTCTCGGTGGACACGCGTCCCGGAATGATCGCAAGAATCTTCAGGCCGAAGGCAATCAGCAGATGATCGATGATCTCGCCCATCGGCTTGCCACGGTGCGCACGCACCGTATCGTCCAGCAGCGGCCGGTATTCCGGCTTCTGCACGGCTTTCAGGATCAGCGAAGGATTGGTGGTCGCATCATGCGGCTGGAAAACTTCCATCGCATGGAAGTCGCCGGTATCGGCGACCACGGTGGTGTATTGCTTTAACTGCGCAAGCTGGTTCATGGTCTACAGCCAGAGGTAAGTGAGTAGTTTAAAAGTCAGGCGCGCTATTGTAACCAGCCGCAGCGACCGCCGGTCCGGTGGCCTTCTATTGCAGCGCGGCAGACGCGCGCGCAATCAGGGCCGAAGTTGAGCTGTCATGCGCATGGGCTGCCGGCGAGCCTTCCAGTTCCGACAGGATGCGCGAAGCAAGCGTCTTGCCGAGTTCGACGCCCCACTGGTCGAAACTGTTCACGTTCCACAGCGCGCCCTGCACGAAAGTCTTGTGCTCGTACAGCGCGATCAGTGCGCCCAGCGTGAAAGGTGTCAGCTGATCGAGGATCAGCATGTTGCTGGGATGGTTGCCCGGACAGACGCGATGTGCCGGCAGCTGCGGCCCAGCATTGCCGTTCATCAGTGCTTCCGCCTGCGCGAAGCAGTTCGCCAGCAGCACCTTGTGCTGCTGGAGGTATTCATGCACGGGCTTGAGGACGGCGATGAAATCGACAGGAACGATGTCCGTGCCTTGATGCAGCATCTGGAAGTATGCATGCTGGCCATTCGTGCCGACGCTGCCCCAGATCACCGGCGCAGTACGCAGCGCGACTGGCTGACCGTCGCGCGTGACGCCCTTGCCATTGCTTTCCATGTCCAGCTGCTGCAGATACGCAGGAAACAGCCACAGGTCCTGATGGTAGGGCGCGATCAGCTGTGAACCGGCGCCGAAGAATTGCCGGTACCAGAATCCGATCAGCGCGAGTAGCGCGGGCATGTTGCGCTCGAGCGGCGCCTGACGAAAGTGCTCGTCCATCGCGTGTGCGCCGGCCAGAAATTCACGAAACTGCGCCGGGCCAATCGCGACCATTAGCGACAAGCCGATCGATGACCAGATTGAATAGCGTCCACCGACCCAGTCGCGAAACGGAAACATATTTTCAGCGGCGATACCGAATGCCGTCACCGCTTCGGTATTCGTCGACACCGCAACGAAATGTCGATGCAGGTCTGCGGGCTGGCCCTTGCGCAGGAACCACTGCCGCGCATCGTGCGCGTTGAGCAGGGTCTCATGCGTGGAAAACGATTTCGACGACACGATGAACAGCGTGGTCTCCGGATCGAGGTCGTCGAGGACGGCCGAGGTCGCATGCCCGTCGACATTCGACAGGAAGTGAAAACGCAATCCGGTCGTCGAGAATGGACGCAGCGCGGCGCAGCTCATCGCCGGACCCAGGTCCGAGCCGCCGATGCCAATGTTCACCACGTCCGTGACCGGCTTGCCGGTGTAGCCCGTCCATGCGCCGCTGCGCACGCGTTCGGAGAAATTTTCCATGCGGTCCAGCACCTGCTGAACCTCGGCGACCAACTCCTCACCTTCCCAGTCGAAGCGTGTACCACGTGGCATCCGCAGCACTGCGTGCAGTGCGGCGCGGCTCTCGGTCACGTTGATCCGCTCGCCGCGAAACATCGCATCGCGCAGCTGCTCAACGCTCTGCGAGCGCGCAAACGCGGCCAGCAGCGAAAGGGTTTCGGACTGCAGATGCGTCTTTGAAAAATCGAGGAACAGGCCGGCGGCGTCCAGTGAAAAGTGGTCGGCGCGCGCCGGCTCCTGCCTGAACAGGTCGGCCAGATGCCATTGGCACACGTTATCCGCATGGCGCTGCAGCGCGGCGAATTCCGGAGACTGTGGAAGAGGGTGATTGTTCAGCAAGTGCATCGTGCGAGAACACCGGACCGGCTTGGCCGGACGGTCTCCAGAAACGGATTGTTGTTGTCAAACGGGATGATACCTACATCGACCCGCAAAACCTTGATTTTGATGCAAGCGGGCGCTAGGTAAAAACAATAGGCATGTGGGCGATTAACAACTTTAGTAGCCGAAAAACGCAAATATTGTTGTCAAAAAAATAAAATCCCGGTAAGTTTTCAGAAAAATAACTCGATAGTCGAGCTGCAGCTGAATTCATCCGCCGGCCAGTGCCGGACGAGACAAGGAGATCACGATGCAGGCGTTCTCAAGCACGGTCAGGGATTTGTATGCGCTGGCGGAGTATGCGTCTCCAGACCAGTTCCTCACGCGCGCCATCGGGCTGATGCAGATGTGGATACGCTTCGACGGTGCGATTTTCGGCACCGGTGAAAGGGCGGATCACCAGAGCCTGAGCATGCTCGAATCGGACCCCATCGCCGAAGGCGCCACCGTTCCTGAGACCCTGCAGGCACGTGCAAAGTTTCGCGATGATCCGGTCGCCCGCGGCTTTCGCGATGCGCCGCTGTCGCCGTCGCGCGGCGGCATTCGTGAGTTGTATCGCAAGAGCCGCGACGGCCGAAAGCCAAAGTCCACCCAGCTCGCCGGCGTGCGCTCGCTGGCCGAGGAACTGGGCCTGTGCCACCTGATCGTCCACGGCGACGATCCGGACAAGGTGAGGCCGGCTCGCTGGATCGTGCTGTACCGACAGCACGACGTGCGCTTCGCCGAGACGGATGCGGCCTGCTTGCACGGGCTATGGATCCATCTGTCGCGCGCGCTTGCGATCAACCGCGCACGCACGCGGGAACGTTTATCCCGGGCGACGACGGGTCGAGACAACTCGGGCGCTTCCGGTCTGATTGCCGATGACGGTCAGGTCGAGATTGCCGACCAGCGCTTCTTTGATCTGCTCGAGCGCGAATGGCCCGAGATCGCCCCCGACTTTATTCCCGAGGAGGCGCTTGGATTGCTGAATGAAGGCAAGGTCTTCCGCGGCTCGCAGATCGAAATGTCGATGGTGCGGCAGACCGGCGGCAATCTATGCCGGGTTCGTCCGGTCGATGCGATGGAGGTGCTGACACCCAGGGAGTTCGTGGTCGCACGGCGCTTCGCAGCCGGCATGAGCCACAAGCAGATCGCGCGCGAACTGGGCGTCTCGCATCACACGGTGCGCAACCAGCTCGCACACCTTTACCGCAAGCTGAACCTGCATGACAAGGCATCGCTGGCGCAGTATTTTGCTGCCAACGCGGTCTCCATCTGACGCCGTCTGTCCCTCGGGGCAGTCGCGCTCATCCGCTACAATGTCGCCTTCTTTTTTCAGGCGGCAGCAATGACCCAGGACGAACTCAAGCAGGCCGTCGCGCGCGCGGCGCTCGACTACGTGGTGGATGGCGAAATCATCGGCGTCGGCACCGGCTCGACGGCGAATTTCTTCATCGATGAGCTGGGCAAGATCCGCGACCGTATCCGCGGTGCAGTCGCATCGTCTGAAGCCACCACCGCGCGTCTGAAGTCGCATAGCATTCATGTATTCGACCTCAATGAAGTCGAGCGTATGCCCGTCTATATCGACGGTGCCGATGAGATCGACCATAGCGGCGCGATGATCAAGGGCGGTGGCGGCGCGCTGACGCGCGAGAAGATCGTGGCTGCGGTCGCCGACCGGTTTGTCTGCATTGCCGATGAATCGAAGCTCGTCAATGTGCTCGGCAAGTATCCGCTGCCGGTCGAGGTGATACCGATGGCAGTACAGTCGGTAGCGCGTGCGCTGAACTCGCTCGGCGCTCAGGCAAAGCTGCGCATGAAGGACGGCCAGCCCTTCGTCACCGACAATGGTTGCCACATCCTCGATGCGGCCGGGCTGCAGATCCGTGACCCGAAGGGAATGGAGCAGCAGATCAACCACCTGCCCGGGGTCGTCACGGTCGGCTTGTTTGCGCTGCAGGGCGCGGCGGTATGCCTGCTGGGTACGTCGGGCGGTGTGAAAAAGCTGACGTTCTGATCGCCAGAATCATGTCGCGATAGGTATTCGCTTCCGCGATTCTGCGTACAGCATGAACAAAGCCCGCCGGTGCCAGACCGCGCGGGCTTTTTTTCGGCAGAGGAGAGGGGTCAGGCCGATGGCGGCACGTAGCCCGACGCCTGATCTGCCCCGTCGCCAAAGAAATGCTTCTCCATCTGCGCAGCAAGATATTTGCGTGCACGCACGTCGGCCAGGTTCAGCCGGTTTTCGTTGACCAGCATCGTCTGGTGCTTCAGCCACGCGCCCCAGGCTTCCTTGGACACGTTCTCCCAGATTTTCTTGCCGAGCTCACCCGGGTAAGGCGGGAAGTCCAGGCCTTCGGCTTCCTTGTTCAGTTTGATGCAGTGGACCATGCGGGCCATGTAGATCTCCAGAAAGTGGTCAGTCGTCAGTTAAGTGCCTCTAACAAAACGCCGCTAGCGTCGTTGCGCCGCCTTGCCTTACAAGCTGTACTGTCTGCGGCGGCGCGCCTAGCCATCGACGTTTTGTTAGAGACACCAAGAGGTTCACCGGCATCGCCGGTTACAGGTTCTTGATCAGTACCAGCGATTTGCGCTGCCAGTTGTACATGTTCTGCCGGTCCTTCGGCAGGTCATCGACGCTCGCATTCACAAAGCCCCGCTTCAGGAACCAGTGTGCCGTGCGCGTGGTGAGCACGAAAAGCTTTTTGAAGCCGGCGGCACGCGCGCGGTTTTCAATGTGCTTCAACAGCCGCTCACCATCGCCCTGCGCCTGCGAATCAGGGCTGACCGTCAGGCAGGCCATCTCGGCCATTTTCTCGGCCGGGAAGGGATACAGCGCTGCACAACCGAAGATCACGCCGTCATGTTCAATGACGGAGAAATAGCTGATCTCACGCTCGATCAGCTCGCGGCCGCGCTTGACCAGCGTACCGTTGGCTTCCAGCGGCTCGATCAGCTGCAGGATGCCGCCAACGTCTTCGATCGTCGCTTCGCGCAGGCTCTCGAGGTTTTCCGCCGATACCATCGTGCCGACGCCATCGTGCGTGAATACTTCGAGCAGTACTGAGCCATCGGTCGAGAAGGGCACGATGTGCGCGCGCGGCACACCGCCCAGGCAGGCCTTGGTCGCATGCTCGAAATAGAACGCCGCATCGGGGCGCAGGCAGCCGGACTGCAGAATCGCTTCGGCCAGGTGGGCCGATACTTCGCGGATCTCGGCACCGCCGGCATCGGTCATCATCGGCGTCTCGGTGATAAAAATCAGCTTGTCGGCACGCAGCGCCGTCGATGCGGCCAGTGCGACATCTTCCATCGCCAGGTTGAACACTTCGCCAGTCGGTGAGAAGCCCAGCGGCGACAGCAGCACCAGCGCGCCGGCGTCGAGGATGGGGTTGATGGTCTCGTGCGCGGCCTTGCGTGTGACGCCCGTATGCTCGAGGTCCACGCCGTCGATGATGCCCATGGGCCGCGCCAGCACGAAATTGCCGGAAATGACACGGATCGCCGAGTTCGCCATCGGCGTATTCGGCAGCCCCTGGCTGAACGCCGCCTCGATATCAAGACGGAGCTCGCCGGCGGCTTCCTTCGCGCATTCGAGCGCCACCTCGTCAGTGATACGCAGCCCGTTATGAAAGCGCGTCTCCACGCGGCGCAACGCCAGCTGCTCTTCCACCTGCGGGCGCGATCCGTGCACGATCACCACCTTGATGCCCAGCGCATGCAGCAGCGACAGGTCATGCGCCAGCACCGGCAGCGCGCCGGCCATCACCAGCTCGCCCGGAAAGGCGACCACGAAGGTCTTGCCACGGAATGCGTGGATATAAGGCGCGACCGAGCGCAGCCACTCGACGAACTGGGTAGGATTCTCCATGGCCGGCATTATAATTCGGCCCGACATGTCCGCATCCCAGACCCCGAAAAAAGCGCCGCCGGCGCCCGCCAGGCGCCCGTCAGAACGCACTCCTCCGCCAGTCCCCGTCCGCAACCCGCTTCCGGCCGTGACCTTTCCCGAAGAGCTGCCGGTTTCGGGGCGGCGCGACGAAATCGCCCATGCGCTGCGCGACCATCAGGTGGTGATCGTCAGCGGCGAGACCGGCTCCGGCAAGACGACGCAGCTGCCGAAGATCTGCCTGTCCATTGGTCGCGGCCAGAATAGCCTGATCGGGCACACACAGCCGCGCCGTATCGCCGCGTCATCCACCGCGAAGCGTATCGCGCAGGAGCTGGGCACACCGCCGGGTACGCACGTCGGCTACAAGGTGCGCTTCAACGACACGTTGTCAAACGGTGCGTGGATCAAGCTGATGACCGACGGTATCCTGCTGGCAGAAACGCAGGGTGATCCGCTGCTGCGCCAGTACGACACGCTGATCATTGACGAGGCGCATGAGCGCAGCCTGAACATCGATTTTCTGCTCGGTTACCTCAAGCAGCTGCTGCCGAAGCGCCCAGACCTGAAGCTGATCATTACCTCGGCCACCATCGATGCCGACCGCTTTGCACGGCATTTCGAGAGCGGCGGCCGTAAGGTGCCCGTGATCGAGGTGTCGGGCCGGCTGTATCCGGTCGAGCTGCGTTACCGGCCGGTCGAGCCGGACGTTAAGGCTACCTCGAACGGGTCTAACAACGCGGTATCACCGGCGGCGAAGGCAAAGGAGCAGCGTGACCTGATGGATGCGATCGTCGACGCAGTCGATGAACTCGCCCGCATCGGCCCCGGCGACATCCTCGTATTCCTGCCGGGCGAGCGCGAGATCCGCGACGCCGCCGAAGCACTGCGCAAGCATCACCCACCGCATGTCGAGATCCTGCCCTTGTTTGCCCGCCTGTCCGCGCAGGAGCAGGAGCGCGTCTTCAAGTCGACCAATGCACGCCGCATCGTGCTGGCTACTAACGTTGCCGAGACCTCGCTGACCGTGCCTGGCATTCGCTATGTGGTCGATGCCGGCACGGCGCGCGTGAAGCGCTACAGCTACCGTAACAAGGTCGAGCAGCTGCAGGTCGAGCCGGTCGCGCAGTCGGCAGCGAACCAGCGTGCCGGCCGTTGCGGCCGTGTGGCGGCCGGTGTTTGCATTCGGCTGTATGGCGAACAGGATTTCCTGCAGCGTCCGAAGTTCACCGACCCCGAGATCCTGCGTTCGTCGCTGGCCGCCGTCATCCTACGGATGAAGTCGCTGCGGCTGGGTGATGTCGAGCAGTTTCCTTTCATCGAGCCGCCGCTGGGCCGCGCGATCGCTGATGGCTACCAATTGCTGCAAGAACTTGGTGCCGTCGATGATGTACGCGAACTGACTGCGCTCGGACGCGAGCTGGCGCGTCTGCCGCTCGATCCGCGCGTGGGGCGCATGATCCTTGCCGGCCGTGATCACCAGTGCCTGCATGAGATGCTGATCATTGCAGCAGCACTGTCGGTGCAGGATCCGCGCGATCGTCCGCAGGAGGCGCAGGGCGCGGCTGATCAGGCGCATAAAAAATTCGCCGACGACAAATCCGAATTCCTCAGCTATCTGAAAATCTGGAAGTGGTTCGACGAAGCGATCGAACACAAGAAGTCGAACCGGCAGTTGCAGGAACAGTGCCGCGAGTACTTCCTGTCGCAGCTGCGTCTGCGCGAATGGCGCGATGTGCATTCGCAGCTGTTCACGCTGGTACGCGAGCAGGGCTGGCGCGTCAATGAAATGCCGGCGACCTATGAGCAGCTGCATCTGGCCTTGCTGACCGGACTGCTCGGCAACATCGGCTACAAGATGGAAGACGAGCCACACTACCTCGGCGCGCGTGGCATTAAGTTTCATCTGTGGCCGGGCTCGTCACTGGCGAAGAAGGCGGGACGCTGGGTGGTGGCCGGCGAACTGGTGGATACCTCAAGATTGTTTGCCCGTACCATCGCCAACATCCAGCCCGAGTGGCTGGAGAAGGTTGGCGGCCATCTGCTGAAAAAATCCTACGGCGATCCGCGCTGGGAAAAGCGCAGCGGACAGGTCAGCGCCTACGAGCGCGCCACGCTATACGGTCTGGTGGTCTACAGCCAGCGCCGCATCGACTACGGCAAGATCAATTCGCAGGAAGCACGCGAAATCTTCATTCGCAGCGCACTGGTCGATGGCGACTTCGATACGCGTGCGCCCTTCTTTGCGCACAACCAGAAACTGATCCGCGAGATCGAGAATCTCGAGCACAAGTCGCGCCGGCAGGATGTGCTGGTGGACCAAGAGCTGATCGCTGCGTTCTATGACAATCAGATCCCTGAAGATATCTGTACTGCGGTCGATTTCGAGAAATGGCTGAAGCAGGCGACCTCGGACAACCCGAAGCTGCTGCACCTGTCGCGCGACGATCTGATGCGTCACGAGGCTGCCGGCATCACCACCGAGCTGTTCCCGAAAGTGATGCGCAACGCCGGCGTCGAGATGGCGCTGACCTATCACTTTGAACCCGGCTCGGTACGTGACGGTGTCACGCTGGCGGTACCGCTGTATGCATTGAATCAGGTGTCACAGAACCGCTGCGAGTGGCTGGTGCCCGGCATGCTGAAGGAGAAAGTGCATCTGATGCTGAAATCACTGCCGCAGAAACTGCGCCGCCACTGTGTGCCGCTACCCGACTACGCCGCGGGCTTTTGCGAACGCATTCATGCGGCGAACAAGTTCGGTCTTGGCGCACTGCCCGACGCACTGATTGCCGACGTGCGCGAGCAGACCGGCACGATGGTCAAGCTTGCCGACTTCAAGCTCGAGACACTGCCGGGTCACCATTTCATGAATTTCAAGGTGATCGACGAGCATGGGCGCCAGCTCGATATGGGTCGCAACCTCGCCGCGCTGCAGGCCGAGTTCGGCGCGCAGGCACGCGAGCAGTTCCAGAAGATCGCCGAGCAGGTGGTGCCGGTGGTGGACACGGACGCTACCCCGGCCGCTCCGGCGGTTTCGGCTGCGGGGGCTGCGGCGCCAAGGAAGACGGCTGCGCCGGCCAACGTGGCGGCCGCGCTCTCGGCTTACCAGAACCTGAGCACCTGGTCCTTTGGCGAGCTGCCTGAACTGCTGGAGATACAGCAAGGCAGGCAAAAGCTGATCGGTTTCCCGGCCTTGGTGGACAAGGACGCGCACTGCGACATCGAGGTGTTCGACGATCCGAACGAGGCCGCAGCGATTCATCGGAAGGGCCTGCGGCGGCTCTTCGCGCTGCAGCTGAAGGAGCAGCTGAAATACTTGGAGAAGAACGTGCCGGGCCTGCAGCAGATGGGTATGCAGTTCATGGCGTTGGGCACCCAGGAAGAGCTGCGCGAGCAGATCATCCAGGCCGGACTGTCGCGCGCCTGCCTGCAGCTGCCGCTGCCGGCCAACCCGGGTGATTTCAACAAACGGCGCGACGAGGGCAAGGCAAGACTGAACCTGCTGGTCAACGAGATTGCGCGTCTGATCGGGCAAATCCTTGCCGAGTACCACACGCTGCCGAAGAAGCTGCAGGGGGTCAAGTCGCATGCGGCTGCGTATGCCGATATGCAGGCGCAACTGCAGGCGCTGGTGCACAAGCGCTTTGTTGCCGATACCGACCATGCGCAGCTGTCGCATTTTCCGCGCTACCTGAAGGCGATGCAGATACGCATCGACAAACTGCGTGCCGATCCCGCACGTGATGCACGGCTGATGGCCGACTGGCAGCTGGCAGCCACGCCCTGGCAGCGCGCGCTCAAAGCCGGTAGCCATGGCGATCCGCGTATGGACGAGTACCGCTGGATGCTGGAGGAGTTGCGCGTATCGCTCTACGCGCAAGAGCTGAAGACGCCGATGCCGGTGTCGGTGAAGCGATTGCAGAAGGTGTGGGATGCAATACAGCGGTAGCCTGATGATGTATTTGCGCTGCGTTATACGCGTTTTCTCTAGGGAGTAATTTTATATACTTTCATGTGAATCCAAGCGTCGAGAGGCATGTTAATGGGCAGCGTTTCTCGTTCTCGTAGCAATGCGGGTGTCGGGCACGAGTTGTTGGAATGGCGGGTCGGAAGCAAGCCGAAGGCCAATGAAGCCTGCCCGCTATTCCTCAGCAATCCGAGTGAAGGCCATAAAGCTCGCTCTCTCATTGAGCGCATTCGAGCTTTCTTTTCCGGCAGTGCCATGGCAAGGAAGCATGTAGCCACATCGGCTTCGCCCAATGTTCGGCAGGTCAAGACCTCGATGCAGGAAGCTTCCGCAACTGCTCAGCAGGCCAACACGTCGACGCCGAAAGTTGTGGCAGCTTCTCAGCAGAAACCCCGCCCGGTGGCTGAAGCGGCTATGAAATTCAAGTCGTTCTTCCCCGGAGGCATCCCTTCATTAAACGAAGTTTTGGCCAGCCGCGCCGTCGATCCCCAGGTATTCGAGGTGTGCAGGCAGATGCTGTCGGAGACTAGTTTGCTGGTTACGCTCGACTGCCGTGCAGCCCTCGACGATTTGCGAAATAACCCCACTCTGGAAAGAGCCTGCAAGATCAGAGATAAGTTCATACAGGATCCGCGAACTCATAATACCTTCGGCTATGCCTCTGCTAATGACAAATTGAACTTGTACGAGTCCGCTTATGATAATTTCACCGAGAAATTCAAGACGGCAGAGAAGGCGCTGTCAGACCTGGACGACGAGGCCGGACAGAAGCTGTTGTTGGCTGCTTTCGATATAGGGATCGGTCGCACCTTGACTCAAGACGCAAGGGACTTTAAGCGTAGCGTCCAGGCTCTATTCAACCAGCATCTCCCGGCAAAGCCTGCCGCGCCACTTCGACCGGAGCCCGACCGATTCGCGTAGAATTCGTGACGATTTACGTTCAGCCCTGAATTTACCAAGATGACCATAAAATCCGACAAGTGGATCCGCCGCATGGCCGAGCAGCACGGCATGATCGAGCCGTTCGAGCCTGGTCAGGTTCGTACCGCCAATGGTCACAAAATCGTCTCCTACGGCACCTCATCGTACGGCTACGACATTCGCTGTGCTGACGAATTCAAGATCTTCACCAACATCAACAGCACGATCGTCGATCCGAAGAACTTCGACGAGAATTCGTTCGTCGATGTGAAGAGCGATGTCTGCATCATCCCGCCGAACTCTTTCGCGCTGGCGCGCACGATCGAATACTTTCGCATTCCGCGCAATGTGTTGACGATCTGCCTCGGCAAGTCGACCTACGCGCGCTGCGGCATCATCGTCAATGTGACACCGTTCGAGCCCGAGTGGGAAGGCTATGTGACGCTGGAGTTTTCGAACACGACGCCGTTGCCGGCGAAGATTTATGCCGGTGAAGGCTGTGCGCAGGTACTGTTCTTCGAGAGCGACGAAGTCTGCGAGACCTCGTACAAGGACCGTGGCGGCAAGTATCAGGGACAGCACGGTGTGACGCTGCCGAAGACCTGATTGAGCGAAAGTGCCATTGCTGCCGGGGCGACCGGATCACCCGGCTGCCCCGTTACAGCATCACACGTTCACACCATCACACGGGATCAGGATTCAGCATTTCTTTCGGCCAGCAGGTTCTTGGCCTTGATCACGTAGTTCAGGATACCCTTGAAAAGCTTCGCACTTTCCGGATGACTGCTGACACTCAGCTGGTCATAGTCGCGATGCAGTGCTTCGATGTGATTCCACTGTGAGATCGTGAAAGACACTTCGCGGATACTGCGGTTGAGTCCCTTCCGAAAGACTTCCGTGCCTGCGAGCGCGCCGGCGGGAAGCAGTGAAAAAAGCTCCTGCAGATAGTTGCAAGCTTCGCCATTGATCTTGCCCGGATTTGATTCGCGTATCCGCTTCAGTGCGAGCTGCAGTCCTTCGGCAGCGGGCATGTTGCCCGGCAGCGCGAGCCAGGACTCGTTCTTTTCCCTCGCCCTGAGAATCGCCTTGCCCAGACCGGCCGGCTTGAACGGACAAGCTGTGAGATTGTAGGACCCGGCATCATTTTCCGGCTTGATATCCATCGCAGCTTTCTCCCGGAGCGCCGTGTCCCGGTCTTCCCATGCCATGCTGGGCTCGTCGATTTTTTTCCTCTGCCCGGATTGAACACTCTCCTTGTCGCGCTCGTCCGGTGGAGGACTTTCGCTGCCGCGGGAATATTCTTCATCGGCGAACCGGAGACGCTTGTTGATCCGCGGTTCAGGATCGTCGTTCGCTTTGCGCTTGGCGCCGGCTACCGGGTTTTGCGACGTTGAATGGGACTCGACAGCGGGCATCCTGAAACGACCGCCTTCGGGGTCGGGCTGGTAGGTGTTCGTGAGGATGGTCCAATCCAGGTTCTCGAACAAATGTTTGGTTCGTGCTCGCGGGGAGATCAGTTGCTCGATCTTGTCTTTGAAGTCGGACTTGAATTCATGGTGTACCTTCATCTGCTTGTGCGATGAGCCCAGCGGGGTTGGTTGCTCGCCGGCGTACGTTGTCGAGGTCTTCGCTGCAGGCATATCGACAACGGGCGGACGCACTGATGGGGCTGTTGTTTTGCTCCGCGGACTCGAAATCATTCGGCTGGCCAGTGTCGGATATTCCCGCTCCAGCTTCGGTGGCCGACGTGGAGAATTCGTCGGTGTGCTTGTCCCGGAGTGGGCAGTCACAGAGCTCGTGGAGAGCGCAGCGCCGGTCGCTTCCTGATATTGCGGCGGCAGATTAAGCCGCAGCGGAGATTTCAATGATCGATTGATCGATCATTGAAATCTCAAGTCGTTTGGCCAGGCTCGTCTTGCCTCGCACGTGTTCCGGGATTGGCGCAGGGAGTCGGCTCTCCATCCGGGGTGGCTCGATACAGCGTGGCGTTAGGTCACCGGGCTTGGTGATATGACGAGGAGTCGCTATCGGTTCGCCCGCTTCGAACGGCGATGGGCCTCCGGTATGGCGTTTATCAGCTTCATTGATCATGCATGCCTGCCTTTCGGGGTAACGACGTCGGATGACGCCGGTGTTGGAAAGGCCATTGAGTTGATACCACGCAGTCGGGGTTCCTTCGTCGTGCCACATGAATTTCTGCGTTCGAGTTATCCGCAGAGCGGCCCAGGGCTTGGCTGCGTTGGAGGCGAAAAAAAAGGGAAGCCTCGGCTTCCCTTGCGATGCCAACGCAGCAGCCTTAATGCCGCACGCAGTCGACGTAGTACCCCTTCACCCCATCGACTTCGGTCTTCACGAGTCCATGCACGTCGGTCTCGAAGCCGGGCAGTTTCTCGTTAAACGCACGCACGAACTTCAGGTAGTCAACGATGGTCTTGTTGAAGCGCTCTCCGGGAATCAGCAGCGGGATGCCCGGCGGATAGGGCGTCAGCAGGATCGATGTCACGCGGTCTTCGAGCTCATCGATGGGCACCCGGTCAATTTCGCGGTGGGCCATCTTCGCGAACGCATCGGATGGCTTCATCGCCGGCTGCATGTCCGACAAATACATCTCGGTGGTCAGCCGCGCAACATCGTGCAGCTTGTACATATCGTGAATTTGCTGGCACAGGTCGCGCAGGCCGGTCCGCTCGTAGCGCGGATTCGCTGCAGCGAACTCGGGCAGGATGCGCCACATCGGCTGATTCTTGTCATAGTCATCCTTGAACTGCTGCAGTGCAGTCAGCAGCGTGTTCCAGCGACCTTTGGTGATGCCGATCGTGAACATGATGAAGAACGAATACAGGCCGGCCTTCTCGACGATCACCCCGTGCTCAGCCAGATATTTGGTGACGATCGAGGCCGGAATACCGGTCTCGCCGAACTGGCCGTCGAGCGACAGGCCCGGCGTGACGATCGTCGCCTTGATCGGATCGAGCATGTTGAAACCGGACTCGATCTTGCCAAAGCCGTGCCAGTTGTCTTCGCCGTTGATCATCCAGTCTTCGCGCGAGCCGACGCCTTCGTCGGCGAAGCTCTCCGGCCCCCAGACCTGGAACCACCAGTCCTGTCCCCATTCCTCGTCGACCTTCTTCATCGCACGGCGGAAATCGAGCGCCTCAAGGATGCTTTCCTCGACCAGCGCGGTGCCGCCCGGCGGCTCCATCATCGCGGCTGCGATATCGCAGGACGCAATGATCGCGTATTGCGGCGACGTCGAGATATGCATCAGATAGGCTTCGTTGAAGCTGTCGCGATCGAGCTGCACGGTGTTCGATTCCTGCACCAGGATCTGCGATGCCTGCGACAGGCCGGCCAGCAGCTTGTGCGTGGACTGCGTCGAGAAGATCAGCGATTCATTGGCGCGCGGCCGGTCCTTGCCGATCGCATGCATGTCCTTGTAAAAATCATGGAAGCTGGCGTGTGGCAGCCAGGCTTCGTCGAAGTGCAGCGTGTCGATCTGGCCGTCGAGCATTTCCTTGATGACCTCGACGTTATAGATCACGCCGTCATAGGTCGATTGGGTGATCGTCAGGATGCGCGGCTTCTTGTTCTTCGCCTCGCGCGCAAACGGATTGGCCTCGATCTTCTTCATGATGTTTTCCATCTTGAATTCCTCGAGCGGGATCGGGCCGATGATGCCCAGATGGTTCCGCGTTGGCATCAGGAAGACCGGGATCGCGCCTGTCATGATGATGGAATGCAGGATCGATTTATGGCAGTTGCGGTCTACCACGACGATGTCGCCGGGTGCCACCGTCGAGTGCCAGACCATCTTGTTCGAGGTCGACGTGCCATTGGTGACGAAGAAGCAGTGGTCAGCATTGAAGATGCGTGCTGCATTGCGCTCGGAAGCTGCCACCGGGCCGGTGTGGTCAAGCAGCTGGCCGAGCTCTTCAACGGCATTGCAGACGTCGGCGCGCAGCATGTTCTCGCCGAAGAACTGGTGGAACATCTGCCCGATTGGTGACTTCAGAAAGGCCACACCGCCCGAGTGTCCCGGGCAGTGCCATGAATACGAGCCGTCCTGCGCATAATGCACCATTGCGCGGAAGAAGGGCGGCGCGAGGCCGTCGAGGTATGAGCGCGCTTCGCGGATGATATGGCGAGCGACGAACTCCGGCGTGTCCTCGAACATGTGAATAAAGCCGTGCAGCTCGCGCAGGATATCGTTCGGGATATGCCGTGAGGTGCGCGTCTCACCATACAGATAGATCGGTATGTCGGCGTTCTTGTAGCGGATCTCTTCGACGAACGCGCGCAGTGATTTCAGCGCCGTTTCGGTCTCTTCCGGGCTGCCGCCGCCGAATTCTTCATCGTCAATCGACAGGATGAATGCCGATGCGCGCGACTGCTGCTGGGCGAACTGCGACAGGTCGCCATAGCTGGTCACGCCGACGACTTCCATGCCCTCGTTCTCTATCGCATCGGCCAGCGCGCGAATGCCAAGGCCCGAGGTGTTCTCGGAGCGGAAGTCCTCGTCGATGATGACGATAGGGAAGCGGAATTTCATGCGGGATCTCCCTGAACTGTAGGGGGGCTGCCTGCCCGATGACCGGGGGGCAAAAAAAGAAAGCGCGATTGTCGCAGATTAGTATGACCGGGTGGTGAATTCCCAACCGGGCTTAGCGACGCCGGTAGATAACAAAAGCATAATCCCAGCCATTGTCGGCCGAATGATGAGGCTCGCGTGACACGACCTCCCACACCGTCGGATCGATGGCCGGGAAAAACGCGTCGCAATCGTAGCTCGCATCGATCTCGGTGACGGTCAATGTGGTGGCCACGTGGATGGCCTCAGCATAGATTTGCGCCCCGCCGATCACGAAGACTTCGCCATCGCCGGCGAGCTTTGCAGCCTCGCCGAGTGACGCCGCGCTTTCCACGTCGGCATGGTGCCAGCCGGGATTGCGCGTGACGACGATATTGCGGCGATTCGGCAGCGGCCGTCCGATCGAATCGAAGGTCTTGCGACCCATGATGATTGCGTGCCCGGACGTGGTCTGCTTGAAGAAAGCCAGGTCTTCCGGCAGTCGCCAGGGAAGTGTATTGCGAATGCCGATGCCGTTGTGGCGATCGGTAGCGACGATCAGATTAAGGTGGGATGACATAGGCCGCCATCATAGCGCAAGGCTGCACGCCGACCGGGCATGTCGCGGCATATCGCACCGGCCTCGATGGCTCGAAAAATTATTCAATTGCTAAGTTCGTTCTTGTAATCGTTTGGAAATCGAGCACCATGCTCTGAATTTACGTAACATGAAGCTGCAGAGCGATGACGGCAGCGAACGGAATCAGTTCAGTTTTCTCAAATCGCTCATGATCTGTGCGTGATCGCACATTGCCTTGCGCGGATCCCTGCGCAAGCCACCGTCGAGGCCAGCCATGCTGAACCTTTCAAATTCCTCCGTGCCTCCGGGCAGCCCGCTGCCCTTGGGCGCGGACGGGGAATTGTTCAGGCTGGTGGTCGAGGCGGCGCCCAACGCCATCCTGGTGACGGACTCGTCGGGCCGCATTGAGCTTGTCAATCAGCAGGCCGAGAAATTGTTTCGCTATTCACGTGACGAGCTGCTCGGCAAACAAGTCGAGATGCTGATCCCGCAGCGCTTCCGCCACCATCATCCGTCGCTGCGTGAGCTGTTCATGTCCGAGCCGACGACGCGCGCGATGGGCGCGGGGCGTGACCTGTACGCATGCACGCGTGACGGCGAGGAAATACCGATCGAGATCGGGCTCAATCCCATCCATACGCAGGCCGGCACGCGGGTGCTGAGCTCCATTATCGATATTCGCGAGCGCAAAGCCGCCGAGGAGCGCTTTCGCGAACAGACCGAACAGATCGCGGCCGCGAGTCGCTACAAGTCCGAGTTCCTGGCGAACATGTCGCATGAACTGCGCACGCCGCTGAACAGCATCCTGATCCTGTCCGAACAGCTGAAGAGCAACCCGGTCGGCAACCTGACCCAGAAGCAGGTCAGCCATGCGGACATCATCCATCGCTCCGGCAGTGACCTGCTGGCATTGATCAACGACATTCTCGACCTGTCGAAGATCGAGGCAGGCCGCATGAAGATCATGATGGAGACGATCTCGCTGAAAGAGTTCGCTGAGAGCATTGAGCGCAGTTTCCGGCCGATGGCCGAGGCGCGGCAGTTGCACTTCACTGTGGTCCAGGAAACCAGTGCGCCGACATTTTTCAGCAGCGATCACCAGCGTATCTTCCAGATCGTTCGCAACTTGCTGTCCAATGCGCTGAAGTTCACCCACGAGGGCGGCATCACGATCCGGCTCTTTGGCGAGCCCGCCGGTGCCGGCCGCAGGATTGGCATCGCCGTCAGCGACAGCGGCATCGGGATCCCCGAAGACAAGCAGGAGCTGATCTTCGATGCCTTCCGACAGGTCGATGGCTCGACCAGTCGGCGCTTTGGCGGTACCGGTCTCGGATTGTCGATCTCGCGGTCGCTCACTCAGCTCCTGGGCGGCGAGATACGCCTGCAGAGCCGTCCCGGTGAAGGGAGCACGTTCACGTTACTGCTGCCGGTCGGTCACGTCGATGCGCCCGGCCCGCTGCCGCGCACTGACGCGATGCCGGCCGGCGCGCAGGTCTTGCTGGTCGAAGGCAATCCGGTTGAGGCGAGGCACTATGCCGGCCTGATCCGCGAGCTGGGCTATCAGGTGAGCGTGGTCGGCGATGCGCAGGCGGCGATCGACGCCTGCCGGCGCAGCCGCTACGACAGCATCGTGATCGACGAGCTGCTGCCAGATCGCTCAGGGATCGCGCTGCTCGAGGTCCTGCATGAAGAACAGCCCGACCTCGCCACCAAGCTGATCCTCAATACGGCCCGTCTTCTCAGCGAGGCTGAATTGCAGCGCCTGCGGCGCTGGCGGGTTCTCGTGTTGAGCAAGTCGGCCGATGATGAACACCAGCTGCTGGCGGCCGTCCGCTTTCCGCTGCGCGCGCCCGAGCCGGCGGTCAGTGTGCCTGACCTGCTGGCGGCCTTGCCACTCGCGGCGCCGCGGTTCTCGGGCAAGCGCCTGCTGCTGGTGGATGACGATGTCAGGAACATCTATGCGATGTCGAGCCTGCTGGAACATCTCGGCTTTGAGATCGAGGTCGCCATGAACGGCCAGCAGGCCCTGGAGGTGGTCGACCGCCTGGCACCGGTCGATCTGATCCTGATGGATATGATGATGCCGGTCCTGGACGGCTACCAGGCCATGCGCGAATTAAAGCGCCGACCTCAGCACACGCCGCCGGTGATCGCGGTGACCGCGCATGCGATGCGTGGCGACCGCGAAAAATGCCTGGAGGCTGGCGCGGACGATTATTTAGCCAAGCCGGTCGCGCAGGACGACCTGATCCGCGTGCTGCAGCGCTGGCTGGACACAGAATGCGGGTAACCCATGAATTCGCCCGTCAAACAAGCGCCTGAACTCGATTTTCAGCAAACTATTCTGCTGGTGGACGACCGTCCGGAAAACCTCGCTAGCCTTGAGGCGCTGCTCGATGACGGCGTACGTATCTTGCTGACCGCGACCAGCGGTGAAGAGGCGTTGCAGCTGCTGCTCTCGCATGAGGTGTCGCTGGTACTGCTCGATGTACAGATGCCGGTGATGAACGGCTTTGAGGTGGCACGCCTGATGCGCGGCAACCGCAAGACGCGCGGGATACCGATTATTTTCATCACCGCTATCGAACGTGATGAAGCCGCTGCGATCCGCGGCTACCAGGCCGGAGCCATCGACTATATTACCAAGCCGGTGAATTCGGTTGTATTGCAAAGCAAGGTCGCGCTGTTCCTCGAGCTCGACCTCTCCCGCCGCCGGCTACAGCAGGCCTATATCCGACTGGAGAATACCAAGGCCTATTATGAGTCGATGCTCAATGCGGCCGGTGAAGGCGTGATCGGCGTGGATCAGGACGGCATCATCAAGTTCGTCAATCCGGCGGCGCTGGCGATGCTGGCGGGTCAGCCGAGCGACGTGATCGGCCGCAGTATCTCGGCCTACTGCCTGCCGCCGTCTGACCCGGAGGGCGACGACCCGGACCTGCAGTGGCCGGGTACGCTGGGCACGATAGCGCGCAGTGCCGAAGACGCGCATTTTCTGCGCGCCGACGGAACGCGCTTTTTGGCATCGCTCTGCCGTTCTCCGCTCGCAGGCAAGGTCGAAGGTGACGTGATCGTCTTTCAGGACATCACCGAGCGCCGTGCGCTCGAGGAAGAACTGCGCCAGCAGACCGTGACGGACTTCCTCACGGGTCTCGGCAATCGCAATGCATTCAAGGCTGCGCTACATGGGGCAGTCGAGCATGCGCGACGCAGCGGCGGCCATGTGGCGCTGCTGTTCATCGACCTTGATCACTTCAAGCGTATCAATGACAACCTCGGGCATGAGGTCGGCGACCTGCTGCTGCGTGCCGTAGCGCGCCGACTGAAAGAGCAGGTTCGAGCTTATGACATCGTGGCCCGCCTGGGCGGCGATGAATTCACCATCGTGCTGGGCGACCTGGAATTTCCGGACGATGCTGCGGCGGTCGCGCGCAAGATCCTGAACGCGCTGCGCAAGCCATTTCCGCTGAGTGAAGATGTCGAGGTGGGGGTCAGCGCCAGCATTGGCATCAGTACCTTCCCCGGCTGCGGCGACGACGCCGAGACGCTGATGAGAACCGCCGACGTTGCCATGTACCAGGCCAAGCGCGATGGCCGCAACCTGCACGCGTTCTATCAACCAGAAATGAATTCGCGCGGTCATGGCGCGCTGATGCTCGAACAGGGCCTGCGCGCAGCCGTCGAGAAAGAGACGCTGACGCTGCATTACCAGCCGCAATTCGATCTGCGCACCGGCCGCATGGTCGGACTCGAGGCGCTGCTGCGATGGGAGCATGGCGGCAGACCGATCGAGCCGTCGATTTTCGTGCCCATCCTGGAAGATACGGGGCTGATGGTGCGGGCAGGCCAATGGGTGCTCGCTGCCGGCTGCCGACAGCGTAAGGCCTGGTCCGGGCTGCTGCCGCCGGACTGCACACTGGCGCTGAATTTGTCGGCCCGTCAGTTCGCCGATAAATTCCTGGTGCAGACCCTACGACGGATTTTGCAGCAGACCGAACTGCCGGCCTCGCAGATCGAGCTTGAGCTGACTGAGAGCATGCTCATGGCCAGCAATGAATGCACGTATGCGGTGCTCGATACGCTGAAATCCATGGGACTGCGGCTGTCGGTCGACGATTTCGGCACCGGCTACTCGTCACTGGCCTACCTGAAGCAATTTCCCTTAGATGCGCTGAAGATCGACCGGCAATTCATTCGCAACCTGACGACGTCGGATAAGGACGCGGCCATAGCGACCTCGATCATCCAGCTCGCGCATAACCTCGACCTGGAAGTCGTCGCGGAGGGCGTCGAGACAGCGGAACAACTGGCCATACTGATCGAGCTGGGCTGCGACATTGCGCAGGGCTATTACTTCAGCCGACCGGTACCGCCGTCAAGCCTGCCTGAGCTTTCATTACAGAGGCCAGAGTTAATGGTCAGACCGCGACCGGCGCCTTGATGGCCGGATGCGATTGATAGCCGATGACCTCGATGTCGTCGTAGCGGTAGTCGAAGATCGAGTCCGGCTTGCGCTTCAATACCAGCGTTGGCAGCGGCAAGGGCGTGCGCGACAGCTGCTCCTTCACTTGCTCAGTGTGGTTCGCATAGATGTGGCAATCACCGCCGGTCCAGATGAAGTCCCCCACCTCAAGCCCCGTTTGTGCCGCCACCATGTGGGTCAGCAATGCATACGACGCAATGTTGAACGGCACGCCCAGGAAAATGTCGGCGCTGCGCTGATACAGCTGGCAGGACAATTTGCCATCGGCGACATAGAACTGGAAGAACGCATGGCAGGGTGGCAGCTTCATCTGCGGGATGTCGGCAACATTCCATGCCGAGACGATCAGCCGGCGTGAATCCGGGTTGCTTCTGATCTGCCGGATCAGCTGATCGATCTGATCGATATGCTCGCCATTCGGCGCCGGCCATGAGCGCCACTGGTAACCATAGATCGGACCCAGGTTGCCTTGCTCGTCGGCCCATTCATCCCAAATCGTCACGCCGTTGTCTTTCAGATAAGCGATATTCGTCGAACCCTGCAGGAACCAGATCAGCTCATGGACGATGGACTTCAGGTGCAGCTTCTTGGTGGTCACCATGGGGAAGCCGTCCTGCAGGTTAAAGCGCATCTGGTAGCCGAAGACCGAGCGCGTGCCGGTGCCGGTGCGATCGGTTTTTTCGGTGCCATGCTCAAAGACATGGCGCATGAAATCCTGGTACTGGCGCATGATCGGAGGAATGTTCGCGGGCGCCACATTTTACCCCATGGGCTTCCTTGCCGGCTGGCTTCACCGCCCACGGCTGGGCGTGGCTGCGCGGCCGGGGAACATTGTAGCGAGGGTCGGCACGGAATCGGCATCTGAAGACCGCTTTGCGGTCGTGGCATTTTCCCTCGCTGTTCACCAAGGAGTTCTTCCAATGCCCTCCCCGGTACACATCCATACCGCCGCTGTCCAGGTCGCCGGTCCGACGGCAGCGCCGTCAACACCACTGCCGCAGGCCATGGCGCCTGTGAGCCTGACGCCGCTGCCGGCGCCGGCCTCGTTGTCCACGGCCGTACCTTCGCTGCCAGCGCAGCGAACGCCGGTAGTAGAGCGCCGGATCGCCCGCTTCGAAGCGCTGCAGCAGCAATTGCTGGGCAAACTTGCTGAACTGCCGGTGCCGCACACCGACGGGCAAGCGGGTCGTGCGATCGCAGCGGCAGCGCGGGCTGGTTGCCTGACGGCGCTGGCGGTATTGACGGAGAGTCGGCAGGCCGAGCGTGATGCGTGACCTGGAGCCAGCGATGATCGATCCTCTGCTTGTCGCAAGTACCGAGCCTCACGTTCAGGCCATGGTCGGTCTGGTCAACCAGCGCTTCGATGAGATGCCGGACAAGGTCGCGCGCCTGAATGACAATCTCGGCGAAGGCTTGCGCCAGGCGGCGCTGGATCCGTGGCCTGACGAGGTCGTCGAGCAGGTCTATGCGCAAGGACATGCGCTGTTCGAGGCACAGCACTACGACGCCGCGCTGCCGATCGCTTTGCACTTGTCGGTCAACCGGCCGCTTGACCCGCGATTCATGTTCATGGCCGGCCTGATCCTGCAATTACAGGGCGATCCGCTGCTGGCCGCGACCTTTTTCGCGACCGCGCTGACGATAGATCCGACCTCGGTGCCGGTGGCGTTCCGGCTGGCCGAATGCTATGCGACGATCGGCGAGACGGACGAGGCGCGCCAGATCTTCGAGATGGCCATCGACATGGGGCGCGATATGTTGGGTGACCCCGATGATTTCTACCAGCTGCAGCGCGCGATTGCCGACATGCTCGGCGCACTGAATTAACGCGTATTGTCGTTATGCGGACGCAAACTGCAGTGCCGCGAGGCTGGCATATAGCCCGCCGGCAGCAACCAATTCTGAGTGTGTGCCGGTTTCGACGATACGGCCGTGCTCCATTACGATGATCCGGTCCGCGCGCTGCACCGTCGCCAGTCGGTGCGCGATTACCAGCGTGGTCCGGCCCTCCATCGCCGCTTCGAGTGCCCGCTGCACCAGCCGTTCGGATTCTGCATCCAGCGCACTGGTCGCCTCGTCGAGCAGCAGCAAGGGCGGATTTTTCAGCAACGCGCGCGCAATCGCAATCCGCTGGCGTTGGCCGCCGGAGAGCCGGACGCCGCGCTCGCCGAGAAAAGACTGATAGCCCTCTGGCAGCCGCTCGATAAATTCATGCGCTGCGGCCAGCCGTGCCGCAGCGATCACTTCATCATCACTGGCCTCCGGCCGGCTATAACGAATGTTTTCCATCGCGTTTTCGGAAAAGACGACCGTGTCCTGCGGCACGATGCCGATGGCGTTTCGCAGTGTCTCGAGCGCCTGGTCGCGCAGATCCACGCCGTCGAGCAGGATACGGCCGGCCGCCGGATCGTAAAAGCGCAGCAGCAGCTGGAACAGGGTCGTCTTGCCCGCGCCCGACGGCCCGACGATGGCCACCGTTTCGCCGGCAGCCACAGTCAGCGACAGATCGGCCAGCGCCGCCGTGCCGGGCCGCGACGGATAGGCGAACGACACATGGTCGATGCGCAGCGCCGCGCCATTGTCGGCACGTGGCGGCAGCGCGATCGGTTGTTCGGGCGATGCGATCGGGGATTGCACGGACAGCAATTCCAGCAGCCGCTCGCTTGCACCGGCTGCACGCTGCGCATCGCCGATCACTTCAGACAGCGCACCGATCGCGCCCGATACGATCATTGCGTACAGGATGAACTGCGCGAGCTGGCCTGCGCTCATGCGGCCGTCCAGCACCGCATGCGCACCGAGCCACAGCACGAACACGATCGCAGCAAAGACCATCAGAATAGCCATCACCGTCAGCAGCGATCGCGCGCGCACGCGGTCGATCGCCGTATGGAACGCACGCTCGACCGCGTCGGCAAAGCGCGCCGCTTCGCCTGCTTCGTTCGCATGTGACTGCACTACGGCGATCGCATTCAGCTTCTCGCCGGCCAGACCAGAGGCATCAGCGATGCGGTCCTGCGACGCGCGCGACAGTTTGCGCACGCGGCGGCCGACGATCACGATAGGCACGATGATCAACACCAGCATCACGAGAATGATCGCCGACAGTTTCAGGCTGGTGAACACCATCATCATCAGGCCGCCGGCGAGCAGTAGAAGATTGCGCAGCGCCATCGAGATGCTGGTACCGACGACGGTCTGAATCAGCGTCGTGTCGGTGGTCAGCCGCGACAGCACTTCGCCGGTCTGCGTGGTCTCGAAAAACTGCGGGCTCTGTCGAAGCACGTGCGCATAGACCGCGCTGCGGATATCGGCCGTGACACGCTCGCCGAGCCAGGACACCAGATAAAAGCGCGCGGCCGTTGCCATCGCCAGCACGCAGGCAATGGCAAACAGCGCGATGAAATACAGGTTCACATGGGCGGCCTGCGCGCTGCCGGCGGTGGTGAATCCGAGGTCGACCAGTTGGCGAAAGCCATAAGGTATGGCCAGCGTCGCCGATGCGGCGATCACCAGTGCGACGGCTGCAGCCGCGATGCGCGAGCGATAGGGCATCAGGAAGGGCAGCAGACCCGCCAGGGTTTTGAGTCCGTTGCGCGCCTTCGGGCGTTCAGTGATGGTTTTCATAGTTTCAGCGGCTTCACATAGCCGGTCAGTTCGAGATAACCGCGGCCAGCACGCCGGCCGTCGCGTTCCAGCGTCACAGCGCCTTCCCAGTAGACGGCACCGGTAGAGCGGCGCGAATCGAGTTCCTGATCGTCCTGCAACGGTGTCAGGCGCCAGCGTTCGGCGCCGACCTGCACGTCGAGCTGGACGGGGTAGCGTGCATTCGTGCGCGGTGACGTCCATTGCCGCAGCGTTGAGAAGCTGACCTGTTCGCCGGAGAACTGTCGCTGCCGCCCATTGCGCTCGCGTAGCATGGCATGCTGCCATAAGGTGCGTCCGTCGGCAGTGCGAATGCGAAACGCCATCAATGCGCCGCCATCATCCAGGTTCGCGCCGACCCAGTCCCAACCGACGGCACGTGGATCCAGCACCGTGCTGGACCATTCATGATCGAGCCAGGCGGTGCCGCTGACCTGCACCGGCTTGCCCTGTCGTGTGACCGTGCCTGCCACCTGCAGCTGCGGCTCGCTGTAGTAATGACTCGCCTGGTCAGGCTTGGGTCCTTTGCGTGAGAAGCCACGGTCGCCCTGTAGCAGCAATGTCTGTGTGGGCGACATGGTCAGTGTGATCGTGAAGTCGCGCGCCGGCAGTGTGACGCGGTAGACGCCGTCGCCCGCATCGCGCACCAGCTGCCAATTGCCGAGCTTGATGTCCGTATCGCTGGTGCTGGCGCCGGCCAGTCCGAAGCCGGCGCGCGCAATCTTCTGATCGTGCTGCAGATGGCCGACGGCCGGGTCGGACAGCGCGGCGTGCGCGACGATCAGTTGTGCAGGCGCGAAGCGGCTCGGGTTCGCCGCATCGTGTCCGGTCGCCGAGCGGAAGAACGTGACCTGAAAGCCCAGCGGCTTGCCGTCAGGCGTCTGCAGCCAGCCGGTCGCATACCACCATTCGGTGCGAAAGCCCGGATGCGAACCAAAGTCGCGCGGAAAGCTGAGCCGGGTGCCCGGAAGAACGGGCGCAAACTTTGCGCGTTGAGCAGTCCCTTGCTCCGCGCCGGTCGCCGCCGGCAGCAGTGCTGCCAGCGCAAAGCACAAGGTCACGGCGAAGCCGGCGGGTCTCCGCAGTCTGCGGCCGACGAACAGGGCCATTACCAATCCTCCCGCACCGCGCGCACGGCGCTGCCCGATACGGCCATCTTGCCGGCGGCCAGCGCGGTCAGCGATGCTGACGCCAGCAGCACCAGCGCCACCAGTGCCAGCAAGTCCCATGGCAGGTGCAGCTGCATCGTCCAGTGGAACGACTGCGGATTGACGATGAACACCAGGATCAGGCTGATGCACCAGCCCAGTACAAAGCCGGTGGCAATGGCCAGGCTGGCCAGCAGTGCGCCTTCGCCGAGCAGCAATCCGAGAATCTGACGGCGCGTGATGCCGAGGTGGCGCAACATGCCGAACTCCTTGGCGCGTGACAGTACCTGTGCCGAGAACGTCGCGGCGACGCCGAACAGCCCGATCAGGATCGCCACGCCTTCCAGCAGATAGGTAATCATGAAACTGCGGTCGAAGATCGTCAGGCTGATTGCCCGGATCTCGCCGGGCTCGGCAAACTCCAGTGCCGCTGCGAACGGTAACTGCCTCAGCTGCGCGCGCAATGCGTCGATGCCGGCGTCTTGTCTCACCCACAGCGACATGTCACTGATGTCGGTATCGCCACTGAGCTGCCGGTAGTCCGACAGGCGCATCTGTATTGCGCCGGTCTGCCGCGCATAGTCGCGCCAGACGCCGGCCACGGTGAAGCGGTGCCGGCCGCCAGCCAGCGGCAGACTGACCTCGGTTCCCGGCCGCCATCCATACAGATCGACCATCGCTTCTGAAATCCATATCGGCCGGCTTGCGGTCGGCAGTACCTCGCCCACCATCGGCAGCGCACGCGTCATGTCGCCCGTGTTGGCCGAGCGCGCAATCAGTGTGACGGCAGGCTTCGACGGTGCCAGCGACAGCTGCAGCCAGCGTGTGGACTCGGCGCGCGCGACGGCCGGCAAGGCGGCGATGGCCGCTTGCTCGTCTGGCGCCAGCACTGCCGCGCCGTTGCCGTTGGCCACGCGCACATACAGATCGGCGGCCAGCAGCTGCTGCAGCCAGTCGTCAACCGACACCCGGAAGCTTGACACCATGATCGCCATCGCCACCATCAGCGAAAAGCTCGCCAGCACGCCGCCCAGTGCGATTGCGGCCTGATTCGGTGCATTGGCCAATCTGGCCATGGCCAGACCGCCGACGCCATGCCAGCGCTTCGCCAGAAGGGTGAACGTCTGGGCAGCCATGCGCGGCATCAGCGCAATACTGCCGATCAGCAGTAATACGATGGCCAGATAGCCGAACACGGGCAGGCCATCGACCGCGGGCAACTGCGTGAACACGGTGCCAGCGATAATCGCCGCCAGCGCCGGCCACGGCTTGGCCAGTGGCGCCAGCGCTACATCTTCGGCACCGGCCTTGAGCGCAGCGGCGGGGCGCGCGCGCGCTGCTTCCCAGGCGGGTGCCAGGCTGCCCAGCGTGGCCACGCCGGTACCCGCTATGAAAAACACCGCTGCCGCGACCGGACTGAAGATCACCGCCGGCTGAATACCGGGGAAATAGCCGCCCCCCAGGTCGCCGCCGAACAGCGACAGTGCCGCGCTGGCGAGTGCATGGCCAAGCACAATGCCAAGCGCCGCACCGAGCGCGCCCAGCAGCGTGCCCTCTGCCAATACCTGGGCCAGCAGCTGCCTGCGCGTGACGCCCAGCGTGCGCAGCAGCGCAAACTGCGGACGGCGCCGCAGCACCGACAAGGCCTGCGTTGAGAACACCAGAAAGGCGCCGGTGAACAAGGCGACCATGGCCAGTACGTTCAGGTTCACCCGGTAGGCACGCGACAGGGTCGCGGTGCGCCGGTCCTGGTCGTCGGCTTCGGTCGCCACCAGGCTGTCGCCGAAGCGGCGTTCAAGCTGGTCGCGCAATGCCTTCAGGTTAACCCCGGCAGCCAGCCTGAGGTCGATGCGTGACAGTTGTCCGATGCGATGGAATTGCCACTGCGCAGCGCCAATGTCCATGACCGCCAGTCGTTGTCCGGCACGTGCGCGCGCCAGCGTGCCGGCCACGCGCAGGCGAACGTTGCGGGTACCGGACTGCAGCGCCAGGGTATCGCCGACCCTCAGATCCAGCCAGGTCAGCGCAGCGGGTGAGAGGAAAATCGTGTCTGCCTCGAGCGCATCGAACGGCCGCTCCTGCGCAGGCACACCGAGCAGATCCGGCGCGATCTCGGCGGCGCGAAAGCTGTCGATGCCCAGCACCTTCAGCGGCTGGCGCTGGCCGGGGACGGGAAGGTCGAGCTCAAGGATCGGCGATGCGGCCGCAATCTCCGGCAGGCTCGCAATCTGCGGATACAGCGTTTCGTCGAAGCTGACCGCCTTCGCGCGCAGCTGCAGGTCGGCGTTGCCGGAGAGACTGCGCGCAGCAGCCGAAAATTCATTGAATGCAGCGCTGTTGACCAGATGGATGCCGAATCCCAGCGCCACGCCGATCGCAATGGCGCAAACAGCCACCAGCACACGAACGGGATGCGCACGCCATTCGCCAGCGATGGTCCAGCGCTGTAGCCGGCTCATGCGCCGTTCACTGGCTGCAGTCCGTCGCGCGTAAGTCGCAGCACGCGGTCGGCGCTGGCTGCGGCTGCGGCGGAATGGGTGACGATGACGGCGGCGGCACCGGAACCAAGGATCTCATCGCGCAGTAATTGCAGGATGTCGTGCGCGGTCTCGGGGTCGAGGTTGCCGGTCGGTTCGTCCGCCAGCAGCAGGCGCGGCCGGTGCACTAGCGCGCGCGCGATCGCAACGCGCTGCATTTCGCCGCCCGAGAGCTGGCGCGGGAAATCCTGTGCGCGTCCGGCCAGTCCGACCGCTGCCAGCATCTGCTCGGCGCGTTCGAGCGGCAGGCCGTTCAGCACCAGTGGCAGCGCAACGTTCTGGCCCACGGTCAGGTGCGGCAGCAGGTGAAAGGCCTGAAAAATGAAACCCAGCTTCTGGCGCCTCAGCAGCGTGGCCGCGTCGTCCGTCAGCCCGGACAGATCGATGCCGTCGATACGCAGGGTGCCGGCGTCCGGGTTGTCCAGCCCGGCGATCAGGTTCAGCAGCGTGGATTTGCCGACGCCGGACTCGCCGACGATGGCGACATAGTCGCCGGCGAACAGCTGCAAGTCGACGTGGGAAAGCACCGTGCGCGATCCATACGACTTGGCGAGCTGCTGGCATTCCAGCGCAGGCAGGGCGGAGCGATCCATCGGCATCAGGCGGGTGAGGTGGTGTGGAAACGCAAACGCCACAGTGTAGCAACGGCTGGTCCGTGTTGCTGGGAGCCGCCGATTTGCTTCGCGCCTGCGCTATTGGGAGGCAGTGGCCGGCGAAGAACATAACCATACCTCCGGGCACATAAATGGGTGTGATGGATGCCGGGTCACAACCATACCGGATGCCCGTCTGCATCGAGCGCCGCCTCTGCGGTCCACCTTGTCCGCGTCGTTCGATGCCTTTATCCGACAAAGGAAATGCGATGAATCTCAGAATCCACAACCAGACGTTCACAGAAGCTTTGCACACCTTTGCACGCCATGGCCCTGATCAGGTCAGGGTGTCGCGCTCAGACAATCAAACGATCCGTGCCATTACGCTGTTCGAGCGCGTGCAGATGAAATGGGACAAGCTTTTCGGCAAGGCGACTGACGCGCAATCCCGGTCAGACTCCGTGAAAAATCTCCTGATCGAAAAATTGACCGCCGAACTGGCTATAAGTGCTTTGCTGTATGTTGAAAAAGAAGCGTCCGTTAGCGAGGGGATGCTCGATGCATATCGGACGAGCGCGGACGATTTTTTGAAACGTGAAAAACTGAACTCAGGTCCGCTTAGTGAGATAGATATCGGGAATGAGTTACACCAATTCCAGAAATCAATGCGCGAGACGCCCCTAACGGACAAACAATCTGCAGTGGCCGATGCGTTTTCCCGGCATAGCCGACTCCAGGGGCTCATGATCCACGCGAGTCAGGAAAGAAAATTCCTCAAATCATCCGTCAACGAATTTTTGAAACCCGTCAATTCGGCGTCTGCGTCAATGACTCATCGGATGCAGAGCTGGGACGACATTAATCATCAAACAGTGGCCAGGAATGCTCTGTGGGTACAGAAAAAATATGGACTCAATGACAAGCGCGCCTATTGGTACGGCACACAGATGACCCGTCTGGAACCGAAAAAAATCGGACAGCAGGCCAGTTTTAATGCGGTTTGTTTTGCTGTCGACAAGCAGCGTCAGCACTACGAGCTGCTTAAAGGGCAAGACAAACAAAAGATCTTCTCTGAAAAAGATGTAGTGCAGCTGAATCAGACCTTCGAGAATTCGCTCGCGGAATACGTGAACAAAAGAACTCAATCGCTCGAAGTAAAAAAAAATTATGAGGAAATCAAAAGACGTCATCCGGAGACGAAGGATAAACGGATGCTGGCTAAAATCATGACCGACCCTCTGTTCAATATCGATTCATTTCGTCAGTTAAATATGGCCGACAAGATCGATGTGGCCAGGAAAATTAATGACATTAAAAATGAGGCGCAGAAAAATCAATCTGCCAACGCAGAATCAGTGGTGGCTAAAAATCTCGACGAGCTTATAAAGCAAAAACAAGAAGAAAAGCCTTCATCATTGGCTCTGCCTGCATGGCTTCCTGATTCGGATCCCTACGGTTTTTCCTGATCATCCAAGGCAAAGGTCATCGGATACCTCGGCGCGAGGGCGATCCCTCCGCCGAGGTTTTTTGCACCGTCTTTTGTCTTCAGCCCGGCCTAAGCAACTACGACCCCGGCCGCACCCGCCTTTATTTCCCCCACCACCCCCGCCTGAGCAAATCCATGCTCACGGAACAGCCGTAGCACCTCGGCTTCCGCCTCCGGGGCACAGGCCACCAGCAAGCCGCCGGAGGTTTGCGGATCGCATAGCAGCGCCTGTTGTACTGGCGTGACCGTCGGCG
>JACCDS011687645.1_pt1 | contig 40313 bp, 48 predicted proteins | sample 7446441 | NCBI WGS metagenome assembly JACCDS01 (sample SAMN15323445, study PRJNA562643) | freshwater metagenome | isolation source: river surface water | place: USA:Blue River Watershed | collected 2017-08-17 | reverse complement strand
GTCGGTACGCCTTACCGCTGTGGCCGGGAACGTGTTCCGGTTCTTGATCACGGTCGGCTTAGCACCGGGTTGTGGGATGTGGACAATCTTACCCGCCAGGACTTTGTCATCATCGCTGAAAGCGCGGGTCAGGAAGTGGTTATACTTCCACAGGCGCTCGATGATGTAGTTAGCCCACACCTCGACTTCCACGCCGTTAAGCTGGATGCCGGTATTGGCTGACGGGGGCGCGATAACGTGGTACGCGAATGCAGCGCCCACCATCGCAAGGGTGACGGCAATCGGGTGGACATTGATCGAAGCGGCTAAAGGAGCCGCCACGAATGACACCACCATCGTGAATGCCAGGAATGGCACCAGGAATTTAGAAAGGAAATTTTTCATTGGTTTCAGTTTTTGGTTTTGGTTTTACTTGGTTTCTGTCTCTTGTTGCTGGGTTTAAAGCGGGTTTAAACGTTCTTCGGTTCCTTGCCGAACTTCTCTTTGAACTTCAGCTTGTACACCTCCGGCGACTTGTCCTTGAGCAGGTTCAGTGCACCGGGTGTGCTGAAAAGCTCATCGTAGGATTTCTCCGACAGCTTCTTGATCTTCTCGGCATCCTTGTCCAGCGTGGTGGTGCTTCCACCCTCCAGTTGGCTCTTGATGCTCGGTGCGCTCTTGATGCTGTTCAGGTACTTCACCGTGCCGTTGTAGTCCTTCTTCGCGAGGTTGATGATGTGATCCTTCTGCGCCAGGGTGATCTTGCGCATCTGGATGGCCTTGTCGGCGAGCTTCGCCGCTTTGTCATCCTCTGCCTCTTCCTCGCTGAGCTTGAGCTTCTCTTCGAGTTCCGCGCAGCGGGCGGACATCTGCTTGAGCTTCTCTTCCAGGTCGGCGATCTTGGCGTCCTTGTCCTCGTCGCTCAGTTCCTCGGTCTCTTCATCGTCGGAGAGTTCTTCGTCCTTCTCCTCGTCGTCCGAGAGCTCGGCATCATCCTTTTTAGCCGGGTCGTCTGCGAGCTTTACGCCGGGCTTTTTAGCGGCAGCGTGCTTCTTGCCCGCTTCCCCCGCTGTCGTGGTTTTTTTTGCCATTGTTGTTATTGTTGGGATTAAAGTTTCGATGTTGGTTTCGGCCAGACTGATCATCCGGTCGTTGCTGTCATACAGCGCCACGCTCAATGCGTCAGGGTTCGCGCCTATATCACAGATGCTTGCCTCTTTCGCTTTCCAGCGCGTTACCGTGGCCAGCTTCTGCCCTGGTAAAAGGTCGCTGCGCTTCTTGCTGGTCTCCACCGGCTCGGCACCTATTGAGCACATGCGTATGTGCCCGGCCTCTACCTTGTGATAGATCGCCATTGCGAACTCGTCCTTGTCGTCGAAAAACGGTACAGCAGTGATCTCGTCACCGTTCAGTTCGATGTTCTCCCAGTGCCCGATTGGTAAAATCTGGTTTTTCATATTACCTTCGGGCCGTATGTGGTTAAACAGCATCACCGGATTTTTGAGAAAGTCGTCGAGTATCGCGCCATTGGTGAGCATTCTGAAACCTTGAGAGTTCAGAGAGCTGTTTGACAACACAAATTTTTTGGTAGAAAGTGGCATCAGTTTTTCTTGCGTATTGAAGCAAAACTGCACCGAAAAAAACCCTCTGAAAAATCACGAAAACATTATGTAGCTATCCGCGCCACATATTGTATTTCTCAGTGTTCCGATACAAACCACCTTCCTATTAAAGCACATTTTTAAATTGAATTTTGCCATTATAGCAATGGCAAAAAAGTCAACAGTAAACCAGCAGAAACGCGAGCACGCCTACATGCTGTACGTTAAGGAAGGCATCACCACCTACAAGGCGATTGCCGAGCGCGTGGGTGTTGGAGAGCACACCGTGGGCAGATGGGCGAAGGAGGACAAGTGGGAAAAGTTTCGCCAGAACATGCTCCTCACACGCGAGGAACAGTTGCAGAATCTCCTCATCGAGCTGGAAGAGCTTAACGCCTTCATTAAGATGAAGCCCGAAGGGCAGCGCTTCGCAAATGCCAAAGAGGGAGACGTGCGCCGCAAGCTGATCAAGGACATTAAAGACCTGGAAACAAAAGCCAGCGTGTCGGAGATCATCGAGACCTGCAAGCGTGTAGTGCAGTGGCTTTCACCCATTGATTTTCAGAAGAGCAAGGATGTCGCTGACATCTTTAATTCGTTCATCAAGGACAACCTCAAATGAACAACCAGGACAAGGCAAGTATAAGAAGCTGGGAGGCTTTCCACATAGCGCATTTAAAGGCGCTGAGCGTGGACGATACTGAGTCTGGAATCGCCAAGACTTCCCGCATAGCTCGCCTGGAGGCTGATCCAGAGAAGTGGTTTAAATATTACTTCCCGAACTACTGCAAAAGTGATCCTGCGCCCTTCCAGGTGAAGGCAGCGCAAAGGAACCTGAATAACGAGCGATGGTTCGAGTGCCGTGCATGGTCGCGCGAGCTGGCCAAGAGTACCCGCACCATGCTTGAAACGCTTTACAAGGCGCTGGTGAAAAAGTCGCGCCGTAACATCCTCATGGTGTCGAACTCGGAGGACAACGCTATACGATTGCTTCTCCCGTACAAGTTGAACCTCGAAGCGAACAAGCGCCTCATTAACGACTATGGCCTTCAGGCCAGTAACGGCGCGTGGCAGGCGCATGAGTTCATAACGCGCTCTGGGGTTTCGTTCCGTGCTGTTGGAGCGGGTCAGAGCCCTCGCGGTACGAAGTACGAGAATTACCGTGTCGATGAAATTCTCATCGACGATATCGACACCGACGAGGAGTGTCGTAACGAGCGGATCATTACTGAGAAGTTCAAGTGGATACAGGAAGCGTTAATACCGACGGTATCGGTTTCCGGTAACTATTCAGTGATCGTGTGCGGGAACATCATTGCGAAGTTTTGCTGCGTCACCCAGCTTATGACGCTGGCTAAGCATGTGGAGATCGTCAACATACGCGACGAGAATGGTAAAAGCACGTGGCCGCAAAAGAACAGCGAAGCGGACATCGACGCGATCCTTTCCATGATGAGCTACGCATCAGCTCAAAAAGAATATTTCAACAATCCTATTACCGAGGGGTCGGTGTTTAAATCAATGGCATACAAGCCTGCCCGGCAATTAAGTGAATACAAGTACTTGGTATGCTACACCGACCCCTCGTTTAAGGATTCCAAAAAAAACGACTTTAAGGCCACTGTCCTGGTTGGTCGCTGGCGCGACGAGTTCCATGTGTTGAAGGCTTACGTCGATCAAACTTCCACCGCGAAGATGATAGACTGGCATTACGATGTGGACAAGTTTGTCAACGACAAGATTCCCGTGTATTACTACATGGAGGCAAACTTTATCCAGGACACACTCCTGCGGGAGTTCTACGCCGAAGGATCGAGGCGCGGCAAGGTGATCCCGATCAAGGGAGACGAGCGCAAGAAGGCCGACAAGTTTACCCGTATCGAGTCTCTCCTGGAGCCGCTCAACCGGAACGGCAAGCTGTTCCTGAACGAGCGCGAGAAGGAAAACAAGAACATGCAGCGCCTGGCTGAACAGTTCATCGCCCTGGAACCGGGAAGTAAGGCTCACGACGATGCGCCTGATGCAGTGGAGGGTGCGGTGTTCATTATCAATTCAAAAGCCCTCGCGGGGAGCGGACAGCTCGCCGTGCTTAATAAACGCAAAAACCCTAAACGCTTTTAACCATGCCTTTCCTCACAGTAGCGCAGCTCAAAACCCACATATATCCCGGCATCAGCAATGCCATCACCGGAAACGATAACACTATCCTCCAGGCGGCAATCGACGCAGCCATAGGAGAGGCAAAAGGTTATCTGAGCCGTTACAATGTGGCTGAGCTGTTCGATAACTTCTCCGCAACTCCGGGATGGGTAGCCGATCCCACTCTGCTCATGTATGTGAAGAACATCGCCAAGTGGCATTTCATCGTGCTGGCGAATCCCAACATCGAGACCGAAGACGCGCTGATGCGCTATGAGCAGGCGATCAAATGGCTTTCAAACATACAGGCGGGTAAGAATGTGCCAATTAACTGGCCTGTCGCCGATCCTGAAGAGAAGTCAACGTTCTTCCACGTAAGGAGTAACCCAAAGCGCCGTAACCACTTTAAATAGCTTTTAAATGGCAGAAACACCAAATACCAATCCCATCGGTTTTCCTACGCAGTCAAAGAAAGATGCGGAAGGCAAAGACCGCCCTATGCTCATTCAGCAGCTCACTCTACGCCCGCTCAACCGCCGCAGTCATGATGTGGCCAGTATGCTCGCTGCCATACGCGCAGCGGAGGCGACAATACCGAGGCGCACCGAGCTCTACGACCTGTATGAGGACTTCCTATCCACAGACGCACACCTGCGAAGCGTGTACGACAAGCGGATCATGGCGGTGACAAACATCGACTGGCAGTACCTTGACCAGAACGGTCAGGAGGTGCCGTTCATGAAGGAGTGGATCGACACCCCTGCCTTCGAGATGGTTGTGGCCGAGGTGCTCAAGAGCAAGCTCTGGGGCTACACCATGCTGGAGTTCGACTTTTACGCCGATGGCACCTTTGGGGTTTACCTGATCCCGCGAAAGCACATGAGGCCGAGCAAGGGCATGATCGCTTTTGAGCAGACAGCAGACTTCGGGATCAACATCCGGGAGGGTGTGTATGCCGACACGATTCTGGAGGCTGGGGATGAAAAAGACCTCGGCCTGTTGATGGTCGCAGCCCCCTATGTGATCTTCAAGCGCGGCAGCCTCAGCGATTGGGCGCAGTTCGCCGAGGTGTTCGGCCAGCCGCTCATTGATGCGGTGTGGGACGGGTTCGACGAGAACCAGCGGCTTCTCCTTCTTGAAGCCCTGGAAAAAATGGGCTCAGGAGGCCAGATCGTGCGTCCCGCTGGCACTAACCTCCAGTTCCTCCAGGGAGGCAGCAATAACCCCACCGGAGAGCTTTACAAGGGTATTTTCGAGGTCTGCAACTCGGAGATCTCCAAACTGTTCCTGGGACAGACTGAAACGACCGAAAGTTCCGACAGCAGCGGATATGCTCAGGCCAGTGTTCACGCAGGCACCGAGAGCGATATCAACCGCATGGATGTGAAGTTCGTTCGCCGGTTGCTGAACCGCAGGCTTCTTCAAATCCTGGAGCGTAACGGCGTTGTGCCTCCGGGCGGCTCTTTCAGCGTGAAGGGCGAGAACGAAGAGCACATGAGCAAGTCCGCCCGCCTCGATCTGGAAACCAAGCTCAAGAACGAGATCGGCCTGCCGATCAGCGACGATCATTTCTATGAGACTTACGGTCTTGAGAAGCCCGCCGATTACGAAGCGCAGAAGGCCAAGCAGGAAGCGGAACGCGCTGCCGGGTCGGGAGCCTTCAGCATGTCGCTCATGAATCAGCTTCTCAAACTGCGGGACACCGGTTTTTTCGACGAGCCCCGGTGATCTCCGGGGCTGACATCAAATCGCTGAACGACTTTTACCACGTCTGCTGTTCTTCTGAGGTAACGCCAGAAGAATCGGTGGAGTGGGTGAAACTTGCCGCTGCTGATGATGTCACCGAGGACTTTATCAAACAGCTCTTCCACGGTGAGCTGAAGGACGGGCAGATACACCCGGACTATTACCAGAACGTGGCTAAGAAGCTCTCGCAGGCTGTTGTAGCCGGATTAGGCGGGGCAAACTTCGATCCTGACGACCGCCGCAATACTCTGGCAGCTCACCTTCAGCACAACATCTATGCCTTCAGTATTGCCAAAAGCACGGCAATGATGGAGCAAATGAAGAGCGCCCTGGTGAACGACAAAGGAGAACCGGCTACGTTCGGCCAGTTCAAAAACAAGGCGCTGGAGGTTGGTCAGGTGTTCAATGAGCAGTACCTGCGTACCGGGTTCAATAACGCCAGGGCAACCGCGCAGATGAGCGCTAAGTGGGAAAAACTGAAAGGCTATGACCGGCTGGAATATCGCACGGTGGGCGATACCAGGGTGCGTAAGGAGCACAAAGACCTTGATCGGAAGGTGTTCGCCACTGATGATCCGATCTGGAACGAGATATTCCCGCCGAACGGGTGGAACTGCCGCTGCACGGTGATCCCGGCGAAAGGTGCCGCCCTGAGCACTTACGACGAGGGTGTGAAGAAGGGTAAAAAGTCAATCGCGCCGTACTTCAAGCGCAATGCGGGCAAGGAGCGGGTGATCTTCACGAACCAGCATCCGATGATGCACAAGTTTATCAGCGATGAGAAGTACGGTAAGCCCAGCGAGCTCCAGGCCGAGAAGCACTATAACATGAAGCCCGTGAGCCGCATATACGAGACCGCTCACAAGCTGCCGGAGCTGAAGCCGCTCGACAGTCGGGAGGCCGCAATAAAGTGGTGGGATCAGAATGGATACCAGGACGTGAAAGCGAAGGACGGACTTAGTGTGCGCCTTGACGAGAAGTTCTTCAAAAAAACCATCGTGCAGGGGAAAGATAAGTATTCAGGGCGCTATGCGTACGCACATAAAGCCCCAGAAGTGCTACAGAATCCTGACGAGGTATGGTCACACTTCCATCGCGGAGAGCTGCAAACCGTGTATATCAAGTACTATCAGGATAAGCCGTATATGTTCGCCATGAAGGAGGAGAAAGGCAAGATGGTGTTCGAGACCTTCCACGACCTGGACGAACAGACCGCTATCAATAAGCGAAAGGGCGTCCTAAAGTACCGGAAATAAAAAAACCGGCTGGCCTTTGGAAGGGTGTGATTAGCACCCACAGCTACTCGGTCATCCGGTTTCTGATGCCTGATCGGCATCTGATAACAAATATAGCAAATTTTAGGCCAACATGAACAGTTTTAACCTTAAAGAGATCTTCGCCAAAACATTCGGTTACGCCCCTATTGAGCCCCTCGACATCGAGGTAAAGGACAAGGACGTAATGAACAAGCGCAATGCCGATACCCAGGAATGGGGGCCATATTACGGAAGTGATGGCGATTCTGGGCGAGAGGTCTTCATGCCGGTGATCCTGGGCGATATCACTTTCCCTTACGCCTGGCTGAGCGTTAGCAACTCGAAGACAATCGTCGAAACCCCTCTCACAGAGATACCCGGAGGCGAGGTGAACGAGGAGATAAATATACAGCCCGTGAGGTTCAGCATGAAGGGGCTTTTGATCGGCAAGAATGGCATGTTTCCTGAGAAGGAGCTGGTGCAGCTCATCGGCCTTATTAACCGCCGCGAGGCTGTGAAGGTTAAGAGTGTGCTCACCGATATGCACCTGCTCAACACGGTGCATAAAACGGACAAGGTGATCATCATGGATTACAGCCTTGCCGATAACCCAGGTGTGAAGAATGTGCGCGGGTTCACCCTGGAACTGAAAAGCGACCGCGAATTTGAACTTGTAATAGAGTAGTTATGTATCTCGTTTTACATAGTGAAATCAGGTTTGAGGCCGCTGCCGGAAAATTGAAAATGGTAGGTGCGCACGAGGTGACCGTGAATGAGAGCATTCACGAAATAACCAATACCTGCAACATCAAACTGCCAGCATCCACTTATTTAAAGCGCACCGATGACAAGCAGTTGCCAAGTGTTCAAAAGCCTAAAAAGATTGGAGAGGCCAAACCGTTTAAGCGCGGCGATAAAGTCTTTGTCAATTTAGGTTATGATAAGGCTTTAAAAGAGGAGTTCCGGGGCTTCGTTACCAGGGTAACGTATTCCAGTCCGGTGGAAATCGAATGCGAAGGTTATTCCTGGCTGCTCAGGAATAAGAAGAATATCACCAAGAGCTGGAAGAACACTGACCTGTTAACCGTCCTAAAGTTCATAACTCAGGGGCTGGACGACATCAAGCTCCATGACAAAATTCCGGCCATCCCGTTAAAGAACCTCTCTATAAACAACGCCACAGCGTTCCAGGTCATCGAGTACATCAAATCCGACCTTTTGAAGGATACCATTACGGCCTTCTTCCAGGACAACGTTCTCTACGTTGGGCTAACCTACGTTGACTTCACCGGGCAGACAGTGAAGTATGTACAAGGTAAGAACGTGATCGAAGATAACCTGAAGCTCCACGAAGCCGACGATGTGGATGTGAAGATCGAGTTCAAGCACAAAGCCGCTGACGGCACCGAAGACAAGAAGGGTAATGCCAAAACGGAAAAGCTGGAAGGTAAGATCGTTCGCAAGGAAACGGTGAGCGCGGTGGATGATGTGAAGTGGCTGGGTGAGATGGCGAAGGCCAAGCTACTCCAGGAGACATACAACGGCTACGAGGGCAGCATCACCACGTTCCTGACGCCGTACTGTCGCACAGGATACCGGGCAGATTACAAGAGCGAGAAGTACCCGGAAAAGAATGGCATCTACTTCGTCTCAGGCCAGCAGATCACCTTCGGACAGGGTGGCGGCAGGCGTGAGCTGGAACTGGACTTAAAACTCAGCTAACATGAAAGCAAAGAAAAAAATTCTCTCGGCCATCCGGGAACTCGGCAAAGCCGACAAGTTTGAGGTGTACTTGGGTAAGGTGAAGGCTGTGAATGAAGGGCAAACCACCTGCGATGTGGACATCGAGACGGACGTAACCATCTTCGATGTGCGGCTCCGTGCGGTGGTTACCGATAACAAGGGTATGTGGGTGCTTCCGAAGGTGAATAGCTTTGTGGTGATCGCCCAGGTCGAAGGCGGTACAGACTTCGTCCTTCTCTCGGCTTCCGAAGTTGATAAGGTGTTTATCGTAATCGGCAGCACCACGCTGGAAGTGAACGCCAATCAGATCAAGGTGAACAACGATAAGCTGGTAATCCAAGGCGATCAGTTCACTGTGAACGGTGGGAACAATAACGGCCTTGTGAAGGTTGCAGCGCTGAAGACAAAGCTGAACAACCTGGAGAACAAGTTAAACTCCCTACTTACAGCTTACAATGCGCACGTCCACACTGTCAGTGTGGCTACAACATGTGGAGCTGGAGCCGGTACAGGATCAGGATCAGCCACCTCAACACCGAGTACCGTGGCCGGATCACTGACCCTTACTCAGCAGGCTGATCTCGAAAACACCAAGTTTAAACACTGATGAACCTCGCAGAGCTCGAACAGAAGATCGTGAAGTTTGCCCAGCAGGTGAAGGATGCTCAGGGGTTGGCTATTCCGCAGGAGGTCGCCTCGGCTGCCGAGGACTTTGTGATGGACAACTTCCAGAACCAGAGCTGGGAGGGTCAGGCATGGGAACCGAGCAAGGGTACGATCCTGGTGAAGTCTGGAGCGCTGCGGCGCGGTGTTGAGACTGTGGTGGCGCACGGCTATGTAAAGCTGATCAACGATGTGCCGTATGCGCGGGTGCATAACGATGGTTTCGACGGCACGGTGAGTGTGCCTGGATACGAGAAGAGCACCTATGCTGATGTTGGCTCCGGCACGTTTACCAAGAAGGGTAAGGAGAAGATGCTGAAAATGAAAACCGGCTCAATCAAGGTAAACGCCCACAGTAAGAAGATGAAGGTTAAACGCCGTCAATTCATGCCCACTGCTGAGAGTCCCAGTCCTACGCTGAATAAGCGCATTGATGTAATTGTCGCCTCGGAGATACTGAGGCTTATGAATAGTAACGGTTTAAAACACGAATGATGAACAGTCCATTCTCAAAAATCTTTCTCGCCATCATGGCGCGTGTCCAGGCACAGGTGCCTGAGATCAAACACATCGACCAGGACATGGGTCAGATAGAGGGGTCAAGCTCGCGCCCGGCTGTCGCCTTCCCGCTGATCCTTGCCGACTTCGATGCGTGGGGGTTTTCCAATGCAGGAACGAATATCCAGATCGCCGAAGGTGACGTGGTGATCAAGTTAGGGTTTGCTCAGTTCACGCCGAGCTCTGACAAGGTGGATGCCGCCTACCGCGAAGAAGCGCTGAAGTTTTACGAGATCGAGTGGAAGCTGCACAAGGCTTTACAGGGGTGGTCTCCTGGTGACGAGTTCGGGTTTCTGACCAGGACAGCAGTGCAGACACAAAACCGGCAGCCCGGCATCCGGGTGCGCGTACTTCGCTACAGGCTGGAGTTTGAGGATTACTCGACGCAAAAGACTACCCAGAGCATTCCTAAGCCGCCATTCGAGGGCGAGGGCGACTTCGTTTAACCCTTCCAGTCTTCAAGTTTTTTCTGATACCGCGCTTCTTCCTCTGCGCTGAGCTTCCAGTTCAGCCAGGGGAACTGCTTCTCCATTTGCTTCACGGTCGGCTTCGTGGTGTTGATCTCTCGGAGGATCGGCTGAATAGAGGCCAATATAACCTCCAAGCGGGCTGTGGTTAGGAAGAATTCCCTCTCCAGCTCTTCCATGCACCTGGAGGCGCTAAAATCACGAATCCAGGCATAAAAATACCAGCGGTGCGCAAGAACATTGTTGCGCTCAGGCATAAAGTAATTACGTGGCCGTTCCTGCCGTGTGGCGTCAGTTGAAGCGGGGGCATTAAAGAACAGGCCATAAAAAGATAGTTGACCTCGCATAAAAGTGGTTTCTCAAAGATAGACAGCCACTTACAAAATGTTTGAACAGTGTTTAAACAACAAAAAAGCCCCTCCGGTTTGGAGAGGCTTCAGCCAGATCAGCGCGTATATTACTTTACAATAAGTAGCTTTTTCGGCTCACTCGTTCCCTGCATTTGGTACAGGTACGTGCCCGAAGAAAGATCCGAGTTGTCGAGTTCCAGGGTATTGAAATTACCGTCAACCACATATCGCTTCAACTCCTTTCCGTTAATGTCGAATATCACGATCTCAGATTGAACTTGTCCTTGTGGTAGCTGATAGGCAATTACACTTTTGCCCATTGTAGGGTTCGGGATAGGCGCAGACATGTAAACTGGGTTCGATGTTGTTTCCCCAATTATGGTCGTAATTGTAGGATTGGGTGGTGGCGGTGGGTTAACAATAGTACTTGTGCCTGTCGAGGTGTTCATCGGAAGACCGCCTACCAGCGAATAAACCCGATGTTCTCTTACAGCCATCTTATTTGCTGAGTCCACGGATGCGAGTAGCTTCCATCCGTTAGCGGTTCCGGTGTTTGCAACGCTAAGGATTCGGCACTGAGGAATATGTAAAAGTGGGGTTCCTGATTCACTCATGACGTATGCACCTGACGTGAATGTTGCAGGTGTTGTGGTGTAATTCGTTATCCAGTAACTGTAGGTGTATTCGATCTGCGCATCAGTATTGAATAACGAGTCCGAGATGTTTCCAGCCCCGAAGAACAATGTCGCTCCGGACGGTACCGTCATAGTCATAGTTTTCCAAAGAGAATGGTTCAAGTTGTACAGCTTAACTGTTTTGGCAACGTTATCTGTGTACACATACTTGTATCCTGACTTGGTGAGACGAACAACACTCATTGCCGTCAACGACGATGTTGAAGGGTAGGTGTTCTCCAGATTGATCTGTGAGTTAAGGGTGAGACTGATCAGTAACCCCAGAATGAAACTTGCTCTTTTCATTGTGATTGGTTTTAATTGATTGCGTTAAATATACCTGTTTTATGTCGGGTCGCCAATTGCCCCGACGAAAATCCGCTTCTCGATACCGTTTCGGTCGAGGTAGGGATGTACCAGGAAGCGGATGCCCATCGCTGCTGTTTGCGCAGCCTCCTTCGCCAGTTCACGGGGGAATGCGCCCTCGTAGTAATACTGAAGGCATGCCCTGGTGAGCTCGCCCGATTCCTCCGCTACGATTGCGGAAGCGTGGACGACATCGTTCGGCCACTCGGGGTGTTTGCGTTCTGCCATCGTAAGCTCCAGCAGCACTTTGGCTACTGCGCGTTTCACTTCGATGCGCTGTTGTGTGAATAAGCCATCACAGATGGATTCACTGATGAGGTGTTCTTTGTCTTGCTCCATTGTTGTGTTATTGTTTGTTAGACGTTACTACAAATTCCGTTGCGCGGTTCAGCGCAGTGTTGATCCGCTTCATCTCCGGTGAGTTCTGGTCATATATTCCCCAGGCGTCGATATCGCCGTGCGTCTTGCCATTCATGTCGTGCCAGTTGCGGATCGTCTTCTTGGCGTCCTCCAGGGCGAAGATCAAGTCCTTGATGATGTCGCGCTCTGTCTCCTGGATCACGCCGAAGCGGAGCTGTGCGCCCTGGAACACTCCATAAAGTCCCTGGAAGAGCCGGGCGGTTGCCTGGAAGCACACCACCTTGTTTGTGCCCTCAAGATGTTGGAGGAACATGAGCACGGTTTGGCCGCCCTCAGTTCCCTTTTCCAAAATACCGACGGTCATCCGTTCGGCTTCCACGATGTTGTCTTTTGTAAGCCCGTCGATCAGGGGCTTACCTTCATTCGCGTCCTGGACGCTTTGAATTTTGATTGCTATATGCTGCATGGTTATTGTGTTCAGTGTGTCCCTGTTCCCGGTTCTATTTGGTTACTATGAAAATGATCAGATCACCCTTCATGATGTGTACCTTTTCATTGGGCGTGAACTCGTTCTCCAAGTTGCACCGGTACTGCACATCGGCATGCAGGTGGTTTCCAGTTTTAATGTTCTTGATTTCCGACTGGAATGCGCTCTGAAATATTCGCGGGCTTTCGCAATCCTTCAGGCTTGACACAAGCGCGGCTACTTTCAGGCCCAGCGCGTGGTGTTCGTTTTTTACTTTGATGATTCGTAGCATTGGCTTATGGTTTAAAAAGTCCCTCTGTTATTTCCAGTTGCTCCCCCGGTTGTATCCGGTATTTCATGCGCATAGCTTTCTTCACAGCATCGCACCAGATTTTATAGGGGTGCATGGCGCGTTCTCCGAATGGGTAAGCATCCCGCAGGTGCTTGCGCATCTCTTGTTCAGTTGCGTCCGGGTAATCGGCAAACACCCGGTTAATTACTTTGTTGGCTGAGTCTCTCCAGGTTGATCTCATGGGGTTTTGTTCTACGCGATGCTCGGCGATCCACCGCTCATGCAGGTTTGTTACTGATACACCGAAGTAGTTATTCATTTCTTTGACGAGCTGAGGGTGTCGAACAACACAAACAGTGCGACAAATAGCGCAACTGCGGTGTAAGGGTGGCGCTCAAGCGCCGTCAATATCTCTTCCATTCGATTTGCGTTTAAGTTTTTGATAAGCGCCGATGTGTCCGGCTCTCTGGTGTTTCAGGTGCTCGATCTCCTTGCGCAGCTTCTCCAGCTCCTGGAGGCGGTGAGCCTCCTTGATCTTCTCCATCATGTCAGGAGGAAAGAGTGGTATAGTGAGCTGCTGTCCCATCAGTACGGTTTAATAATGATGCGATCAGCGACTAACGTCCTGTCCTCCATTAAATCAAATAGGGGCTCCGCTTCTTCCTCGTTAGGGTGATCCAGAACCTGAACACGGAAGCGTGAAAACCTTCTTTCCACTTCTTCTTTAACTGCCTGCTCAAGCTGGTCAAGATTCATGTCATCAGGCACTTCAAGTGACTCGAATAATAATGCTACTTTGATTGATCTCATTGAATCCAGGGTTTATGTTTGAGGTATCGCACCGCATACTTGCGGGCGAGGCCGCTCTGTTTTAGCTGAGCGTTGTAGCGGGGGATGAAGTCGAACGCCGCAAGCTGATCCTCCTTCGTGAGCTTATTCCAGGCTTCCATTGCCAGCGGCTTGTCCACCTTGTAAGCATATTTGTCCCAGAACATGTCGAAGGTGATCTCGCGCGAAATTTCAAGCGGCTTCAAGCGGTAAGCCTCACACATTGAAAGGAAGCCTGACAGCGTTAAACGCAGTCGGATAGACGGTACCTGTTGATCGGCATCGTAGTTAAGTTTATCCACGTCCTGGTTAACCGCCTCGAACCGGATCAGGACGCCGGGCTCGTTGAACGTCATGCGTACTGCGCCGCCGAAAAGTTCCGAATGCACCTCGTATATCTTCATATCGTTCGGTCTATGTGGTGAGCAATCATTGAGGTGGTCAGGTTGGTGCAGATCAGGCCGCTGCGGTACAGCATCATGAAGGCCACCGCCTCGGCTGGTTTGAGATAAACAGGAGTTTGCAGCTTTGGGAAAACCATCTGTGCGGCCAGCCGCATTTTGAAATCCATCAGCACCACTATCGGCAGCTGAAGCTCCAGGTCTTTGGAGTTCCCGTATCGGGCGTAGAGCAAATCAACTGCTGAATTCAGCAGAAGGGTCTGATGCTCGGAGAGTTTGAACTTGTACTTACTTTTTAGCATAGAAGTCTTTGAGGAGGTTTTCAAATTGTGTTACCAGAGTGGGCAGTTCTTCGCGCGTGTATTTGTTCAGGCTCTTGTGCAGGTAGCCGTACTTTAACAGCCAGCCGTTCAGGCGCTCCCAGTCGATCTTTCCATCCTTGCGCCAGTTCAGCTCGTGGCAGATGGATAGTATCTTCCGGCGCATCCGGTTCTCTGGGCTGTTCTCATCCTTGTGGGTCTTCTTTCCGAATCCGGTACGGAGATCCATTTCCCGCTCCAGGGTTTTAAGGTGGTCGATCAGCTTATCAGCCTCGTAAATTCTCATGTCAGCGCTGGACGTGCATCGTCCATCAGTAAACTGCCGCACGAGATCGACCTTCACATCGTCAGGTATCCGCAGCTTGGTGATCAGCCGGTGGAACTGCCGGTTCTGATCGGGGGTTCTGAAATTTGCCCTGTTTGTCATTTAAAACCGATTTAAAAGCACCTTGATGAATAACCATGTTGCACTAAGGCCGGAGAGGTGAACATTGAACCTGCGCCCCTGCATGAGGTCGTGGGCGGTGTAAACGGGTATGCCCAGCAGCTTGGCGATAAGCACCTCTACAATGGCTCCCCGGCTCCGATCCCAGTCGTCCAGCACAGCCACCTCATTGCACACCACGAGCTGACCTATGCAAACCTTCATGTAGCTTGCCCAGCTCTTGTCGTGCTCGGCTGCGAACTCGTGCGGGTTGTAAACCTTGCCGCCGTACTTGAATGCAAGCACCAGCTCGGCGGTTTTGAACTTCTGAAAGTTCAGATCGGGCAGGCCGGTGATCTTCCCGGAGATGTAAATCCTGGTCATTGCTTCCTCCCCCTTTCCAGCCTGGACTTGAAATTGTTGATCGACCTCTTGGAGGCTACCGTTCCGACCTTCACACGGGCGCGGCGCTGAAGCTGGTGCTTCGCGTCCTTTTTACTGCGGGCGTGGATCATCGCCACGAACTCCACGAGCTGTGTGTTATTGTCGAGCATAACGAACGACTGCACCGCGAATAGCGGCAGCTCGTTTTTTGGTGTGCGGCGAAACAATCGCCTGAGTAGTTTAAACATGGTTTGAAAATTTGAGCCAGTGGGCGGACTCGAACCGCTGTAGCCGGACTGAAAACCTCTTAACAGCCGACCAGTTCCCACGAACCCACTGACTGGCCTTTTATTCGGCTCCCTCCTTCTTCAGGTCAACATAGAAGGTTTCCTCCTGCACCACCTCGATGCCGACCTTCTTGAAGTAATCGCTCACTTCAGGATTATCGCGATCAGCAAGCAGTTTGTCTTTGGCGGGCTCTTCCACAGTGCGCACGTGGCCGGGCAGGTACTCTTTCAGTAGTTCCGTCACCGCGCCCCAGGTGAACTTCTTTAAGGTCTTCAGCTTCGGGGTTCCTGTGCGGAAGCCGATCACGCCGTGAGACATCTGGATGCTCTTCTTCTTGTCGAAAAGCTGCGCGTTGCTTTCAGCGAAGAAGTGCAGCTCGTTCAGCTTGTCTTCACGCAGGTCAGAAAGCTCCTGTATGTCGTCGGCATACTTCCGGCGTATGGCGGTGATCTGCTCGTCCATTGTGGCGTTGATCTTTGCCAGCTTTGCATCTGCGGTAGCATACTCGGCCATCGCTACCTCGGCCTCTTCGATGGTTTTAACCGCCATCACCGGTTTTTTTTCGCGTTTACTCATGGTTTATGGTTTGATTTTGTGATTGTGCTTCTGTGGTGATCTGCTTGCGCTCGTTTTCCAGCTCGCGGATGTCGGACTGAATCTTTGCGCGGTACGGATTGTCCGGGTGATTGCTCAGCCAGTAGGTAAGCTGCTCAATGCGTTCGGTGAGGAGGTTGTAAGCCTCCAGGCGTTGGTCTTGCGTCATAGGTAAAAGGATTGAAGGGAGTTGTTTCTTGATAGCGCCTATCATCTTTTGAAAGGAGGCATCGACAGCCATGTAATCGCGCGACACCTTACGGCTATGCAGCACGGTGCAGTGGTCACGGTTCAGGTACTTACCAAGCTCCTGAAGCGAGTAGGTAAAAGTTGACTGTTGGCCTACGAGATAGTAGAACGCATGCCGAGAATCGGTAACGCTGCGGCTCCGGTCTTTCCCGCGAAGCTGCGCCTCGGTGATCCCGGTGGTTTTGCACACCGCATCCAGGATCATGTCGAGCATCTTGTACTTCGCCTGCTCGTGGCGCAGTTGGTTTTCCAGTTCGGTGATCTTGCTCATGTTATTGGTTTGTGGGTTTAGTTGTTCATTCAGTTCCCGCTCCATTTCCCGGATCATCCGGGCAACTTCCTCGTGTACCCAGCGGTTGGGCACTATGTCGAGCTTGTTGATGTTGTGAAAGGCGACATAGATATCGAGGGCGCAGGCCAATGGATATCCGGTGAGTGGTTTATCAGCGAAGCGTAGCCCGGTGTCGGACAAGAACTGCTCATCGCGCAGGTTCCACTCGTTCACCCACCATTTCCAGAACATGGCGCTGCGGCCATACACGGTGTGTGCGTCCGGGTTCAAGGTGAACCTTGTTACCCATCCGTAGCCTGCCTCCTCCACGAGGCGGGCATACTCGTCGGCTGAATAGCCGAGCACTATCTGTATCCTCTCACTGCTTTTCATCTGCCTTTTTGCCTTTGGTGCCCCAGTATGTTGCCGCTCCGGTCTCCCAGATGGTATATTCGCCTCCTGGCTTATTTCTGCCGTGGCTGATGGCCTTATAGCCCTCAACCCATATCTTCTGGTGCGCGTAGAACTTCGTGTCAACAGCGGCCTTTCCTCGCGGCGTCTTGCCCTCTGACTGGCTCACGAAAATGAACAGCTTGTCGGGGTGTGATTCCAGGAGCTTCTGTACCTCCTCGTACTTGCGTATGAAAACCTGCTCACTGTCGATGATGATGGCCTTCGGTGAGTTGCGGCCTTTCAGCTTCTTGTTCAGTGTGTCCGGGGTGAGCGATTTATGGAAGCGGATGTTCTTCTTTACCGCCGCCATTCCTGTTTTCACCAGCAAGTCCTGGAAGGTGCTCGCGTACTCTTCCTCCAGTGGGAGGTAAAGCACCACCATCAGGCGGGCGAGTTCCTTCGCGAGCTGCATGCAGAACGAGCTCTTGCCGTTGCCGCTGTTACCCCAGATAAACCACATACCGCAATTAGCGGGAGTGCCGAAGGCATTCTGCCACTGCTTACTCCAGCTAATTATTTCCGTCTTTGTCGCTAACACGTTGCTCAGTGTGTGATATCTGCCTTTACTCATACACAGTTCCCCCTACGCAGCTTTGCTCATCAATACTTCACGTTTGATTAACCTCATCAGGAGCCTGAAATCGTCTGCGTAGGGCAGCATCAGTTCCTTCACGCCGGTCTTGGTCTTCACAGTCGTGCGCTTGTCCTCCTTGCGCAGCTCTCCCCAGATGCGCTGCTGTGTGTCGGCATCGCTGATACCGTTCGCGGCGCAGATGTCGTACACCTCCTGTTCTGAAGCTCCGCGCAGGTGGATGTATGTGCGCCCGAAGCGGCTCTCCAGCTCGTCGTAACCCTTCTTATGCAGCCGCACACCGCTCTTGATCTCCTTCTCCAGGTTCTCTGTGCCCGAGAGGATTACACCGAGGCGGTTTTCAGTGCGGTTGTAGATTGGGATCAAGGTGCGCAGCGCTGCCGGGCGCAGCTTGTCGGCCTCGTCGATCAGCAGGATCGGCCTGTCGAGGCTCATGTCGTTGAAGTAGTTCGCTACGATGTCGGTGAGCTTACCTACGCTCAGGTAGCCCTTGCCTTGCAGCGCGGATTCTCCGAGGGTCTGCTGGATCAGCTTCATAAGGAACTGGCGACCGCTCCATTCCTCTGCTTGGATAAAGACAACCGTGCCGGAGGTGTCCTGGTTAAACAGGTCTTCCATTGTGGCGGTCTTGCCGCTGCCCGCCTTGTTACTAATCGCAAACCACATGCTCTCAGTTTTCGCGTCATTGTACACCTGCGCGATCTTGCGATAGTTGTGGGTGGTTTGCACGAGCCTCCAGGAGCTCTCGCGGTAATTAAGCTCCTTTGCGATCTTCTGAAGCATACGCGCCTCGTCAGCGCCGTACTTTCCGTGCATGATGGCGCTGAGTGCGCCAACGTTGATGTTGCATTTACGCGCTACCGCTGCGTAGCTGCCAAGTTTTGACCTGTAGAGGTCGATGTGCTTGATTAGGCCGTTTCTGTTCATGGTATTGTGAGGTTTATAGGTTTTCATTAGTCGGTTACTCCATACTCGCTGCGGAAGTCGTCGTCCAGGATTTCATAGTCCTCCTTTTCAGGCTTCGGCGCGGGGATGTTGATGGTTTTGCGGTTGGTGATCTTGCGCTGCTCGTTGCGCTGGTCTTTGTGCTGGCCACGGCTGTCGGTGAGCACCATCTTCACGAGGGTGTCATTCAGTTGTGGCTGCTGGATGAACAAGCGCTCAACATGCTGGCGTTCCTGGCTGGCGCGGTCGATGACGGTCTGCTCAAGCTGCTTGTTGAACTGGCCGATCTTCGCCAGCTCGGCGGCGTCCCCTTCCTTGCGGTCGTACAGCGCCATCGGCTGCACATACTTCTGAGTGAGTTCAAAACGATGTGTGCCAACAATCTGCTTAACCTTGCTCGTGGCCTTGTCAGCCTTCGCGTTTAGCACCAGGATGCTCGACAGGTCGGTCGGGTCGTACTTAATCGCCCAGTCCATGTATGCGTGTTCGCGGAAGCGCATGTCGAAGGTGTCGAAGGTGAGCGCCTGACCGAGAAGCGTTGGCACAAGACCTTCGCCGCGCAGACGGTTCGTGTGCGTGTGAGTGATCCCGAACAGGTACAGGTAATCGGCGGTCGAAAGTGGCAGCCTGTCTTGCTCTGGAAGCGCCTCCCACTTCTTCAGGTACTCTTCGCGCTTCTCCTCCCGCTCCTTGTTGATCAGGAATTCGATCTGCTTGCGGCAGCCCGCCTCGTCCGGGAACTGGTGGCGTATCTTATTCAGGTAATCCTGGTTCGGCTGGTTCTCCTTCTCGGCATCGACGTTGTGCCCGCTCCAGTTGTAGAAGTGTAGCTGGCACATATCATTCAGGCGGTCGAAGTAAGGCTCTATGACTTTGGTCTTTGAGTTGTGAACCCGACCAGGAGTGAAGTGTTTGGTCATCGCCTCGTAAACCGGGCTCAGGGTCTTGATTGCATAGTTGTCACTCTGAAGCTGAAGCGGCCTGAAGCGCGAGCCGAAGAGTTGGGCGGTATGGTTGGCTGCATCGCGCAGCGCTTCGGTGATCAGATCGGGTGTCTCATGATCTCCGATGGCGTAACCTACTGGATACTTGTTCACCGGGTCGAGTACCACCACTACGGTGAGGCGGTTGTGGTACGTGGTCACCTTGTGGCCTTTCTCGTCGATGATCTGCTTTTGGTATAGAAGCTCTGCATCCCATCCGTCCAGTGTCCAGTAGATCATTGCCACACTCGGAGCCTTGCGCTTCACCTGCATGGTCTTCTTGTTGCGGAAGGCTGTCTCGCCACGTGAGCCACCGAAGATGTACAGCCCGCGCTTTGCACGGTGAAGCGCCACCGTGCTGTCCTCGATCAGCTTCCAGCCGAGCTTCATGGCAGCCATGTTGTACAGCTCGGTGATCTGGGCATTGTTGTAGTTATTGTGCTTGCGCAGGAGTTCCGACAGGAGGGCTGATTGTTCGTCGGTCTTTACTTTGGCGGCGTTCTGGTTCCGGCTGCGCTTGTCTATCAGGTAGGGATAGCTCTCTTTCAGGTAGGCGTTCAGGCTGTCTTTGAGGCGGCGTTCGTTCGTAGGGAGGTCGTAGCTGAGTTTGTACTTACGCATCAGCACCCCGTCGAATTCTTTGAGATCGCTGACACAGGTCGGCCATACATCCTTAACAGCATTACCGGAGCGCTTGCGGATGGATATCAAACTCATCCGGCGAGCTTCGAGCGCGTTGAGTACCGATGCGTTCATCGTGTACTGCTCGATCTGCTCTGGCTTCAGATGAAGACCGTCCTCGAAGGTGAATCCCTCGAAGTGGATTCTCGCCCTCTGGTCAAGAACGAAATGTTCCTCCATCGGGTTGTGATCCTTCAGGGGGTTGCCCTCTACCTTTAGGAGTTCGTCGCGCCATTCAGGTTCCAGCGCTTCCCAGCGTAGGAGCACCTCGTTACCAGCGCCCTTTCCAACCTTCAGTCGGATTGACTTATCGCGCTGAACTCGTTTCTCGTAAACTTGGTAGCTGATTGCACCGATGCTGCGTGGGTGCTTGCGGTCTTCATCGTTGAGTAGGAAGCTGAGGCGCACTCCTATCTCATTGTTGTGGATTTCGTAAGCGGTGTTCATGTGAGGTTTTTGTGAGGTTTAATCGTTCCCGCCCTGGAATCGAACCAGGGACGAACCATTCGGGAAGGGGGTCGAGTTAGTCGGCGTCCTGGAGATCTTCTTTCAGGAGTCGGTCATTCTGCTTAGCCACTCGCTTCATCTTCTCCACTGCCGCTGCGCGTATTTGTCTGGCCTTGTCGCTGTTGTTCACGAAGCGCAGAGCCAGTATGATGGTGGTATTGGATACCTTGAATTCCTCTTTCAGCTCGGCCACGATTTCGTCGGTAACCTTAACCCGATACCTGCTCAGTTGTTTTTTCATGTACATTTGTTTAATTGGTTAAACTTTCCGCTAAAATAAGTCGAGTAGTTCGACATTCCTAATCGTTCGACTTTTAAAGCGTGTAAATACCTGAAACGCAAATGGATAATTTTTCGTCAAACCTCGTCTTTCTGCGCAAAAGAGCCGGACGGCGTCAAAATGAACAGGCCGATTTTTTAGGGCTGAAACGCACTACCTACGCAGGATACGAGGCGGGCACGAGCAGGCCACACCTTGAAACGCTCAGGAAGATTTCCGAGCTATTAGGAGTGTCGACTGGGGATTTATTGAATCAAAATATGGATACAAGTGTGAAAGAGGGGATTCAGGCGATTTTCAAAGCTCCTAAGCCTACTGTTGAGGACAACAGTTCCCTACTAATCGAAACAATGCGCAAGACCATCGCGCTGCTGGAGCATAGGCTGGAAACTTCGGAGGCTGTTTTACAACAGGCACGAGAAGCCATACAAGCTAAAGAGCAGGCAGGGCGGCGGTTACGAGAAACGGAAGACAAACTCAGGGAAACGCAGGCTCAATTGATTGAGACCCAAAAAAAACTTCAGGCGGCAGAGGAGACCATTCTGGCGCTCCGAAAAAAGAAGGCCGCATAATCAACCTGTTCCCCTTTTTGTCCCATTGGCACGCCTTTTTGTATAAATCCAGTTGTACATACTTTTTTCCCCTTCGTTTTTCGCGGCTTTCAGCCCGTTTTTCGATGCCGTGAAACCCCTGAAAAACCGTTACCGCCCCCGCTCTTTTCCGCAATTGGCGCGGCCTTGCATTATACCCCCCTCAAAGTGTCAAAAACGGGGGGTTAACGGGTTCAAAAAGTGCATTATCCCCCCCTGTACAGGGTGTTGATAAGCAAAAAAATGTCCGTCTAAGTGTCCGTCTAACTGTCCGTCTATGCCCATTTTTAACAGTTTTCGGGGGTCTTCGTGGGGTCGGTCGGGTGACGGCTGTTAATAACCCACGTCTGCCGCAATTGGCGCGGCTTCTGCGGGGTTCTGGCCTGTGTCAGGCGGTCGGCTCGTGCGGGCATAAAAAAACCCGCAAACACGGCGTGTGGCGGGCGTTCCGGCCTTTTTTGCTGGCTCGGGTTCGGTATGTCGGTTTAAATGGCGGTCAAATGATACAGTATGTACAATTGGTTTTCAAACGGCCTTGTCGGGCTTTTTGGGCTGCGTCCTTAGATAAATGCGGGTTTTCGGGCTTTTTTGGAGGGGTGTATCTTTGTACAATTGGTTTTACCCCCTTTAAATCACTGAACAAGCAACCGTTGAAAGTGTTATTTTTCATAGTGCTGGTTGGACTGCTGCCACCATTGAGCATTACGTTCCAATAACCGTTATATAAACCGCAATTATTGAAAGTGTTGAAGCTCCCTGTTGTACCACTGTAGTAATAGTAAACACTACTAGCGCTTAATACAACTGGAATTTGGTAATCATTCGAGTTGTTAGCAGTTACCGAGAAATTACATGAAGAGAAGGTGTTGTAATCACCATTGTTTGTAATACAAACAGCGTAACCATAACTTCCCATCGCATCCACATTCAGATTATTGAATGTGTAGTAATCGGCTCCATTCATCAAAATGGTCCAACCTTGATTAAAGTTGGATGAGCTGAACGTGATTTTGTTGTTGTTACCGTAAATAGTAACCTTGTTAGTAGCTGACAGACCTGTTGCCTGCGTAAATTGCACCTGCTCGTTGTAAGGTCCCGAGTTCGCGACAACCGTCACGTTTACTGGTCCTGATACACCATTTGTGTTGATGGCATTAGCAAAGGCCGTGAAGTTCTGGAAGTTGGTACCTCCTGTTGATTGCGCTTGATTAATGGTGTAGCCACCACTTAGCGCCTGAGACCTGGATTCAAAACCTGCCAGAATAAGGAAGGCAAAGAATAATTTGATCAGATTGTACTTTTTTTTCATGTGTTGAGCGTTGTTTCCTTCAAATTTATAAAATCTATGCAACGATTATACTTTTTTCACAACTTTCTTAATAAAAAGTGAAAAGTAAACGTATTTATACGCTAAAAAGTTCGTTTTAGAGGATTTTATTCCCCACTAGGCATAAAAAAAATCCCGATTTCTTGGGATTCTTTAGCAATTATAAACTATTACGACGCTTTAGTAGTCAAACAAACTTTGCAACGCTTCTTTCACCTTTACTGCATTTGGTAACATGGTTGATTCAAGCGTAGCATTTAGTGGAATCGCAGGTAAGTTTTCAGCCCCAACTACTACTATTGGCGCGTCAAGTTGTTTAAAGGTTAACTGCGTCAATCGTGACGCAATTGACTGTGCAAATCCATTGTTTACAGGCTCTTCAGTGAGAATCATGGCTTTGCCGTGTTTTTTGATTGAATGCTCTAGCAAGGACTCATCGAGAGGGAAAATGGTTCTTAAATCAATTATTTCGACTTGACCTTCAAATGACAAAGCAGCTGCTTTAGCCCAGTATACTCCCATTCCATATGTAATAATAACAACGGATTTACCTGCAGTAACGGACTCATCTCGTGCCTCTAGCACTACCCTACCCTTTCCAAGTGGAATGATATAGTCTTCATCAGGCTCAATCGTTTTTGCATCTTCCGTGCCCTTGATTTTACTCCAATATAATCCTTTATGTTCTAGAATAACTACAGGATTAGGGTCGTAATACGCTGCCTTCATAAGGCCCTTTAAATCTGCACCAGTGCTTGGATAAACAATTTTTATCCCTCTAATATTGGCAAGCACGCTTTCAACACTGCTTGAGTGATAAGGACCGCCGCTTCCGTAAGCTCCGATCGGCACTCTCAAAATCATACTTACAGGCCATTTGCCATTGGTGAGATAACAACTTCTACTGACCTCAGTAAAAAGCTGATTAAGTCCTGGCCAGATATAATCAGCGAATTGCACTTCAACAATTGGTTTTAATCCAACTGCACTCATGCCAACCGTGCTACCAACGATGAATGCCTCTTGAATAGGCGTGTTGAAAACACGGTGATCACCGAACTTTTGAGCAAGCGTTGCCGCTTCTCTGAAAACACCTCCGAGTCGTGCCCCTACATCTTGTCCGTATAATAAACATTCAGGGTGTTTTTGCATTAACTCTCTGATAGCAAATAGCGCGCTATCCACCATCACTGTTGGGAGCCGACCTGCAGGCTTACGTTCCCCCTTTTCTTCAATTATAGGAGTTGGTGCAAATTCATGGGTAAATAAATCAGCGGGACTAGGATCTTCTGCTTTTAAAGCTTTATCGTAATCTTGTTGGACAAGAGTCTCTGCTTGTTCTTCGATAACTTGGATTTCTTCAGCTGAAATACCTGCAATAATCAATTGATTTCTCAACCTTGGCAATGGATCCCTTTTAGCCGCTTCTTCTAAATCGTGACGGTACCATTCTTTTCTTACACCACTCGTGTGGTGATTCAACAAAGGTACCTTTGCGTGTAACAACACAGGTCTTCTTTCCTGGCGTACGATATCGAGACATTCTTTAACCGTATTGAAGGACAATACAAAGTCTGTGCCGTCAATTGTTCTTACTTCTAGTCCTTTAAAGCCTTTAGCATATTCACTTACATCTTGGGCTCGGATTTCTGAAGCATGAGCACTGATATCCCATTCGTTATCTTGAACTAAGTAAAGAATCGGTAATTGCTTAAGAACCGCCATTTGAAAAGCCTCTGCCACTTCACCCTCAGTGCAGCTTGCATCCCCAAGTGAGCAAACCGAAATTGCCCCTTCTTCGCCCTGCTTAACTAAGCCAGCTTTTTCAAGGTATTGCAATCCCATTGCAATACCCGTCGAGGGAATAGCTTGCATACCTGTTGCACTGGACTGATGGGGGATTTTAGGCATATCATCCCTCCTCAAACTTGGGTGTGAATAATAGGTTCGACCACCTGAGAAAGGATCATCCCTTTTTGCAAGAAGTTGCAACATCAATTCGTAAGGTTGCATACCGATAGCAAGCAAAATACTATCATCACGGTAGTAGGCACTTAAAAAATCCTTCGCTTCCAATTGCAATCCCACAGCCAACTGTATCGCTTCATGACCACGACTTGTTGCATGAACGTATTTAGCTGTAATTTCTTTATTGGCCTCATAGAGCTGTGTTAATGCTCTGGCTGTGCACATCAATTGATACGCTTTCTTAAGCGTTTCTAGTGGAATTTTTGTCTTAAGCGCTGTAACCATTTCCATACTTTCTTTCTTCACCAGTCAAGGAAGTCATAAAATTAAGCTTTTCCATTTTAACCTCACAGGTATTAACAGGAGACTGTAAGTAACTACAAGTGTACCAATGTGTTCGGACGATACAAGGGTACTACCTTTAAGGAGTTGAGACATGTACTTGTAATATTAGTTGTAACACTGATTTCGTGCCGGACGCATAAACAGGAGGTCACAGGCGTTGTAAAAAACCCGACCAAGCCTACTGAGCATGCGCCGGCGCAGAAATCAGCGAATTGGCATGATCAAATTGGGATAACCGCGACCCAGGCATCCCACCATAAGCTATATCGGTTTATAGATGAATGGTATGGCGTTCCTTACCAATATGGGGGCTGCAAGAAAACAGGCGTTGACTGTAGTTGTTTTGTCGACCTTCTCTCTGATCAAGTCTACGGAAAGAAATTAGCCAGAACCGCTGATGAAATGTTTAAACAAAGCCAACTTATTGAATTAAAGGATGCCAAGGAGGGTGATTTGTTTTTCTTTCGTATCAATGGTAAAACCATTTCACATGTTGGAGTTTGTGTAAAAGGAACGTGGTTTGTGCATGCAAGTACGAGCAAGGGCGTAATGATAAATAGTTTAAATGAAGCTTATTATAAAAAATATTTCTACTGTGCAGGGAGGTTCATATCATGATTGAAGGATTAAGGGCAGGTATCCCCGCTCGATTAAAAATGATGCGTCCTATACTAACACTAGGCACAATTGTCATGTTACTCACGAGCTACCCTTTGTGGATAGGTAACAATGAGTTTCCTCGCGCCATTTCAGAACAATTTCACCCCTTACAGTCCAATGTAGAATTGGCACTGTTTATAGCATCTATGCTATTTTTAGCAGCGTCTTTGATAATCAAATATACCCGCTTACTGTTAGGCGCAGGATTAGTATTACTCCTAATTCTCTGCATTAATGATTACAATAGAATACAGCCTTGGTTACTATGTACTGGAAGTTTACTAATTCCCTTTTTATTATATAATGGGCGCGTTGACGATGCTAACCGCTATACCGCTTATTTCATTTCACTTCAATTGATTATAGCTTCCCTCTATTTTGTGAATGGTTTTTATCTGTTAATGACTAATGGCGTAAGCACCTATGAAGTATTAGCACCAATAGAATCTATCGCTAGTGAACGACAAATGGCCTTTATTTTACGTCTTTCTTCTACACTTCCCTACATTTTAATGCTAAATGCCATTTTATTGTTAATACCCTCTATTCGTTATCTTTCGGTAACCTTTAGTATTGTACTTAATCTATCACTTGGTGTTTTTATTTTCGCTGGCCAACTGCACAATCCTTCACTAGCCGTATTTAATTTATTTCTGATTCCTTTGTTACTTCTTGCATTTTCAGGACAAACCCGTGAACGGTACTTTTCCCCCGCATACCTCTTGCGATTTCCATTGTTTTACGTTGTTTTAATTGGATTCTTGATTTTCCCTGTTATCCGCGTCATTAATGGACAAATTGCTTTTTCTCCCGTATTGAATAAAGGCACGCATGAAGTTGTTACCCTGCCAGTTGAAATGCACCCCACTCTAAGCAACTACCAAAAGGCATTTTGTAAAATTGATGAGTACCAATGCGCTTTGGATTTAACGAGTTGGTTCAGGCATGAAAAAACGGGTGAACCCCAAGTCCTTGACCTCCCATCAACAAGTCAGCAAGAAAACACCACTGCATCTGGGACTATTAAAAACAATTTAAGACTTCCTGAGGTAAGCATTTCAGAATAAGGTATAGGATTGTATCTTTGTGCTTATTAAATCGTATGAATAAACTATTAGCTGCTCTGACGGGGATATTAACCATTGTTGTGATTGTCCTCCTCATGAAATTATACAACACCCCTACTACAACTGAAGATAATTATAAATCGGAACAGGCAACTGAAGCGGAGGCAAAAAAGGAAACAGCGTTACCGCCTATGCCTTCTAGCCAACCAACAGGTAAAATCGTTTATGTTGATATTGATCAACTGAATGAGCAAAGCATTGAGGTGGGTGATTTGGTTCGAGACGCCAAACGAAAAAAAGAAGCTATAGAGGCATCAATGGAAAAGCTTCAAAACGATTACCAGCGTAAAATACAAGATTATCAAGCCGCAGCGAAAGCTGGAATTGCACCTGCAAGTGAATTGCAAGCCACTGAACGGGAAATTTTGCGCATGGAAAAAGAAGCTTCCGATAAACAAATGCAAATGGATAATTTGAGCATTGAGATTAATGACAAAAATGCTCAGTTTCAAAAAAACGTTAAGGCATTTTTACAAAAGTGGAACAATGGCCGTTACGACTTTATTCTTTCATACAGTGAAGTTGTGCCAAGTATGTTAATTGGCAATAGTACATTGGATGTAACAAACGAAGTCATTGAGGAACTTAACAAAGATTATAAAGCAAAAAAAGGACGTAAGTAATGGGATTGCACGAGAAGATAAAATCAGTTGAAGAGTTTCATACCGTGTTTCAAATAGGCAATGCTGAACAGATGGCCTTATTAGACGAACGAGGTTACATGCTTCGTTACAACCTCATGAAGGAGGAAAATGAAGAATACCTCGAGGCTTGTCAAAGAGGCGATATGGTAGAAATTGCTGATGCTTTAGGCGATCAACTTTATATTTTGTTTGGAACCATTCTCAAACATGGACTTCAGCATAAAATTGAAGAAGTTTATGACGAAATACACCGAAGTAACATGAGTAAGTTAGATAGTGAGGGCCTTCCAATTTTCAGAGAGGATGGTAAAATTCTTAAATCGGAACATTATTTCAAGCCCGACATCAAGTCTATTCTTGAGCGTTAATTACCTTACGATTTTTTCAATAAACCAACTTGCAACCTGAGGTTTTACAGCGATTGTAAAAACCAATCCAAAAAGTGCGCCCCATAGATGGGCTTCGTGGCTAATATTGTCATTGAATTTCCCTTTCTTTTTCAAATTGATTAACCACAAGCTAATCACAATCATCAATACCCCAAACATCCAGGCGCGCATATTGATAAAAAGGAAAATAATCTTGCTTGTTGGACTGACCAAGATATAGCTAAACACGATGGCGGAAATAGCTCCACTGGCGCCAAGACTCGTGTAGGATGGATTATTTCTATGTTGAAAATAAATGATACCACTAGCGGCGTAGATGCCACCAGTAAACAAAAGAATGTACAATACTCTTCCAATTTTTGGATCGAAAAAACGTAGGTCGCCAAAGAAGTTTTCTTCAAGATGTATCCCAAAGGAATAGAGCGCCAAGAGGTTAAAAAGAAGATGTACAAAGTCGCCATGAATGAAAGCATGGGTAAGAAACCGATCATGTTCTTTATTGTACTTTATGGAATAGGGATGAAAAATAAAGCGACCTAGTACGCGTTTGTCGAAGAAGGCAAGAAGCGAGACAAGAGCTATTAGCGCAATAAAAGTATAGGTGATCATATTAATTTGGTATCATCTGTGATGCGTTCGGTATGATCGTGTAGAAAGTGTGCAATCAGCTTATGTCCAAGATAAATCAAGGGTATGAGCGCTATTGCAACCAACATTTTAAATAAATACCCAGCGGCCGCTCGCTCGAGCCATTGAGCAACGGTCCAACTACCTGGCAATACAAATGCGATGTACTGCACGAGAAAGGTATCTAGTATCTGGCTCACTAGTGTACTACCAGTGGCTCTTAGCCATATCATTTTTCCATTTGTTAGGTTTCTGAAAATCCAGAAAACATAAACATCGGTTAATTGAGAAACAAAGAAGGCAATTATGCTGCCAACAATTATCCATTGACTTTGGCCAAATACCTGATGAAAAGCAACGTCGGAAACGGGACTACCCTGAATGGCTGGGAAATTAATAGCTGCTGAAAGAAGAAGAAAGGTGTAAGCAATTAAACCAACCGTTATGTAGGTTAAACGCCGAACGCCTTTTCGACCGTAATGCTCATTAATCAAATCGGTCATTACAAAAACAAATGGCCAAAGTATGATACCAACACTTTGTGTAAAAATCCCGAAGAAATTGATGATTTTTCCGCCAATCAATTCTGCTACAATGGCATTGGTAACAAATAAACCCGCCATAACCAAGAACACTACATCTCTTCTTTTAGACAGGTCCATTACTTACCGAAAATATAAAAGATGAGTAAGCATAAGGTCGCCGAAATGAGAACATTCAACAATGCCCACAGCGGTAGCCCATTACGTATCAATTCGAAGGTTTCGAATGAAAAAGTGGAAAAAGTACTTAATCCACCACAAAACCCGGTTATAATAAAAAGTCGTTGCCATTCTACTATGGGCTTATGATTGAAGCCAATCAAGGTGGCAGCAAAGAGCAGGCATGCGAGCATATTAGCTGCAAGGGTAGCAAGGGGCAATTGAAAATTGAACCTAGAAAAGCCGATTCCGATAAAAAAACGAACAATGCAACCAAGGCCTCCTCCTAAAAAAACTGCGATTGATTGCATCAACGTACTCATGATTTGGCGATAAAAATAGTTACACGGCGGTTAGTCCTTTTCAATGCTTCATCACAAGGGTGTTTAGAGTCGCAAATAACCGCCGGTTCAGCAGCTTGAACCCCTGTTACACGCACAAAACGACTACTCGGTATTCCATTCTCCTGCAGATACAAACTAACTGCCTCAGCCCTTTGTAAAGATAGGGCGGTAACTAAATCTTCGCCTGAACTTGCATCACAATGTCCCTTTATCAATATTTTATATGAAGGATGCGCTTGTAAGAATTTAACGAGTGTCTTCAATGATTCTGCTGTCCCGGCATCAATGTGCGTGTTTTTATACCCAAACAAAAGCGGCTGGAGAGACAAGCCTTCATTTTTAAATTCACTAGCTGGCATCAAGTTATCAGTTGCATTTGTATTCGATGCATTTCTAACGCCATTTGGTGTATACTCATTTGGCAATAGCTTTTTTTCAATTTGAATTGAAAGCGGATCCACGCAAGAATCATTGGTTGCTACAATAGTCGTAGTAATCAAATGGCGCATATTTGGATTCAGGGAAAGCACAATCGAACTAGCTCTATTATCTAGGAATTTACCATCTACATTCCACGTATAATAGATAGGGGTATAACCTAATGGAAGCACCGCATTAATGGAGACCATATCACCTTTAGCTGTGTGATTTATTAATGCGCCAGGTACGTTCATGGCAACCAATTTTGTACTCTTCAAATCATTAAAGCGATAAATATCCATGTCACCATGTCCCCCGAATCTACCGGAAGCAAAAAAACCGGACCGACCTGTACTATCAAGTACAAAAAAGATGTCATGAGCTGGCGAGTTATAAGGTCGTCCCATGTTTTGAGGTTCAGCCCACCCCTTCACATTAGCATAGGTTTTGTAGATATCATAGCCGCCAAACCCTTCATGTCCATTACTAGAAAAATAAAGCGTTTTACCGTCTGCTGATAAAAAAGGAGCATCTTCGTCCCATGCTGTGTTGACGTCGGGTCCCAAGTTTTTTGCTTCTCCCCAAGTACCATCACTTTTCCTTTCGGTGAAGTAAAGATCGCATCCACCAACACCTCCAGCCATATCGCTGCTAAAGTAAATGGTTTTGTGGTCTTTTGTTATATAGGCATGGCTAAGGTTCATCTTTTTACCTTCCTTCATAATTATCAATTCTTGATAACTTGATTTTGCACTTTGTTGATTAAAGGTCATTTCATAAATGTGCCCTTTTCTAAATGTCAATAATTCTTGTCCATCTTGACTAACAGAAACAACTGACTCGCCATTGTTGTACCCACTCAGTCCACCTGTTTTAGTATGAATAATTCTTACTGGTGTATAACGATTTGAACTTAATTGAGAAATATAGATGGCTTCCTGATAGCGCCCATCATGATAACTAACCTTCTCCTGTTTATCATCTTTACGCTTTGACGTAAAATAAAGTTCATTGCCACGCAAAAGAGGAACATATTCGGGCATTGAGGAATTGACCATTGGCCCAGCATTGGTAACAATTATATCCGTTAGTTCAGGGTCCTTACTGTGTTCCAGTGCGTAATTACAATCATCTTTTCTCTTTTGTAGTTCATTTTGAAGATTACTTTCCTTTTCAAAATCCACAACCCCTTTCATACGGTTGTAAAATGCTAACGCTTTTTGGTATTGACCTTCGTATTGGTAAATTTTTCCCAGAGCGTAAATCACATCATAAGCTGTATCTTTTTGATTCACTCTTAGAGCTCGCTGTAGATACGGTTCGGCTTCTTCGTAGCGGCTCATCCATTCTGTGTACATAATTCCCAAGCCTAAATTCGCTTTATAATGGAGGGAATCTTTGTTAACAGCCTTCAAGAAGTAGCCTTCAGCAGCACTGTAGTTGCCTTTATCAATTTTGAACTCTGCTAAACGACTATAAATGCGCGCCATGCTGCACGAATTCAGAATAAGAATTAGCACAAATAACGCGGCTAAATAATACGATGGTTTTAGCTTTAATTGCTTCAACGGTGACATTTCTTTTGCACTAGGGGTAAACTACTAAAATACTGCTTTATTGGCGATTTATGGCAAAAAAGTCCAAAATCTAAGACATTTCTCATCACCTATATTTATATGAAGAAAAACGGCTTAAACGGGGCTTATTTAATGGCACATTGGTTGGTAGTAACGATGGTTAATTTATATTCCTTCAATGCACCACTCGAGCTGCTGTTGTACGACCTTTCTTCTGTTACGGTTGTGCTTGTGCAACTTTTAATACGATCATCGCTTTTGCGTATGGATGGATAAACTGTAGAAGTAGTAACGGTAGGGATGGGTGTTTGGCTAAAATTGGGCTCAGATGAAAGCGTGTTGACTGATTTAGAACAGGTGCAGGTGCGATCTTTTTTACAACCAACCGTAACAATAGAAACCATAAATAGGAGAATGCGAATACCCATAGTCAAATTTACAAAAATGCACTGAAAAGTCCTTAAGCAGTATTGATTAAACTAATTCAACTGATTTAAACGTTTCTTTTGAGAAAGGCCTAGACCTTTGATTATCTTTGTTTTTCTGAAAAAATTGCTTTATATCTTATTTCTGCCATTTTTTGCTTTGGCACAATTTCCTGGACCGGCAGGACAACCTGGTAGTACCGCCATTTCTAAAAACGATCCTAGCATCATTGGCTGGTGCAATAATTGCGTTCTAAATAGGGGGGCTCAAAATTGTGCCGTTTCCGGATCACCCTTAGCAAGCACTGGTGATGCGTCGGCTGTTATTGGTGCAGCGCAGGAGAATGGCGTCGTCAGTTTGGGAGATGGGGGAATGGCAACTTGTTATTTTTCTGTAGCCATAACAAATGGTGCTGGATACGATTTTGCCATATTCGAAAACGCCTTTAATGACTCCTATCTTGAATTCGCTTTTGTAGAGGTAAGTAGCGATGGCGTTAATTTTTTTCGCTTTCCCAATCAAAGTGTTCAGGACACACTAATTCAAATTGGTCCCTATGACACTTGTGACACGAAGAAAGTAAATCAACTTGCCGGTAAATACCGTAGTGGTTTTGGAACACCTTTTGATTTAGACCTTTTAAAAGGGCAGTCAGGTCTTGATGTAAATTACATCGTGTGTGTTCGTGTTGTTGACGTGATTGGAAGCATAGACCCCAAATATGGCCAACGTGACTCCTATGGCCATTTAATCAATGATCCATGGCCAACCGATTTTGCTTCCTCTGGATTTGATTTAGATGCAGTAGGAATAATGCATGCCATTCCATTGGGACTAACTAATCACTCCTCTTCTGAAATAATATTTCCAACGGTGGTACACGTTAATGAATCCATGTTCTTATCCCCTATCAATACACGAGTTTGGTTGATGGACACAGGTGGCCGAATTGTGGCAATAATAGAAAATGAAAGCGAGCCAATCCAACTATTTACCCCCGGCGTGTATATCCTTACCGATGGCACTCATCGAAAAAAAATAATAGCCATAGCCAATTAATCTTTTTCCAGATTTAGTTTATAAATAAAGGCCTGGTGATTATCGTTCAAAGGATTTAGAAAGTGTAATGTTTTATCAATTAAACTCGGTTCTATTGTTGTAACGTAACTTAATTGAGGGAATCGCTTTTTCAAAGAATCCACTCTGGATTCTATGTTCTCTGCTTGCCAGAATATAACATAAGCAGGTCGTTCCCTTTTAGGTAGTTCATTAATACCCCTTAATGCAGAATCCGCTGTGAAGGTTTTATTTATACCAATTGTAAAGGAGTAGCGACCAACATAGTACATAGGGGGGATAAGTACATCGTTCTCTTTGTTGCTATCTTCGAGCATAAACCGCGCCTCACGATCATTTTCATAAAACCAAGTCATTGCCTCCACCCGGTGCCGTTTGCTATAGGACACCGATAATACGGACAGTAATATCAAATTGAGCGTTACAACTGTTATTTTACAAACCCGAAAAAGGCTTCTATTAATTTTACTGTAATATTTCCAATATAAAATAAACATTCCCTCAGTTCCAGAAATAATTATCAGGGGTAGAACGGTCATGATGAATCGTTCCTGTTTATTTGGGAAATACATATGAAAGGCAAGGTATAGTAACGTCGGCCAAAATATTAACGGTGATTTTCGCCAAGTGATAAAATAGCCTGCAAAAAGCAAAAGGCTTAATGGGGGTATTAATAGCCCAAGGATTAAATCAGGATACATGTGCCAAACATCTACCCCATAGTTAGTAGCATTATCCAGATTATATTGAACATACGCTTGAAATTCAGCAAAAGGCCGATGCCAAAGCACCATATCGACCACTACTTGCGTAAAAAATAGCACAATCAAAAACCCACCAGTTAGCGCCATTATGTTTTTAAAAGACGTCCGTTGAACTAATAACGCTATCCCAATTCCAGCAGTAATAAAAGTTGTTTGAAAACGCACTGAAAAAGCAAATCCTAACCAGAGACCAGCATAAATGAATCGTTTGGCCAATTTATCCTGTTGCATTAATTGCCAGATAGCTGCCAAGATAGCAGGCACACAGACAAATTCAACTAGATTACGAACACTAATAAATGGCATGAACCAAAAAAAAGTCAGAAAAATACCGGCATACCATGCAACCCGTTTGCCCGATGTTTTTTCTACAATTTTATATCCATAATAGATTATTAATAACGACCATAAGGCATGGAGAAAGCGGATCAATGTCATTCTTGATTGTGGGTCGTGCCAACCGATGAAATTCAAGAACGAAAACAGATAATAATGCAATCCAATGTAAAAAAGTGCATGACCCTGAGGTTCCTGATTTGGGTAGCGTTCTGAAGGAAACCAGTTATTCATTAAACCATCGGCCCAACAAGACGATGTTTCGATGATGAGAAAGTGATCATCACTCCATCCAAAACCTTTACTAAAAAAGACAGAAACTAGGCGAATGAGGAACCCAAGAATCAACAATTGTTGCAAGGGGGTGAACTTGGTTTTATATTGATTGATGAGGAACTTCATTTCTGTGCTGTTTTATAAAAATAAAGCGCTACGAAGGAAAAAACAATATTGGGAATCCAGACACCTAGTAAAGTTGATGAGAATCCAGTAGTGGCTATTGTTGTGAAAACATACATCAACATAATATAGATGCAGCTTAGAAATAATCCTAGGGCAATTTGTAAACCAACTCCTCCTCTCACTTTTTTTGAAGATACACAAACAGCTATTATAGTAAGGATGAAGGTAGCAAATGGGAAGGAAGTCCTTTTATACATTTCAACTTCAAATTTTGGGATTAAGTTAGAGCCTCTTTGTTTTTCTTGTTGTATGAAATTGCTTAACTGAAAATACGTCATGGCTTCGATTTTGCTTTCGTAACGCCACATATCCGCAGGAGCAAAATCAATCTTTACCGGCAACATAGAATACTCTTTATGAATTTGGCTGTAAATGGGCTTTCTATTTTGAAGTGTATCGAGTCGATCTTGCGCTATTAATCGGCGTTCTTTAACATTATTAAAATTCCATACGGCATTGACCGAATCCCAAACCATATAATCAGCTGTGAGGAAATAAACTTGTTTATTTTTTACAATCTCTTCAATGCTGACACGGTACCCTGTTTTAAGCTTGTTTTCGTAGCTTTCGATAAACAAGATTTTATTTGGCCCTACCTTTCGTAACATGTTATGGGCATCGGTGTTGTAATTATTATTGATCCACTTATCCTCAAATCCAATTTTAACTTTAAACGCTTTAGGGAAAATAAAATGGTTCAGTACAAGCGAAGAAAATGCCAAGATGAATGCCCCAATAAGATAGGGACGCAGCATCCTACCGAAGCTAGTACCACTGCAAAGTATGGCAATGAATTCACTTTGAGTAGCCATTCGGGATGTAAAGAAAATTACAGCGATAAACGTGAACAATGGACTGAACAGGTTTCCATAATAGGGAATAAACATCAAGTAATAATCAAAGACAATCTCACTCAAGGGAATATCCTTGGTAGTAAATGTTGGCATTTTGTCTTTGATATCGAATACAATAAAAATCAATAGAATTAAAGCTATCGAGAAGAAGAACGTTTTCATGAACTTCCCAAGGATATATCTATCAATTTTTGTGAGCATTATAATTTTTGAGCCAACTTTTTAACCATACTATTTTTCCAACTCATAAACGTCCCGTCGATAATATGTTGTCTGGCCTCTTTCATTAACCAAATGAAGAAGGCTAGATTGTGTACCGAGGCTATTTGAGCTGCTAATATTTCATTACAAACAACCAGATGACGTAGGTAAGCCTTGGTGTATTGTGAGTCAACAAATGACGGTCCGTTTGGGTCTATGACTGTAAAATCGTCCTTCCATTTTTCATTCCGAATATTAATGATGCCTTCACTTGTATAGAGCAATCCATGCCTTGCATTTCTAGTTGGCAACACACAATCAAACATATCTACACCAAGGGCTATATTTTCAAGCAAGTTGACAGGTGTACCCACACCCATAAGGTAACGAGGTTTGTCTTTAGGCAAAATAGCGTTTACCAATGCTGTCATAGCGTACATTTCTTCTGCCGGCTCCCCCACGCTCAATCCGCCGATGGCATTACCTTCAGCCCCGACTTGAGCTATAAATTCAGCGCTACGTTTTCTAAGTTCAGGATAAACACTCCCCTGAACGATAGGAAATAGGCTTTGATTATAACCATACCAAGGATCCGTTTCGTTAAAACGAGAAACACAACGTTTAAGCCATTGATGGGTCAATTCCATAGAGATCGTAGCTTCCTTCACCGTAGCAGGATAGGGAGTGCATTCATCGAAAGCCATGATGATATCTGCTCCAATAATTCGTTGAATGTCCATTACATTTTCTGGAGTAAAAAAATGTTTACTTCCATCAATGTGACTTTTAAAAGTAGCTCCTTCGGCATTCAGTTTTCTTTGTGCGGCCAACGAGAAAATTTGATAACCGCCACTGTCGGTTAATATGGGGCGATCCCAACCATTGAATTTATGCAAACCACCGGCTGATTTGAGAACAGAGGTCCCCGGCCGCAAGTACAAATGGTAAGTATTACCAAGAATAATGCTTGCATCGATATCCTCTTTCAATTCTCGTTGATGCACCGCCTTAACAGTACCTGCTGTACCAACCGGCATAAAAACAGGTGTTTGTATACTACCGTGGTCTGTTTCTATTACCCCTGCTCGTGCGGCAGATGCGGGATCATTATGCTGTAATGTAAACTTCACTAATAACTGTTTTGAGGAATATTGAATGAATGAAGTAAATACTCAGGTAATTCTGTCATTTCATTCAGTATTTTATCTGCAATGGCAAATTTATCCTTTTGTAGCGCTTGGTGGTCGGGCACTGCAACAACTTTCATACCTGCCGCCTTGCCAGCGATGACCCCATTTACTGAATCTTCCACCACCAAGCACCGTTGAGGCGCTACACCCAACAAAGCGGCACATTCTAAAAACACCATAGGATGTGGTTTTGCATGCTCCATTTTCTCAGCAGAAACCACAGCATCAAATAAATCACGCGCCTGAAGTTTATCCAACACCTTGTCCATCAATACAATGGAAGACGATGTGGCCAACCCTGTTGGAAGGCCTGCCCTTCTGGCTAGTTTAAGCGATTCAAGGGCACCAGGCATGGCGGCTCCAGTGGTATCAATAAGCTCTAAAAGTCGGTCGATAATCACTTTTTCAACTAAGACAGGATTAGCAGGGCTTTTCGTCTTTGATAGCCACGTGTCAATAACCCCATCTATGCGTTTACCAACGGTTAAACGGCAATCTTGTTCTGTGAGTATGATGTTAAATTCTGCAAAGCCGGATATCATCGCTTGCCGCCAAAGCGGTTCGCTATCGATTAATACCCCGTCCATGTCCAGAATCAATGCTTGTACAACAGCCATTGTTAATATTTTCCTTCAGAATTGCAAAGATATTTTTATTTGAACTACCCTGCCCGATAACTTTGCATCCATGCTCTATCCTGAGTTCAAACATATCGGAATACCTGAAATAATATGCATAACCGGCATTATCGGATTGTGTTTAGTTACCATCAATTACCTGTTACATTACCTCCCCTTTTCTAGGTTTAAATCAACTCACCTGGCTAAAAATGACAAAAAAATTCCAATAAGTGTTGTCATTTGTGCCAAAAATGAGGACGACAAGTTGACCGAATTTTTACCAAAGGTACTTACTCAGGAGTATCCAGAATTTGAAGTCATAGTGGTAAATGATTGTAGTTGGGACAATACGGAGACCGTTATTGATGAATTTGCAGCCATTTTCCCGAATCTGAGAAAGGCCAATATCAAGGAAGATCCTTACTATAAACACGGAAAGAAATTTGCCATGTTAGTCGGAATTAAAGCAGCTCGTTATGAAAACTTGGTGTTTACAGATGCAGATTGCTATCCCACCAGCAGTTTATGGTTAGAGGAAATGGCCGCTGGGTTTGCAGAAGGTCAAGAAATTGTGCTTGGTTACGGCGGTTATGAGAAACATAAGGGTATGTTAAATAAACTTATCCGGTTTGATACAGCCAATATTGCAGCTGGCTATTTTACGGCAGCCATTCGTAAAAAAGCCTATATGGGTATTGGACGAAATTTAGCTTATACCAAATCACTTTTCTTTGCGAATAAAGGTTTTTCAAGTCATTACCACATCCAATCTGGTGACGATGACTTGTTTGTCAACGAAGCTTCAACGAGTACTAATACCAACATATGCGTTACTGCTGGCGCTTCAACGCTATCTGTACCTGAAAAGACTTTTAGGAATTGGCGTTTACAAAAGGCGAGACATTTAACAACAGCGGGCCACTATCGATCGAATGATTTAGCCAGACTTTTCTTTAACTATTTCTCCCTTTATTTTTTTCATATCAGTCTGGTTTTGCAGTTGGTTCGACTGGAAACCTTGGTGATATTCCCTGCCCTGCTCGTAACGAAGGGGTTGATACAAATTCTGATTTTCAATAAAGGGTTTAAAAAACTACAAGAAAAAGACTTAGTACTGATTAGCCCCCTTCTAGAAATACTGTTATTATTTATCTATCCTGTTTTTCAGATTTCTAAAATCACAGAAAAAAAGCAAAAGTGGAACCATTAGATCCAGATAAAGAACAAAAACTTACCACAAAGGCTGTCTATGATTACAGGTTAGTGCGGCTCGCTGTTAATCAAGGCGATCAAAAGGCCTATGCCGAACTCATGCAGCGTTATCGTGAAAGCGTGTTCTTTACAATGCTTAAAATGTGTAATAATCGTGATGATGCAGATGATTTAACCATTGAGGCATTTGGCAGGGCGTTCAAGAAGTTGGATCAATATAGTCCAGATTACGCATTTAGTACTTGGCTTTTCAAAATTGCGAGTAATAATGCGATTGACTTTTTGAGAAAAAAGAAGATAAAAATTCAGGTGCCTATCGACAATAAATCAGAAGGCTATGAAGTTACCGATGCTTCTTCCCTCATTAAAGCCAGTGACCCTGATCCGGAAGAAACTTTTATTCGGAAACAAAAAATAGAAAAAATTAGAACGTTGGTTGACAATCTTAAACCAAAGTACAGAGAAATGATTGAGTTATTTTATTTTCAGGAATTAAGTCATGAAGAAATTGCAACCCGTTTAAATCTTCCTATCGGAACTATAAAGGCACAACTATTTAGAGCTAGGGACTTATTATTCACAGCCCTTCAAGGGAATAAGGAAAAACTGTGACGAATCCCATTTATAACTACTTCACGGAACTGTCTTCAACACAAACAAGACAATTTGATCAATTATTAGAATTGTATACTGAATGGAATGCCAAAATCAATGTCATTTCAAGAAAGGATATTGATTTGTTGTATGAACGCCATGTTTTACATTCTCTTGGCATTGCTAAGGTAATGTCATTTGCGCCAGGCACTAGTGTATTAGACGTTGGCACAGGGGGTGGATTTCCGGGGTTGCCGCTTGCCATACTTTTCCCTGAAACCGAATTCGTTTTGTGCGATAGCATTCATAAAAAGATAAAAGTTGTGGAGGCTGTTGCTACTGCAATTGGGCTAAAAAATGTTACAGCCATACATGCTCGAGTAGAAGATGTTAAGCAGCAGTTTGACTTCATAGTCAGTCGTGCCGTTACTGAATTCCCAGTGTTTTACAATTGGGTTCGAAACAAAGTTCACCGTGACCAGCGAAATCCCTTAAAGAATGGAATACTTTACCTCAAAGGAGGCGATTTACAAGAGGAGTTTGGTTCCTTTTATGATAAGGCAACATTTTATAATTTATCGGATTTCTTCCAAGAAGAATTCTTTGAAACAAAGAAAGTAGTTTACTTTCCGTTAACCTGATACCTTCACACTATCGAAAATGTGTGAAAGCATTTTCTTGGCTTTTTCATCAAACGTTAATCCCCTTCTCTCCCATACCTTTTCAGCTGTTTCAAATAGCTTTTCTAATTTATATTCAGAGATATCACCTTCGTTACACCAAGAAAAATCAGGTATAAACGTTGGAGGAAATCCACCACCGAAAATGTTGCAACCTACCCCAACTACCGTTCCAGTATTAAACATGGTATTGATGCCCGATTTGGAGTGATCACCCATGATCAAGCCACAGAACTGCAAACCCGTATCAAGTAATTTGCCTGTGTTATAATCATGGATTTTAACTGTCGCATAATCGTTTTTTAAGTTAGAACAGTT
>JACCDS010333024.1_pt1 | contig 40340 bp, 35 predicted proteins | sample 7446441 | NCBI WGS metagenome assembly JACCDS01 (sample SAMN15323445, study PRJNA562643) | freshwater metagenome | isolation source: river surface water | place: USA:Blue River Watershed | collected 2017-08-17 | reverse complement strand
TATCTTTCGGAAGAGGGCGACGAAGGTCGCGCCGCTTGGAACGAGAAACGGGCTCCGAACTTCCGGAAATTCCCGTGGCTCCCGTAAACCCGGTCCGCGTCACCGAGCGCGCCCAGAAGCTCGCGACCGAGGTCCTGCGACCGGGCGACGTCGCCGTCGACGGCACGGCCGGCAAGGGGCGCGACACGGCCTGCCTCGCCCAGGCCGTCGGGCCCACGGGCCACGTGCATGCCTTCGACATCCAGCCGGAAGCCGTCGCCTCGACGCGTAACCTGCTCGAAGCCGCCGGGTTGCTCGAACGCGTGTCCGTGCACCTCCGCAGCCATGCCGAACTCGCCGCCGTCCTCACGCCCGCCCAGCAAGGCAAGGTCGGCGTCGCGATCTTCAACCTAGGTTATCTGCCCGGAGGCAACCCTGACATCATCACGCGGCCGGACTCCACGCAGACGGCCCTCGACGCCGCCTTCGCCGCGCTGCGCCCGGACGGACGGCTGATCTGCGTGGCCTACACGGGACATCCCGGCGGCCCGGCGGAATCCGATGTCGTGCTGAAGTTCGCCGAAGCCCGGGCGGCCGAAGGACTCCATGTCGAGAAGATCGGCTATTACCCCACCCCGGGTAAGCCGTGGATCCTCGTGGTGAACAAACCCCGGGCGAGCTGAGCGTACTTTCAGCCCGTCCACTTGCCTTCCCGGGCTTTCGGATTACCCAAGGCTCATGAGCGCACCGCGGAAAGTCATCCTGACCGGCGCCACCGGACTGGTCGGCAAGGCCCTGGCCCGGCACCTCGGTACGCTGGGTTATGCGGTCGTTCCCTTCCGTTCCCGTCACGACGGACGGGGCGGGATGAATCATCTCACCGGCCAGATCGACCGCACCTCGCTCGAAGGCGCCTACGCCGTCATCCACCTGGCCGGTGAACCAATCGCCCAGCGCTGGTCCGTCGCCGCCAAAGAACGCATCCTGGCGAGCCGACGCGACGGCACGCGCCTCCTGGCCGAGGCGCTGGCCGGACTTCAGACCAAGCCCGGGTTTTTCCTCTCGATGTCCGGCGTCGGACGTTACGGCATCCGCCGCTCTGAGACGCTCACGGAGTCATCCCCGGTCTCTTCGGAAGGTTTCCTCGGTGAAGTCTCCGCCGCCTGGGAAGAGGCGGCCGAACCCGCCCGCCAGGCCGGCATCCGCACCACCTGCCTGCGCACCGGAGTCGTGCTTGCGGCGTCCGGCGGAGCCCTGCGGGTGATGTTGCCCGCCTTCCGCTGCGGGCTTGGCGGCCCCATCGGCAGTGGCCGTCAACAGATGAGCTGGATCCGGCTGGGCGACCTGGTCCGCCTGATCGCCTGGTGCCTGGAACAAAAGACCCTGCCCCCGGCCATCAACGCCGTCGGACCCGAACCTTGCGCCCAAGCCGATTTCGCCCGCGCCCTCGGCAAGGTGCTGCGTCGACCCGCCTTCCTGCCCACTCCGGCCTGGGCCGTCCGTCTGCTCTTCGGCCAGATGGGCGACGAGACCATCCTCGGCGACCTGCGCGTCCTGCCGACCTCCGCCCTGGACGCGGGCTTCCGCTTCGAGACCCCCGACCTGCCCTCGGCCCTCACGCGGGCGCTGGGTGAATGATTTGGGATTGAAGCACCCGACGTCGACGAAGATTGTCCGGGCCATGGTCCGCGCTGTTTTCGCCCTCTCTTTCCTCCTGCTCGTCGGCTGCGAAGACGGCTCGCGGGCGGACTCCCGCACCCTCGACGTCGACGATCCGGAATTCCGCCAAGGGCAGACGTTCCACAAGCAGGGCGAGACGCGCAAGGCGTTGGAGTCTTTCCTCAAGGTCATCGACAACCGCAAGGGCGCCGCGGAATCCCACCTCGAGGCCGGCCGCATGTACCTCGAACTCCAGGACCCGCTCCCGGCGATCTACCACCTGAACCAGTACATCCGCATGAAGCCGACCTCGGAGCAGTCGAACATCGTGCGCCAGATGATCAAGACCGCCGAGAAACAGTTCATGCAGCAGCTCCCGGGCCGGCCGATGGAAGCGGACGCCCTCGGCGGGGCGGACCTCAACTCCCGCCTGCGCTCGCTCCAGGCCGAGAACGAGAAGCTCAAGCGCGAACTCGCCGACTATAACCGCGCCCAGAAAGCCTTGGTGGTCCCGAACACCGCCGTGACGACGACGGAAAAGCCCGCCACCGCCGGGACGGGCGGCGCCCCCCAGCGTTATCGCCAGTATACGATCGTGAAGGGTGACACGCTCTCGACGATCGCACGCAAGGCCTACAACGACGCTTCCGCGACCAGGATCTCCGCCATCTTCAACGCCAACCGCGACAAGATGACCTCGATCAACGCGCTGCCGAAGATCGGGACGGTCATCCTCCTGCCGGAATAAGCCATGCGCCTGACCCGCATCCGGGCGGCCGACTTCCGAAACCTGACTTTTGCCGACGTCGCGACGGATGCCCCGCGCGTCTTCCTGCTCGGCGACAACGGGCAAGGTAAGACCAACCTGCTGGAGGCCGCGGCGCTGATCTCGTCCTTCCGTTCCTTCCGCACGACGGACATCTCCCCCTTGATCCGGAGCGGCTGCGCCGAAGCCCGCCTGCGGCTCGACGTCCGCCTGTCAGCGACGGAAGAAGCCGCCTTGGAATTACGCCTGGCGAAAGGCTCGCGCCGCGCCTTGCTCAACGGCGCGCCCGTGACCTCGGTGGCCCGCCACCTCGGACAGTTCCCCACCATCGTCTTCTGCTCCGACGACCTGCGTCTCGTGCGCGGCTCTCCTTCCAATCGTCGGCGCTGGCTCGACGCCTCCCTCGGTGGCACGGATGCGGACTACCTCAACGCCGTCCGGGATTACGGACGGGCGCTCGAAGGCCGGAACGCCCTGCTGAAGTCACCCCAGCGCTCCGACGAAGAACTGCGCGCCTTCGAGAAGGCGATGCTGGGCCCCGCCCAGATCATCACGACCACCCGTGCGCGGGTGCTGCCCGAACTGGCCGCCTCCTTGCGCGAGGCCTGCGCCCGGGCCGGCTTCCCCGACCATGGCGCCGACCTGGCCTATCGCCCGGACACTCCGGCCGAACAGCTGAGCGAAGCCTGGAGCAAGACGCGCCTTGCGGACCTCGCCACCGGGACGACGCTCCGCGGACCGCAGCGCGACGACTTCGCGATGCTGTTCCGCGGTCAAGATGCCGCCGAATATGCTTCGGAGGGCCAGCAACGGCTCTTGGTCCTCGCGCTTTGCCTGGCCCGCCTCCGCCGAGATACCGAGCGGGCGCCGACCCCCCCTGTCATCCTGGCCGACGACGTCCTGGGGGAGCTGGACGATACCCGCCGTAGGGCCTTTTGGGATGAAGTCGGAGATGCCCATCAGGTCATCGCGACCGGGACCACCCCTCCCCCTTCGGGGACCTGGCTGACCTACCAGGTGGCCGGTGGCGGGTACCTCCCAGCCTGATTTTGGCGTTGTTTTATGGGCAGTGGAACCCTTGGATGACGATATGTCGGACTTCCTCCTCTACGCCTCTGTCGTCGCCCTCTTCCTGGTCTGCGTCCTCGTGGTCCTCGTGATCCTGATGCAACGTCCGAGCGCCAACGCCGGCATGGGAGCCGCCCTCGGCGGTGGCGCCGCCGAGACCGTCTTCGGTGGCGAATCCGCCAACGTGCTCTCGAAGATGACCACCACCCTCACGGTCATCCTCTTCATCCTCAGCTTCGGCCTGTACCTCGGCTTCGTGGCCCGCGAAAAGCCGACCGTCAAGGCGCTCGACGCCACGGCGACCGCTCCCGCCGCGACCCCCGCTCCGGCGGCGACGACTACCAGCCCCGCCGCCCCTGCGTCGGCCCCCTCGGCCCAGCCTAAGACCGCGCCGGTGCCGACTGCTCCGGAGAAGGCCGCGCCGGCTCCGGCCCCCGCCAAGTAAGGCCCCGTGCGACCCAGTCTGCTCAGCCAGATGGTCCGCTGGGTAGCTTGCTTGCTCGCGTGCGCATGCCTTGCGCAACGCATCCCTTCCTCCGACTTCCGTAAACTGTCGCCTGAGGACGCCTCGGCCTTTCTGACCGGCTTTCGGAACGCCCGACTGAACGGAGACCTTTGTCTCCGGTTTGAAGTCATCCATAAGCCAAGGGTGGGCGAGGCCTCCCCGGCCGTCCGTGGCACCTTGTGGGCGCGTTCGCTGCCGGGCGGGCAAGTCCTCCGGGGCGAACTGACCGACAAGGCCGGCCGATCGGCGCTCCGCTTCCTGACGTTGAAGACGGGGGAGGAACGCAGGACCTGGGTCGCGCTGCCCGACGCCCCCCTGAGGGAGCTGGACGGCGGGTCATCCCTGCAGGCCCTCGCCCCCGGCCTGCTGCTCTCTCCCTTCGACCTTCAGCTGCCCTTCACCCACTGGCCCGCGACCGAATACGTGAACACGGAGCGACGTCGTCGTCCGGCCAACATCTATCTCGCCACCAATCAGTCCGGCGGCGTCCCCGCGAAGGTGAGCTTCGCCATCGACCGGGTCTACGGCGTGCTCGTCGAAGCCGTCTGCTTCGACGCGCAGGACGCGAAGACGCGCACGCTGCAGGTCGAAGAATTCTCCAAGGTCGGCGACCAATGGATGCTCGCGGCCTGCAGCGTCCGGGATGAATCCACCCGTGACGTCGACCTCCTTCGCATCACCGAAGCGGCCATTGACGCCCGGTTGCCGGCGGAGGTCTTCGAGGCCGGGACGCTCGGCCGCTCCGCCCCCCAGCCGACCACTTTCCAGAAACTGTGAAGACCGTGACCGCCGCGCAGGTCGCCCGCTACTGCGACCTCCTCACCAATCGCAAGAACATCGCCGACTTCGAAGGATCGCGGAACGGACTCCAGCACCGAGGCTCGCGCCCCGTGCGTAAGGTCGGCGCCGCCGTCGACGCCGGCGCGCAGGTCTTCGTCGAAGCCGCCCGCCGCGGCGTGGATTTCCTGATCGTCCACCACGGCATGCACTGGCGTCCGGTCTCGCCCGAACGCGAAGTGCGCGCCCTCCGGAAGGCGGCGCTGAAGAAGACCGGTCTCTCCCTTTACTCAAGCCACCTGCCCCTCGACGCCCATCCCGCCATCGGCAACAACGCGCTGATCGCGCAGGACCTCGGCCTCACGGTCGTGGACTGGTTCGTCGACTACGAAGGCCTGCCCATCGCCTGCCTCTGCCGGGGCATTCCGCGCGCCACCCTGCGCCGGCGGCTGAAGGCTTCGTATCCGCGGACCTACGAAGGCATCGAATTCGGCTCCGCCCGCCCCAAGAAGATCGCCATCCTCAGCGGCAGCGGGCGCAGCGCGCTCGGCCACCTGAAGGCCGAGGGCTGCGACACGCTCATCACGGGGGAACTCCGCGAAGAACACTTCAACGAAGCCCAGGAGCAGGGATGGAACCTCTACCCCTGCGGACACTACGCGACCGAGACCTGGGGCGTGAAGGCGCTCGCGGCCGCGGTGGCCGCGGAGTTCGGCGTGAAGTGGGAGTTCATCCCGACGGGCAACCCCCTCTGATGGTCCGCGGACGGATAGCGCCGACCCCGACCGGATACCTGCATGTCGGTCATGCGCGCACCTTCGCCCTGGCCGCCGCCCGCGCGGCCGGCGGGACCCTCGTCTATCGGACCGAGGACCTCGATGCGGGTCGTTGCCGGCCGGAGTTCGCCGCCGCCGCGCTCGAAGACCTGCGCTGGCTGGGGTTGAACTGGACGGAAGGTCCCGACGTCGGCGGACCGCACGCTCCGTACGTCCAATCCCGACGCCTCCCATGGTTCGGCGAGGTCTGGCAGAAGCTTCAGGCCGCCGGGGTGATCTATCCCTGCGACAAATCACGGAAAGATGTCGCCCGCACCCTGACCGCGCCGCACGCGGAGGACGACGCTGAACCGATCTTTCCGCCGGAGCTTCGTCCGGCCCTCGGCGCCGGCCGGGAAGCCCTCCGACCCGGCCCGACCAACTGGCGGTTCCGCGTGCCCGACGGCGAGACCATCATGTTCAGCGACGCCCTCCGCGGACCGCAGTCGTTCGTAGCCGGACGCGACTTCGGCGACTTCCTGGTCTGGCGCAAAGACGGCTTCCCCTCCTACGAACTGGCCGTGGTCGCGGACGATCATGCCATGGAGATCAGCGAGGTCGTCCGTGGCGCCGACCTGCTGCTTTCGACCGCCCGACAGCTCCTGCTTTATCGTGCCCTCGGATGGACGCCGCCTAAGTGGGCCCACTGCCCGCTCATCGTCGACGCCGACGGCCGAAGACTGGCCAAGCGCAGCGCCGGCCTGTCCATCCGCGAACTTCGGCAGAAAGGCTTCGACCCGGCGGCTGTGCTCACGGCGCCGCTGGATGCGCTCGGACGGTAAGGCCCGGAGGCGGGCGGAACTTACTTCTTGCCCTGCTCCGAGGCGACCTGCGCCCGGAACTCCTTGAGTTCGGCGAGTTCTTCGAGCCCGGCGGGCGTCTCGGCGATGACCTCGTCCAGCACCTTGAGGAGCGCGGCGGCGTCCCCGGGCTTGCATTCCTGGACGATGGCGACGCGGGCGTTGACCACGAGGTCCAGCCGGACGGCTCCCTTGAGATCCTTGTCCTTGATGAATTTCGCCAGCGCGGCCTCGGCTGCGGCGCTGTCTTTCTTCTCCAGATGCGGGAGGAGGAGCTTCTCGATTTCTTCTTCATAGCCGGCGACAAGGGCGGCTTCCTTCCTCGACTGCGCGAAGGCCTTGCGCCCCTCGGCGGTATTGGACTTCAAAAGCTCGGCGAGATGGGCGAGGTATTTGACCGGACCGCCTTCCTCATAGCCGGTCTGGGCGAAAGGTTCGCCTTCCGAGGAAAGCAGCAGGATCGTCGGGAAACCTTCGATGGCGAATTTCTCGGCGGCGGCCTTGTTCTTGGCCTCCTGCTCGGGAGCCAGCTTACGCTTCTGCGGGAAATCCAGTTCCACCAGGACGAAATCTCTCGAGACGGCCGCGAATTCCTTCTGGTCGAAGACTTCCTTCTTCAGACGGATGCACCAGCCGCACCAATCGCTGCCGGTGAAGTCGACGAGGATCGCCTTCTTCTCGGCCGTGGCGACTTTGATGCCCTCGTCGAGATCCGTCAGCCACCGAGGGGCCGGGAGGTCGGCCGCGACCGCCGCGGCCGGGATGGCCTGCGCGGCGGGCACGGCCTTCGCGGAGTCCTCACGACAGGCGGAGAACGTGAGACCGAGGCCGAGCGCGGACAGGACGAAGAAGGAGCGGTGCATGCCGACAGCCAAGCGGCCGGCGGCGGCGAGGCAACCCGCAATAGGCCAACCCTGCATTGCTTTCAGCAGGCATGCCTTCAAGATGACCCCATGGCCGGCACCCGCATCCTCCTCGTCGACAACGGCTCGTATGAGCCGGCGGCGACGCTGGCTCTCCGCGGACTGGCCCGGGAAGTCGGCAAGCTGATCGGCCAGGAAGTGCGGCCGGTCTCGACGATGCATTCGACGAAGATCGACCCGGCCCTTCTCGGTGGCGAACCGGCGGTCATCTTCGAACAAGCCGTCCGGCAGGCCAAGGCCGACGGCATCGACGAATTGGCCGTCCTCCCCCTCTTCATCGGACCGAGCCGCGCGATTACGGAGTACCTGCCCAAAGTCTTCGCCGACGCCGAGCCGGGCGCGATGAAGCTGAGCATCCGTCCGCCGCTCTTCGGCGACGACGGAGCCGGACTCACCGGCATGCTGGCCGACAATCTCCGCCAGACCGGCTGGACCAAGGGTCGCGGCACCGTGCTGCTCTGCGACCACGGCTCGCCCATTCCCGAAGTCACCGCCTGCCGCGACGCCTTGGCGGCCTCCCTGCGCGAAGCGCTCGACCTCAAGCCGGAAGAGCTCGTCGCCTGCTCGATGGAACGACGCGAAGGCGCGGAATACGACTTCAACGAACCGCTGCTCGCGCGCGCCTTGCAGGACGCCAAGGGCGACGCCGTCATCCTGATGCTCTTCTTGCTGCCCGGTCGTCACGCCGGACCTGAAGGCGATGTCGCCACCATCGCCAAGGAGCACGCGCCCGATGAAGTCCGCTGGAAACTCAGCCCGCTGCTGGGCACCCACCCCGCCCTGCCGGCGCTGCTCCACCGCCGCCATTCCTGCTCAGCCGGCTTGAAGGTGACCAACATCGCCCTCATCAGCGCAGGCATCAGCACGCTCTTCGCCTTCCTCCTTCAACCCCTGTTTGCCGACATTCTACGCCCAGCCGCGACGGACAACATGGCCCAACGATTCATCATCTGGTTCGGACTGGCGACACCCCTCTTTATCGCCCTTTTTATTATCCTGAAGGCGAAGTTCACGAAGAAGGCCTGAACTTCAGGCGAACGCCGCGATCCGGCCCATCAGACCGACATGACGGGGCGGCGCCACGACCGCGCCGACGACCGCGATGAGCGGCGTCGGCAGCACGGAGACGTCGACCTTGCCCGCGGCGAGGTCGGCCAAGGTGGTGAGCACGTCCGAGGCGCCATCCTGCGAGACCTTGGAAAGCAGCCGGATCGGGAGATCGGCCTTGGCGCCGGCGGCGATGAGCTTCACGGCGACGGCCGGCAAAGCCTTCGCTCCCATGTAAAGGCAGAGCGTGGCTCCGGTGTCGACATGCGCCTTCCAATTCTGATCCGAACCATCGGCGCAGTGACCGGTGAGGAATGTGACGGAGGCGGCCTTGCCGCGATGCGTCAGCGGGAAAGCCGCGTCCGCGCCGGCGGCCGTCGCGGCGGTGACACCCGGGACGACCTCGAACGCGATGCCATGCGCGGCGAGATGATCCATCTCTTCGCCGAGACGGCCGAAGACGCCGGGATCGCCGCCTTTGAGCCGGACGATCAGCCCGCCTTGGCGCGCTTCGCGGACCAGGACGGTGTTGATCTCGTCCTGCGTCATCGAATGGACGCCACAACGTTTGCCCACGGGAACGATCTTGGTCGTCGCCGGAATTTCTTCGATCAGGGCGTCACCAGGGAGCGCGTCATGGATGACGACGTCGGCCTGCTTGAGCAGGCGCAGCCCTCTCACGGTGATCAAGTCCGGGGCTCCCGGACCAGCACCGACGAAGGCCACCCGGCCGATGTCGCAATTGGGCATGATTTTTTAAACTTGACCTTATTTATGTAATCCTAACCTATCTTATCAAGTATAAATCATGGACCCCACCACTGGTAAGCCCCTGGCCAAGAACGAACTCCTCAAGGCCGATAAACCCGACCTTTCCGGCACCATCCGCGAAACCCTCGCCAATCCCGCCGCCGATCGTTTCAGCGGGGATGACGAGCAATTCATCAAATTCCACGGCATCTATCAGCAGGATGACCGCGACAAGCGCAAGGTCGCCAAGGAGTACTCCGTGATGGTGCGCACGCGCCAGACCGGCGGCATCGTCCCGGCCGCCCAGTATCTCGTCTACGACGAGCTCTCCGGCCGTTTCGCCAACGGCACGCTGCGCATCACCTCGCGCCAGACCTTCCAGTTCCACGGCGTGCTCCAGCAGGGCATCGGCAGCCTCATCAAGTCCATCAACGAGGCCCTCTCCTCCACCCTCGCCACCTGCGGCGACGTGAACCGTAACGTCACGGCCCCGTCCAATCCCCCCGTCGATGCGATCACCCAGGCCATCGAGGACGACGCCTTCACGCTGACGCGCGCCTTGCTGCCGAAGACGACCTCCTACCACTCCATCTGGGTGGACGGCGTCCAGCTCGACCTCGGCCTCGGCGAGAAGATCGCCAAGGCCCGCGCCTCGGTCGACCAGGCCAACCCGTACCTGCCGCCGCCCGCAGACCTCGACGACGCCGGCGCCCCGACGGACAAGCTCTACGGCAAGACCTACCTGCCGCGTAAGTTCAAGACCGGTTTCGCCCTGCCCCCGAACAACGACATCGACGTCTTCACGAACGACATGGGCTACGTGGCCATCGTCGAAGGCGGCAAGCTCGTCGGCTACAACCTCCTCGTCGGCGGCGGCCTCGGCACCTCCCACGGCAACAAGGCCACCTATCCTCGTCTGGCCGACGTCATCGGTTTCCTCACCCGTGAACAGGTCGTCGCCGTCGGCGAGGCCGTCATCAAGATCCACCGCGACTGGGGCGACCGCACCGACCGCAAGCACGCCCGCATCAAGTACGTGCTCCAGGAAAAAGGCGTCGAATGGTTCAAGGGCGAGCTCGCCAAGCACCTCGGCGCCCCCCTGCCCGCCGCCAAGCCGTTCTTCTTCAAGGGCCAGGGCGACGCCTTCGGCTGGACGAAGCAGTCGGACGGAAAGTGGTTCCTGGGCCTGTTCATCGAGACCGGCCGCGTCAAGGACGCCGGCGACTACAAGCTCAAGACGGCGCTCCGCACGATCGCCGAGAAATACGCCCCGACGTTCCGCCTCACCGCGACGCAGAACCTGATCCTCTCCGACATCAAGGAAGCCGACAAGGCCGCCATCGAGAAGACGCTGCATGACCATGGTTGCGGCATCGTCTTCAATCCGGGTCTCGTCAAGGGACGCGGCATGGCCTGTCCGGCCCTGCCGACCTGCGGCCTCTCGCTCGCCGAGTCCGAACGCGTCTTCCCGAAGATCCTCGCCAAGATCGAGGACGCCCAGGCCGAAGCCGGCTTCCCGGGCGAAGAACTCGTGGTGCGCATGACGGGCTGCCCCAACGGCTGCGCCCGTCCTTACAACGCGGAGATCGGGTTCGTCGGCAAGGCCCCGGGCAAATATAATCTCATGCTCGGCGGCAACCGCGAAGGCACCCGCCTCGCGCGCCTCTTCAAGGAATCCGTCCTCGCGGACGAGATCCCCGTCGTCGTGGGCGCCCTGTTCCAGCAGTACGCCAAGGAACGCAAGGCCGGCCAGGCCTTCGGCGACTGGGCCGACCAGGCCGCCATCTGGCCCGCCACGCCCGCCGCCTAAGTTCGCCGATGGCCGAACTGGACCCAGCCCGCATCCCGGAACTCGACGCCCGTCTCGCGACGCTGGCGCCGGCGGACCGTCTGCGCTGGGCCTACGAGACCTTCGGCGCCCGCGCCGGGATCGGCACGAGCTTCCAACCCGCCGGCGTGGTCATCCTGCACCTCGCCAAGACCGCCGGCCTGCCCCTGCAGGCCTTCACGCTCAACACCGGACTGCTCTTCCCCGAGACGCTTGAGTTCAAGTCCAGGCTCGAAGCCCACCTCGGCATCAAGGTCGAGGAAGTCCTGCCCGCGCAGACCGTCGAGCAGCAGGCCGCCCAGTACGGCGCCGAACTCTGGAAGCGCGACCCGGAGAAGTGCTGCGAACTCCGCAAGGTCGACTCCCTCGGCCGCAAACTCTTCGACCTCGACCTCTGGATCACGGGCATGCGCCGCGACCAGAGCAGCGAACGTTCCGCGACCCCTCTGCTTTCGCTCGCCGCCCGGCCCGACAACTCCGACGTCTGGAAGCTCAACCCGCTCGTCGACTGGAGCCGCGACCAGGTCTGGGCCTACCTGAAGGAACACGGCCTGCCCCACAACGTCCTGCACGACCGCGGCTATCGTTCGATCGGCTGCCTGCCCTGCACCCTGCCCACTTCGGGCGGCGACGAACGCGGCGGCCGCTGGCCCGGCTTCGAAAAGAAGGAATGCGGCCTGCATACCCGGACGAAGAAAGGACCGGGCGCATAAGGCCGGCGCACAGACGAAGCCGACCCGCTCGCTCCTATTTTAGAATACTCACTTCCGCTCCTAACCGCCAACCGCCTCCCCTTTTCTTCTGCCAATGTCCCGCAACGCCCAAAACGACCACCTCACCCGGCTGGAACAGACGTCGATCCACGTCTTCCGCGAGGCCTTCGCCAACTTCCGCTCCGTCTGCATGCCCTGGTCCATGGGCAAGGACTCCAACGTCCTCATCTGGCTCGCCCGCAAGGCCTTCTGCGGCAAGATCCCCTTCCCGCTGCTGCACATCGACACGACCTACGAATTCCCGGAGATGTATGAGTTCCGCGAGAAGGCCAAGGTCATCCACGGCATCGACCTCATCGTGCGCGTCAACGAGGACGCCATCCGTCGCGGCATCGGCTACGCCACGCACGACCCGGTGACCGTCACGCACGAGCTCAAGACCGTGCCGTTCAAGGCCGCGATCGACGAGTTCAAGTGGGACGCGCTCGTCACCGGCATCCGCCGCGACGAAGATCCGACCCGCGCCAAGGAACGCTGGTTCTCGCCCCGCTCCGCCGAAGGCAACTGGGACTACAAGGACCAGCCGCCGGAATTCTGGGGCCAGTTCGCCAGCTCCGCCCCGGACGGCGGCCACGTGCGGGTGCAGCCCCTGCTGGAGTGGACCGAGCTCGACATCTGGGAGTACATCCGCCGCGAGAACATCCCGAACCCGACCCTCTATTTCTCCCGCAACGGCAAGCGCTTCCGCTCCCTCGGCTGCCACCCGATCACGCACCCGGTCGACAGCCCGGCCAGCAACATCGACGAAATCATCGAGGAACTGAAGCTGACCAAGACGAGCGAGCGCGCCGGGCGCGCCCAGGACCACGTCGGCCGGAATTCGATGCAGGAGCTCCGCGCCAAGGGCTTCATGTGAGCCCCTGACCTGACCGTAACCTTCCAAGAACCTTACCCAAAGTGAGCACCTCCAAGCAAACCGCCGAAGACCATCGCAAGATGCACGTCGTCGTCGTCGGCCACGTCGACCACGGCAAGTCCACCTTCGTCGGCCGCCTCCTCCATGACACCGACTCCCTGCCCAACGGCAAGATGGAGCAGGTCCGCAAGAACTGCGCGATCGAAGGCATGGAGTTCGAATATGCCTTCCTCCTCGACGCCCTGATCGAAGAGCAGGAACAGAACATCACCATCGACACGACGCGCATCTTCTTCCGCACGAAGCAGCGCGCCTACGCCATCATCGACGCCCCGGGCCACAAGGAGTTCCTCAAGAACATGGTGACCGGCGCCGCCAGCGCCTCCGCCGCCCTCCTGCTCATCGACGCCAAGGAAGGCGTGATGGACCAGTCCCGCCGCCACGCGTTCCTGCTCTCCCTCCTGGGCGTCAAGCAGCTCGTCGTGCTGGTCAACAAGATGGACCTCGTCGACCACTCCGAGGCCACCTACCAGAAGATCGTCGCGGAATACTCGGCCTTCCTGAAGACCCTCGGCCTCACCGCCGTCCACTTCATCCCGATCGCCGCCAAGCACGGCGAGAACGTCGTCCAGCGCGCCGCCAAGATGCCTTGGTGGAAAGGCCCGACGGTCACCGAAGCCCTCGACGCCTTCTCGCACGAGGACGACCTCACCGGCCTGCCCCTCCGCCTGCCGGTCTCCGACATCTACCGCTTCGACCATCGCCGCATCATCGCCGGACGCGTCGAAGCCGGCGCCATCCGCCCCGGCGACGAACTGATCTTCCAGCCCGGCGGCCGGCGCAGCACGGTCCGCACGTTCGAAGACTGGCCCGGACCTGAATCCCGCAAGGTCGCCGGCACGGGCGACTCCGCCAGCGTGACGCTCTCCGAGCAGATCTTCGTGGAACGCGGCCAGGTCGCGGCCCACCCTTCCCACCAGCCCCGCGTAGGCCGCGAGTTCCGCGCCCGCATCTTCTGGCTGGGCAAGGAACCGCTCGTCCAGAACAAGACCTACCGCCTGCGCCTGCTGACCCAGAACGTCGACGCGGTCATCGCCAAGATCGTCAAGGTGACCGACGCCTCGACGCTCGAGTCCAAGGAGGCCGACAGCGTGCCGCGTGACTCGATCTGCGAGGTGATCGTCCGCGCCACCCGCAACATCGCCTTCGACCTCCATCACGAGTGCCCGATCACGGGCCGTTTCGCGCTCGAAGAAGCCGGCCGCATCCATGGCGGCGGGATCATCCTCGACGCCGTCACGAAATCCGAAGCGCCTTCCGGGAAGGTCACCGCCTCCGAACGCGGCGCCCGCGCCGGCCACGCCCCGGCGGTCGTCTGGTTCACCGGCCTTTCCGGCTCGGGCAAGTCGACCATCGCCGAAGCCGTCGAGCGCCGCCTCTTCGATGCGGGCCGCAACGTCGTCCGCGTCGACGGCGACGACCTCCGGGTCTCGCTCAACCGCGACCTGGGCTTCTCCGCCGCCGACCGCGCCGAAAGCGTGCGTCGCGCCTCCGCCGTCGCGGGCCTCTTCGCCGGCACGGGCCATATCGCCCTCGTCACCCTCATCGCCCCCCTGGCCGCCGACCGCGCCAAGGCCCGCGCCGCCCTCGCGAACCACACGTTCATCGAGGTCTTCGTCGACGCCCCGCTGGCGGTCTGCGAATCCCGCGACGTGAAGGGGCTCTACGCCAAGGCCCGTCGCGGCGAGATCGCCGAGTTCACCGGCATCTCTTCCCCGTACGAGGCGCCGGAAGCACCCGAGGTGCACATCAAGACCGACCAGACCTCGCAGGAAGACGCCGTCGACCTCGTGCTCGCGGCCATCGACAAGGTGCTGCGCGGCAAGGGCGACGACTGGGAAGTCTGATCCTTCGGACGACACTTCCGCAGGCGACATGGGGCGACCCGTGTCGCCTGTTTTTTTTGAAGACGATGCGAATCCTCACCGACCGCCGCGCCCGCGGGTTCAGCCGAACTTGAGCTCCACCTTCTTCCCCGTCCGGACCGACTCGTAGACGCCTTCGATGATGACCAGGTCGCGCCGGCCGACTTCGCCCGCGCACGTGAGCTCGGTGCCGTCCCGGAATGCCTGGGCGACGCCGTCCATGTGCCGCTGCTGCTGGCGGAAGACGCCGAAGTCCAGCTTGCCCTTCGCGGAAGTGGCGATGTTGAGGTTGCGGTAACTGAAGACCGGCTGCCGGCCCCGGAACCAGCCCTTGGCGGCTTCGGCGTATAACTCGGCGCGGTTGGCGTCATAACCCGTCCAGACGTCGGCGACGGCCCCGTTGGCGAACTCGAGACGGAATTCCAACGCCTGTTCGACTTCGACGAACAGTTCCGGCTGGGTCTTGGGCAGCTCCTTGGCGACGACCGAGACGGGGTTGGCGTCGGCGGCCATGCAGACCCCCTGGATCGAGTAGACGCCCATGTCGAGGAGCGCCCCGCCGCCGGCGAGCTGCTTCTCGATGCGCCAGGACTTCCGCCGCAGGGTGTAACCGTTGGCGGAGGTGATCTTCATGAACGGACCGAACTCCTGCGACTTCGCCAGGCGGATGAGTTCCTGATGATAAGGGTCGAAATGCAGACGGTAGCCGATGGCGAGCCGCTTGCCGGCGCGCTTGCCGGCGGCGATCATCGCGTCGCAGTCGGCGACCGAGGTCGCCATCGGCTTCTCGCAGATGACGTGCTTGCCGGCGCCGAAGGCGTCCAGCACGTTGCGACGGTGCACCCCCGGGGGCGTGACCACATAGACGATGTCGATGGCCGGATTGGCCGCGACCTGGTCCCACTGCTCATAGGAGTAGATGCTGGCTTCGGGGAAGCCATGCAGCTTCGCCAGCTTCACGCCCTTTTCGCGGGTCCCCGTGATGGCGGCGACCAACTTCACGTTCTTCGTCTCCAGCAGGGCCGGTGAAAGTTCGCCGTTGGAGTAGTTGCCGAGGCCGCAGAGCGCGAGCCCGAGGGGCTTGCCGCCGGCTTCGGCGGCCCGCAAGACCGGCGCCAGCGCATAACCGGCGGCCAGACCGCCGAGGGAACCAAGGAAGGCGCGACGCGTAGGACTCATAGGGGGGTGTCTGACCGTTATCCCACCCGGGCCGGCCGGGCAAGTCGGATGAGGATCCCGGGACGGAGAGCCCTCGGCCCTCGCGCCGCTCACTCATGGAACCTGATCCGGGGCTTGGGGCCGTCCTTGGCTTTCGGAAGGTTGGCGGGATCGGAGAGCGAGGCGCCGGACTGAAGCTCGGACTTGCCCTTCCATTCGCGCTCGAAGCCCGTGCTGGCGAGCCGCACGGCATCGCGGCCCAGCTTATGGTTCAAGGCGTCGACGGCCTTCATGAGCCGGTCTTTGTTCGGATCGATCTCCCCGCCCATGCCGGGCAAGGAAGGCTGCACGACATCGGCGGGCGCCAGCCCCTGGAGCATCACGCCGGCGCGCTTGTAGAGGTAGCCGTCGCGCCGGACCCGCGCCAGAGCCCGCGCCGCGGCCGCGCAGATCGCCCGGGCGTCATCGGTCGGGGGATCGAGCAGTTCGACTTCGTCGCCCCGGTACTGCGCCTGGTCGATGCGATGCTGGTTCGTCCGGATGAAGACGACGATCGATGAGGCGATCAGGCCGTCTTCGCGCAGCTTCTCGGCCGCCCGGGCGGCATGCGCGGCGATCGCCTCGGCGAGCTCATGCGCATCCGTGATCGGCCGGCCGAAGGAACGCGACACCAGGACGCTCTTCCGCGGGCCGGCATCCTCGACGATGTCGTGGCAGGAGACCCCGCGCAACTCGAGGGCGAGGCGCTCGCCGACCACGCCGGCGATGCGGCGGATGAAACCCGGATCGGCCTCGGCGAGGTCTGTCGCCGACAGGATGCCGTGCGAACGGAAGCGGGCGGCGAGCCCCGGGCCGACGCCCCAGACATCTTCCGCCCCGACCCCCCGCAGGAAGGCCGTCCGGCCCGTGGGATCGGCCGGGACGACGACGACGCCGCCGCTCGTCTTGTCCGCCTTGGCGCGTTCGTTGGCCAGCTTGCACAGGACCTTCGTGGGCGCCATCCCCAACGAGATCGGGATGCCCGTCCGCCGCAGGACGTCGGCGCGGATCCGCAGGCCCAGCGCCTTCGCCTCGGCGTCGGGCATGTCAGGGAACCCCAGGAAGGCCTCGTCCACCGAATAGACCTCCAGGTCCCGCGCCTGCTCGCCGAGCACGGCCATGACCCGTTCGGAGAATTCACCGTAGACCGAGAAGTTGGACGAGAAGATGCGGACGCCGTGGGCTTCGCAGGTACGGCGCACCTCGAAGTACGGCGCGCCCATCGGGATGCCCAGGGCCTTGGCCTCGGAGGAACGTGCGACCACGCAGCCGTCGTTGTTCGAAAGCACCACGATCGGCACGCCGATCAGCGAAGGATCGAGGGCCCGCTCGCACGAGGCGTAGAAGTTATTGCAGTCGGCGAGGGCGCGCAGCATGGCGTCAGCAGCGGCGCACGACCGCGACCACCGTCCCCCAGATGCGGCATTCCGGGGTGAAAGGCAACGACCAGCCCGGCCAGCGCGGGCTGTCGGCGCGGAGGCTCCAGGCGCCGGTCTTATCACGCGCGAGGTGCTTCACGGTGAACTCACCGCCGACTTCGGCGACGACGATGGCGCCCGCCCGCGGCGCGAGGGATTTGTCGACCACGATGAGGTCGCCGGTGAGGATGCCCGCGCCGGACATCGAATCGCCCTCGACGCGCAGGAAGAAGGTCGAGAGCGGATTACGCACCAGGTGCTCGTTGAGGTCGAGACGCCGCTCCATGTGATCGTCGGCGGGCGACGGAAACCCGGCGACCGCCCGCGAACCGAGCAAAGGCAGGGCCAGCGGCCGCCGGGCTTCGAACCCCTGGATTTTGCTCATATCCAACATAGGTGAACATATGCTCACCATCAGGCGGAAAAACTCAAGGGGAAACCTGGGCGCCCCGGCTTCGGCCCTCCCGGATCATCCGACAAAAAAGCCCGCATCTCACGACGCGGGCCTGTTGGCGGACCGGAGTCCCGGCTTACGAGGCGGTCAGGGCGGTGACTTCGGCGCGGACCTTCTCGGCCAAGGCGGTCGAGAGGTAGCGCTCGCTCGGCGAGCAGGCGATCGTGACGATGCGCTTGCCGGCGAACTCCGGACGCTTGGCCAGCTGAAGCGCGGCCCAGATGTTGGCGCCCGAGGAGATGCCGACGGCGAGCCCTTCGCGGACGGAGACTTCCTGCGCGGTGGCGAAGGCGTCCTCATTGGAAACCTGGATGACTTCGTCGATCAGGGAGACGTCGCAGTTCTTCGGGACGAAACCGGCGCCGATGCCTTGGATCTTGTGCGGCGCGGGCTGGACGGGCTGACCGGACATGGTCTGGGTGATGACGGGCGAGGCGGCAGGCTCGACGGCGATGGCGCGGAACTTGGGGTTCTTGCCCTTCAGGACGGAAGCGACGCCGGTGATGGTGCCGCCCGTGCCGACGCCGGCGACGATGACGTCGACCTTGCCTTCGGTGTCTTCCCAGATCTCGACGGCCGTGGTGCGGCGATGGACCTCCGGATTGGCCGGATTGTCGAACTGCATCGGCATGAAGGCGTTGGTCCCGATCTCATCGCGGAGCTGGGTGGCGCGCTCGATGGCGCCGCGCATGCCCTTGGCGCCGGGGGTGAGGACGATCTCGGCGCCGAGCAGGCGCAGCAGCACGCGCCGCTCGATGGACATCGTCTCGGGCATCGTGAGGATGCAGCGGTAACCGCGGGCGGCGGCTACGAAAGCGAGGGCGATGCCGGTGTTGCCGGAGGTCGGCTCGACGATGGTGCCGCCGGGCTTGAGGCGGCCGTCGCGTTCGGCGGCGTCGACCATCGCGCGGCCGATGCGGTCCTTGACGCTCGAGAGCGGGTTGAAGAACTCGAGTTTGACGAGCACTTCGGCGTGCAGGCCTTCGGTGACCTTGTTGAGACGGACAAGGGGCGTATGACCGATGGTGTCGAGGACGCTGTTATAGATGGCCATGGCGGTTTATCGAGGGGTTGTTAACTCAACTTAAGTGAATTACGCGGGGCCCCACGGCAATAAAAAACCCGGCCGAACCGGGTCTCGCAGGCGCTCAGTAACGACGCTTGGGCGGGGGCATCGCCGGCCGCGGCGCCGAATCGCGCAAGCGGAAGATGATGCGCGCCGTCGTGAGGTCGGAAGGGGTCATCTCGACCTTGACGCGGTCGCCGGGGTTGATGCGGATGAAGTTCTTGCGGAGCCGACCCGAGATGCGTCCCAGCACCACGTGCTTGTTGGGGAGCTCGATCCGGAACATGGTGCCAGGAAGCACCTGCAGGATCTTGCCTTCGAGTTCGATAACGGGTTCTTCAGCCATGCCTTAGGGGGCGGAGTGCATCCCGAACCGAGGGGAGAGTCAATCCCCGTAGTAAAGGCCCTGCTCCCCGCTTGCCACGGACACCGGAGGGGCAATCCTAGCCCGATGGAAGGCGACGCCGCGACCCCCCGCCCCGGGCTTATCTGCCCGTTCGAGAAACTCCGCCCTTCCCAGCTGAACCGGGACGATGCCTTCTACATGGCCTTGGCCTTCAACCTCGCCGTCGACGCCTGGCGGATCGACGAAGTCCCCATCGGGGCCATCATCGAGCGAGGAGGGGAAATCATCGCGGCCGCCCACAACGAAGTCGAACGCGCCAACGACCCCACCGCCCACGCCGAGATGCTGGCCATCACCCAGGCCGCGAAGAAGATCGGGGATTGGCGGCTCAACGAGTGCAACCTTTACGTGACCAAGGAGCCTTGTCCGATGTGCTCCGGCGCCACGATCATGAGCCGCCTCAACCGGGTGGTCTTCGCCTGGGGCGACCCCAAGATGGGCTGCATGGGCGGCGCGACCGAGCTGCACGACCTGCCCAAGCTCAATCATCGGGTCCAAGTGACCTCGGGCGTCCTGGAAGGACCCTGCCGGGAGATCCTTCAGGCGTACTTCAACATGAAGCGCGGACGCGATTCCGCCGCCTCGGCTTGACCCCCGTCGTAATTCCCCAACCTGTAACGCGATGAACCGTCGCGACTTCATCGGCAAAGCCTCGCTCGCCGCCGTCGCGCTCGGCACATCCTCCCTTTCCGCCCAACCTTCTTCCACCAAAACCATGAGCTACACCCTCGCCCCCCTGCCCTACGCCCACAACGCCCTCGAGCCGCACATCGACCAGGCGACGATGGAGATCCACCACGGCAAGCACCACAACGCCTACGTGACCAACCTGAACGCCGCCCTCGCCAAGGAAGCCGGCTTCGCTGCTCCGGCCGACGTCAACGCGCTCATCGCCGACCTCTCGAAGGTGCCCGAGTCGATCCGTACCGCCGTCCGCAACAACGCCGGCGGCCATGCCAACCACACCTTCTTCTGGCACATCCTCTCCCCGAACGGCGGCGGCGAACCCGTCGGCGCCCTCGGCGAAGCCATCCAGAAGGCCTTCGGCGGCCTCGAAGGCGAAAAGGGGCTCAAGGCGGCCTTCAAGACCGCCGCGACCACCCGCTTCGGCTCCGGCTGGGCCTGGCTGATCGTCAAGGCCGACAAGTCCCTGGCCGTGACCTCCACGCCCAACCAGGACAGCCCCCTGATGAAGGGCGTCGCCGAAGTCAACGGCACCCCGGTCCTCGCCCTCGACGTCTGGGAACATGCCTACTACCTCAAGTATCAGAACCGTCGTCCGGACTACGTCGACGCGTTCTGGAAGGTCATCGACTGGAAGAAAGCCAACGAACTGTACGTCAAGGCCATCGCCTGAAGCCAGCCACAGCCTTTCGAAAGCCGCCCATCTCGGGCGGCTTTTTTGTTCGCAGGAACCTTCCGGCCGCAGGAGAGTCTATGAATCACCCCGCCTTGCCACCCCGCATGCGCATCATCCCACTGCTGCTGATCGCCCTTACGGCCATCTCCGTCCGCGGCCAGACCCCGCCGGCGGAGGCGGCCCAACCCGTGCAGGTCTTCATCCTGCTGGGGCAGTCCAACATGGTCGGACTTGGCAAAGTCACCGGAGGGGAAGGCTCCCTGGAATTCGCCGTCCGCCAGAAGAAGCTCTATCCGCACCTGCTCGACGCGAACGGCGGCTGGCGAGCGCGGGATGATGTCCGCTTCGTCCGCGTGATGGTCGGCCGCAACGGCGCGATGCAGATCTTCAACGACGAATGGCTGAAGGTCGGCGGTCGCACCTTAGGACCCGAATATGGCATCGGCCATCCTCTGGGCGACGCTATCGCGCAGCCCGTGATGCTGCTCAAGAGCTGCATCGGCAACCGCAGCCTCGGCTGGGACCTCCTGCCGCCCGGCAGCGGCCGGACGCTGTTCGATGGCAAAGTCTACGCCGGCTACAAAGAACGGCCGGATTCCTGGCCGGCCGACGCGACGAAAGGCATCGATACGCCGCCGCCGGCATGGCTGGACAAGCAAGGCCAGCCGATCGCATGGTACGCCGGCAAGCAGTACGACGACGACATCGCCAATGCGAAGAAGATCCTTGGCGAACTGAGCCGGCACCACCCCGGCGCGACGAAGCACGTCGTCGCCGGTTTCTTCTTCTGGCAGGGCGAGAAAGACGGCGGGAATGCCGGCCATGCGGCCCAGTACGAGGCCAACCTGGTGCGCTTCATCAAGCGCCTGCGGCAGGACTTCGAAGCGCCGGAGGCGAAGTTCGTCCTGGCGACGCTGGGCGAAGCCGTCAAAGGCTCCGGCGGCAACGGCGGAAAGATCCTCGAGGCCCAGCTGGCCGTCGACGGCGCCAGCGGCAAATACCCTGAATTCAAAGGCAACGTCGCCACCGTCTACGCCCACCCGCTGTCGAAAGGCGGCTCAGGCAACAGCCACTACAATGGGAACGCCGAGACCTACATGGACGTCGGCGAGGCCATGGGACGGGCGATGGTGAAACTCCTCGCGAAGTAAGCCCGCCCGGACCGGGCGACCGAGCTCACGCTCCGCCGCGGCGGATTTCCGAACCTTCGAAGCGGATCGAGACGCGCCAGACCTTCTTGACGCGGGTGATGACCTTGCCCGTGACGGCGACGATCGTCTCCGGGATCTCGATGCGATGCTGGTCGACCACGGCATGGAATCCGCGCTCCGAGAAGATATCGATGAACATCGAGATGGCCAGGGGATCGTCGAAGACCGGAGTCTCGATGTTGACGTGCGCCTGCCCGGAGATCGCGTGGGCCTTGATGATCGGCAGGAACTTCCCCTGGATGAGCTCGATGACCAGCCGGAAGGTCTCGGCGTTACGCTCGGCGTAGTCATCCAGACGGCGGACGAGGTCCTGACGGGCATGCTGGACGATCTGGGAGGCCAGCGGGATCGGGGAGATCAGGTCGTAGGTCTCCTCGGCCAGTTCCAGGGAACTCTGGTACTGCAGTTCCTTGATGATCCGGGCCTGGACCTCCGGCAACGAGCCCTGCGCGTTGATGAAGTGGTAGTGGAAGATGTCCCGCAGCGACTGCAGCGGCTCGTAAGTACGCTCTTTGAAAACCCGATAGCGGTTGCGGGCGGCCTCCGCGGACAGGTCGGTCTTGCGGACCTCGGCGAGCGCGCCGCCTTCCCGGGCGGCCTTCTCGTTCTGCGCGAGCGCCTCCTGGCCGCGCTTCAGCTGACGACGCACCGATTCGTTCTCGTCGACGAACAGGACGAGGATATGGAAGTGCGGCTTGGGGAAACGGACGCCGTGCGGCGTGCCGCGGAACTCGGTCCGCAGGTCGTTCAGCTTGGTGAAGAGGTGCTTGAGGCACTCGACCTGCACCATCGAGCGGGGGAAACCGTCGACGATGGCGCCGCTGACATATTCCGGCGAAAGCAGCTTGCGGAAGAGGATCTCGACCACCTCGCGGTCGCCGACGAGCATGCCGGCGTCGATGCGCTTCTTGGCTTCAGGGCTCGAAAGCAGGTCGCTGACCACGATCGGGTCGGCGGCGTAGTCGCGGTACTGGAGGATGAACGCGGTGTTCGTCCCTTTGCCTGCGCCGGGCGCGCCGTTGAGCCAGAAGATCTCCCGGGGGAAAGCCAGCTTCTCCCGGCCGTACTCGCGCTCCAGACTGGACCAGACCGAATCAAAAATGATCTGACCGTCCTTGACCTCAAGGTCGCTGATGCCGTTGGCGGCGGTACGGGGCTGAGCTTCGCTCATGTGTTTAAGGGGTTAGCAGATAATCCTCCGACCTGACCTGCGAGGTAAAAAGCACCCCGCCCCGCTTCATTTTCCTCCGTTTGACTGCTTGCCGGCCTTATTCTGCACTTCTTCCGACCCGGGTTTGACCACGGGCAGGCCGGGGACGTCGGACCGGTTCCTGCGGAACTGATAGCGGTTGATATCCTGCATCGAAAGCTGGTCGACCGTCTTGGCGCCTTGGTTGAGACGCCCTTCCCAGGCGGACCGGACGCCCGCATACCGGGTGTTGGGTTCGACGCCCATGCGTTCCTCCCACTTCCGCACCTCCGCGACCGATCCGTTCATCGCGGAGTCCATCCGGTCGACGGACTTGACCTCGATGGTGTCCTTCGGCCGGACAGCGGCTCCAAGGGTGTCCGTGACCTCGATCTCGGCCTTCTTCCGACCCAGCGTGTCGTAACGACCGTGCCAGCTGTCGAGGGTGACCAGGTTGTTCCGGGAGTAGATCTGCTCCTTGCCGATGGGCGCCATGTTCGTCTCGAATCGCTCGCCCATCAGGCCGCTGGTCTTGGCGGCCTTCTTGAGGCCGGCGTTGAAGTCGACCGCCTCGTCGACCGACTTGCCGGGACCCTTGCCTTGGAGCGAAAACGGCACGGTGCGTCCGTCCGCGGTCTTGATCGTCTGATTGGCGACCGGAACCGGCGGCGTCGCCGGCGTGGCGGCGCCCCCGGCGGCAGGCAGGCCGGAGCCGCCGACCTGACTAGAGGGCACCTTCACGCGGGTGTTCGCCGGGGTCCCGTCCAAGGCACGACCCTCAGCGTCATAGCGATAAACCTGCGTCCCCTCGATGCCGCCCTCCGCCGTGATGACCACCCCGAGTTTCTTGACTTCAGGAGGCAACGGAGCCGCGTCCGACCAGACGAAGGTCAGCAGCAAAAACGGGAGGTGGAGACAAAGCCGTCGCAAGACCCCCCGAGATTGGGGGATCCGGCGACGAACCTCAACCCCCTACTTAACGGGGAATCGGGAAGGATTTGGTCTTCCAGATATGCTTGGCGTAGTCCCCGATGGAACGGTCCGAGGAGAACTTGGCGCAGCGGGCGACGTTACGGATGGCCATCGCGGCCCACCGACGACGATCCAGGAAGGCTTGCTCGGCCTTGGCCTGCGCTTCGACGTAAGCCCGGAAGTCGGCCAGGACCAGGTAGGGATCCCCTCCGGCGACCAGCGAATCGACCACTGGATCAAGGGCGCCCGGCTGCTCCGGCGTGAACGTGTCGGAGCGCAGCCAATCCAGCAAGGCCGCCAGCTCCTGGTCGGCCGCCAGGACGGCGCGCGGATCGTAGCCGTCGGACCAGAGCCGCTCCACCTGTTCGACCTTGAGGCCGAAGATGAAGATGTTCTGCGGTCCGACCTCCTCCGCGATCTCGACGTTGGCGCCGTCGAGCGTGCCGATGGTCACCGCGCCGTTGAGGGCCAGTTTCATGTTCCCGGTACCCGAAGCCTCCTTGCCGGCGGTGGAGATCTGCTCGGAGAGGTCGGCCGCCGGAATGATGCGTTCGGCGAGCGACACGCGGTAATCGGGCAGGAACACGACCTTCAGCAGTCCGCGGACGCGGGGATCGTCGTTGATGACGGCGGCCACGCGGTTGATGGCGTGGATGATGTGCTTGGCCAAGGCGTAGCCCGGCGCGGCCTTGGCCCCGAAGACGCACACGCGGGGCGTGAACTTGCCTTGCGGCTCGTTGAGGATGCGACGGTAGAGATGCAGGATGTGCAGCAGGTTCAGGTGCTGGCGCTTGTATTCGTGCAGACGCTTGATCTGCACGTCGAACAGGGCGTCGGGAGAGATCTCCACGCCCGTGAGCTCGCGCACGCGCGCGGCGAGACGGACCTTGTTGGCCCGCTTGATCGCCAGGAAGCGGTCCTGGAAGGCCGGCCGGTCCGCCAGGGCGTCGAGCTTGCGCAGACGGCCGAGATCCGCCTCCCAACCCGGGCCGGCGACCTCGTCGCAGAGGGCGCCGAGCTCGGGATTGCAGCCCCGGACCCAGCGACGCGGCGTGACGCCGTTGGTGACGTTGACCAGCTTGCCGGGCCAGAGGGCGTCGAAGCCGGGGAAAAGATGGGCGCGCAGCAGGCGGGTATGGAGCTCGGCGACGCCGTTGACATGGTGCGAACCGACCACGGCGAGGTGGGCCATGCGGACGCGCTTCGGGAAACCTTCCTGGATGATCGAGAGCTCCGTCTTGCGGGCGTCGTCACCGGGCCAGCGCTGCTCGACTTCCTCGAGGTGACGTCGGTTGATCTCGTAGATGATCTCGAGATGCCGCGGGAGCACTTTCTCGAACAGCGGCACCGACCAGGTCTCAAGGGCCTCGGGAAGCAGGGTGTGATTGGTGTAGCTGAAGACCTGTCGGCAGAGCCCCCAGGCCTCGTCCCACTGGAGACGCTCGACGTCCACCAGGAGCCGCATGAGTTCGGCGACCGCGATGGCGGGGTGCGTGTCGTTGAGCTGGACGGCGGCCTTGGCCGGCAGGTTGGAGAAGTCCGGGTTCAGGCGGCGATGGCGACGCAGGATGTCCTGGAGCGAGCAGGAGACGAAGAAGATCTGCTGCACGAGGCGCAGTTCCTTGCCGCTCTCGGTGCTGTCGTTGGGATAGAGCACCTTGGAGACGGTCTCGCTGGAGGTGCGCTCGCGGACGGCCTCGACGTATCCTCCCCGGTCGAAGGCGCGGAAGTCGAACTCCGAGGCGGCCTTTGATTCCCACAGTCGGAGGAAATTCACGCTGCTGCCGCCGAAGCCCGCGATCGGGATGTCCCAAGGCACGCCCAGCAGGTCGCGGGTCTCGATGAGTTCGGCCAGATGGTTGCCGCGGTCGTCCTTGGAGTGCCTGACCTTGCCGTAGAGCGGCACGCTGACCCGGAAGTTCGGACGACGGACCAACCACGGGTTGTTGTTCGCGAGCCAGTTGTCGGCGACTTCGACCTGACGCCCCTGGACGAACGTCTGCCGGAACAAGCCGAACTCGTAATGGATGCCATAACCGACGGCGGGGATGTCCATCGTCGCCAAGGAATCCAGGAAGCAGGCGGCGAGGCGCCCGAGGCCGCCGTTGCCGAGGCCCATGTCGGCCTCCTCCTCGGCCACGGCCTCCAGGTCCTGACCCAGCTCCGCGAGCGCCTTGGCGGCGACCTCGCGCAGGTTGAGGTTGACGAGGTTGTTCGTGAGCACGCGGCCCATCAGGTACTCGAGGGAGAGATAGTAGACGCGACGGACGTTCCGGCTCGAGTGCTGGGACTGCGTGTCGATGTAGCGCTCGAGCATCAGGTCGCGCGCCGCCATGCACGTGGCCATCCACCAGTCTCCGCGGGTGGCGGTGACGCGATCGCGGGCGAAGGTGCTCTTGAGATGATGGAGGACGGCGTCGCGGAAGGCGGCGACGGGCGCGGCGACCGCGGGCGCGGTCTTGGCTTTGGCCTTCTTCACGGCCCGGGCCGCCGGCCGACGGGCCTTGACCACCTTGAGGGACTTCTTCGAAGAGATCTTCTTTTTAGGCATGATCGAAAGTAAGGACAATCGACCGTAAGCCACAAGCGAGCCAAAACCGCGTCAGCCCTGTGCCAGCTCGCGCAACTTGTTCAAATCCAGCTTGCCCGTGCCTAAAATCGGAATGGCCGGCACCTTCTTGAACACCTTGGGAATCCATAGGTTGGTCAGGCCCTCGGCGGCCAACGCCCCGCGGATCATCTCGACCTCCAGCTCCTCGGTGTGCAGCACGACGAGTTGTTCGCCCTTGAGCGGGTCGGTCGTGCTCGCGACCGCCACCTTGGGTTCCCCCGACTCCGGGCCGCCCATCACCTTGCGCAGGACTTCTTCGATCGTGCCATGCGGCACCATCTCGCCGCCGATCTTCGAAAAACGGGAGAGTCGTCCGGCGAGGTGCAAGAAACCGTCGTCATCGAGACGCGCCAGGTCGCCGGTGCGATACCAGCCGTCCGGCGTCATCGCCTGCGCGGTCTGCGCGGGATCGAGATAGCCGCAGAAAACATTCGCGCCCCGCACCTCGAGCAGGCCGGTCTGGCCGCCGGGAAGCAAGTCGCCCGAGCTCGGATCGCGGAAACGGACGGCGATCCCCATGAGCGGCCGGCCCACCGACCCGCGCACGTTCCCGACCCAAAGACCGCCGGGAGCGCCGGCGTCCGCGCGGTCGGGGACGTTGACGGACAGGACCGGACTGGTCTCGGTGATGCCGTAACCCTCGAGCATCGGCGTCGCCAGCTGGGCGGCGAAGCCTTCGGCGAGATCGGCGGGGCATTTCTCGGCGCCCACGACGGCCCACTCCAAGGTCGCCAAGTCCTCGGCGGTGGCACGCCTCAGGTACGGACGCAGGAAAGTGGGCGTACCGACGACGACGGTCACTTGCTCTTCTTTGACGGCCTTCACCGCCGCGGCGGCGTCGAGCGGCGACGGCAAGGTCACCAGACGCGGGGCGCGGGAAAGGCAGTACCAAAGCCCGATCGTGAAGCCGAAGCTATGGAAGACCGGCAGGTTGCTCAGGAGGACCGCGTCGTCGGGCAGGATGTCCGCGTCCTCGATCTGCCTGAGGTTGGCGAGGATGTTGCGGTGCGAGAGGCGCACGCCTTTGGGCTGCCCCGAACTCCCGCTGGTGAACAAGAGCGCGGCCTCCGTCTCGCCGCCGCTGACCGGCGCCCCCATCAGGGCGAGCGTCCACGAGATCGGCAGGCAGCGGATGGCCGCCAGACGTGCCGCCAGGCCCGCGCGCGGAGCCGCCTGCAGGAATTCCGCGACGTCGAAGACCTGATCCCCCCAGGGGAAGTCAGGGAATTTCTCCGCAAGCTTGCTCCTGAACGCCCCGGCCGTGACGACCAGGTCGGCCTCGGCGCGGCGCAGGCACGACAAGGCCTGTTCCCGTCCCAAGGAGAAGTTGAGGTTCACCGGCACCTTGTCGGCGAGCAGGCACCCGAGGTTGGCGACGGCCGCCGCGACGCCCGGAGGCAGCACGATCGCGATGCGTCTGGCATGGGATCGTCGTTTCAGTTCGGACGCCAGGGCCCAGCTGAGCGCCAGCAACGTGGCGCCGCTGAATTCACGTCGGGCCGCGGTCCGGTCGACCAAGGCCGCCGCCCCGCCCTTCGCCGCCAGACCGACGGCGACTTCGCGGCCGAGATGCCCGTCGAGCGAGGCGCGCATCGCGAAAGCCTCCGCCGCCAGTTCAAGCAACCGCAGCCTCGTCGTGGCGTGTTCGCCGGCCGGGTAGGCCCGGCCGACGACGATGCCGACCCTGCGCGGGAAATGCTTGGGCTTCTTCCAGAAGAACTTGCCTCCGCTGAAACTGAACAACGAGCCCCACATGCCGTCGATGACGAGCGGCACGATGGGCACGTCGGCCCGGCGGGCGATCAGCTCGAATCCCCTGCGCAGCGGAAGGATGTTCCCGTTCCGCGTCAGGCTGCCCTCGGGAAAGATGCAGACCAGTTCGCCGCGCCGGAGGGCATCCGCGGCTTTCTGCACCGCGTCCTTGGCCTTTTCCTCCGCGACGGGAATCGAACCCATCGTCCGGGTGATCAGCCGCATGAGACGGTTCCGCTCGAAGCCTTCCCAGGAAAGGAACCGCACCGGTCGGCGGAAGATGAGGCCGATGAGGACGACGTCCAGGTAGGAGGCGTGGTTGGCGACGAGCAACGCCCCGCCGGATTCAGGCACGTGTTCCGTCCCCCGCACCCGCAGTCGGTAGCATAATCCGACCAAGATGCGGCACAGGCACTGCAGGAAGAAGTAGCCGCGCCCCATGTGCGGATCGCGACGCCCCACCCCCCAGAAAAAGAGGACCAAGGCGGCCACGAAGAACAGCAGCAGCGCGGAGACCAACACCGCGACGAGGGTGAGCAGGACGAAGACGATGGCGAGCAGCGGGGACACCGCCGACAAGATGCGGGAGGTCCGGGCAAGGCGCAAGCCACGTCCTTTCATGGTTGACCCCTCCTTGCGGGTGATTGCCCTAATAGGCCCCGCGATGCGCGACTACGTCCTCAGACGGTTGCTGCTGGTCCCACTGACTTTCGTGGGCATCACCTTCGTCGCGTTCTGCTTCACCCGTTTCGTCCCCGGCGGCCCCATCGAACAGGCCATGGCCGAACGGCAGCAGGCCGAGCACCAGAAACAGACGAGCGCCGCCCGCCCCAGCGGACCGGCCTCGCCGGAAGAATTGGACAACCTGCGCCGGCGCTTCGGCTTCGATCGTCCGCTCTGGGAAGCCTACGCCATCTGGCTCGGCGCCCTGCCCGGGCCGGCCGACTGGGTCACGGTGCGGCTCGACCAAGCCGGCCAGGCGGAAGCCGAAGTCATCGATGACGCCGACCGTCAGGCGACGCTCAAGCTCCGCGTCCGTCAGGAAGCCGGACGGCTGCTCGTCACGCCGGCCGACCCGGGCCTGAGCCGCCCCCAATGGCGCGCCGAACCCGCCCCCCTGCCCGACGACCCCGACAAGGCCCTGCGCGTGTTGGTCTACCGCCGCGCCTACGCCGGCCTGCTGCAAGGCGAACTCGGCGCCTCCAGCTCCAGCGACCGACCCGTCTGGAACGAGATCAAGGCGCGGCTGCCGATCTCCGCTTGGTTCGGCGCCTGGTCGTTGCTGCTCGCCTACGCGATCTCGATCCCGCTCGGAGTCGCCAAAGCCCTCCGGCGCGACGGCTGGTTCGACCGCAGCTCCTCGCAGGTGCTGTTCGTCCTCTACTCCATCCCGGGCTTCATCCTCGCCGTCGCCGCCTTGCAGTTCCTCTGCTTCCAGCTGGGCTGGTTCCCGACCAAAGGCTTCGACTGGGAGAAGCTCACCTGGGCCGGACGACTCCACCACACCGTCGTCCCGCTCGCCTGCGAGATGATCGGCGCCTTCACCGCCCTGACGCTCTTCACGCGCAACGGACTGCTCGACAACCTCGCGGCCGACTACGTCCGCACCGCCCGCGCCAAAGGCCTGAGCCACGCCCGCATCGTGTTCGTGCACGCCTTGCGCAACTCGCTGATCCCGCTGGCGGCGACCTTCGGCGGCAACCTCGGCTTCTTCCTGACCGGCTCCTTCCTCATCGAAGTCACCTTCAACATCCCCGGCCTCGGCCTGCTCGGCTATGATTCGCTGGCGCACCGGGACTTCCCCGTCTTCCTGGGCCTGCTCACCTTGTCGAGCCTGGCCATGCTCCTGGGCAACATCATCTCCGACCTCTGCGTCGCGGCCGTCGATCCGCGCATCCGGTTCGACAAATCCGCATGAACTTCTTCGACCCCGTCACGCGCGAACGCTTCGCCCGCTTCCGTCGGCACCGGGCCGGCTGGTGGTCGTTGCTCACGCTCGGCGGACTGGCCCTGCTCGCGGCCTGCGGCCCCCTGCTCGTCGGCTCCCGCCCGCTGATCCTCAAGGTCGACGGCCATTACCGCTTCCCGGTCTTCGCCGGATTCATCCCCGGGCGCGAACTCGGACTGTCGATCGAAGGCGAGGCGGACTACCGGCTGCTGGCCGAAGACCTCAAATCCAACGGACGCGGCTGGCTCGTGATGCCCCCGGTGCCTTTCGCTCCGGATCAAGTCTGCGAAGTGATGCCGGCCGTGGCGCCGGACGCCGACGGCAAATGGCGGGATCCGCGCGGAGTCATCGCCGAAGGCCGGATCTTCAGCCTGCACGCCGACGGCACGCGGCGCCAAAGCTGGACGATCGTCGCCGGGCGGCCTTCCGGCGACGCCCGTCTGTTCCAAGACGGCTCGTCCGTGGCCCGGGCCAAGTTCGTCGGCGGCGCCTTGGTCCGCCGCTTCCCGGCCGACGACCGGACCGACTGGGAGCCGCGCGGAGGCCTGCGCACCTTGGTTCCTTCCCCTTGCCCGCCGGGACTCGACGGACATTGGCTCGGCACCGATGAATCGGGACACGACGTCCTCGCCCGGCTGTTCGGCGGGTTCCGGCTGCTGTTGCTCGCGGCGTTGATCTTCCTGCCCTGCGTCTACGGCGTCGGGCTCGCCCTGGGGGCGGCCATGGGTTACTTCGGCGGCTGGTTCGACCTTGCCTGCCAGCGGCTGATGGAAGTCTGGTCCAACATCCCCTTCCTTTACGCGATCATCTTCCTCGCCAGCCTCCTCGAACCCTCGCTCGCGATCCTCATCCTGATCCTCGTGGCCTTCTCCTGGATCGGCCTCGCGCAACAGCTCCGGGCCGCCGCCTACCAGGTTTCCGCCCGCGACTTCGTCACCGCCGCCCGTTCGCTCGGCGCGGGTCATGCCCGCATCATCTGGCGGCACATCCTGCCGAACTGCGCCACCGTGATCCTGACCACCCTGCCCTTCACCCTGCACGGACTGGTCTTCTCGCTCTCCGCTTTGGATTATCTCGGCTTCGGCCTCCCGCCGACCGAACCTTCCTGGGGCGACCTGCTCCACCAAGCCAAGGAGAACTGGCAGGCCTGGTGGATCCTCGGCCCGACGCTCGCCTGCCTCGTCGGCACGATGATCATGATCAACTCCATCGGCGAGGCGCTCCAGGACGCCTTCGACCTCCGCCGCACCCAACGATGAGGAACCTGTTCGCGCTCCTGCTCTCGCTGACCGTCGCCGTCGGCCAGACCTACGAAGACCCGAAAGCGGCGGCCTATTATGCGGCGCACCCGGAGTTCTTCGTCTTCGCGAAGCCGGAAGACCTGCCCAAGGACCTCGTCTGGCACGACGGCCGCGAGCAGCGGGAATTCGCCGACGCTCGCGCCGTCCGCGGCGGAACCCTGCGCCAGTCCGTCCCGGCGACGCCGCCGACGTTGCGCCGGGTCGGCCCAAATTCCAACCACGGCTTCCGGGGGGAACTCTACGACAACAACGATTTCGGCCTGCTGGCCGCGCACCCTGACACCGACGAACCGATCCCCGCGCTCGCCACGCACTGGGCGCTCTCCGCCGACGGCCTCACCGCGTATTTCCGCCTCGATCCCGGGGCCAGGTTCACCGACGGACAGCCCATCACCGTCGACGATTTCTTCCACACGTTCTATTTCCACCGTTCGCCCTGGGCGAACGCGGACTGGTACGCCGATTACTACACCCGCGAATGGGGAGGGATCACCAAGTTCGACGACCACACCCTCGCCGTGAAAGCCCCGCGCAAACGGCCTTACCAATTGGAACAGCTGGGCGGACTCCGCCCGTCGCCGCGGAACTTCTTCAAGGACTTCGGACCGAACTACGAAAAACTCTACAACGACCGTTTCCAGCCGACGACCGGACCTTACTTCGTGGCTCCCGCCGGCTTCCAGCGGGAGAAATCCGTCACGCTGCGTCGCGTCCCCGAATGGTGGGGCGACCGACGCAGGTTCTACCGTCACCGCTACAACCCCGAAGCCGTCGAATACCTCGTCATCCGCGACCCCGACAGCGCCTACCAGTCGCTGCTGGCCGGCGAACTCGACTACATGCTCATCGGGATGCCGCGCTACTGGTACGGGACCAACGAAAAGCGCGCCTACCAATCGGGCTACCTCACCAAGGTCCAGTTCTTCAACGACATCCCCCGGCCGCCCTACGGACTCTACCTCAACACCCAGCGGCCGCTCCTCGCCGACGTCCGCGTCCGGGTCGGACTCCAGCATGCCGTCGATTTCCAACGCGTCATCGACGGCTTCTACCGCGGCGACTATGAACGCCTCAACCAGTTCGGCGAAGGCCTCGGCAAGTTCACGGACCCCGCGATCCGGGCCCGACGCTATTCGCCCGGACTCGCCCGCGCCGCCTTCGCCGAGGCCGGCTTCACCCGGACCGGACCGGACGGCATCCTCACGAACGCCACGGGGGAGCGTCTTTCCTTCCGCCTGACCTTCGACACCTCCGACCGTCGCAAATACCTCGCGACCCTCGTCGAGTCGGCCCGCCGTTGCGGCGTGGAACTCCGCCCCGAGACGCTGGAACACACCACGATGTACCGGAAGGTCATGGAAAAGAACCATGACATCGTCTTCTGGGCTTGGTCGGTCTCGAGCCGCCTGCCGGAACTCTGGGAATCGCACCATGGCGTCAATGCCGTCGAGACGCTGCCCGACGGACGTAAGGTGCCGAAACGGCAGACCAACAACATCACCGGCATCGACGACCCCGAGCTTTCCGCGATGATCGACCGCTTCCGCGAGGCCACGGAAGAGAACGAGATGATCCGCCTCTCCCACGCGATGCAGCGACGGATCCACGACAACGCCGACTTCATCCCCGGCTTCCGGGTGCCCGGCTACCGCCTCGCGCACTGGGGCTGGGTCAGGTTCCCGGAGGGTTTCGACGTGCGGGGCGCGGACGACCCGGCCACCTTCGGGCTTTTCTGGCTCGACCCCGGACAGCGCGAAAACGACCTGCGGGATTTCCGCGCCGGCAAGGTTCGCGGCCCGGCCCGGACCTTGGTCGAGGACCGTTGGCGAGCCGAGTGACATCGTTCTTCCTTCCCCTCTCCCGCCCGCCGCCCTATCCTGACCACATGTCCGCCGAGCCGCTCCTGCAAGTCCGGGACCTCAGCGTCACCTTCCGCACGGGTGACCGGGAGACCATCGCCGCGCGCGGGGTGAGCTACGACCTTGCTCCGGGCGAAGTCCTGGCCGTCGTCGGCGAATCAGGGTCGGGCAAGTCCGTCACCGCCCTGGCCCTCACGCGTCTGCTGCCGCCCGCCCCGGGATGCGTCGTCCGCGGCTCCGTGCGGCTCGCCGGACAGGAATTGCTCGGGCTCCCCGAATCCGCCATGGCCAAGGTCCGCGGCGGGTCCATCGCGTACGTCTTCCAGGAGCCGGGCAGCTCCCTCAATCCGGTCTACACGATCGGCTTCCAGATCGGCGAAGCCATCTCCTTGCACCGACCCGAGATCCGGGACGTCGGCGCCGAAGTCGTCCGCGCCCTCCGCGAAGTCCGCATCAACGAGCCCGAAAGGGTCGCCGGGCAATACCCACACGAACTTTCGGGCGGCATGCAGCAACGCGCCATGATCGCCATGGCGCTCGCCTGCGACCCGAAGATCCTCGTGGCGGACGAGCCGACCACCGCCCTGGACGTCACCATCCAGAAGGAGATCATGGACCTGCTGGGGCGCCTGCGTCGCGAGCGGGGCATGAGCATCATCCTCATCACCCACAACTTCGGGATCGTCGCGAATTTCGCCGACAAAGTCCAGGTCATGTGGAAAGGCGAGATCGTCGAACAAGGCGCCGTCGCCGACATCATGCGCGCCCAGGCGCACCCCTACACCAAGGCTCTGATCGCCTGCATCCCGCGGCTCGGCCAGCGACGCCGCCGCCTGACCACGCTTTCCGCCGAACTGAAGGTCTCCGCATGAGCTCCCCCGAACCCCTCCTCGAAGTCCGCGGCCTCTCGGTGCATTATCCCGGACGGGCCGCATGGTTCTTCCAGAAAGCGGCCCCCAAGAAGGCGGTCGACGACATCTCCTTCGTCGTCCCCCGGGGCAAGACGGTCGGCCTCGTCGGCGAATCGGGATCCGGCAAGACCACCACCGGACGGGCCGTCATCAAGCTCGCGCCGCTCACCTCCGGAAAGATCCTGTACCAAGGCCAGGACATCGGCGCCCTCTCGAACGCGGCTTTCCTCCCTTGGCGCAAGAAGATCCAGATGATCTTCCAGGATCCTTATAACTCGCTGAATCCCCGGGCGGACATCCTGAGCATCCTGTCGGAGCCGCTCGAGATCCACTTCCCCGGCATGACCCGCGCCGACCGCGAAGCCCGTTGCGCCGAACTGCTGCGCAGCGTGCAGCTGCCCGCGGAACATCTCCGCCGCCACCCTCACGAATTCTCCGGCGGGCAGCGCCAGCGCATCGGCATCGCGCGGGCCTTGGCGGTGCAGCCCGAGCTGATCATCTGCGACGAACCCGTCTCCGCCCTCGACGTCTCCGTGCAGGCCGAGGTCGTCAACCTGCTCCAGGATCTCCAGGAACAACTCGGACTCACCTACCTCTTCATCGCCCACGACCTCGCCGTCGTCGAACACGTCAGCGACCACATCCTCGTGATGTCGAAGGGGCGCATCGTGGAACAAGGGCCGCCGGCGGAAATCCTCGGCAACCCCCGGGAAGCCTACACCAAGACGCTGCTGGCCGCGGTGCCGAGGTTCTGATGTCCGCGGGCGAACCAACGGCCCGGTCCGAAGGACTCGACGGCGTGACGCGCGGCCTGGGCTGGCTGCTGGTCGGCATGGCCCTCCTGGCCACGTGGGACCAGTGGACCATCTGGAGCACCAAGGACGACTACGGTTTCGGCTACCTCGTGCCTTGTTGCGCCGCTTACGTGCTGTGGGACCGCTGGGATGGCCTGCATGCCTTGCTCACCGGCCGAAGCACCGCGGTCGCCGCGCCGACCGGGACCCTGGCCCTGCGCGCCGCCCAAACCGTCGCCTTCGCATCACTGGGCCTCTTCGGACTAGGGGCCGCGGCCCGGGCGATCTTCGGGACGGGGAGCGGTCCGACCCTGGCCATCGCCTTCGGCCTGACCGGCGCCGCCCTCGCCTTCGCCTTTCTTTCGGTCCGCGGTCCCGCCGGCAGCCCTGCGACGAGCGAAGCCCGCTGGCAGGCCGTCGGCCTGATGCTCTTTCCCGCCGGCGTCTGGCTCATCTCCGGGCCTTTCCTCTATCTGGTCGACAACCAGATCAAGGGCGTCCTGCTGACCAACGTCACTGAAATCGTCTCCGGGCTCCTGCGGGCCGGCGACCACGTCATCCGCGTCAACGGCAACACGATCGTCTTCGCCAACGGCGATGCGGTCGGCGTGGCCGAAGCCTGCTCGGGCATCCGTTCTTTGTCGGCCTGCGTGTTCGCCGGGGCCTTCCTCGGCGCCCTCTTCCTGGAAGGCGGCTTCCCGGGCGTCCTCCTCCGTCGGATCGCCCTGATCGCCCTCGCCGGCTTCACGGCCATCCTGCTCAACATCGGCCGCAACACCTTCCTGACCTTCCACGCGCTCGAGCATGGCTCGAAATCACTGGAACGCGACTTCGCCGGCATCGAACATGGCCAGCCGGGTTTCTCGGCGCTAGGCACCGTGCACGACCTCGCGGGCAATCTCGCCATGGTCGCCGCCCTCGGCCTCCTCATCGCTTTCGTCCCGCTGCTGAACCGCATCGGCCGCGCCCAGCCCCTTCCTCCTTCCGCATGAAGATCCTTTTCGTGACCCCTGAACTCGCGCCTTGGTCCAAGGCGGGCGGACTTGGCGACGCCGCCGCCGCGCTCGGCAAAGCCCTCGGCGCGCTCGGTCACGAAGTCCGGGCCGTCACGCCCCTCTACGGCTCGGTGCCCGACCGCGAGCGGATGGGCGTCCTCATCGAATCGCTCAAGGTCGGCGTGGGGGGCGACCCGCGCAAGGCCGCCTGCCGCGTCCGCAGCCTCACGGTTTCGCCCAAGTTCGAAGCCTGGTTCATCGAGCACGAGGATTTCTACGGCGCCCGCGAAGTCTATCCGGCCCGGGAAGATGCCGGCGAACGCGCCGCCTTCTACGCGCGCGCGGCGCTCGACGCCTGCCTCACCACCAGCTGGATCCCCGACGTCATCCACTGTCATGACTGGACCGCCGGCCTCGTGCCGGCGCTCCTGAACACCACGCTCAAGACGAGCCCGCTCGGCGGCGCGCGTTCCGTGCTCACCATCCACAACCTGCAGCACCAAGGGCTCCAGCCGCGACGTCTCATGGCCTATGTCGGACTGCCGGAGCATCTCTGGCATCCGCAGGAACTCGAGTGCCTGGGCGGCGTCAACTTCCTCAAGGCCGGCATCCTGCACGCGGGTCAGGTCATCACCGTCAGCCCGACCTACGCACGGGAGATCCTGACGCCGGCCTACGGCTACGGCCTGGACGACGTCGTCCGGCGCCGGGCCGGCGCCTTGCGCGGCATCCTCAACGGCGTGGACCGTGACGAATGGAATCCGGCCACCGACGCGCATCTCGCGGCGCGCTTCACCGCGGCTCAGCCGGCCGGAAAGGCCGAGTGCAAATCGGCGCTCCTGCGCGAACTCGGCCTCCCGGCGTCGCCGGAGTTGCCGGTCGTGGGCGTCATCTCCCGCCTCTGGGACCAGAAAGGCCTGGACCTCGCGGTCGGCGTGCTTCCCAGGCTCCTGCGCGAAGGCAAGCTTCGCTTCGTCCTGCTGGGCAGCGGCGATCCGGCGCTGGAACAAGAATATCGTCGCCTCGCGACCGACTTCCCGGACCTCTGCGCCGTCCGCATCGGCTACGACCATGGCCTTTCGCACCGGATCGAAGCCGGCGCCGACTTTTTCCTCATGCCGAGTCGCTTCGAGCCGTGCGGCCTCAACCAGATGTACTCGATGGCCTACGGCACGCTCCCCATCGTCCGCGCCACCGGCGGTCTTGCCGACACCGTCGAGGGCTGGGACGGACGGACCAGCGGCACGGGCATCGTCTTCGAGCATGCCGATCAACCCGCCATCGAGTGGGCGCTGCGGAGGGCGCTGGAACTCTACGCCCAGCCGAAAGCCCTCAAGGCCTTGCGCAAAAACGCCATGCTCACGGATTTCAGCTGGTCGCGATCCGCGGAAGAACACGTCCGGTGTTATTTGTCAGCCTAGAGGCTAGTTTCCGACAGCCGGATAAGATTAAAATTGGGCAGCAGAAGGCTGATTTGGCGATTTTCAGACTAATTAAGTGATTTTTCGGTGCCAGTCGGGGGCTCCGAGACTTTGGCACGGGGTGAGCATTAGGGGAAACGCCATGAAGCACATCACCGCCCTCACCCTCACCACCCTCCTCGCCGCGACCGGTCTTGCCCAGACCGCCGCCGCTGCCGCCCCCGCTCCGGTCTCGTTCGACCTGACGGCCGGCTTCGACAGCGAGTACTACTACCGCGGCCTCTGGTTCTCCAATGAGAACACCTGGTTCAACCTCGGCGCTTCCAAGAAGTTCTCCGACACGACCACGGTCAACGCCCTCGCCTACTACACCGCTGACAGCGGCTCGACCTACCAGGAGCTCGATCTCGGCGCCTCCCTGTCCTACGATGCGGGCTTCGCCACGCTGACCGCCGGCTACACTTACTTCTTCTTCTTCGACGGCTACTCTGCCACCGGTCTCGGCCAGAGCTACTCCCATGAAGTGTACGTCAGCGCCGCCAAGGCCGTCGGCCCGGTGAACGTCACCGCCACCTACGCTTACGACTTCTACGTGAGCGCCGGTTACGCCGAACTCGCCGTGGACAAGACCTTCGTCCTCAGCGACTCGACCTCCCTCGTCCTCAAGGGTGCCGCTGGCTACAGCTTCGGCGGTTACTACACCAAGATCGACAGCAACACCGGCTTCAACACCGGCTCCGAGAGCGTCTGGACCCACGTCGTCCTCAACGCCTCCCTGCCGATCGCCCTGAACAAGACGTTCACCCTGACGCCTTACGTCGCCTACAACATCTCGGGCGCCGGTCGCGAAGAAACCAACACCGCCCTCGCCAGCGTGGGTGCCGACGACGACCAGGTCTTCTTCGGCGCCTCGATCAAGGCCGTCTTCTAAGGACTTCGGCCGGGTGGTCCTCGGACCGCCCGGCCTTTCCTGAGGACAAACCATTCTCCGGCCTGGAACAGTTTCAGAACCGGGAGATTGCAGCATAGCAAAAGGGGTGCTTTCCGAGAGGAAAGCACCCCTTCTTCTTTGTAAGGTTGAAAAACGACGGAAGCAGGCAATGTTGCCAGCCTCCATGATTGAGTCCGCCCGCAAACCTGACTGGCTCCGCGCCAAACTGCCCAGCGGCACCGACTTCCTCGAGACCAAGAAGAACGTCGACGAGCATAAGCTCCATACGGTCTGCCAGTCCGCCCAGTGCCCCAACATGGGGGAGTGCTGGTCCCGCGGCACGGCCACGGTGATGATCCTGGGGAATGTCTGCACCCGGTCCTGCACCTTCTGCGCGGTACAGTCCGGCCGCCCGAGCGAACTGGACCTCGGCGAGCCGGCCCGCGTCGCCGAGTCCATCGCCCAGATGAAGCTCCGGCACGTGGTCATCACCTCGGTGGCCCGCGACGACCTCAAGGACGGCGGCGCCTCCGTCTGGGCGGCGACGATCCGCGCCACCCGGCATCGCAACCCCGGCACGACCATCGAAGTCCTGCCGGCCGATTTCCGCGGTGAGCAGGTCCACCTCGACACGTTGCTCGACGCCCGCCCCGACATCCTTAACCACAACCTCGAGACCGTGGAGCGACTGCAACGCCCCGTCCGCAAGACCGCCCGCTACGACCGGTCCTTCTGGGTGCTCAAGCATGCCAAATCCCGCGACTTCATCACCAAGACGGGCATCATGCTCGGCATCGGCGAGCGGAAGGACGAGGTCGCCCAGCTGCTGCGTGACATCGCCGCGGCGCAGGTGGACATCGTGACGATCGGCCAGTACCTCTCCCCCAGCAAGGAACACGCGCCGATCGACCGGTGGGTCACCCCGGAGGAATTCGCGGAATGGAAGGCCTTCGCCCTGGAGGTCGGCGTCAAGCACGTCGAATCCGGCCCGCTGGTGCGCTCCTCCTACAAGGCCGACGAGCAGGTCAGCAAATTCAGCCTGATGGATCGCCGGCAACGGCCCGCCCGTTAAACTGTGGAAGGACTGCCCCCCGTCGATTTCCGCGCCGAGCTCAACGACGAGCAGTATGCGGCGGTGACCTCGCCTCGCGGGCCGGCGCTGGTGCTAGCCGGGGCAGGCTCGGGCAAGACCCGCACCCTCACCTACCGCGTCGCCTGGCTGCTGCATCAGGGCGCCCGCCCTTGGGACATCCTCCTGCTGACCTTCACCAACAAGTCGGCCAAGGAGATGCTGGAACGCGTCGAAGACCTCACCGGGGTGCCACGCGGGCAGTTCTGGGGCGGTACGTTCCACTCCATCGGTCAGCGCATCCTCCGGCGCAACGCGACGGTCGCCGGGCGGTCGCCTGACTTCACCATCCTGGACCAGAAGGAATCGGAACAGCTCTTCTCCGAGATCGTGAAGTCGATCGACGGCGCCTTCATCAAGGACAAGACGAACCCCAAGGCCGCGGTCATCCTGGACGCCTATTCCCACGCCCGCAACACGCTGCGCCCCCTCGAACAAGTGCTGACCGAGCGCCTGGACTGGATGAAGGGCGGCCCCGGCAAACTCGCGGAGTTCTGCACGGCTTACGAGGCCGCGAAGAAAGAGCGCAACCTGTGCGATTTCGACGACCTCCTGGGGCTCTGGCTGCATGTCCTCGAGAATGACCCCGCCGCCCTGGCCCATTACCGCCAGCGTTTCCGCCACATCCTGGTCGATGAGTTCCAGGACACCAACCGGCTGCAAAGCCGGATCATCGACCTGCTGGCGAGCGAGCACCAGATCATGGCCGTCGGCGACGACGCCCAGTGCATCTACACCTGGCGCGGCGCCGACTGGGAGAACATCGTGGCCTTCCCCGACCGCCACCCCGGCACCCTGATCCATACCATCGACACGAACTATCGATCGACGCCGGAGATCCTCGCCTTCGCCAACGAGATCCTGAGCCACCGCCCGCGCCTCGAAGGTTTCGACCGCCGCCTGAAGGCCGTCCGGACGCACGGTCCCCGGCCCACCGTCTTCAC
>JACCDS010367906.1_pt1 | contig 40369 bp, 42 predicted proteins | sample 7446441 | NCBI WGS metagenome assembly JACCDS01 (sample SAMN15323445, study PRJNA562643) | freshwater metagenome | isolation source: river surface water | place: USA:Blue River Watershed | collected 2017-08-17 | reverse complement strand
GGCGTGATGGGCGGCGGCCAGCTCGGCCGCATGTTCGCGCATGCGGCACAGGCAATGGGCTACAAGGTCGCCGTGCTCGAGCCGGCCCGGGACTGCCCGGCCGGCCATGCGGCCGACCACCTGCTGTCGGCCGGCTATACCGACGTCGCCGCGCTGGCGGAACTCGGCGCACAGTGCGCCGCCGTCACCACCGAATTCGAGAACGTGCCGGCCGACAGCCTGGCGCTGCTGGCCGCGCAGGCCTTTGTCGCGCCATCGGCTGCCTGTGTGTCGGTCGCGCAGGATCGCATGGCGGAAAAGGCATTCTTTACGGACTGCGCGCAGCAGTCCGGTGTGTTGCCGGCGCTGCATCGCGCGATCCGGTCGGCCGCCGATATCGACGCACTGCCAGACGAGCTGTTCCCCGGCATCCTGAAAACCGTGCGTATGGGCTATGACGGCAAGGGCCAGGTCCGCGTGAGCTCGCGCAATGAGGCGCGCGCGGCCTTTGACCAGATGCAGGGCGTGGCCTGCGTGCTCGAGAAGATGCTGCCGCTGGCTTACGAAGTATCGGTGCTGGCCGCGCGCGGCGCCGATGGCCAGGCAGTGGTGTATCCGATCGCCGAGAACGTGCACCGCGACGGCATCCTGTTCACCACCACCGTACCCGGCCCGAACGTGACGCCCGATTGCGCGGCGCGTGCGCAGGCGGCGGCGCTGGAGATCATTGCGCGGCTCGACTATGTGGGTGTGCTGTGCGTGGAATTTTTCGTGCTGCAGGATGGCACGCTGGTCGTCAATGAAATGGCGCCACGGCCGCACAACAGCGGGCACTACACCATCGACGCGTGCATCACCAGCCAGTTTGCACAACAGGTGCGTGCCATGGCCCGGCTGCCGCTCGGCGACGCGCGCCAGCATTCGCCGGCGGTGATGCTGAACATACTCGGCGACCTGTGGTTCGCCGACGGCAGCGACACCCCGCGCGAGCCCGCCTGGGAGCGCGTGCTGGCGCTGCCCGGCGCGAACCTGCATTTGTACGGCAAGGACGATCCGCGCCGTGGCCGCAAGATGGGCCATGTGAGCTTCGTCGCGCCGACGCTTGCCGAGGCACAGCAGAACTTCGCGCAAGCCTGCCGCATTCTCGGCATCGCTGCCTGATCGGATGATGGGGGACCTGAACGCGATCCGCGCAGCGGCTCGCCTGCTCGAGGCAGGCCAACTGGTCGCGATACCGACCGAGACCGTGTACGGGCTGGCCGCCGATGCCGGCAATCCGGAGGCGGTCGCCGCGATCTTCGCGGCCAAGGGACGGCCATCCAACCATCCCGTGATCGTGCACGTCGCGCGCGATGCCGACCTGTCGCGCTGGGCCAGCGACATTCCCGCCGAAGCGCGCACGCTGATCGATGCGTTCTGGCCGGGCCCGCTGACGCTGATCCTGGCGCGTGCTGGCCATGTTCCTGCGGCCGTCACCGGCGGCCAGGATTCGGTCGGCCTGCGCTGTCCGTCGCATCCGGTCGCGCAGGCCTTGCTGAAGGAGTTTCGGGGGGGGCAGGGCGGACTGGCCGCGCCCTCGGCGAATCGCTTCGGCCGCGTCAGCCCGACCACCGCGCAGCATGTGATCGATGAGTTCGGCGCGCCGGGCGAAGGACCGCTGGCTGCGGTGCTCGACGGCGGCCAGAGCGATATCGGCATCGAATCGACCATCGTCGACCTGACCCGGCTGGCCACGCGCGGACCGGTCCTGCTGCGTCCCGGCGGCATCAGCGCGGCACAGATCGAGCAGGTGCTGGGGCGCGCGCTGGCCGCGCCCGATATGGCAGCGCCGCGTGTGTCCGGCAGCCTCGATGCGCACTATGCGCCGCGCACGCCGGTGGCACTGGCCGGCTCAGGCGAGCTGGCGTCAGTGGCAAACAGGCTGGCGCAGAAGGGACGACGTGCCGCGCTGATGGTCTGGTCAGACAGCGCACCGGCGTCGAGCGCCGCGCAAACGCTGCGACTGCCGGCTGATCCGGAGGGCTATGCGCATGCGCTGTACGCCGGCTTGCGTGCGATGGACGCGCAGGGTGCCGATCTGATCCTGGTGGAGCAGCCGCCTGGCGCGCTTGCCTGGCAGGGAGTGAATGATCGTCTGCGCCGCGCCGCATTCGACTCGAGCGGCGTACTCGCGCAGCTGCTTGCCTAGCAGCGCTGGCAAGCCACTACGCGAGGCCGCCGGCCAACTGCGCAAAGCGGCTGCCGTGAAACACCAGCGCCGGCTTGCGCTCGAACGCGCAGCGCTCCACTTCGCCAACGAAAATCACATGGTCGCCTTCCGGGTAGCGGCTGCGGTTGTGACACTCGAACCAGGCCGACACGCCGCGCAGGATAGGCAGCCCGGTCTGCGACAACTCGTAATCGACGCCATCAAAGCGATCGTCGATACGGCTGGCGAAACGCTCGGCCAGCCAGGCCTGGTCGCCTGCCAGCACGTTGATCACGTAGTGCGAATTCTCCGAGAACAGCGCGAGGCTGCGCGAGCTGCCGCCGAGGCTCCATAGCACCAGCGGTGGTTCCAGCGAGACGGAATTGAAGGAACTTGCGGTCAGTCCGAAGAAGCCGCCGCTGGCGTCACGGGTGGTAATGATGGTCACGCCGGTGGCGAATTGCGACAGGGCCGTACGGAAGTGTCCGGTATCGAATTCGGGATCGGCGGCGCGGGTAGCAGGGGTAAGCATAGGGGGGTCGGGATGGCTGTTCTCCGAATTATGCCCAAATTGGCCGGGTCACGCGGACGGCCACCACATCTTGCGTAGAATTACGGCATGGAGACAGGACAACTATCGATGCTGGCGCTGCTGCAAACGCAGGCGACCATGCACACCGATCGGCTCGCTCACGTGCTGCCCGACCGCGACATTACCTATCGCCGGCTGTGGTCGCGCATCGAGCGCGGCTCCGCGCGGCTGCAGGGCGAGTGGGGCGTACGGTTTGGCGATACGGTCGCCTATGTCGGTTGCGGCCATCCGGATGCCATCGTCCTGTATTTCTCGCTGCTGCGCGTCGGTGCCTCGCTGCTGCCATTGGAGCGCATGGCGCCGGCGCTGGTGACGGCGCTGTGCACCGAACGGAAGGTGTCGCTGGTGGTACATGACGACGGCGTCGCGGTACCGGACTGGCCTGCACGCCGGCTCGATGAACTGCTGGCGGTCTGGTGCCATTACGATCCGCTGGTGGCCGACGACGATGTGACGCGGCGCGCGCTGTGGCTGCCGGCCGGTGACGGCGCCTGGCAGGCGACCAGCCTGACGGAACTGTGCGCTGCCCTGCCGCCGGTACCGGGTTCGACGGTCGTCGATGACAGAATCTTTACCGTCGACACATTGCGCGATGTCGTGCTGCCGTCACTGGTCTGCGCGTTATCCATGCATTTCGCGGCGTCCGATCCGGCACTTAGGACGAGTTCCTGAAGCGCCTGGCAAATACCCTGAAGGCTATGCGCGCGCTGGCGCGCCGCCTGCAGCGCGCCGCGAGTTGCGCTACAGTTGAGCGGACTCGTAATAACGTAACGGAGCGCGCGATGACAACGGAAATCGCAACCCTCGGCGGCGGCTGTTTCTGGTGCCTCGAGGCGGTCTATCTGGAGCTGCGGGGCGTGCAGCAGGTCGAATCCGGCTACAGCGGCGGCCATGTCGCCGATCCGGTCTATGAGCAGGTATGTGACGGCAGCACCGGTCATGCCGAAGTGGTGCGCGTGCATTTTGATCCGGCGGTGGTCAGTTATCGCGACATTCTCGAAATCTTCTTCACCATTCACGACCCGACCACGCCGAACCGGCAGGGCAACGATGTCGGCACGCAATACCGCTCGGTGATCTTCGCAAACAGCGCGGACCAGATGGCCACCGCCCGGCAGGTAGTGACTGAAATGGCGCATGTGTGGGATGCGCCTGTGGTGACCGAACTGGCTGAAGCCCCGGCTTTCTACCGGGCGGAGGAATACCACCAGAATTATTTCGCGAATCACCCGTTGCAGTCGTACTGCGCGTTCGTGGTGGCGCCGAAGGTAGCGAAATTCAGGAAGATTTTCGAAGGCAAGCTGCGGCGCTGAGCTGGCAGCGCCGGCGTTGTCGGTGAGCCGGTGTCAGGGCTGCAGCCGCTCGCATTTCCAGCTGCCGTCTGGCTGCCGCGTGTAGGCAACGCGGTCGTGCAGCCGCGAGCGGCGTCCTTGCCAGAACTCGATCCAGTGCGGCGTCAGCCGGTAGCCTCCCCAGTGCTGCGGCCGTGGCGGATGGTCGCCGTAGGTCGCTTCGGCATCGTGGAACTGCTGCTCGAGCTGTTCGCGGCTGGCGATCGGCCGGCTCTGCGCAGACGCATGCGCGCCGAGGCGGCTCTTCACCGGGCGGATCGCATAGTAGGCATCGCTCTCCTCGGCCGCCACGCGCTCGACGCGCCCTTCGATACGTACCTGTCGCTCCAGTTCATGCCAGTGGAAAGTCAGCGCGGCATGCGGGTTCTGCAGCAGGTTATCGCCCTTGCGGCTCTGGTAGTTCGTGTAAAAGGTGAAGCCGCGTTCGTCGTAATCTTTCAGCAGCACGATACGCAGCGACGGTCGGCCGCTGCTGTCCACGGTAGCCAGCCCCATTGCGTTTGGCTCGTGCAACTGCGCATCGAGCGCCTGGTGAAACCAGGTGCCGAACTGCCTGATCGGGTCGGGATCGACTTCATGCTCGGAAAGCGTCGCGTGGCTATAGTCGCGACGCAGGTCGGCGATAGGCATCTTGTTGTTCATGGTCGTGTGGTGGGTGAGTCATCCGTGAGAAATTTTCAGTGCGCGGCGCGCGGCGACCGGAATGCCGCACGCGACAATCGCGCCCAGTCCCCAGAATACGGCATACAGGCCCAGCGCGGCACCGGCCGCCCCGAACGCCAGCGGCAGCGATACCGCCGACAGATTGCCGATGCTGGCGCGGATGGCGATGGCTTCGGCACCGCGTCCGGGTGGGGCGCCCACATGCAGCAGTGCCAGCACGTTCGGCTGCCCGCTGCCCAGCGCCAGGCCGAGTGCGAACGCGGTCGCGGCCATGGTCAGCGGCTGCTGCATGAACGGCAGCATCGCATAACACAGCGATGCGGCGCATAGCGCGCCGGTCAGCACCTGCCATTCATGGAAGCGGCGCACGATGCCCGCCATGGCAATGCGCACCGCGAAGGTGGCCGCCGAGAATGAGGCGAGGATCATACCGATGGTCGAGGCAGAGAAACCGAGCTGCGTGCCGCGGATCGGCGTCACGAAGGTGAACAAATCCCACGCAGCCGCCAGCAAGATGCCGACAACGTATACGCCACGCAGCTCGCGGTCGCGCAGCAGCTGCAGCGGGCTGCCTTGTGGCTGGTGATGGCCCGGCGGCTGCAGCACAAGCTCGCGCAGGGTGCGTCCGGACGCAATGAAGAAGGCCAGTAGCGTGAAGGCACCGCAGGCGATGAATGCGGCTGCGTGGCTGGCATGGTCGATCGTGAAGCCGGCCAGCAGCGGGCCGATGAATGCCGAGATCGAGAAGCCCACCGACAGCTTGCTGAAGCCGGCCGCCTTCTGGTCCGGCGCAGCGAGCATGCCGACGGCGTGTTGGGCGGCGATGAAGATCGCCATGAAGCCGGTGCCGATCAGAATCGCTGCGATGTACAGCGCCGCGATGGCTTTCACCGCAGCGGCCAGCGCAACCCCGAGCGAGGCGAGCATACAGCCGGCCATCATCGGACGGCGCACGCCGCCGCGATCAATCACACGGCCCATCGGCACGGCGAGCAGCATCGGGAATAGCGCGAACAGCGCAATCAGCATGCCCACGGTGAATTCGGAAGCGTGCAGCGACAGTGCGTACAGCGAGGTCGTCACGCGTGCCGCACCCAGCGCGACATGCGCGGCAACGGCAACAGCGATCAGTGACAGCAACGGCGACGGGCGAGGCACGAGGTGGGCGGGCAATCGAGAGTGATGACGATGATAAACTGGCCAGAATGGAAGTTTAAGCCGGACAAGACGTTTACGTCCGTTAAAATGCGCCGATGTCTAGTGTACTTTCAACCGTCGTTGCGTCATCCGACACAGATTTCGAACGTCGCTTTGGCGGCATTGCGCGTGTTTATGGCCCGGCTGCGCTGGCGGCCTTTCGCGCGGCGCATGTCTGCGTGATCGGCGTGGGCGGTGTTGGCTCGTGGGCCGTCGAGGCCCTCGCGCGCAGTGCGATCGGCCGCCTCACCCTGATCGATCTAGACCACCTGGCCGAGTCGAATGTCAACCGCCAGATCCACGCGCTGACCGATACCCTCGGACAGGCGAAGGTCGTGGCACTCGCGCAGCGCATTGCCCAGATCAACCCCGACTGTGAGGTCACCGGCGTCGAGGAGTTCATCGATGCGGACAATGTCGCGGGACTGATTGCGCCGGGCCGCTTCGACTATGTGATCGACGCGATCGATGATGCGCGTGCCAAGACCGCCCTGATCGTCCATTGCCACGCGCACCAGATACCGCTGCTCACGATAGGCAGCGCCGGCGGCCAGACGGATCCGACCCGCATCGCCGTGGCCGATCTCGCACGCACCGAGCAGGAGCCGCTGCTGAAGCGGGTGCGCAAGAACTTGCGGCTACGCCATGGTTTCCCGCGCGGCGCGAAAAACAAATTCGGCATCGACGCCGTGTTTTCGATGGAACCGTTGCAGCTTCCGCAGGCTTGCGAGGCCGGCGATGATAGCGACGCTGAGGCAACGGCAGGGGTCACCGGCCTCAATTGTGCCGGTTACGGTTCAGCGATGGTGGTTACCGCGAGTTTCGGCCTGGTGGCTGCTGCGCATGTATTACGCAAGATCGAGGCGGCGCCGGCATGACGTGCTGCCTGCCTGAGCGGCAGTGTACCTGCTCAGGCCAGCACCTTTTCCATGATCGGCGAATAGATAACGCCCCCCTTCACCTGCATCGACTGGGCCAGAATAATCTTGCCGACCCGCCAGGAAATGCACGGCGCGAACGGCTCACTCAGGCTGTTCGCATCGCATGCCAACGTCACATGTGGCCTGAAGTTGGCGTCGGCCTTGAGTGCCACACGCGCATCGGTCAGCACTTGCATCAGCGACTGCTGCAATGCCAGCAGCGGCTTTGGCGTATCGGACGGTCCGGCCCATGCGATGCGCGCTTTGCTGAAATAGCCATAGCGGTCAATGCCGAGCGTGAAGCTCTGGCCCGGCAGTGTGTCGAGCGCTGTTGCCAGCGCTGGCAACAGCGTTTTGGCCTGGTTGCCGAGGAAGGCCAGCGTCATATGCAGATTTTCCGGACGGACCTTGCGTCCTATGACCGACTCTTGCAATTGCTTCAGCCGGTTGCGCGTGGCGTCATCGGGCCACAGCGCATAAAACAATCGGGCGGTTTCGTTCATGCGAGTGTGCAGATTCATGGGCTGGCAGGGTCGCCGGAGGACACCGGCCGCATTGGCAGCCAGCCACGCCGCCGACTCGCCTTGTTCCGCGAGAAGCGCGCGCGACTGGTACGGGAAGGTTTTCGCTGTCAATCGGATCAAGTGGGCGATGGAAAGTTGTCGTAAATCAAATTATCAGAAAATTAATTCATTGCAAGTTAGTAAACACTATCGCCAAAATCATTTTTTCTCTATTTTTGGTTGAAAAAAGTAAACGGAAATTGGGATGTTTGAGCTATTCCGATTTTTGCCGTGAGGCATAACACTGTCCTGAATGACAAATAAGCAATACTGTCAGCGCAGCCGGTGATCGTGTGAAAAATGCGAATCCGGATCAGAAGTGTCGTGGCAGATGGTTCCTCAGGGGACTCTCTGTTCTTGTGTGTGGGGTAATCGTTCCCATTTTTTCATCGAGAGGAGTCGTCAATGAAAGCACTAATCCGGAAATTCAAGAATTTTTTTGCTGATGAGCAAGGCGCAACCGCAGTCGAATATGGCCTGTTCGTCGCTGCAATTGCCGCCGTGATCGTGGCCATCGTGGTGTCGCTGGGCGGAACGGTCAATACCGCGTTTACCAACGTGAACACGGAACTGGGCAAAATTAAGTGAACCTGAAACTCGACACCGCGAGGTAATCGCCGCGCGGTGATTGAGTGTGGTGACGCGGCCCGGGACAGAAAGTTGCAAGCCAAGCTTTTCCCGGGTGCCCGACAGGCCATCGATTTCGGATAGCCTTGAGGCAGTTCGCGTCTGCACGTCACCGGTGACTGGATTTTTCCCAAATATGTTCGAGCCGACCCAACTTAGCTTCGGGATGACAGCCATGCTCGTGACGGTTGCTGTCGCGGCATGGAGCGATTGGAAGCGCTGGCGAGTGCCAAATGCTCTGCTGGGTGTCAGCGCGCTGCTTGCGCTGCCCAGTGCGGTGCTTGCGCCATCGGGTATCGGCCTTGCGGACAGCCTGATGGGCGGGCTCACCGGCGTGGCGCTCTTCTTGCCGCATTACCTGCTGCGAGGCATGGCGGCGGGTGACGTGAAATTGCTTGGCGTTGCTGGCTTGTATGCGGGCCCGCTGATGGTGTTCGAGATCGCGCTGGCGTCCGCGCTGGTTGGCGGTCTCTGGGCCATCGCCGTGCTGGTCAGGCGCAAACATGCCGGATTGGTGTTCCAGCCAGAGGGGTGTACGAAGGCGGAGTGTGCGCCAGTACGGCGGACTGGCCTCAACCGACTCACGGGGGGGCAAGTGCGCAGATCGGGTATGACGCGCAACCAAGCCATTCCCTATGGGGTGGTGATGGCCATCGGAACGGCCTTGGTGATGTTTGCTTCGATACGATAGCCATGCCCGCCAGGCCGATGAAAAGTTGAAGCAAATTCGATTCCTGATCCAAATCGCGGGGGGGCGAATAACGATGAAGGCATTGAACCACCGCAGTCTCGATGACGAGCCTAGCACGGCAGACATTGCCCGCATTCACGCCTGTCATTCGCTACCGCCGCGCCTGCGGCAGGCGCGGCGCCAATGATTCACCATAAGATATCGGCAGTGGCATTCACCAATCGCTCCCGGAGCCCGTGAACGGGGCGGTTGGGGATTGGAATATAGATTTAGATTTTATAACAATAAAATCCGGTCTGGATAAACGATTCACTGTTATCGCGCCGGTCCGGGATGATCTGGAGGGGAGATGAAAAATACGCGGGCCTTGATCGTACTGGCCGTCGCCTTGCTCGCCGGCCTCGGAGCCGTGGCGCTGGCGTTTCGCTGGCTGAGCAGCCAGCCGGCCAGCAAGGTGGCGCGAGTCGCGGTGGCGTCTTCTGAAATCAACCTGGGCCAGCGTATTTCAGCGGACATGGTGAAGCTCGTTGACTGGCCAACGGGCAGCGTTCCCGAGGGATCTTTCAATGAAGCCGAGAAGCTGGACGGCCGCGTGGCGCGGTCCGGACTACAGCGGGGTGAGCCTGTCCTCGAGGTGAAGCTGGCGCCCAAGGGAAGCCAGGGTGGCTTATCGGCGGTGATTGGCGAGGGGCGCCGTGCGATTACGGTCCGTGTGAACGACGTCATCGGCGTTGCCGGTTTTGCACTGCCGGGCAACTTCGTTGACATTATCGTCAACACGCAGCGCGATGGCACGGCCAGTGGCCAGCGTGAGCAGGCGATTTCTAAAATTGTGCTGGAGCGCATCCTGGTGCTGGCGGTCGCGCAGGAAGTGGGTCGCGATGACACCAAGCCGCGCGTGGTCAATGCCGTCACGCTCGAGGTGACGCCTGAGCAGGCCGAGAAAATCGATCTTGCCCGCAGCGTCGGTACGCTGTCGCTGGTGCTGCGTAACCAGGTGGACCCGAGCGACGCCACGACCGCCGGCGTGACCAAGGAAAATCTGCTGCAAAGCGACGCGCAGGCTGTTGCGGACACCGCCAAGCCGGCAGCGGATGTGAAGCCGGAGGCCGTAGCTGTGGCATCCCCCGTTCGTAAAGCGGTGCAAAAGCGCGCCAAGCCGGCGCCGCCGGTGTCTCCCAAGCCCGCACCGACGGTCGAGGCAGGCGCCGTTGAGGCGGCAGAATGCGTCGGAGTACTCAACGGATTGCGCGGCTCGCGCGAATGCTATTGAATCGCTTCGCAATATAAGAACAAAGGGAAAACTCCATGGACAAGCCGAAGATACCCAGCGCAGTCAGGACCGTGCGGCGGACGCTGAGGCTGTCGGCAGGTGTGCTGGCGATGGCGGGTTGTATGGCGAATGCACAGCAGGTCGCGCCGGCGCAGGGCAACGGCGCAGATGCACGGCAGGGCATGATCCCGAACATGAATTGCACCGGCGAGGTTGGTGCACCCGCCAAAATCGAACTGGCGATCGGCAAGTCGACCTTGCTCAAATTGCCGGAACCTGCAATCAACCGCTCACTGGGTAATCCGAACGTGGCGCAGGCGATGCTGGTAGCGCCGGATACGCTGTACCTGCTCGGCGTCTCGGTCGGTACGACCAATATGATTGTGCAGGGCAAGAGCAAGCGCTGCAATGTCATTGATGTCGCCGTGTCGATGGATGCGACCGGACTGATCAATACCTTGCGCCAATTGATGCCCGAGGAAAAGGATATCCGCGTCACCGCTGCTGCCGAAAGCCTGGTGCTGTCGGGCACGGTATCGGACGCAATTGCGATGCAACGTGCTTATGAACTGGCATTGGCCTATGTGCGCCGCCCGGCGGTGATGAGTACCGCTGCGCAGCAGGAAGGCCTGGCGAACACCGCTACCGGCCAGCAGGTGCAGGCATCGACCAATATCCAACTGCAGCAGCAGCGTGTCGTCAATATGCTCACACTGGCTGCGGCACAGCAGGTGATGCTCGAGGTAAAAATTGCCGAAGTATCGAAGTCGCTGATCGACAAGCTGGGTGTGCGCCTGAATGGTTCTCTTTCCACTGGCATGTGGAGCTACCAGCTATTGAGTAATTTTCTGACCGGTACGCTGGGCGGTATGGTCAGTGGCAGCCGCTCTTCCACCACAGGCTTTGCGCTGGACGCCGAAAAGCGCGACGGCCTGGTGAAGGTGCTGGCCGAGCCAAATGTGATGGCCATCAGCGGACAGGAGGGCAGCTTCCTCGCCGGTGGCAAGATCCTGATTCCGGTGGCGCAGACCGGCGGCGTTGGCGGCGCGGCCTTGGTCACGCTGCAGGAAAAGGATTTCGGTGTTGGCCTGCGCTTCACGCCGACAGTATTGTCGGGCGGGCGGATCAACTTGCAGGTGGCACCGGAAGTATCGGAGTTGTCGCGTGAAGGCGCAGGTATCAGTGGAACTAATAACGCCACGCAGATTTTCCCGTTGATTACAACGCGCCGTGCATCAACAACGGTGCAGCTGGCTGACGGCCAGAGCTTCGCAATCGGCGGCCTGATCAAGAACAATACCTCGACCAATATCCGCGCGTTCCCCATTCTCGGCGAGATTCCAATCCTCGGCACGCTGTTCCGCAGCACCGACTTCCAGAATGACAAGACCGAGCTGGTTTTCGTGGTGACACCGCGCCTCGTCAAGCCGCTACCGGCCGATTATGCGTTGCCCACCGATGGTTACCGTGATCCGTCGCGGGCTGAGCTCTTCCTCGGCGGTAAGCTCGAAGGCAAGCCGCAGCCGCGTAGTGCGCAGCAGGACAAGGGTAGTGCCGGTTTCGAGATGAAGTGAACACCGTCGCGCATCGCCGCGGCGCCGGACAGGAGAGGCAGATGAACAAGCCGTTTGTACTCGCAGTAATGATGGCGGCCGGCAGTTGCGTGGCGCTCGGTGCATGCGCGCCGACGTCGCCGCGCCTGGACAGCAGTTTTGGCGAAAGCACCCGCACAACGCTCGCTCAGCAGACCCTGAACCCGGACGCGGCGCAGAAGCAGGTGCCGGAATCGGTGGATGGCGCCGCCGCACGCCAGGGTGTCGAGCGATATCGCGCCACGTTCCGCGAGCCGCCGCAAGCCGGCGATGCGTACACCATTGGCCTGGGCAGTGGCAGGGGCCGCTGACCTGAGGGGGGGCCGATGTTGAGGCAAGCACGAGCGGGAGGGGCAAGACATCTGCGGCGCAGTACGCAGCAGGGGGTGGTCGCGGTCGTGGTGGCGATGACGATCGTCGCGATGATCGGGATGGTTGGTCTGGCGATTGACCTCGGCCAGATGTTTGTCGCAAAGACGGAATTACAAAATGGTGCCGATGCGTGCGCGCTGGCTGCGGTGCGCGATCTTCACCCCGGCATGACCAAGCCGACCGAGCATGTGCTGGCAGCCGGCCGTACCGTCGCCGGCTTGCACCGGGTGGGCTTTCAGGCGCATGCGCTGGGCGGTGAAGCCACCCCCGTAACGATCACTTTCGCCGAGACGGCTGCGGGTCCCTTCATCAGCGGTTCCGGACTTACGGGGCCGCAGGCAGAAGCGCTCAAATACGTGCGCTGCGAAGTCAGCTATTCGGGTATCAAGACATATTTCATCCAAGTGCTGAACATGCTGCCCGGCGTGAGTATCGGCGAGCAGATGGTGACGGCTTCTGCGGTGGCGACGTTGTTGCCGTCGCAAGGCTCGTGCGCCATCCCGATTGCGTTGTGCACGGCCGATGCAGTTCCTGCCAATGCGGGCCAGTGGCTTCCCGGCCCCTTGCAGCCGAATCCCGATGGTGGATTAGTGGCAGGGAATTTTGGTTGGGTCGACCTGACTCCCGGCGGGAAAGGAACGGCCGATATCGGCAGCCAGTTAACGAGTGAGGGTATCTGCAAGCTGCCTGATATCGGCACGCCGGTTGCCGTGGCGGGTAACCGAACCTCATTGGCAGCGTCATTCAACAGTCGTTTCGGCATTTATTTCGGTTCTGTCACAGCGTCGACGGCACCGCCGGATCGCAGTGGCTACGCTTACACAAAGCTCACCTGGCCCACGATGAACAATGCGTTTTCCGATTTTTCCAACCGCCGCGTAGCGAATGATCCGTATCAGGGCGATACGACCACCGGCCTCAACGTCAAAGGCAGTGCTGACGCAAAGCTCAAACCGTATCTGGAGTCGTATGGCCGCGACCGTCGTATCGTCACTGTCCCGGTCGTTGATTGCGCCAGCGATGGCAAGGTGGTAAAAAATGCCACGATCACCGGTTGGGGCTGCGTGTTCCTGCTGCATCCGATGGATGAAACCGCGCCAGCGACGGGCGGGCCGGGCGGCGGGGCCAGTGAATCGCTGAAGTGTTTTGATGGCGCTGATTCGTCCAAGGTGTGCGTCGAGTACCTTGGTAAGGCTAACTCAGCAGGCAGTCCCTGCGCGTCCGATGGCATGCCGGGTGCGCCCCTCAGTCCCGGCGCCCGGGTGCCAGCCTTGGTGAAGTAAGCGATGCAGAAGCGCCCACCCCCCATGGCAGTAATTAAACGGCACCGCAGGCACGCACAGCGTGGCGTGGCAGCGGTCGAGTTCGCCCTCGTGCTCGTGCCCATGCTACTGATCGCGTTCGGTGTGGCGGAGTATGGCCGCGCAATCTACCAGTACAACACCCTGGTCAAATCAGTGCGTACCGCCGTGCGCGTGCTGTCGATGGCGAATCCGGACGATGCGACCTACCGCAGCATCACCGTCCCGTATGCCAAATGCATGGCGGTGTACGGCAATGAAGACTGCAGCGGCAATCCGCTGGCGCCATCGCTTGCGGTGACCGACGTGCAGGTGTGCGACCGTAATGACTGGAGCGAGTGTTCGGGCGACATGGAATCGAACTATAAGGACGTTACCACCGGCGAGGGGCCGATCCAGTTAGTGAAGGTACGTATCAGCGGCTACGAATACCCGTTCATTGGCCTGCCGCTGGTAACGAGTTCGCCGACCACCACGTTTTCCGATATTGAGGCGGTGATGAGGCAATCCACATGATCAGGCCACGGCAAAGACGCCTGAGCCGACACCGCGGTGCGGTGGCGCTCGAGTTTGCGCTGGTCGCATCGGTGGGTGGCTTCATGATCCTGCTGTTCGGTGCGCTTGAGTTGGCGCGCGTGCTGTTCTACATGAACGCTGCGAATGAGGCGACCGAACTCGGCGCACGTCTGGCGGTAGTCTGTGACGCGAATTCACCTCTGATCAAGCAGCGTATGCAGCAGATTTTCCCAGCATTGGCAGAAGAAAACATTACCATAGCTTACTATCCGGGTGGCTGTGCGGCTAACGCCGGGACAGCGCGTGCCGAGTGTGATGCCGTCAAAGTATCGATTGCGCCTGGCATGCGCGTGGAGGCCGTGATTCCTTTTGTGGACTTCGGCTTTGACATGCCGGCGTTTGCCACCATCAAGACTCGCGAAGCAATGGATTCGACGAATTGCACCTAGGTATCCATGAAAAAAATATCTCCGAGTCCAGGGAATAATCGCCAATGAATGCTTTCATTCTTTCCAACGACGAAGCGCTTCGCGCAACCATTACGCGTACCTGCATGAATCGGAATCCGCAGATATCGATTCTGTCGCCGCTGCCGGGCATGCCGAAGGACGGCGTGCCGACGACCGCTGGAAAGCCCGACCTGGTCTTTATCGACGCGGCCAGTTATCCGGACAGATCCGGCACCATGCTGCAGCGCGCAGGCGAGCGGTATCAGCAGGCAGTCATCATCCTGCTGTCGTCAGACCGTTCGCCCGAATACCTGATCGCTGCGATTCGCGCCGGTGTGCGCGAAGTCCTGCCTTTGCCGGTGACGGCCAACGAACTCGATGCTGCGCTGGATCGGCTCAGCAGCAAGCTTGCGATCGGCCAGCATCAGGATGGCAAGGTGCTGTCCTTCGTATCGGCCAAGGGCGGCGCTGGCACCACCTTCGTCTCTGCCAATCTGGGGCATGCGCTGTCCATGCTCGGCAAGAAGCGCGTATTGCTGATCGATCTGAACACCGCGTTCGGCGACGCAACCCTGTATGTGTCGGATATCAAACCCGAGCGTACGCTGGCCGACGTCTGCCGCGACATCAACCGGCTCGACATCAACTTGCTTGATTCGAGCGTGGTCCGGGTATCGCCGATGTACAGCATCCTCGCTGCACCGGCGGAACCGGATCCCGGTGGCGATCTCAGCGGCGATCATCTGGAGACCATTGTCAACCTGGCGCGGCGACATTACGATTTCGTGATCATCGACCTGGGTCGCCAGGTCACCTCGGCCAGCGTGCGCGTACTCGACAACTCCGATGCCATTTATCTGGTGCTGCAGCAGTCGCTGCCCGACCTGCGCGGTGCGCGCCACCTGATCGAGATTTTCGGCACGCTGGGCTACCGGCGTGAGAAGGTGCGTCTGTTGCTGAACCGCTTCGAGAGCTCGGCGCCGCTCAGCACCAGCGAAATCGAGCGCATCCTCGACCTGACCGTGGATTCCCGGATACCTAATAATTTCGAGGTGGCGAACGATTCGATCAACCAGGGCGTACCCGTGCTTGAGCTCGCGCGCAACAGCACGATCGCGAAGAGCCTGGGCGACTGGGTCAGCCGGCTGGTCGATATCACGTCGGGCCCGGCGATCAAGTCCGGCCTGATCCGGCGCATCTTTGTGCGCGGCGGCGATAGTGGCGCTGGGAGCTGAGCATGGGATTCTTCAGCAAGAGCGGCAGCGTCAACGAAGAGCTGAGGAGCAGCCTGCGGGAGGGGCCGGCAAGCGTTGCCACGACCGTCGCGCCGCCACGCAACGGCGCCGGCGGCGAAATGGACTCGTACTCGCCGGCCTACCTGCAGCTCAAGCAGAAGATGCACCGCACGCTGCTCGAGCGGGTCGACCTCGAACGACTGCAAAAGCTCAACAGCGAGCAGTTCCGGCGCGAATTGTCGCTGCTGGTCGAGCGTATCGTTGAAGAGCAGCGGCTGGCGGTCAATCAGGCCGAGCGGCGACAGCTGGTGCTGGACATGCAAAACGAAATGCTCGGTCTGGGCCCGATCGAGCCTTTGCTGGAAGACCCGACCGTATCCGATATCCTGGTCAATACCGGCAGCCAGGTCTATGTCGAGCGGCGCGGCAAGCTGGAGCTGACTCCGATTACCTTCGACGACAACGAGCACCTGCTGAAAGTGATCGAGAAGATCGTCTCGCGGGTCGGTCGCCGCGTCGATGAATCCAGCCCGATGGTCGATGCGCGCCTGCCGGACGGCTCACGTGTGAACGCGATCATCCCGCCGCTGGCGATCGATGGCCCGATCCTGTCGATCCGCCGTTTCTCAGCCAAGCCCTTGTCAATCAATGACCTGATCAACAAAAAAAGTGTGCCACCACCGGTCGCCCAGTTGCTCGAGGCGCTCGCGAAGGCCAAGGTCAACATGCTGATCTCCGGCGGCACCGGCAGCGGCAAGACGACGCTGCTGAACGTAATCTCGAGTTTTATTCCGCATTCCGAGCGTATCGTGACCATCGAGGACGCGGCCGAACTGCAGCTGCAGCAGCCGCACGTGGTCCGGCTCGAAACCCGACCACCGAATATCGAGGGCAAGGGTGAGGTCTCGCAGCGCGCGCTGGTGAAGAACGCCTTGCGTATGCGTCCTGACCGCATCATCCTCGGCGAGGTGCGCGGACCCGAGGCGCTCGACATGCTGCAGGCGATGAACACCGGCCATGAGGGTTCGCTGGCGACGATCCACGCCAACACCGCGCGCGATGCACTGTCGCGTCTGGAGAACATGGTCGGCATGGCGACCGCGAATCTCGGAATCCGCGCGACACGTCAGCAGATTGCTTCGGCAATCACGGTGGTGATCCAGATCGCGCGCATGGCCGATGGCACGCGCAAACTGATCAGCCTGCATGAGCTGACCGGGATGGAGGGGGACGTCATCACAATGCAGGAGATCTTTGCGTTCCGGCGCACCGGCGTGGCGCCGGACGGTACGGTGCTCGGTCATTTTGCGGCGACCGGCCTGCATCCGCAGTTTAACCAGCGCCTGAAGGAATTCGGCGTGGCGGTGCCGGATCAGGTGTTCGACCCGTCGCGGGTCTTCGAATGATGTATGACTGATGAATGTGATTGATTGAGGAGAAGCCGGCGATGGATTGGCTTTATTACGGATTCGGGGTACTGGTGTTCATCGCGGCGGCGCTGGGCATCGAGGCCGTCTGGCAATGGTGGTTCTCCAGCCAGAGCAAGGCGGCGCGCCGCGTCGGGCGCCGGCTGAGCGAGCTCTCGGTAAAAAAGAGCATCGACCGGCAGTCGCAGTCCAACCGACTGTTCAAAGACCAGAGCCTGGCCGAATCCCCGCGCGTCGAGCGGCTGCTGGGTCGGGTGCCCGGCATCCGCCGGCTCAACGACTTCCTCGGCCAGGGCGGGATGAACTGGAATGTCGCGCGTCACCTGGGCTACTCTGCCGCTGGCCTGGTCGGCGGCTGTATCCTGGGCATAGCGCTCACCAAGTCCGGCGGCATGGCGTTCGTGTTCGGACTGATCGGCGCATCGATCCCGACCCTGATCGTGGTCCGCAAGCGTGCCGAGCGGCTGCATGGCATCGAACGGCAGCTGCCTGAGGCAGCGGACCTGGTCAGCCGCAGCCTGAAGGCGGGTCATGCGCTGACGGCCACCTTGCAGATGCTGGCCGATGAACTGCCGGAACCGATCGCCTCTGAATTTCGCCAGGTGTCCGATGAAGTCAGCTTTGGTTCGCCGCTGGTCGATGCGTTGCAGCGGCTGGCTGAACGTGTCCCGTTGACCGACCTGCGCTATATGGTCGTCGCCATCCTGATCCAGCGTGAGGCGGGCGGCAACCTGTCCGAGGTGATGACCAACGTCAGCCTGCTTATCCGCCAGCGCCTGAAGTTGATGGGAGATGTCAGGACCATGTCGGCCGAGGGCCGGCTGTCGGCCGTGATCCTGTGCATGCTGCCGCTGGCGATCTCGGCGGTATTCGCTGTGGTCAGCCCCGATTACCTGGTCAGCTTCTGGAAGGATCCGGCGGGTCCGAAAATGTTGGGTGTGGCGCTGGTGATGATGTTGCTTGGTGTGCTTTGGATGCGCATCATTGTGCGCATCCGCGTATAGCGGCGGGATGAAATCCAAGGAAGCCTGATGACTGTGCAATCCCTGCTTTTTCTGGTGGCGGTATTCGTGCTGTGCGCGGGTGCGGCGGCGGCGGCGGTCTGGTTTCTGACGCCCGACCGTTTCCGTCGGCGCGTCGCCAGCATGGAAAGCGAGCCGCGGCCATCGCTGGCCTCGGAGGAGACCAGTCCGTGGATCGAACGCGTGGTCAGGGTCACGCGGCCGCTGGCCAAGCTGTCGCGACCGAAGGAAGGCTGGGAAGTGTCGCCGCTGCGTATTCGCTTCATGAATGCCGGCTGGCGTCAGCCAGCCGCCCCCTTTGTGTTTTACGGCACCAAGACCCTGCTGGCGCTGGTGTTCCCGATGGTCGCGCTGCTGCTGGGCGGAGCGATGTTCCGTTCCGGCGGTCCGCAGCTGATGTTCGTCGTGGTTGCCTGCTCATATGCCGGCTATTACCTGCCCAACCTGGTGCTTAACCACAAGATCAAAGTTCGCCAGCGCGAGATTTTTGAAAGTTTTCCGGACGCACTTGACTTGCTGACGATTTGCGTCGAGGCCGGCCTCGGGCTGGATGCAGCCATCGCCAAGGTGGCCACGGAGATCCGGCTCAAGAGTGAGGTGCTGGCCGAGGAACTGCAGATGGTGCAGCTCGAGCTGCGTACCGGTTTCACCAAAGAGCATGCACTGCGCAATTTCGCGCTGCGCTCCGGTGTCGAGGATATCGACCTGCTGGTCGCGATGCTGATCCAGTCCGATCGCTTCGGTACCAGCGTGGGCGACTCGCTGCGCATCCATTCGGAAAACCTGCGTATCAAACGTCGCCAGCGTGCCGAGGAAGCGGCCGCCAAGGTCGCACTGAAACTGCTGTTCCCGCTGATTTTCTTTATTTTTCCGACGCTGATGGTGATCCTGGTCGGCCCGGCCATTTTGCAGATCTATCGCAACCTGATGCCGATGCTCGGCGGTTCGTCATGATTGCCCGCATGCCCAAGAGGAGGTTCGCATGAAACATCATCCGAAATTACTGGCCAGCCTGATCGGGGCCGCATTGATGGCGGGTTGCAGTTCGACCCCGCCCGCGCAGCAGGCGAGCATCGTGCCGTTTGCCGAGATTCGTGGTGGAGCCAGTACTGCCGACGACTTCTATGTCCTCGGGCGCGAGCTGCAGCGCAGCGGCAGGCTCGACGATGCCGAGCGCGCGTATCGCCGCGCGCTCGAGCTGGAGCCTGCGCACGTCGAGGCGCACAACGGGCTGGCAGCGGTCTCGGCCGGCCGGGGCGACATCGACCAGGCGATTGCCATCCTGACCAGCCTGGCGGCCCAGCGCCCCGACCAGGCCCACTTGCTGGGCAATCTCGGCTATGCGCATTACCTGAAGGGGAATTACTTCGACGCGCGGGTATCGCTCGAGCGGGCCATCGCGCTGGATCCGTCGAACGCTCGGCTGCAAGAAAAGCTGGCGATGGTATTGCAGAAGCTCGGCCCGAATCTTGTTCCGGTGCCGGTGGCCCAGGTGGATCAGCGCGATGGTCCGCTGGCGGGCGACACCATCGTCGAGCTGAGCCCGGGCGTGCATATGCTGCAGCGTGCCGAATTGCCGCAGGTCGCGCAGGCACAGGCGCCGGCTGACGAAGTACGCGTGCAGTTGGCGGAGCCCGCGGCTGACGGTCGGCGCGCAGCCGTCGCCGACCTGGTGGCCGAGGCCAGCAGGCGTGGCGGACGCGTCGAGATCGTCAACGGTAACGGCGTGGCAGGCCTTGCGCGCTCGGTGCACCAGATCGTGGAAGCAGCTGACTGGGCGGTGGTCCGCCTCGGCAACCAGCCCGGCTTCAACGTGCGAATGACGCGGATCGAGTACGCGAAGGGCAACCGCCCGGCCGCACGCCAGCTGGCCAGGCAACTGCGCATCGCGCCGGTGTACTGGCACAACGAGACGCTGGGTGACCGCGTGCGCGTTGTGCTCGGGCATGACATGCGCAACGCGAACCTGCGCCCCGCACAGGCCGCGCTGACCGGCCGGCCCAAAGCGGGCTGAAGCCGGGCGACCGGTCAGTTCACCGCGACCGGCGCCACGGTCGCGTTCTCCCCGCCCCAGACCACGTCCTCGTCGATCGAGTACAGCTGGCAGGGCAGCTTGCTGTTCTTCTGGCAGGAGGCCAGCGCGCGCGCGGCCGGGTCATCCCCTTCTTCGGCCCAGCTCCAGGCGCCCGATACCGAAATAGCGAACGCACGCGGTGTCGATTTCGCCAGATAGTCGCGGTAGCCGCTGCGTCCCTTGTCGGAAATGAAGGGCACCGCGCTGACATTGTCGAGCGCAGCAAAGCCTGTCGATGGCGGTCGCGGCGTGTCGGCGAGCGCTACCGTGACCTCGGTCGGCATGCCTATCCCTTTCAGGAAACGCTCCACTTCCGGCAGCCAGATACGTACGCCGTCACGGCTGCCGACCATCCCGTGCGCATCGACCTTGAACGGGCCGTAGGCGATCAGCTGGGACGCTCCGCCGGCGGACTGGTAGGCCTGCTGCAGCGCTTGCGCGAGCGGGCGGTCGAAATAACTGTCGTTCTCGCCATAGAACCACAGGCTGGGCAAGCGGGTTGTCGCCGCATAGTGGCCGAATGCGGTCACCAGCGCATCGCGCCAGTCGCAGTCGCCGCCGTCGATGCGCAGGCCGCCGGCAAAGTTCAGCAAGCCCTGCACACCCGGATAGTGGCGCGTGCCGAAGGCCATGGTGGCCAGCCCGCCGTACGACTGGCCGGCCACGACGATGCGCGCACGGTCGACCCAGGAAAGCTTCCCCAGCACATCCAGCGCGGCGACGATATCGTCGGCCTGTTGCTGGCCGTTGTCTTTCATGTTGCAGCCGAATTCACTGTACTCGCCCGTCGATTGCGAGAATCCCTGGCGCATCGGGACCACCACCGCATAGCCGCGCTTGACGAACTCGCGGCTGAGCGAAAGGAAACGGTCGCGCCTCTGGTTGGCCGGATTGCCACGCTCCTTGCCATGATTCATCAACAGCAGCGGGAAAGGGCCGTCGCCGGGTGGCCGGAAAATCGTGGTTTCTAACTGGTAAGCGTGGCCGTTTTGTTGCACCTGCAGCATCACTACCTGTTCATTCACGGTGGGATCGAGGGCCACCGCCGGTGCCGCGGTAGCGGCCAGCGATGACGTCGACAGCGCAACGGTGGACAGGGCGATGACAGCGGTGAGACGGCGCAGGAAGGCAGCAGATACGAGGCTTTGCATGGCGCTTTATGTTGAGCAAGATTTGCCCATCATAAAGGCCGGATTTCTGCACTTCAATGACGCAAAGAATAATTTCCGCGCCTAAATCTCAATTTTGATTTTCTTCTAAGTGATCGATCTGCTGATTGAAATCTGTCAATTTCAAGGTGCCGCCCGGCGGCAGCGTGACGAAGCTTTGCTCATCGATCGCACGAGCCCGTAGCGCCTGCCGCAGCGCCACCGGTGGCTCGTCGAGCGCCTCGTCGGTCAGCTCGAACGTGCCCCAATGGATGCCGAGCGAGCGTTTCGCGTGCAGGTCGAGATGAACCTGCACCGCCTCAGCCGGATTGACGTGCTGGTGCCGCATGAACCAGCGCGGCGCATAGGCGCCGATCGGTATCAGCGCGATATCCATGTCGCCGAAGCGGCGCCGGATGTCGGCAAAGTCCTGCGAGTAGCCGCTGTCGCCGGTGAAGAAGATTTTCAGCGGGCCGTGCTCGCTGCCGGTTTCGATCACCCAGCCGCCCCACAGCGTCTCGAAACGGTCGAACAGGCTGCGCGCGGACCAGTGCTGTACCGGTACGAAATGCAGCCTTGCGCCGGCTACAGTCATCGACTGCCACCAGTCGAGCTGCGCGACATGGCCGATGCCGTGCCTGCGCAACCAGTCGCCGACACCGAGCGGCATCACGAACAGCGGCGGGCCGCCCGCCTGCGCATTCAGCGCTTGCAGCGTCGGCAGGTCGAGGTGGTCGTAGTGATTGTGCGAGACGATCACCACGTCGATGTGCGGCAGGTCGGCCAGCGTGAGTGCCGGTAGCGTCTTGCGCTTCGGTCCGGCCCATGACACCGGCGACGCGCGTTCGGAAAATATCGGGTCGGTCAGGATGTTGAGCCCGCCGGCCTGCAATAGCACGGTCGCATGGCCTATCCAGGTCGCAGCCGGCACGCTGCGGTTCTGCTTCAGCCAGCCGGTGTCGGCACGCACCGGCTGCAGTTCTGCCAGACTCGCGGGCGGCTTCGGCAGGCCGTCACGCCAGCGTTGCCATTGCCATGCCCAGAACGAGCCGGTGAAGAAGTCGTCGATATAGTTGTTGCGAAAGCCTGATCGGGTGTGATGCGGCCGTGCCGGATCGTAATACGGATTGATGTGGCTGCAGGCTGCACAGGCACCCGCGAGCAGTGCGCAGGCCAGCCGCCGGGACAGCCGCCGGGACAGCCGCCGCATCGTCAGCCCAGGGCCTCGAGCCGGCTCGCTTTCATGCGCGATGCCAGCAGCTTGCCTTTGCGCGCGCGCTTGCCAAAATGGTTTGCCAGTTCAGCGCCGCTGAGATTGCTTTCCTGCGGCTTGCCACTGCGCTGGCCGGTGCCAATGACTTTCGCGCCTTTCTGGCTGATCGGTTGCGCGGCCAGCAACCGCTCCGTGTCTTCTAGTTCCATCAGGATCACGCCGCGGCCGCCGCCCGGCTGGTACTTGATCTCGCCGAGCCCGAATACCAGCACGCGACCGCGTTCGGACAGGCAGGCGATTGCACTGGCGTTCGCGCCAATGATGCGCGGCATCAGTGGCTCGTCACCTTCATCGAGCGTGAGGAACGACTTGCCGCCCTTTTGCCGCGACACCAGGTCGCCCGCCTTTGCCGAAAAGCCATAGCCGGCGGTTGACGCCAGCAGCAGCGCTGTGTCGGCACTGCCGGCGAAATAGTGCACCAGCCGCGTGCCGCTCTCGACGTCGACCAGCGTGGTCAGCGGCACACCGTCACCACGTGCGCCGGGCAATTGCGCTACCGTCACCGAATACACGCGGCCGTTCGAGCCGAACGCAAGCAGGGTGTCGGTCGTACGGCATTCGAAAGTGTCGTATCGCGCGTCGCCGGCCTTGAAGGCGAATTGCTGCGCATCGTGGCCATGACCCTGACGCGCGCGCACCCAGCCGCGTTGCGACACGATCACCGTGACCGGTTCGTCGATCACTTTCTGCTCGGCGACCGCGCGCTCGGCTTCCCGGAGCAGCGTGCGGCGCGCATCGCCGTACTGCTTCGCGTCGGTTTCGATCTCCTTCACCAGCAGCTTCTTCATCGACGCCGGATTGTCGAGCAGATCCTGCAGCACGATTTTTTCCTTGCGCAGTTCGGCCAGCTCCTGCTGCACCTTGATCGCCTCGAGCCGCGCGAGTTGGCGCAGCCGGATCTCAAGGATGTCTTCGGCCTGCCGCTCGGACAGCCGGAAGGCGTCCATCAGCGCCGGCTTCGGCTCGTCCGACTCGCGGATGATCCGGATGACCTTGTCGATGTTCAGCAGGACGGCCTCGCGGCCTTCGAGGATGTGGACGCGGTCGTCGACCTTGCCAAGCCGGTGCTGCGTGCGCCGGGTCACCGTCTCGAAGCGGAAGCCAACCCATTCGCGCAGGATCTCGCCAAGGCCTTTCTGGCGCGGCCGGCCGTCGGCCCCGATCATCACCAGGTTCACCGGCGCATTCGTCTCCAGCGACGTATGCGCGAGCAGCAAGTTGCTGAATTCTTCCTGCTCCTGGTTCTTCGACTTGGGTTCGAACACGAGGCGCACCGGCGCCTCGCGACCGGACTCGTCGCGCACCGTGTCGAGCACCGCCAGCAGGCTTTGCCTGGTGGCGAGCTGGTCCGGCGTCAGGCTCTTCTTGCCCAGCTTGACCTTCGGATTGGTGAGCTCCTCGATCTCTTCCAGGATTTTCTGCGTGGAGGTGCCCGGTGGCAGTTCGGTGACCACCAGCTGCCACTGGCCGCGCGCCATGTCTTCGATCTTCCAGCGCGCGCGCACCTTGATGCCGCCACGGCCGGACTGGTAGATCTCGCTGATCTGCGATGCCGGCGTAATGATCTGGCCACCCGCGGGGTAGTCCGGGCCCGGGATCAGCGCCATCAGCTCATCGTGGGTCAGCCTGGGGTTCCTGATGAGTGCGACTGCGGCGGCGGCCACTTCGGTCAGGTTGTGCGACGGTATCTCCGTTGCCAGGCCAACCGCAATGCCGGAGGCGCCGTTGAGCAGCACGAACGGCAGCCGTGCAGGCAAGAGTTTCGGTTCCTCGCTCGAGCCGTCGTAGTTCGGCACGAAGTCGACCGTGCCCATGTCGATCTCGTCGAGCAGCAGCTGCGAGATCGGCGTCAGCCGCGCTTCGGTGTAACGCATCGCTGCTGCGCCGTCGCCGTCGCGCGAGCCGAAGTTGCCGTGGCCATCCACCAGCGGATAACGCAGCGCGAAGTCCTGTGCCATGCGCACCATCGCGTCGTACACCGACTGGTCACCATGCGGGTGCAGCTTGCCGAGCACGTCGCCGACCACCGCCGCGGATTTGCGCGGCTTTGCGGTCGGGTCCAGGCGCAGCCGGTCCATCGCATACAGGATGCGCCGCTGTACCGGCTTCTGGCCATCGCAGACGTCGGGCAGGGCGCGTCCCTTGACGACCGAGATCGCATAGTCGAGATAGGCGCGCTCGGCGAAGGTCGCCAGCGTCAGCGATTCGCCGGCGTCGTCGGCGGCGGTTTCGAACAGGTTGGGTTGGTCGGTCATGTATTTGCAGCTGTTTCAGTAGGGTTCGCTGTGCAACGACGGGTCCCGGCGCACGCCGCGACCCCGGGTCGTCATGCCTCAGATATCGGCTTCCACTTCGTTGCCGTGCTCCTCCAGCCATGCGCGCCGTGCTGCGGCTTCGCCCTTGCCCATCAGCATGGTGAAGCGCGCCTCGGAGGCCTGCACGCCAAGCTCGCCGAGGGCCACCGGCAGCAGCCGGCGCGTGTCCGGGTTCATCGTGGTTTCCCACAGCTGTTCGGCGCTCATTTCACCGAGGCCCTTGAAGCGCGCGATGCTCCATGCGCCATCCTTCACGCCATCCTTGCGCAGCTTGTCTTCGATCGCTTCCAGCTCGCCGCCATCGAGTGCATAGATCTTTTGTGCCGGCTTTTTGCCGCGTGCCGGCGCGTCGACGCGGTACAGCGGCGGGCGGGCGACGTGAATATGGCCACGCTCGATCAGCTTCGGGAAATGGCGGAAGAACAGTGTCAGCAGCAGCACCTGGATGTGCGAGCCGTCGACGTCCGCATCCGACAGGATGCAGACGCGCCCGTAGCGCAGGCCGGACAGGTCGGGCTCGTCGTTCTTGCCGTGCGGGTCGACGCCGATGGCGACCGCGATGTCATGGATCTCGTTGTTGGCGAACAGCCGGTCGCGCTCGGTCTCCCAGGCGTTGAGCACCTTGCCGCGCAGCGGCAGGATGGCCTGGAATTCCTTGTCGCGTCCCATCTTCGCCGAGCCGCCGGCCGAGTCGCCCTCGACCAGGAAAATCTCGTTGCGCGTGATATCGGTCGATTCGCAGTCGGTCAGCTTGCCGGGCAACACCGCAACGCCGGATGACTTGCGCTTCTCGACCTTCTGCGCGGAGCGCAGCCGGCTCTGCGCCTGTTTGATCACCAGCTCCGCCAGCTTCTTGCCGTAGTCGACATGCTGGTTCAGCCACAGCTCGAGCGCGGTGCGCGAGAAGCCGGCAACCAGCCGCACGGCATCGCGCGAGTTCAGCTTCTCCTTGATCTGCCCCTGGAACTGCGGATCGAGCACCTTGGCCGACAGCACGAACGAGGTACGCGCGAACACATCTTCCGGCAGCAGCTTTACGCCCTTGGGCAACAGCGAATGCAGTTCGACGAAGCCCTTCACCGCGCCGAACAGGCCTTCGCGCAGCCCGAACTCATGAGTGCCCCCGGCCGGCGTCGGTATCAGGTTCACATAGGATTCGCGTACTACCGCGCCGTCCTCGGTCCAGGCGACCACCCAGGCCGCACCTTCGCCCTCGGCGAAACCGTCGGCGTCGGCGCTGGCGTACTGCTCGCCCTCGAACAGCGGGATCAGCGTCGCACCGCTGCCGGTCTGCGCCAGCGCTTCGTTGAGGTAGCCACGCAGTCCCTGCTCGTACAGCCATGACTGGGTGTCGCCTGTTTTGGCCTGCGTGAACGAGACGCGCACGCCGGGCAGCAGCACCGCCTTCGAGCGCAGCAGGCGCTGCAGCTCGGCCAGCGGGATCTGTGGCGAATCGAAGTACCTCGGGTTGGGCCACACGGTTACGCGCGTACCGGACTTCTTGTCGTCCCTGTTGGCTGTGCGCGAGGTCAGCTTCTGCACCAGGTCGCCGTCGGCGAATGCGATGCTGTGCACGCCGTTGCCTTTGTCATCCTTGCGCCAGACCATGATTTCCAGCTTCGACGCCAGCGCATTCGTGACCGATACGCCGACCCCGTGCAGGCCGCCGGAGAATGCGTAGGCGCCGCCCGAGCCCTTGTCGAACTTGCCGCCGGTATGCAGCCGGGTGAACACGATCTCGACGGTCGGTACCTTCTCTTCCGGGTGCAGGCCGACCGGGATGCCGCGCCCGTCATCCTCGACGCTGACGCTGCCATCCGTGTTCAGCGTCACGTGGATGTGCCCGCAGTAGCCGCCGAGCGCCTCGTCGGAGGCGTTGTCGATCACTTCCTGGATGATGTGCAGCGGGTTCTCGGTGCGGGTGTACATGCCGGGCCGCTGCTTGACCGGCTCGAGTCCTTTCAGGACCCGGATCGACGATTCGCTGTATTCGGGTTTTTTGCTGGCCATTCGTGAGGGAAGGTGAGGTGTGTCGATCGGCCCGCCGCATAGCGGCTAAAGCCTGCAATTTTAATGAATTTCGCCTGCGGCCAACGCATGCACCGGGCGCTCATTTCGACAGCAGCTGCATGGCCCGGTCCAGACCTTCCATCGTGATCGGATACATGCGGTTGCCCACCAGCTGCCGGATGATCGCGATCGATTGCCGGTACTGCCACAGGCCTTCCGGTTCCGGGTTCAGCCACACATGTTTCGGGAACTGGTGCGCGAAGCGCTGCAGCCAGATGGCGCCGGCCTCGTCGTTGTTGTATTCGACCGAGCCGCCCGGCTGCACGATCTCATACGGGCTCATGGTTGCATCGCCGACGAAGATCAGCTTGGTGTCGGGCGGGTACTTGCGCAGCACGTCCCAGGTGGCGAAGCGCTCCGCATGCCGGCGCCGGTTGTTCTTCCACAGCGTTTCGTACACGCAGTTATGGAAGTAGAAAAATTCCATATTCTTGAACTCGGTCTTGGCCGCCGAGAACAGTTCTTCGACCTGCGCGATGTGGTCATCCATCGTGCCGCCGACATCCATCAGCATCAGCACCTTGACCTTGTTCTTGCGCTCGGGCTGCATCTTCAGGTCGAGCCAGCCGGCGTTGTTGGCGGTTGCGCGTATGGTGTCGTCGAGCGCCAGCTCTTCGTCCAGTCCCTCGCGCGCAAACTTGCGCAGCCGGCGAAGGGCGACCTTGATGTTGCGCGTGCCGAGCTCACGTTCGCTGTCGTAGTCGCGGTAGGCGCGCGCTTCCCATACCTTGACAGCGCTGCGGTTGCCGCCTTCGCCGCCGATGCGTATGCCCTCCGGGTTCGTGCCACCGTTACCGAAGGGCGAGGTGCCGCCGGTGCCTATCCATTTGTTGCCGCCTTCATGCCGGCCTTTCTGCTCGTCGAGCAATTCCTTGAGCCGGTCCATCAGCTTGTCGTAGCCGAGCTTCTCCAGTTGCGCCTTCTGCTCGGGCGTTAGTTCGCGCTGCATCCGTTGGAGCAGCCAGTCGAGCGGGATCTCGGGCGCCTTCTCGAACAGTGCCTGCGCGCCGTGGAAGTAGTAGCCGAAGGCCTTGTCGAACTTGTCGTAGTTCGCTTCGTCTTTGACCAGCGTCGTGCGCGCAAGATAGTAGAACTCGTCGAGCGAGGGCGCGATTACCTGCCGGTCGAGCGCTTCCAGCAGGATCAGGAATTCCTTGATCGACACCGGGATCTTCGCGTCTTTCAGCGTGAAGAAAAAATCGATCAGCATGATGGTTCTCAGGCAGGAGTCGGGAAGACGGGGGCGGCTCGCTGCGGCATCAGCGGTTCTGCCGCGACATGAACACCAGTCGCTCGAACAGGTGCACGTCCTGCTCGTTCTTCAGCAGCGCCCCGTGCAGCGGCGGCACCACCGCCTTGTGGTCCTTCGATTGCAGCGCCTCGGGCGGTATGTCCTCGGCCAACAGCAGTTTGAGCCAGTCGAGCAGCTCGGAAGTCGACGGCTTCTTCTTCAGGCCCGGCACCTCGCGCAGCTCGAAGAAGCTGTGCAGCGCCTGCGCGAGCAAGTCTTTCTTGATGGTCGGGAAGTGCACGTCGACGATCTGCTGCATCGTCTCCCGGTCTGGGAACTTGATGTAATGGAAGAAGCAGCGGCGCAGGAACGCATCCGGCAATTCCTTCTCGTTGTTCGACGTGATGATCACCAGCGGCCGGTGCCTCGCGCGCACCATCTCGCGGGTCTCGTAGACATAGAACTCCATGCGGTCGAGTTCGCGCAGCAGGTCGTTCGGAAATTCAATGTCGGCCTTGTCGATCTCGTCGATCAGCAGCACCACCGGCTCATCCGCGGTGAAGGCCTGCCACAGCACACCCTTGACGATGTAATTGTGGATGTCCTTGACGCGCTCGTCGCCGAGTTGCGAGTCGCGCAGCCGCGAGACCGCGTCATATTCATACAGGCCTTGCTGCGCCTTGGTGGTTGATTTGATATGCCATTGCAGCAGCGGCATGCTGAGCGCGGCGGCGACTTCCTCGGCCAGCATGGTTTTGCCCGTGCCCGGCTCGCCCTTGATCAGTAGCGGGCGCTGCAGCGTCAGTGCGGCGTTTACCGCGAGTTTCAGGTCTTGTGTGGCGACGTAGTGGTCGGAGCCGTCGAAGCGCTTTGGCGTGGTCATGTCGTTTCAGTGGTCGGATGAATCGGTTCAGTATAAACGAGCGCCTGCGCCGGCCTGCAGTGCGCGCCTGCGGGCGCCGTTTTAGTGTGGGTTGGTTTACCCTATTCGCTACAAGGGTATCGACGCAGTGAATCGCTGATCGAAATAGCCGTGGACGCTATTGGGGGTTTTGGTTAGAATCTTCCGGTTTTTTGCGCGGACAGGCAAAGACAAGCGGTTTTTCATTCAAAAGCCTGTTTTCCGGCGTCCGTTTCAACGTAACTACCGGGCTATCATGAAAAAAGTATGTGTTCTTCTCGCACTCGCGGGTCTCGCCCAGATGTCGGCAGCGGCCGATCTCAAGGGTGACGCCAATGCGGCCAAAAACAAGGTGGCCATGTGTATCGGCTGCCACGGCATCGCCGGTTACAAGGCGTCGTTCCCCGAGCTGTATCGCGTCCCGATGCTGGGCGGGCAGTCGGAGAAGTACATCGCCGCTGCGCTGAACGCGTACAAGAAGGGCGAGCGCAACCATCCGTCGATGGTCGGTATTGCCAAAGGCCTGTCTGATCAGGACATCGCCGACGTCGCGGCCTACTACGCGCAACAGAAATAAGAACCGGAGGCCCACATGAAGAAGATTTTCGTCCTGCTGGCGATTGCCCTGTCCGCCAACGCATTTGCCGCGGGCAATGTCGAGGCCGGCAAGGCAGCCGCCCAGAAATATAATTGCGCGTCCTGCCACGGCGCCGACTACAACAGCCCGGTCGATCCGAGCTATCCGAAGCTGGCCGGCCAACATGCCGACTACCTCGAACATGCGCTGAAATCCTACCAGCGCGGCGGCAGCGTCGCCAATGGCCGCGGCAACGCGATCATGGGTGGCATGGCCAAGCCGCTGTCCGCGACCGAGATCAAGGACATCTCTGCCTACCTGTCCAGCCTGAAGGGCTCGCTGGTGCTGCGCAAGTAACGCGTCGCACTGCCTGAAAAAAACCGCGGCTGGCCCGCGGTTTTTTGTTTTCCTCACCTATTTCAGCGTGCGCCGCCTTATGTTCTCGACATAGGCTGCGCCATCCGGCGGCGTACCGTTGCGCTGCGCAGTCCACAGCATCTCGCCGAGGCACTCCATGATCTCGTGGTGCGCCTGGTGCGCCGAGCCCCGCCGTGCGGCCAGTTGCCGGAAGGCCTCGCGCATGCCGGGTGGCTGGTCGACCGATACCTGCTCGTCGATTGACAGGTGCATCGACAAGTGCAGGAACGGATTCGACTGGCCTTTGGCGATGTCATAGTCGGCCGCCTGCGCGGCTTCCGGATCGCTGAGGTCGGTTTCGTACTCGGGGTGCTGCAGTATCCAGTCGCGTGCCATCGCCTCGAGCGGCGTGAGGACCTCGCCCGCCTGCGTCTTGCGCCAGGCGTCACAGAAAAAGCGGCGGACTTCGTCCCGGGAGGGGTTGAACATGAGCTGACTTTACTCCAGTCCGAACACCAGCACCCAGGCGCCGAGCGCGGCGAACAGAGCGGCGGCGGCCATCCTGATCCACTTCATTGGTATCCACTGCGCGGTCGTTTTGCCGAGCAGCACGGCGGGCGAGATCGCGATCATCTCGCCCAGCGTCGCGCCGGCCAGCACCTGGCCGACATCGCCGTAGCGGGCTGCCATGACCAGCGTCGCGATCTGTGATTTGTCGCCCAGCTCGGCGAGGATGAAGGTGATGAACGCTGTCAGCATCAGGCCGTGCGTCGACTTGGCCGGCAGGTCGTCCTCGTCGTCGTCGCCCTCGGGCACCAGGGTCCATACGGCGATCGCAAAGAACATCGCAACCAGCATCCAGCGCAGCAGTGCCGGCGGCAGGAAGGCCGCGATCGTGCTGCCGACGATGGCTGTGACGGCCATCGTCAGCAGGGTCGCGGCAAAAATCCCGCCAAGGATGGGCAGGCTGCGACGGTAGCGCACGGCCAGCAGCAGCGCGAGCAGCTGCGTCTTGTCGCCCATCTCGCCGACGCCGACCAGCAGCGCGGTATTGAAGAAAGCTTCCATCGCTTCACGCCCCCCGGGCCGGTGCGGGGGTCTTGGACGGGTACTCGCACAGGTCGGCGATCAGGCAGTTCCAGCACTGCGGGCTGCGCGCAGTGCAGGTGTAGCGGCCGTGCAGGATCAGCCAGTGGTGCGCGTCCATCAGGTAGTCGGCCGGTACAAGCTTCATCAGTTTTGCCTCGACCGCGTCGACGTTCTTGCCGGGCGCGATGCCGGTGCGGTTGGACACGCGGAAGATGTGGGTGTCGACCGCCATCGCGGCCACACCGAACGCCGTGTTGAGAACCACGTTCGCTGTCTTGCGACCGACCCCGGGCAGTGCCTGCAGCGACGCGCGGTCGCGCGGCACCTGCCCGCCGTGCCGCTCGACCAGCAGGCGGCAGGTCTCGATCACGTTTTTTGCCTTGGTCTTGTACAGGCCAATCGTCTGGATGTAGGGGATCAGCCCGTCGACCCCGAGCGCGTGGATGGCGGTCGGCGTATTCGCGACCGGGTACAGCCTGCGCGTGGCCTTGTTCACCGAGACGTCGGTCGCCTGCGCCGACAGGATCACCGCAATCAGCAGCTCGAACGGCGTGGTGTACTCGAGCTCGGTGGTCGGATGGGGGTTGGCCTGCTTCAATCGTTCGAAGATCTGCCGGCGCTTGTCTGCGTTCATGTGTCTTTCTTCACTGCTGCCTGCAAGGCTTGTTCCTTCTGCAGCCGCGCTCGCTCCATCGCGGCCTGGATGATCGCGCGCTTGCGCTCTTTCTCGATGCGTTCGGCATCGCTGACCGGTGTCGACGCGTCCACCTCTTTCAGTTTTGCGACCGCCTTGGCAGCGAGCCGCGCGTCGTTCTCTTCCTTGTCGCGCTGAAGGCGGCGCGCACGCGCATCATGGCGCGCGCGTGCCGCGTCCGCATCCGCTTGCGACCAGGCCTCCCAGCCGCTGCGCCCGGGCGTCACCGGCACCATGCTGATGCAGTCGACCGGGCAGGGTGGCACGCACAGGTCGCAGCCGGTGCACAGCGCCGATAGCACGGTATGCATCTGCTTGGCTGCGCCGACGATCGCGTCAACCGGGCAGGCCTGGATGCACAGCGTGCAGCCGATGCAGGCCGATTCATCAATGACGGCCAGCGGCCGTTCGCGCTCGGTGCCGTTGGCAGGGTTCAGCGGTATGACCGGCTGGCCGAGCAGGGCGGCGATGCGCTCAATGCCTTCGGCGCCGCCGGGCGGGCACTGGTTATAAGCGGCGCTGCCGTCGGCGATCGCTTGCGCGTACGGCCGGCAGGCAGGGTAGCCGCACTTCGTGCACTGCGTCTGTGGCAGCAGGTCCTCGATGCGGTCAGCCAGCGTTTTCTGTGGATCGGACATAGGCCGGCATTATCCGACATTTGCGCGGCTGCGGCCGCGCGCGCAGCGTTCAGAACAGGCCGGGAATCAGCCGATAGCGCACGCGCTGCATGTAATCGCGGTAGACCGGATCCTGCGACAGGTGCACCTCCTCGCGATAGATGCGGCCGACCATGCAGGGGATCAGCACCGCAAAGACCATCAGATTGTTCACGCTGGGATAGACCAGCAGGTAGCTGGTGAAAACGATCAGATAGCTCGCATAGATCGGATGCCGGACCCAGCGGTACATGAAGTCGGTCTTGATCGCGCGCTTGGCCGCGACCAGCGCGAAGCTGCGGTTGAGCGAGATCAGGCCGAGGATCTGCATCAGCACGCCGGCGGCCATGACCTAGCTTGCCGCCGCAAACATCACGCTCTCCGAGGGACGAAACAAGAGCGTGTTCACCAGCGGTGAACACAGGAATCGGTTGATGCGGGAGCCGGTCATCGGCGGGCAGTCAGCTGCCAATTATTTTTTTGAAAACTATAAGGATAAAATAAAACCGCCCTCGGGCGGTTTTGCTGGGTCGCCGGTAATTCAGGCGTGTTTGCGAATGAACTCCGTGATCCGCGGCGCGATCATCTCGCGCCAGCGGCGTCCCGAGAAGATGCCGTAATGACCGCACTTCGGCGCCGTGTAATGCTCCTTCATCGCCGGCGGCAGGCCCGAACACAGCCCATGCGCGGCCTCGGTCTGGCCGGAGCCGGAAATGTCGTCCAGCTCGCCTTCGACCGTCAGCAGTGCGACATTGCCGATGTCCTGCGGACGCACGCGCTTGCCTTCGACATCCCAGGTGCCGAGCGGCAGCGCATGGTCCTGGAAGACGGTCTTGATGGTCTCGAGGTAGTACTCGGCCGGCATATCGAGCACGGCGTTGTATTCATCGTAGAACTTGCGATGCTCCTCGGCCGACTCATTGTCGCCTTCGCGCAGGTGCAGGTAGAACTCCCAGTGACTCTCCGCATGACGGCGCGGGTTCATCGCGACGAAACCGGCATGTTGCAGGAAGCCCGGATAGACACGGCGGCCATAGCCGGGGTAGTTCGGCGGCACGTTGTAAATCACATTGTTCTCGAACCACGAGAACGGCTTATTGGTAGCCAGGTCGTTGACTGCCGTCGGTGACTTGCTCGGATCGATCGGGCCGCCCATCATCGTCATCGTCTTTGGCATCACCGGCTCTTTCGCGCTGGCCATCAGCGAGATCGCCGCCAGTACCGGCACGGTCGGCTGGCAGACCGAGATCACGTTCACGCCTGCGCCGAGGAAACGGATGAACTCCTGCACGTAGTACACATAGTCGTGCAGATGGAACGCGCCATGCTCAAGCGGCACCATGCGCGCGTCGGTCCAGTCGGTAATGAAGACATCATGCTCGGGCAGCAGCGCGCGCACGGTGTCACGCAGCAGCGTCGCATGGTGGCCCGACAGCGGCGCGACCAGCAGCACGGTCGGCTGTTTCAGGTCGCGCAGTTGCGGCGCATGACGGTCCTTGCGGAAATGCAGCAGCTTGCAGAAAGGCTTGTCGACAACGACATCCTCAATGACTGCCGTATTGATGCCGTTGACCTCGGTGGTGGTAATGCCGAAGCTCGGTTTTTCGTATTCCTTGCCCAGCCTGAACATCAGTTCGTAGCCGGCGGCAATGCGCTGGGCGAACGGTGTATGGGCGAACGGCGAGACCGGGTTGGTGAACAGTTTCGATGATGCTTCCGCCCATTGAATCAGCGGACTCAGCAGGGTACGGTTCATTTCGTGCAGTTGATAGAGCATGGTGACCCTCGTTCAAGACGCTCGAATTGTGTCGTTTAATCGGTGTTTCCGCAATGCAGCAAATGCAATAGTCGAACATTTGCCCATACAAAGCCCGAGGTTCGTGAATTTATTCGTAATTTGACAACAAAACCTGTGGGCCACGCTGTCATCGGCATGTCACGTTTGCCGAAATGTAACACACTCACTTGGCATGCCAAGCGGCAAAAATTGCCTGCGTTGCACGATTTCCCTCAACCGCATCTGCCGGCGCAACTCGGACCACCGGAACGATGCCCGAGTCACCCGCTCAGGAATTAGACCGCAATTTTTCCGGTTTTCGCCGTGAAAAACCGGCCGAAACAGGGGTTTCCCGCAATTTTCGCGTCGGTATCGGCTGGCCGCCGACAATCGGCCGAGGTGGCATTGGGCGTATTGCAGCGTGATAAACTGCGGCCGCCATGGTCCCATCCACCCGCCACCGACGACTCCTCGCCGGCATCCTGCTGTTTGCGCTGATGCTGCAATCGCTGTTGCCGGCCTTTGCCGGCGCATTATCCGGGGGATCGTCGGAACGCTGGATCGAGGTGTGCGCCAATTCCGGCGCCAAATGGGTCCAGCTCGATTCACAGCCGGCGGCCGCTGACCATGCGTCCGCTGGCCATTGCCTGCTGTGCGCCGCGACCGGGGCGGCACCCGATTTCGACGCCCGCCATTTCCTGCAGTCGCACTTAAGCGATCCCCGGCCCGCGCCAGTCGCTGTTGCCGCGCCCCGGGTATTCCCGGGCCATGCGCTGCGGTCGCGCGCGCCGCCCGTTTTCTCCTGAAGTTGCCGCGTTATCCCTGTCCCCGCCGTCGCTGACGCACGGGGCTTGCTTGCTTATCTTCAGGAGTTTTTCATGCGCACTTATCTTGCGCGCGCGCTGGCGGCCGCCGTCGTGGCCGGCGCCGACGCTGCAGCGGCGGCCGACGCCGTCATCGACCCGGCTAGCGCCGACCCCATGCTGTCGCCGGTAACGGTGACCGGCACCCGTGAACAGACCCCACTCGCCGAGACGCCATCGGCCGTCGGCATCATCGAACGCGACGCGATCGACATCGCGCGTCCTACGCATCCGCAGCAGCTGCTGGGACAGATTCCCGGCGTGGCGATCGGCGTCACCAATGGCGAAGGCCATACCACCGCGATCCGGCAGGGCTTCAGCACCAGCCCGCTCTACCTGTTTCTCGAGGACGGCATTCCGATCCGCGCGACCGGCAACTTCAACCATAACGCGTTGTACGAGCTGAATATTCCGTCGGCCGGCGGGGTCGAGGTGGTGCGCGGTATCGGTTCCGCGCTGTATGGATCGGATGCGATTGGCGGCATCGTCAATGTGCTCACCCGTACACCGAAGGACGTGCGCGGCGCCGACCTGTCGGTCGAGGCGGGCAGTTTCGGCTGGGGCCGGCTGCTGGGCGGCATCGACAGCGGGCGCATCGGCAACAGTGCCGTGCGCGCCGACCTCAACCTCACCCATTCCGACGGCTGGCGCGACCGTACCGCCTACGACCGCCAGAGCCTGAACCTGCGCTGGGACTATGAGCCGGATGCCTGGACCGTCGTCAAGACCATTATCGGCGCCACCCATATCGACCAGCAGACCGGTGCCAACTCGCCGTTGCCGCGCGACCTGTACCTTGACGATCCCACGGTTAACCTGCGCTCGCCGGCCTGGCGGACGGTGGATGCGCTGCGCGTGTCGTCGGCCATCGACAAGGAGCTCGGCGACGGGCAGCTGCTGAGCATCACGCCTTATTTCCGCGATAACCGGATGGACCTGAACGGCTCCTACAATTTTTCGCCGACCAGCAGCAATGCGCGTATCGAGCGCACCGCGGTGCAGTCATTCGGCCTGATGCTGAAGTACCGCAAGAACCTCGACGACGCCATGCGCACCCGCGTGATTGCCGGTATCGATCTCGACTACAGTCCAAGCCGGCGCGAAGAAGACAAGCTGACCCTGCAGACGCGCAACGGCAACCAGGGCGCGCGCACCGACTACATCGGCTATACGGTGGGTCCGCGCATTTACGACTACCACGTGGATTACCAGAGTGTCGCGCCCTACCTGCATCTGGAGACCTCGCCAGTTGAGCGGCTGCGCGTGACGGCTGGCTTGCGCTATGACTATGCGCGCTATGCGCTGGACAACCGTTTCGGCGCCGGCCCCGGCGCCGGTGGCCTGGTCCAGCCGGGCGATGTCGCGGTCGACTTCTCCCGCGCAAGTCCCAAGCTGGGCCTGACCTGGGCGCTATCGCCGGCCTCGCATCTGTTCGCGTCGTACAACCAGGGCTTTCGCACACCCTCTGAAAGCCAGCTGTTCCGCGCCGGTGCGAGTTCGGCCGCGCAGGTGAACGCGGCGCTGGGCCTCAATCCCATCCTCGCCGAGCAGTTCGAGCTGGGCATGCGCGGCAGCCTCGACGGCTGGCAGCTCGAGGCGGTGGCCTACCTGCTGAACAAGCAGGACGACCTGATCGGCCAGCGCGATGCCAGCGGCGTGACCGTGCAGACCAACAATGGCGCCACGCGTCACAAGGGGGTCGAGCTCGGCGTGGGCCGGCAGCTGGCGCCCGGATGGCGGCTGGATGCGGCTGCGTCATATGCGGTACACCGTTACGTCGACTGGGTCGGCAGCGGCGTCGATTATTCCGGCAATGAGGTCGAGGCATCGCCGCGCACGATGTCCAATGTGCGCCTGAGCTGGACGCCGCAACGCGGCAGCTTTGCCCAGCTCGAATGGGTACGGCTCGGTTCCTACTATCTCGAAGCGTCCAACCAGCTCGGCAAGTATCCGGGTCACGACGTGTTCAACCTGCGCGTCACGCAGGCCATCGATGAGCGCTGGACGCTGTTTGCCCGGGTGCTCAACCTGACCGACCGGCGCTTTGCCGACAGTGCGTCGGTGTCGAGCGGCACGGCGGTCTATGCGCCCGGCCTGCCACGCGCGCTGTACGTCGGACTGGAGGGGAAATGGTGAGGTCGACATGGCAACGGATGGCAGCGCTGCTGCTGGCCTGTGCGAGCTTCGTCGCGCACGCGCAGCATGCCGGCCATGGCAAGCCACAACTCGCGACCGGCGCGGCGTTCGCGCCGGATGGCGTCTTGTGGGTCACGGGGGTCGAGCAGGGGCGCCTGTTTGTCCAGCGCCGCAGCGACGATGGCCGCTGGGACGCGCGCCGCTGGCTTGACAACGGCGGCGAGACAGTAGCGACCAATGGCGACAACCAGCCCAAGCTTGCCTTCGGTGCGGCGGGGCAGGTGGTGCTGAGCTATACGCGGCCGCTGGCCAGGCCCTATACCGGCGAGATACGGATGCTGCGCTCGGCCGATGGCGGTCGCAGCTTCTCTGCGCCCGTGACGGTGCATCAGGACCGGCAGGTGATCACGCATCGCTTCGAGTCCATCCTGTTTGACGCGCGCGGCGACCTGTACACGTTCTGGATCGACAAGCGTGACGCCGAGCGCGCGTGGGCGGCGCGTGGCGGCGACCCCGCGGCCTATGACGGCGCGGCCATCTACTACAACGTCTCGAGCGACGGTGGCCAGAGTTTCGGTGCCGATACCAGGCTGGCCGACCACAGCTGCGAATGCTGCCGGATTGCCGTCGTCGCCGAAGCCGGGCAGGGCGTGGCGGCATTGTGGCGGCATGTGTTCCCCGGCAGCGTGCGCGACCATGCGCTCGCGCAGGTGGGTAGCGGCGCGCTGCCGGCCGTGCGGCGCGCCAGTTTTGACGGCTGGGTGGTGAAAGCCTGTCCGCATCACGGGCCGGGCCTGGCGCGCGCGGCCGCAGGCGGCTATCACGCAGTCTGGTTCGGCGAGCGCGACGCACGGCAGCGCGCACGCTATGCGCGGCTGGGTCGCGATGGCAGCCCGCAGGGACCGGTGGTCGAGGTGCCTGATGAACGCGCCGACCATGCCGATGTGGCGGTGGCCGGCGAGCGCGTGGCGATTGTCTGGCGCAGCTTCGACGGCGAGCGCATGCGACTGCGCGCCTGGTTGTCGGACGATGATGGCCGACATTTCACGCTGCGCGAACTGGCCGTCACTGAGCTGGAAAACGATTATCCGCGCCTGGCGCAACACGGCGAGCATATCGCCGTCATCTGGAGAACCGAGCATGAGATTCAGGTCTACGATCTGCGCTAGCTTGCTGGCGCTGTCCTCGCTGGCCGGCATCGCGGCGGCGGCAATGGTCGAGCCGTTCGACAAGTCGAGCTGGCCGGCACTGGTGCGCAGCGATGTGCCAACCTTGGTGGTGTTTACGTCGGTGAGCTGCACGCATTGTCCGGGCGCGATCGCGCGGCTGGCTGCCCGACGCCATGCGCTGGCATCGCGCACGCGGCTGGTCGTCGTGTCGATCGACGCCGACGACGCGGCAGCGCTGCAGGCCGATCCGCATTATGCGCCGGCCGATCGCCTGTTCATGTTCCGCGGCAGCACGCCGGCACTGCAGTTCGCGGTCAATCCGGACTGGCGCGGCATGACGCCGTATGTGGCTTACCTGGGGGGCAACGGTGAAGCGAAGTTCGTGCTCGGCGAGCCGAGCGATGCTGTGCTGTCGCAGTGGCTGAAGGCGACGACGAGGGCGACGAAATAGCGTGGAAACACCACAGGCACCCGCAGGTGCCTGTGGTGTCCGGCGCAGACCAGGTTTAGTCGAATACCGGCGACTCGACGCCGAGTACCTTGTGCAGCTTCGGCGAGGTGGTCGTGTACTGCATGTGGATCTTCTTTTCCGGGAAGATGTAAGGCGCGGCGCCGAATGCGGCCAGCGCAGCCTCGTGGAAGCCCGACAGGATCAGCTTCTTCTTGCCCGGATAGGTGTTGATATCACCGACGGCGAAGATGCCCGGCACATTGGTCTGGAATTTCTCGGTGTCGACCACCAGCTGCTTGCGCTCGATGGCGAGGCCCCATTCGGCGATCGGGCCGAGCTTGGGCGACAGGCCGAAGAACACCAGCAGGTCGTCCAGCGGCAGGCGGCGCGTGACGCCATCGGCGCCGGTGACCTTGATCTCGGTGAGCTGGTCATTGGCTTCCTCGAAGCCGGTTACCTGCCCGATCAGCAGCTGCATCTCGTACTGCTCGCACAGCTCCTTCATCTTTGCCACCGACGCCGGCGCGGCCCGGAAGGCGTCGCGACGGTGCAGCAGGATCACCGACTCGGCCTTGCCTTGCAGGTTCAGCGCCCAGTCGAGCGCGGAGTCACCGCCGCCGCAGATGACGATATTGCGGCCTTCAAAGCGCGCCGGGTCTTTCACGCGGTAGAACAGCTGCCGGCCTTCGAACTTCTCGATGCCATCGACCTTGATCGTGCGCGGCTGGAACGAGCCGACGCCGGCGGCAATGAAAATGGTCTTGGTGATGAAGCGGGTGCCGGTCGAGGTTTCGAGATCGAAGCGACCATCCTCGCGTTTCTGCACGACGGTGACTTCCTGGCCGAGGTGGAAGGTCGGGCCGAACGGCTCGATCTGCTTGAGCAGGTTGTCGGTCAGCTCCTGGCCGGTGCAGCTCGGCACGGCCGGGATGTCATAGATCGGCTTGTCCGGGTACAGCTCCACGCACTGGCCGCCAACGGCGTTGAGCGAGTCGATCACATGGGCCTTGATCTCGAGCAGGCCGAGCTCGAAGACCTGGAACAGGCCTACGGGGCCGGCGCCGATGATGACGGCATCGGTTTCAATCGGGGTTTTGACAGAGGTATTCATTCGGTTCAGCGGGTAAGGGGTATCGCTCATTGGGTAATGCATCAGGCGGCGGGCGCGTTTACAACAGGCCTTGAAAACAGGCATTCAACCGCTTTTTGCCTCCTGCTTCGAACTGGCTTCAAGCGGCGACCCCGGCAGGCGCCGGGGTCGGGAGTGCTGCAGTCGCGGCGCGCGGCGCCCGGCGATCAGCGCTGCAGGTATTGCAGCTTGTCCTTGGCGTCCTTCCAGTCGTCGGCTTCGACCAGCGCATCCTTCGACTTGGTGATCGACGGCCATTTGCGCGCCAGTTCGACGTTGAGCTTGATGAATTGCTGCTGGTCAGACGGCACGTCTTCTTCGGCATAGATGGCATTGACCGGGCATTCGGCTACGCAGACCGCACAGTCGATGCATTCGTCCGGGTCGATGGCGAGGAAATTCGGGCCCTCGCGGAAGCAGTCTACCGGGCACACATCGACGCAATCAGTATAGCGGCAGCGAATGCATGATTCGGTTACAACGTGAGTCATAACAGTCCT
>JACCDS011991374.1_pt1 | contig 40398 bp, 34 predicted proteins | sample 7446441 | NCBI WGS metagenome assembly JACCDS01 (sample SAMN15323445, study PRJNA562643) | freshwater metagenome | isolation source: river surface water | place: USA:Blue River Watershed | collected 2017-08-17 | reverse complement strand
CCAAGGTTGCCCCCGTGCTGCCGTTCGACTTGCATGTGTAAGGCATGCCGCCAGCGTTCAATCTGAGCCAGGATCAAACTCTTCAGTTCAATCTCTGTTTTTGGGCTGCCTTTCGGCAGCCATCCCTGTTACGGGATTCGCTCACTCAAAATACTGACAGTTCGCTTTCTTGCGAAAGCGTCTTGCTTTTTTCTTTGTGAACATTTGATTCTCTTAGCATTCACCAACCCGAAGGTTGATGCGCACCTACATCAAATGCCCACACTTATCGACTGTTTAATTTTTAAAGATCTTTCTCTTGCTGCGCCAGATTTCCGCTTTCGCTTCTTTCTTCGCAACTCGCTGGCAAATCGTTTTGTTCGTCAGCAGCAGAGGAACGACATTATGAACTGTTTATTTATTTCGTCAAGCTATTTTCGCGTTTCACTTAAAAATTTCTGTATTTCATTCAAAATTTCTTGCGCTTGTCGCTTTCAGCCTGCCTCGAAATCACTTGTTTGCAGACTTGCCTAGACAAGTGATTTCACAGAGAGGCCGGATCATATCAGAGATTATTGAATTTTGGCAAGCGTTTTTCGAGAAATGCCTTCATTCCCTCTTTTTGGTCTTCGGTGGCAAAGCTACTTTGGAACATCCGGCGCTCGTACTGTACGCCACTGGACAGGGTAGTTTCATACGCCTGGTTGATCGATTCCTTGATCATCATCGCTATCGGCGTCGACATGGCGGCAATGCCCTTGGCGGCAGCCATAACTTCTTCCATGATCTTATCGAGCGGCACCACGCGCGCCACCAAACCGGCGCGCAGGGCTTCGTCGGCATTCATGTTGCGCCCGGTTAGGCACAGATCCATAGCCAGTGATTTGGAGACGGCACGCGGCAAACGCTGGGTGCCGCCTGCGCCGGGCATGGTGCCGAGTTTGATTTCTGGCTGACCAAAGCGCGCATTGTCGGCTGCGATAATAAAATCACACATCATCGCCAGTTCACAGCCACCGCCCAGCGCATAGCCGCAAACGGCGGCGATTACTGGCTTGCGAATGCGCAAGATGGTTTCCCAATTGCGGGTAATGTAGTTGTTTTTATAGGTATCCATGTAACTGTAGTTGGCCATGGCGGCAATGTCAGCTCCGGCGGCAAAAGCTTTTTCACTGCCGGTGATAACGATACAGCCGATATCCAAATCAGCATCAAACGCCAGCATGGCGGCCCCGAGCTCATCCATCAATTGGTCATTTAAGGCATTGAGGGCCTGCGGACGGTTCAAACGAATGATGCCAACCCGCTCACTGGTTTCCACCAGAATATTTGTATAGGACATGATGCGCCTTTCATGGGAGTCAAAACGAAAGTGCAAATTGTAATGGCAAGCCGCACCGATTGGGCCAATTTTTCCAGTCAGACCAACCATTTGCGACAAAATACTGGTAATATACTTTCCTCGTAGCAATCTCCTTGACCATCGTCCCACTTTCCCCAAATAGCGAGTTTCCGATTCTGACATCCCTGTTTACCGCCGCCAGACGTTTCCTGCGCCAGCGCTTTGCACCCGACGCAACACTTGATCAGCGTGATTTTTACCATTTTTGGGGCACCGCCAGTTTTAATGCCGTGAGCGAACAAATCAGCGGTTTGGCACTGCCACTGACAGCGGCACTGGTGCTGCATGCCACGCCCGGCCAAATGGGCGCGCTGGTCGCCTTGCAAGCACTGCCCTTTGTGTTGTTTACGTTGCCGGCCGGGGTCTGGCTTGACCGGCGCGCCAAATTTCCGATCTTGTTCGCCAGTGAATGCCTGATGCCGCTGGTGTTACTCACCGTACCGATCGCATGGTGGCTCGATCAATTGAGCATGCCGCTATTGTATGTGGTCAGCTTTTTGCTCGGCGTCGGATATGTGATCGGCGGTAGCGCGTCCCAGATATTTCTGGCTCATTTGGTGGGGCGCGACAAACTGATTGAAGCGCAAAGCCGCTTTGCCGCCTCGGAATCACTGGCGCGGCTGCTCGGCCCCGGGATTGCCGGTTTATTGATACAGTGGCTCAGTGCGCCGATTACGCTGCTGGTCGATGCGGTGCTGTTTGCCCTGTCGAGCTGGAATTTAAGCTTTATCAAGCGGCGTGACAGTACCCCCGAGGTTGGGGCGAGCCAGCCGCTACAGGAATTGCTGGCCGGTTTGAGATTTGTCCGGGGTCACCCTACCCTGTGGGTCATGGCCTGGAGCATGGCGGCCTGGAATATGCTGTTTGGTGCCTATCACTCGCTGCAAGTATTGTTTGCCACCCGCGAATTGCATCTCTCGGCGGGCATGTTGGGTGGCATGCAAATGCTGGGAGGACTGGGGGTGCTGGCCAGTTCGGTGCTGGTCAAACCACTCACCATGCGCTTTGGTTCGGGCGGAACCATTTTGATCGGCGTGGCTGGCACGGCGCTCGGTTGGCTGTTGCTCATTTGCATTCCCGCCAATGCGTTTGGCTCGGTGTGGGGCAGTGCACTGCTGTATGGCGCGGTGATTTTCCTGTTTGATTGTTCGGTATTGTTATTTGTTATGCCGTATTTGGCATTGCGCCTAAAGTTGACGCCCGATGCCATGTTGGGGCGGATGGTTTCCACCATGCGCTTTTTGAGTGTATCGAGCGTGCCGGTGGGCGCTGTCATCGGTGGCTGGCTGGGTGGGCACTTGCAACTGCGGCCAGCCATTGCGATCATTGCCGCTGCAGCGCTTGTCCTGACCCTGATATTGTGGATCTCACCGCTGCGCAAAGTAAAGGAATAGGCACACCCAGCCAAGGCTATTGAATCGCCGCCAGCTTGGGCAGCAACACCCATACCGAACCACGCTGTTTCATGCGCCCGGCCAGTTCTCCGGCTTCGGCACCAAAGCCCCAGAAGAAATCAACCCGGTTTGCGCCCCGAATTGCGCCACCGGTATCTTGCGCCATGACCATGCGCTGCAAAATCTGCTCGCTATTGGGCCAGGTGGTGGCCAAAAACAGGGGCAAACCGAGCGGGATGAATTGGGCATCAATCGCCACCGAACGCTGGCCAACCAAGGGCACCCCGAGCGCCCCCTTTGGCCCGATCTTCGGATCGGTGATTTTTTCTTCCTTGAAAAACACATAGCTCGGATTGGCATTAAACAATTCGCTCTGGCGCGCGGGATTCAAGCCGAGCCAGCCGCGTATGCCCTGCATCGACGCCTGCTCCAGCTTTAATTCGCCCTTGTCCACCAAAAACCGGCCAATTGACTTGTATGGATGGCCATTTTGATCGGCATACGCTACCCGCACGGTTTCCTTGCTGTCTGGCATATGCACGCGGCCCGAACCTTGTACCTGCAAGAAAAAGGCCTCGACCGCATCATCAACCCACAGCAATTCCTTGCCTGCCAACAAACCCGAACTCTCCAGTTCTGCGCGTGAAGGGTAGGGCAAAATCTTGTTGCCAACCTGTCGCCCACGCAAACGCATATTTTTCAAGTCAGGATAAACGCTACCCATTTCAATGGTCAACAAATCCTCCGGGGCGCGATGCAGCGGCACTTGATACGGCCCGCCGCGCTTGCGTGCCCCGCGCAACAGCGGCTCGTAATAGCCAGTGACCAGCCCGGTTTCATTGCCATCGGCGGTCGTGACCAGATGCGGCACCAAAAAGGTTTCAAAAAAGGTACGAACCGCAGCCCGATCACTTACAGCCAGAGTACGGGCAATCGTGCATACCTCTTTCCACTCCGGCTTCTTGATCAAGACGATGCACGAGTTATTAAATGCAGGCAAAACTTCACGCAAATCATCCTTGTTCCAGCCTGGCAACTTATCAAAACTGGTCGCCTTGTAGTTATCCAGTGGATTGGCCGGTGGCACGCGAGGCGTGGTTGGCACCGGTGTGATGACCGGGGTCGGCGTCGAGCTTGGCACTGGCGTTGGCGTGGTTGCTGGCGCAGTTGGGCCCGGATCGAGCGGCACGGTGCTTTTACAGGCGACCAGAAATCCGGCCACAAACAGGGCAAATGCGGGTAAGATAATGCGCTTGATTAGCATATGAAATGACATTATGTGGCTATTATTGATAGAAGCGGGTGTGGCACTGCTATTGCTGGTCTTGATCGTCTGGTGGACTATGTATGCCGGGCCAAAACCACCAGCCAGACCACTGCGCGAAGCACCGCGCACCGACACTGCGGCACAATCGCCGCCCGGCAGCGATACGGCAGCACAACTGGCGTCCAACAACGATACAACGTCAGACAATCCCTCCGACCGATCCAGCGGCATTTAGTGCAGGGTGCGCGGCAAGGACAGCACGAATTCCGGAATCGGCACCTCAAACCGGTGCCCATCTTCCGCTACGCAAAAGTATTCGCCACGCATTGAACCATGTGGCGTATGCAATGCTGCACCGCTGGTATATTCAAATTTCTCGCCCGGTTGCAAAAGTGGCTGATGCCCAACCACCGCCAAACCGCTCACTTCTTCGATGTGATTGTTGCCATCGGTGATAATCCAGTGACGCGAAATCAACTGTGCCGCCACCGTTCCCGTATTCTCGATGGTAATGGTATAGGCGAACACATATTGCTCTTGCTCCGGGTCAGACTGTTCCGGCAAATACCGGGGTTGCGAGGAGACGCTAAATTGATAAACCGACATGACCATTCCTGTAAATTGGCGTAAACCCCGCCATTGCACACCAAAAGCGGCGCGCATGCAAGCACTGATCCGGGTTTTGCCGGGCTTTCCCGCTGCTTTTCACGGTTTACCTGCCCGGCAGCGGCCAAACCGGGCTCAAACCGGACTCAAGCCGTGCCCAAACCCTGCCCAAACCCTGCCCCATGGCATGTTAATTTGTGCTGACGGGCCAGCCGGAGTAAAATACCGCAAATTTTTTGGCCGATCCCGGCCCCATCCACCTTGTCAAATTACCTATGACCCAATACCGCATCGCCCCATCGATCCTGTCCGCCGATTTTGCCCGTTTGGGTGAAGAAGTCAGAAATGTGATTGCCGCCGGAGCCGACATTATCCATTTTGACGTGATGGACAACCACTACGTGCCGAACCTGACCATCGGCCCGCTGGTCTGTCAGGCGATTCGGCCGCATGTCACGGCACCGATTGATGTGCATTTGATGGTCAAACCGGTTGATCGGATCATTCCCGATTTCGCCAAGGCTGGTGCCAACATTATTACTTTCCACCCGGAAGCGTCGGAACACATCGACCGCAGCTTGCAACTGATTCGCGACCATGGCTGCAAGGCCGGGCTGGTGTTTAACCCGGCGACACCGCTGCACCATCTGGAACATGTGATGGACAAGCTGGACATTATTTTGTTGATGTCGGTCAACCCCGGCTTTGGTGGCCAGTCGTTTATTCCGCAAACCCTGAAAAAGATTGCCGCCGTGCGCCGCATGATCAATGACTCCGGGCGCGACATTATGCTCGAAGTCGATGGCGGGGTGAAAGTGGACAATATTGCCGAGATTGCTGCCGCCGGGGCCGATACCTTTGTTGCCGGATCGGCCATTTTCAGCCAGCCCGATTATGCCGCCGTGGTCGCCGCGATGCGTGCCGAATTGGCCAAAGTTGGATCGTAATGCGACAAATTCTGCACAGAACCCAAACTGGTGGTATAGTACCTGCCAACCTGCACTTGGGTTCAGGTCTTTTTGTCAACCGTCTTGCTATCAATAACGAGATTATGTTCCTCACCAAAAAACGCAGCGTCATGCGCCCCGGCTTCTTTGAGGCCTGGCTATGGCGACGCTGGCAAACAGTTACCCTGACAACGCACTAAGCGTTGCCTGTTTGTCGTCTGTCAGATTTGACAGATCCGTTTTTTGTTTAAGCGCCCGCCCCTACTTCCCTTGTGCGGCGGCGCGCAGGAGCTTGATATGACTGAACTTGAATTCCAATCCCTGGCCAATCAGGGTTACAACCGCATTCCTCTTATCGCCGAAGCCTTTGCCGATCTGGAAACCCCACTCACGCTATACCTGAAACTGGCGCAAAGCCAAAACGCTGGCAAAAACACGTTTTTGCTCGAATCGGTGGTCGGTGGCGAGCGTTTTGGCCGCTACTCGTTTATTGGCTTGCCCGCCCACACCCTGCTGCGCAGCAGCGGTGAATTAACCGAAGTCGTCAAACACGGCGAGGTGATCGAAAGCTACCAAGGCAACCCACTCGATTTTATTGAACAATACCAGGCCCGCTTCAAGGTCGCATTACGCCCCGGTCTGCCGCGCTTTTGCGGTGGCTTGGCCGGCTATTTTGGCTATGATACGGTACGCCATATCGAAAAAAAGCTGGCCAACAGCGCGCCAAAAGATGATTTGGGCTTGCCCGACATCGCCCTGATGGTGACCGAAGAACTGGCGGTGATCGACAACCTGTCCGGCAAGCTGTATTTGATCGTGTATGCCGATCCGGGTCAGCCGGAAGCGTTTGCCCGTAGTAAGCAACGCCTGAAAGAGTTGCGCGCCCTGCTGCGGCGTGGGATTGATGCCCCGGTCACCTCCAGTTCGGTACGCACCGAAACCGTGCGCGATTTTGACAAAGCAGCCTATCTGGTCGCCGTGGCCCGGGCTCATGAATACGTGATGGCCGGGGATTTGATGCAGGTGCAAATTGGCCAGCGCTTGCGTAAACCCTACGTCGATTCGCCGCTGACCCTATACCGGGCACTGCGTTCGCTCAATCCTTCGCCCTACATGTATTTCTATAATTTTGGCGATACCCAAATCGTCGGGGCCTCGCCGGAAATTCTGGTGCGCAATGAAAGCCAGCCCGATGGCAGCCACAAAGTCACCCTGCGGCCAATTGCCGGTACCCGGCCACGCGGCAGCACCCCAGAGCAAGACCAAAAACTGGCGCAAGAACTCGTTTCCGATCCGAAAGAAATCGCCGAACATGTGATGTTGATTGATTTGGCGCGTAACGACATTGGCCGGATCGCCGAAACCGGCAGCGTCAAGGTCACCGAACAAATGGTGGTTGAGAAATATTCCCACGTACAACACATCGTCTCGAATGTCGAAGGCACACTCAAAGCCGGGCTATCGAATCTGGATGTGTTAAAAGCCACCTTCCCGGCTGGCACCCTAACCGGTGCGCCCAAGGTGCGGGCCATGGAAGTGATTGACGAACTGGAGCCGACCAAGCGCGGTATTTATGGCGGTGCCTGTGGCTACCTGTCCTTTGGTGGTGCCATGGATTTGGCGATTGCGATTCGCACCGGTGTGATCCGCGATGGCATGCTGTACGTCCAGGCGGCAGCGGGCATCGTGGCCGATTCGATTGCCGAAATGGAATGGCAGGAAACCGAAAGCAAGGCGCGCGCCGTATTGCGTGCCGCCGAACAGGTACAAGATGGACTGGATGGGGAGCGCTAATATGTTACTCATGATCGACAACTACGATTCGTTCACCTACAATCTGGTGCAATATTTCGGTGAACTGGGGTGCGAGGTGCAGACCCATCGCAACGACGAAATCACGCTGGCCCAAATCGAAGCACTGGCCCCGGCCCATATCTGCATTTCACCGGGGCCGAAAACCCCTCTGGAAGCCGCGATTTCGGTGCCGCTCCTGAAACACTTTGCCGGAAAGGTACCGATTCTCGGGGTGTGCCTTGGCCACCAAAGCATTGCCACCGCATTTGGCGGCAAGGTGATCCGCGCCAAACAGGTAATGCATGGAAAAACCTCGCAAATCCATCATACCGGGGTCGGCGTGTTTGCCAACCTGCCCAATCCATTTACCGTAATCCGCTACCACTCGCTGGCGATTGAGCGCGACAGCCTGCCCGCTTGTCTGGAAGTTACCGCGTGGACTGATGATGGCGAAATCATGGGGGTGCGGCACCGGGAATACGCAGTTGAAGGGGTGCAGTTTCATCCGGAATCGATTTTGTCCGAGCACGGCCACGCCCTGCTGAACAACTTTTTGCAAAGGAGCGCCGCATGAGCCTCTCGCCGACCGAAGCGCTGACCCGCCTGATCGAACACCGGGAAATTTTTCATGATGAAATGCTGGCCCTGTTCCGGCAATTAATGTCCGGTGAATTAACACCGGTGATGATTGCCGCACTCACGGTCGCCCTGCGCGTAAAACGCGAAACCGTGGGTGAAATTGCGGCCTGCGCCCAAGTGATGCGTGAATTTTCCAGCAAGGTGAGCGTGCCTGACACCACCAACTTGGTCGATATTGTCGGCACCGGTGGCGATGGTGCGCACACCTTCAACATCTCCACCGCCACCATGTTTGTCGCAGCCGCCGCTGGCGCGCGGGTGGCCAAGCATGGCGGGCGCAGTGTTTCTTCCTCATCCGGTAGTGCCGATGTACTCGAAGCACTGGGGGCGAATATCCAGTTGCAGCCGCCACAGGTAGCACGCTCGATGCACGATACCGGCATCGGCTTCATGTTTGCCCCGAATCACCATGCGGCCATGAAGCACGCTGCCCCGGTACGGCGCGAACTGGGAGTACGCACCATTTTCAATATTCTCGGGCCGCTGACCAATCCGGCAGGCGCACCGAATATTTTGATGGGGGTGTTTCACCCGGATTTGGTCGGGATTCAAATCCGGGTGTTGCAACGACTCGGAGCCGAGCATGCGCTGGTGGTCTGGGGCCGGGACAATATGGATGAAGTATCGCTCGGCAGCGCCACCATGGTGGCTGAACTGGTGCATGGCGAGATTCGTGAATACGATGTCCACCCGGAAGATTTTGGATTGGCCATGCGCGACAACCGGAGCCTGAAAGTGGCCAATGCCGAGCAATCGAAACAGGTGATCTTGCAGGTGCTCGATGATTCACCCGGCCCGGCGCGCGATATCGTAATCTTGAATGCGGCTGCCGCACTGTATGCCGCCAACGTGGCGCCCTCAATTGCGGCCGGGATTGAACTAGCCCGTACCAGCATCAGCAGTGGCGCGGCCAAACGCAAGCTACAGCAGTTTGTCAGCCACAGCCAAAGCCTGTATGCCGAACAAAGCGGCGCGCCAGCCAAGCCGTAACCCCTGCCTTTTGGAATAACCATGTCTGATATTTTGCAACAAATTCTGGCCGTGAAACACGATGAGGTCGCTGCCGACAAAAAGCGGCGCGATCTGGCCAGCCTGCGCCGTGAAGTTGAAAGTAATCGGGAAGCGCGTGCGGCACTGCGACCGTTTGAAGCGGCGCTGCGCAGCAAGGTTAGTGCCGGGCAGGCGGCGGTGATTGCCGAAATCAAAAAAGCCTCGCCGTCCAAGGGCGTGTTGCGCGCTGACTTTCACCCGGCCCGGATTGCCGAATCGTATGAAAAACACGGCGCTGCCTGCCTTTCGGTACTGACCGACCAGCACTTTTTTCAGGGCCACTTTGAATACCTGCAACAAGCCCGTGCCGCCTGCACCCTGCCGGTATTGCGCAAGGATTTCATGATTGACCTGTATCAGGTGTATCAAGCGCGCTTTTTGGGGGCCGACTGTATTTTGTTGATCGTGGCCGCGCTCGACCACGGCCTGATGCGTGAAATGGAAGCATTGGCGCACGAATTGGGCATGGGCGTATTGATTGAAGTGCATGACCGCCCGGAACTTGATGTTGCGCTGCGGCTCGACAGTGCCTTGCTTGGCATCAACAACCGCAATTTGCGCACCTTTAGCACCACGCTTGACACCACGCTCGATTTATTGCCTGCGATTGGCTCGCACAAGCTGGTGATTACCGAATCGGGCATCCTGCAAGCGAGCGATGTGACCCGCATGCGCATGGCACAGGTGCACAGCTTTTTGGTCGGGGAAGCGTTTATGCGCGCGCCCGATCCGGGTGTGGAACTGGCGCGGCTGTTCAATTAAGCACATTTGCAAGTGCCAGATGAACCATTTGGCCGGGTTGCACCGGCCTTGCTTACACCGGCCTTGGTTGCATCCGCTGTAGTTTGTCCGGCGTTATTTGACTGGCTTATCCGCCTTATCGGCCTTATCGGCCTTGTCAGACTTATCAGCCTTGCCCGACTTATCCGCTTTACCCGAGGTATCCGTTTTGACCTGCGCCTTGGCAGCTTGCGCCCGCCCTGCAATAGTCAGCAACTGTGCCTGCCGCACCTTGCAATCCCCGGCCATAACCGCACACATCTGTTCGTCACTGAGCTTCAATTTGCGCTGCAAAGGCAAAAAGCGCCAATAGAATTTGAGTGCAGCCTCATCAGCCCCCGGCATGCCAGTCCTCCCCCATTGGGTCGCACCCAGCCAGCCAAAATAGGCCAGCCCCAGCCGCTCGCGCGTTGCACCGACCTCTTTGCTTTTGCCCTTGGCCTTGCCCGTAACTTCGGCATCCAGCGCATCCAGACAGGCGTCAAATTCATCGGCATTGTCATGCATCAACTCATTGCAAGTATCATGCGCCCGCTGTGCCGCTGCCGCAATATCGGCCACGCCAGCACGATCAGCAGTACCCGATGCCGCTGCCGCCCCTGCCATCAAAACCGGTAGCAGTAGCCCCAGCCATTGCACCCTATGTCGTATCACCCTCATCAACATCCCTCTCAAACAAGCCACACCAACCATGTCAACTGACAAAAGATTGCCAGCATGCCGCAAATTGCCGCGCCATGCAAGTGCCATCCAACCAGTACCGCACCAAGGCGAACCCAATTTTTGTATCAGCCGGGCAACATCGGCCAGAAATTTGTCACCCGACCGTCATGAAAGCTTGCTACAATTCCACCTTTTATTTGTCATTTACCGAATCTGGAGTAGTACATGTTTAAACATAAGATATTAGCCGCCACGCTGCTCGTTTCTGCACTGGGCCTAGTCGCCTGCGGCGACCCAAAACCTACCGCGCCGGTACGGGTTTCCTTGGTCGCGATGAACGATTTTCATGGTAGCTTGCAGCCCGCCACCGGTTCTATCGGCACAGTTACCGTACCAGATCCGGCCAACCCGGCAGGCACCCGGGTTTCTGCTGGTGGCGCGGCCTTTTTTGCCACATTGGTGAATAATCTGAAAGCCCAAAACCCAGGCAACACCCTGGTCGTTGCGGCGGGCGACATGATCGGTGCCACCCCCTTGGTATCGGCCCTGTTCCACGACGAACCGACGATTGATGTGTTAAACCAGATCGGGCTTGACGTTGCCGCCGTCGGCAACCATGAATTTGACCGCGGTGCAGCCGAATTGCGCCGCCTGCAAAATGGTGGTTGTTTCCCACGTTCGGCTGATGGTACACGCGGCGTGATTGGGGTCGATACCTGTATGAACAACGGTGCCTTTACCGGTGCCCGGTTCCAGTATCTGGCGGCCAATGTGATCGACACCGCTACCGGAAGACCCCTGTTTGCGCCGTATGCCATTCGTACCGTGGCTGGCCAGCGCATCGGCTTCATCGGCATGACCCTGAGAGAAACCCCGAGCGTGGTCACGCCAGCCGGTGTTGCAGGTTTGCAATTTAACGATGAAGTTACCACCGTCAACGCTCTGGTACCGGAATTGATCGGCCAAGGGGTGTCGGCGATTGTGGTGCTGTTGCACCAGGGTGCGTTTACCACTGCCAGCACCATCAATGACAAAACCTGCCCCGGTCTGAACGGCACCATCGGCAGCCTGACCGACCGGCTCGATTCACGGATTGACGTGGTCGTCAGTGGTCACACCCACACCGAATACATTTGCACCCGCCCGGACGGCAAGCTTTTGACCCAAGCCGGGTTTAACGGCAGAATGGTCAGCAGAATCGATTTGATGATCAGCCCGGACTCCCGTCGCGTGATCAGCAAGAGCGCCGATACCGTGGTCGCCACCAATGATCTGGGTGTAAGGGATGCGCAAGGCAATCTGATTCCAGTACCCGCTGCCTATCCGGTGCTGGCCAAAGACAGTGCGGTCGATGCCACGGTACAACGCTTCGCCAACCTGACGGCCCCGATTACCAACCAAGTCATTGGTAACTTGCAAGCCCCGGTTGACCGTACCCAAAACAGCGCTGGTGAAAGCCGCTTGGGCGATATCATTGCCGATTTTTACCTTGATGGTTCGACCGGCCCGGCCTATGGCAACCGGCCAGCTCAAATCGCCCTTTCCAATCCAGGTGGCATTCGCGCCAACCTGACCCGAACCACGGTGACCTTTGGCGATTTGTTTTCGGTGGTTCCGTTTGGCAACAATTTGGTCACGCTCGATTTGACCGGCCAACAACTGCTGCGCCTGCTGGAACAGCAATGGGAAGCGCCGCAACCGGTCGCCGGTCGCGTCATGCAAGTCTCGAATGGTTTCACCTATACTTGGGACGGCAGCAAGCCCAATAATGCCCCTGCTGGTACGGGTAACCGAGTTGTGCCGGGTTCGATGCGCTTAAATGGCCAGCCAATCGACATGGCCCGCACCTACCGCGTTACCGTGAACAACTTCATGGCAACCGGTGGCGACAATTTCACCGTATTGCGTTCGGGCACTAATTCGCAAGCCGGTGATATCGATATCGATGTCGGTGTCGCGTATTTCCGCAGACTCGGCACGGTACCCACCCCGCCGCAAAACCGGATTAGCCGCATCAATTAATTCACGTTGCAGCTCAAGCAAGCCGCCCGCTCCGGGCGGCTTTTTTACTGCCCGAATCAGAAATCGAATGCCGTTTCAATCTTGCCCGCTGAGTTTTCTACGCTGAATTTTTCACGTTGATTGTCCAGAATCGTTTTTCCCAAATACATTTTCTGGAGCATCGGGCTTTTTTCCATCGTCGTCATATCATGAGTGAGATTTGCACTACCTGTGGTGTTTGCTGCGCCACATTTCGCGTATCGTTTTACTGGGCCGAGACCGACGCCCACCCGTTAGGCAGCGTCCCGGCGCATCTGACCATTCCAATTACCCCGCACCATGTCGCCATGCGCGGCACCGAACAACATCCAGTGCGCTGCACCGCTCTCGACGGCACACCGGGCGAGTCGGTCAGTTGCCGGATTTACCCACTGCGCTCATCAACCTGTCGTGAATTTGAAGCGGGCACAGCGCACTGCAATCAGGCCCGGGCGGCACATGGCTTACCCGCACTGGAACCGATCCCGGAGCTTGCCGGGTAAAACAATCGCGCGCCACGCCCCCCTCAAAAACAAAAACAATGCCCCGGTTAACCGACCTATTCGCGATTTTACTTTTTCAAAAAACAAACAAATGCACAGAATAATCTTCCAATATCAACGAAATACCCAGCCTTTTCGCTGTTTCACCAGCTAAATCCCGTATGATTTTAAGGGCGAAGCCAATCACTTCAAAAAATTAACGCACCTAACGATTTAATCAGGAGTTCGACAATGCGAGAAACAGTTTTATCCCAATCAATGCGGGTGATGTTTGCCTGCGGCATGGCTGGTTTGCTGGCCGGTCAGGTACAGGCTCAGGCAAGCGATGCCCCGATTCAAAAGATTGAAGTCACCGGTTCGTCGATCAAGCGGCTGGCGGCAGAAACCGCAGCCCCATTGACCATTATCAAGGCTGAAGAGTTCGTCAAGCAAGGTTTGACCACAGCGCAGGAAGTATTGAACAAACTGCCATCGAACCAAAGCGTACTCGGTAGCGGCAATGCCGTCGGCGGTAACCGCAGCGGTTTGCCAACCGGTGGCCAAGCCGCCGCCGACTTGCGCGGCCTTGGCCCGAACAAAACCCTGGTTCTGTTAAACGGCCGCCGTCTGGCCAACCACCCGTATGATGGTGCCAGCGTCGATCTGAACGTGATCCCAATCTCGGCCCTCGACCGCGTGGAAGTGCTGCGCGACGGGGCTTCCTCGCTGTATGGTACCGATGCGATTGGCGGCGTGATCAACTTCATCACCAAAAAATCAGTCACCGGTGCCAACATTACCCTTGAAAGCATTAGCCCCAAGGAAACCGGTGGCAAAGAACGGCGTCTGAATCTGTCGGGTGGCTTTGGTAATTTGAGCAAAGATGGCTACAATTTCTTTGGCGTGTTGGATTACCATGATCAGGACGTTATCTCGTCACAGGATCGCGAATTCTCCAAAACCGGCTTTTTGCCCAATCGCGGCCTGAACCTGACCTCCGGCATTACCTTCCCGGCCAACTACTTTGATCCAACCTCGGGCAAGACCGGCAATCCGAGCGCCGCGAGCGGCTGCTTCCCGCCGTTCTCGGTTCCCAACCCAAATGGCAACGGCACCTGCCGCCAAGACTTTACCCGCCAAATTGACAATTTGCCCCCCACCCGGCAAAGTACGGCTTTCGGTAAGGGCACCTTCCGGCTCAATGCCGACCACACCGCCACCGTTGAAGTGCTGTATACCAAAACCTATGTCCAGTCGCGCACGGCACCGCCACCGCAATTTCAGGCGGCCAATGGGGTGGATATTCTGTTGCCCCGCACCAGCCGCTTCTATCCGGGCAATTCTGGCGGAGTACCGGCCCAAACCGGCCTGTCCGGCGACCCGCTGGCAGTTCGCTTCCGTCCGCTTGAAGCTGGCCAACGTCAAATCGACTCGGATGGCAGAACCAGCCGTATCGTGCTGGCGCTCGAAGGTAATCTCTCGGGCTGGGATTACAAGACCGGCTTGAACTACACCGTAGGCAAATCGGATGAAGATTTTGTTGGTGGCTACGTCAATGACGCCCTGTTCGCCAGAGCCATTACCGACGGCATCATCAACCCGTTCGGCATTCAGGATGCAGCAGGTCTGGCCGCAATTCGTGCCTCAGAACTGCGCGGTGAAGTACAAAACGGCAAAACCACCACCAGCACGTTCGACTTCAAGGCCAGCCGTGAATTCGGCTCCCTGCCCGGCGGCAAAATCGGCTTTGCAGTTGGCGGTGAATTGCGCCATGAAAAGGCAGACTTCTTCGTTAATGAAGCGATTGCCTCGCAAGCCTCCAGTTCCGGCCTGTCTGGTTCAAAATCAACCTCGGGCAGCCGCAACATCAAGGCGGTGTTTGCCGAAGTGGCCTTTCCGTTTACCAAGCAACTGGAAGCCACCCTGGCCGCCCGTTACGATGATTACAGTGATGCAGGCCAGACCTGGAACCCGAAGGCAAATCTGCGCTTCCAGCCTAGCAAACAAGTCTTGTTCCGCACCAGCGTAGGCAAAGGCTTCCGCGCGCCAACCCTGTTTGAAAGGAACGCGCCGCCCTCGAAGAACGATACCAATGATTCGTACAGCGACCCGATCCTGTGCCCGGGCGGCGTACCGTTGCCAAATAACCCGATTGTCAATCCATTGCGCGATTGCGACCTGCAACAGTTTAAATTACAGGGTGGCAACCCGAACCTGAGTCCAGAAAAATCGGTCACTTGGGGCCTTGGTATGGTGCTGGAGCCAACCCAAGATATCACCGTTTCGCTTGACTACTGGAACGTAGAACTGAAGAAGAAGATTGATGCGCTGGAAGAGCAACTGATTTTCGGCAACTTTGAACGCTATCGCTCACGCTTCCTGCGCAATGCCGACGGCACCCCGTTTGCGATTGAAAACCGGCTGGAAAACCTGGGCGATGTCAAAGCAGACGGGATTGATCTGTCATTGGTGTACCGCATGCCAAAAACCTCGGTCGGCAAATTCATATTCTCGCTTGATGGCACCTATTTGCATGAATATGAATTCCAGAGTGAACGCGGTGGTGCCTTTACCAGCAACGTTGCGCGTTATGTCGGCAACAATCCAACCTTCCGCTGGCAACACAATATGTCGGTCAACTGGAGCCGTGGTGTCTGGGGTGCTACCCTGGCCAACAACTTCAAATCCGGCTATGTTGACCAAAACCAGTTCAATGGTCGCGATCAAAGGGTTAGTTCGTACATCCTGTGGAACCTGTCAGGCAGCTATACCGGTTTCAAAAACACCGCCATCACGGTCGGTGTGAAGAACCTGTTTGACAGAGATCCACCGTTCACCAATCAGGGTACCGTGTTCCAAAAGGGCTATGACCCACGCTTTACCGACCCGGTTGGCCGCGCCTACTACGTGCGTGCTTCCTATTCGTTCTAAGCATCAGGCAAGCTGATTTAGCCGCCGCCACCTATTACGGGTTGCGGCGGTTTTTTATTCCATTGCCGGAATATTTTGCGCAAACTATACTGGCCCAACCCAAACAAAACCAACAGGAAGGGCCAAGCAATGGCGAATAAATTTACCGATCTGCGTGCCCGCATGTCCCCCGAGGCACAGGCCCGATCCGCCGCCAAAGCAGAGGCGATGCTGGCCGAGATGCCACTGCACGAACTGCGGCTGGTCCGCGGCTTGTCGCAAAAAATGCTGGCCGACTTACTGCATGTGCAACAACCAGCAATTGCCAAACTGGAACAGCGCGGCGGCGCGGAACCACCAGGTTTGGTACCAAAACGGCAACACCCGTAGCGGCAATACCAAATCCGGCTTGACCCACGCGCCATTGCGGTTACTGCCGCGCAGCCGCATCAGGCTGGCGCAGCAACGCCTGCACCCCGGCCACCACCCTTGCTGCGCCTTGACTCTCGCCCGTCATTGTCCATCGCCCTTGCACAATTGAACCCGGTTACATCGACTTGAACCGTACCGTCACCGTCGTACCCTGCCCGAGCGTGCTGACAATGTCAATCTTGCCGTTCAAGCGTTGTACCACATGATTGTAAGCCACGTGTAATCCCAGTCCAATATGGCCATGCATTCCGCTCTTGGTGGTGAAAAATGGATCGAATACACGTGGCAAATTAGCCGGGCTGATGCCATGTCCGTTGTCGGTGATGACCAGCATCACTTCCGCCAGCTCATTGGCCTGTACCCGCACCGTCACCAAGCCGGTTTTGCCATCGGCAAACGCATGATCAATCACATTCGACAAGATCCGGGTCATGGCCTCGGTCAGCGCATCGGGCACAATTCGTACCGGCAAGTGTTCCGGCACTTCCAGCACCAGCCGACTGCCATGCTGCTCCAGTGAAAACCGGATCAAATTAGCCAATTCTGGCACAAAGTGGGCCAGATCAATCTCTTGCAACTCATCACTACCGGCTGGCATGGCGATGGTTTTAAAGGTACTGACCAAGTCGGCAGTACGGGTGGCCATGCGTTCAGCCAATTCGGTATATTCCATGCCTTCCTGGGTACTGTCTTCCAGCATGCTGCGCGACAGCCGCCCCTGTGCCAGCGCCTCCCCGAGCCGCTGCCAGGCAGCCGAGATGCCGGACAGGGCCAATAAGATAGTGCCGAGCGGAGTATTGATTTCATGCGCAATGCCACCGACCAAGCCGCCCAGCGAGGCCAGCTTTTCCTGCTGCACCAAACGGCTTTGCGCCTGTTGCAAAGCGCCCAGTGCTTCGGCATTGGCCAGTGCAATCGCACCATAGGCACACAGCGTGTGAAAAATCTGGCACTCGCGCTCGCCATAGGCATGGGGTCGTTCCGATTGCACCGTCATCACCCCCAGCACCCGGTCATCGACAATCAGCGGGGTATACAAGGCACTCAACATTTTGCGGGTGCCGGGCAAATCGGATGGTTCTTCCTGCGCCACATCAAAATGGCGCAACAGCTCGCGCCGCTCGCGTGCGGCCCGTGCCACATCCGAAATCAGTGAATCAATTGGCACACTGATCGCAGGCAAGGATTCCTCTTTTTCCCAGCCAAAAAACATTTCCAGCCCCTCGCCCTCCGGATTCATGCGGTAAATCGACAGTGCGTGGGTATCGAGCAAATCATTGACATGACGATACAGCGACTGAAACACTTGTTCTTCATCGAGATTGGCAGTAATTGAACGCCCCATTTCCCCCAGTTGGCGCAAGGTGACCACCGATTGCACCAATTCGGCGTTGGCCATGTTCAGGGCCGCATTGCTGTCATGCAGGGCGCGATTGGTATGCACCAATTGCTCTTGTTTGACTTGCAAATCCATCGTGCGCGTTCTCACCTGCTGCACCAACTGGCTTTGCTGGTGCCGTAAAAAACTGGTGCGCGCCCGAACCAATAGCGCTACTGCCAGCAGTACCAGACAGAGCAGCAGCAAGCGAAACCACCAACTCAAATACCAGACCGGCAATATCAGAATCGGAATCGACAACTGCTGTGAACTCCATTCACCAAGCCGGTTACTGCCATTGATTTGCAGCACATAGCGCCCCGGCCATAAATTGCCGTAGCTGGCGATCCGGTGCTCAAAATCGGTTTCGATCCAATTTTGCTCATAGCCCTGCAACCGATAGCGATAGCGGTTTTTTTCCGGTGCCGAATAATCGAGCGCAGAAAACCCGACACTGAAATTGCGCTGGTCCGGTTCCAGTAGCAACTGTGGCTGCGCTCCACTCAAACTACCCGGTGCCACGGTTTTGCCATTGATTTTTAATTCGGTCACCACCAGTGGCGGCACATACGACCAGCTTTGATATCGCTTTGGCTCGATCACCACCAAGCCATGGGTACCACCATGCAACAGCAAACCATCGCGCGTATGTCCGATTGCTCCGAGCCAGACCGTACCCGGATCGTACCCATCTGATCGTGCAATTTCCCGAACCTGCATCGATTGTGACTCAATCACATAGCGGCTGGCCCAGATTCGCCCCTGTGCGTCGCCCAGCAAATTACCGTAGGCGTCGGTGCCGGGCTGGCCCAGCGCATTGCTGACATGCTCAAAATCGGCGCGCTGACCATCCCAGCTTTGCAAGCGCTCCAACCCCTTGTCGGTCGATACCCACAGCCGTTGCTGCCGGTCTTGCCACAAGCCCTTGGTAAAGTCCGATACCAGTCCAGCCGCCCGCTGTGGTTCGGCACGAATCCTGCGAGCGCGCGCCTCGCCCTGCGCCACCACCCACAATCCGCCATCACTGGCCCCCCAAATTCGGCCCGCACTATCTTCCAGCAGCGCAAAAAAGTCGGCCCGAATGGGTTGTTCATTTTGCTCCGGTACGATCTCGAAGCGAGCAGCGCCGGGCAAGCAGCGCGCCAACCCAGACTGGGTACCGGCCCATAGCGTGCCATCTCGCGCCACCAACAAGCGTCGCACCAGCGTAGCGGGCAAGCCGGGCCAGCTTTGCCAAACCGCCCCCCCCGCTGCCAAGCGCACCACACCGGCTTGCTGGGTGCCGGCCCACAACGCCCCATCCCGGGTTTGCGCCATTGACAAAACATGGCCATCCGGTAAGCCCGGCAAGCCAGCCAAAACCTGTCCGGCCTGCCCGGTCTGCCGCGCCGCTACCTGCGCTTCGCCCCGCTCCGATAGCGGATTCGCCGCCAGTGTTCGGTATCCCCCGATCAGACCATGTTGCCGGTCAATGATATCGATCCCATTGCCACCGGTACCGACCAGCAGCCTACCATCGGTCAACTCCAGTACACTGCGCACATTCGAATGACTTAAGCCCTGCGCCCGGTGCTTGCCATGCCGCAAAATCCGAAACGCCCGATTCTGGCCGTTATAGCGTTGCAAACCCGCCCCCCGGCTACCGATCCACAACAAGCCGGAGCGATCCCGAAAAAAAGCCGCAATTTCATCAATCGCCAAACTGCCGGGCTGCCCGGGTTCGTGTCGCAGGTGCTGCAATACCTTGCCATCATCGGCATTGAGCACATTGATTCCGCCGCCCACGGTGCCGAGCCAGATCTGATCATCCATCGGCTGACTGATCCGGCTGACCCAGCCATGGCTAAGCGCATCGGGCCGGTTCGGTGCCAGCGGCAGCCAATGCACGTGCAAATTGGCTGGATTAAACCAGGCCGCACCGTGCAGCCGGGTACCAAACCAAATTTTGCCATCAGCCGCTTGCATCAAATCAGTAATTTCAGTATGGGCCACACCGGCCGTCCCGGTACTGCCGACCCGTGCCATTACCGGTTCAAAGCCACGACCATCCTGACTCATGCGCTGGATACCATCGCCAGTGCCAACCCACAGCCGCCCCTGCCGATCTTGCAACAGGCTGCGCACCCGGTCATCGTGCAAGCTATCACTTTGGCCCGGCTCATGCCGCCAGTGGCGCAATATCCGGCCATCTTGCGCCAGATGCAGCAAGCCCTGCTCGGTACCGACCCACATGCCACGCTCACGATCCCGAATCAAGGCCCGTACCTTCCAGTGCGCCAAACTGTCCTGACCGGGCAAGGGCACCACAAAGCGCTCATGGAATGGATCAAAGATCACCAGTCCGTTATTCTGGGTCGCGATCCACAACCGCCCGTCAGCAGCCAACTGCAAGGCTTCGATATAATTGCCCGGCAGTGATCCCGGCTTACTGGCCACATGCACAAACTTGCGGAACCGATAGCCGTCATAGCGCAACAAGCCATACTGGGTGCCGAGCCACAGCAAACCCCGCTCATCCTGTGCCATCGAGGTCACCAGACCATATGGAATCTGATTTGCATCGGCCACCAGTTCCAAATACGGCTGGGCAAACGCAAACTCGCGTGGTGCAGGGGCGGCACAGGCCAGTGCTGTGGCAAAAATGCACAGCACGGCCAGCAAATGGCCTCCCCATCGGTAAATTGTTGTCACCTGGCCTCCAGCCTTGCCAGAGACGACCAACCCCCCCCGTACCGGGTCATACCAGTTTGGCCATCCCTGATGTGCGAACTTATAATTCAGGCATACATTTCTGATACAGCCCCGGTTTACCCGCCAGACCGTACCGCGAAAATTAATTTTGCCTGATAACCGGTAACCGGGCAAATGAATTTGCCCGCTGCAAGCCTGTCCGGCGCTGGTGCCGACAGCGCTGCGACAGGGTGACCTCCGGCCCCGCTCGGCAATAGTGCATCCGACTTAACAATCGGTTGATTTTGTTTGCTATGGAACGGGGTTGAGTTGCATCCCAAGCGGCCCCTATTTTCAACTGTAGGGCAGATATACCGAAAACGTGCTGCCCAGCCCGACCTCGCTGTGCAACTCAATTTTGCCCTTGTATTTGGCCACGATCTTTTTGGCAATATCCAGCCCGAAGCCGCTGCCTTCGCCGGTTGGTTTGGTGGTGAAGAATGGGTCAAAGATGCGGCTTTGGCTGATTGGCGCAATACCGCAGCCGCTGTCGCTGTCGCTAACGGACACGACCGCTTGCTGGCCCTCTTGCCGGATGATTATCGTTAGCGGGTCCTGGTACTGCATCGCGTGTAACGCGTTGCCGATCAGTAATGGCCATCTGAGCAAGCAGAACAATGGTTATCTGGACAGTCAGTACCGCGCCACAAGCCGATGAAAAATAGCCAATAAATGGCGTTGCTGATGCTCTCAAGGGAGAGCGCTTTTCGGAAGCAGTGGGCCACATTCCGGCCCTGCGTCGCTCAACGGCAACGCAAAGCCAGCCACCCTGCATCAATTCCCGTTGCCGCTGCTATCGGTCACCGGCACATACTCGATCCCGGATTGCATCGCAGCTCTGGTCAGATCCGAATGGCACTTACTTAAGCTTTTTCGGGTGACCAAATTTCCGAACTTTCGCCCTTGCAGCAGTAGCGTAGGGCGCAATGTATTGCGCCATTGGTTAAATCAAGCATCACAGAAATTTTGCATCCCCATGCAGCGTACACTGAATCAAACACCACGGCATTTTTCACGCCTCATGCGGCGCAATTCATTGCGCCCTACGGCCATGGCGTTTGCGATTTTTCAAGTCAGCAGTGCATTCCAGCCATATGATTTATATGGGTATTTTCCTTAAGTAAGTGCCATTCTGGTCTATCCCCTATTATTACGATGCAAGACAAAATCGAGCGCCACGGGCATTTTGCGACCCATTACGGGGATGAAAATGATTTGAACTTGCAATTTGGCCAGCAATTGCAGATGTTGGCCGACCAAGGCAAGCTGAAGTAGCCGCGAACACCGACCACCTGCATCTATCCCTTCCATATTTTTGTAATTTTTATAATAACCTACCCCATTTCCACATATGTTAAAATGCGGGAATGTGTAATTGCGGAGACTATCCCATGAGTCGCTTAACCATTGACATGACAGACCAGCAGCATCAAAGCCTGAAAGCAATGGCTGCATTGCAGGGCAAGACCCTCAAGCAATACGCGCTGGAAAGGCTGTTTCCCTGTGATGCTGATGCCAATCAGGCATGGAGCGAGTTGAAAACCATGCTCAACACCCGTATCCAGGAGGGACTTGCCGGCCATGTGTCCGCCAAGGGCATCAGCGAAATCCTTGACGACGAGCTGGCCGGGGACAGGGATTGACCAGTTACGTTCTTACTAACGCAGCAGAATCTGACCTGCGCGAAATCATCCGCCACACCCGCAAGCAATGGGGCAACGCCCAAGTGTGCCGCTACATCGGCAACCAGTCGTTCCGGTTCATCGTGACCGATGCGCATGGGTTGATGTGACGCAGGCAAATTATAGCGGCATCAGTCACGATGCGCCGAAATTCTGGTGTTTTTGGATAATTTTTTGGCAACATCAACGCACCAAGCCCTGTTCCGTGGATGCTATGGCGATTGGGCAGGTTTTGGGGGTATTGGAATGCCGAAGCCTGACACCCGCCCCAAAAGCAGCAGGGGAAAGCAAAGGGATCTGCCCTGCTGGCCGCTGCTTTCATCAATATTTTAAGGTGGCTGTCCCACGTTTTCGGTCCCACGTTTTCTCGACCCAGAAATGCTGGATGGGGACAATAGGGGGCAGACCACGGTTGTTTGTTTTTAATTCCAAGAAGCCGTGGACAGCCTCAAATAATTATTTTTAGCAATAACAGGGGGGTAGACCACAAATATTTCTCACTCCAAATTTATTCGAATTAACCGTGGTCTGTCCCCTATTTACGTACGCGCCTTGTTAGTCGCAACACGCTGGCGCGCCTCCTGCAAATCCTTAACTTCCTCACTATGTATTGCTGGCTTATTCATCGTCACCTTCCGCCTCCGCTATTTCCTTTATTGTTCGTCGGTGCGATAATTCGGTCTGTGGGCCGAGCAGGTTGATTTCATCAGGGCCAAATTCACTTACTGTGTCCGGCGTATACTCAGCCTGGCCCAGTTTAATCCCACGTTTTAGCATCGCCGCCTTATGCTTGTTCAAGGCTTCAACCCCACGCTTCTTGATTTGCATCAACTCGTCTTCAGTCATTTTCCAGCCTCATCACCACGTGTGTAACTTTCCCGTTTTTGTTCATTTGCGTGGTGTAACCGTGCCGCCCATATACATCCACCAGCCGCCCATTCATCGGCTCACATAGCCAAATTTCAGCACAACCGAGCAAGCTTGCATATGTCATTGCGGCAAACAAAATAATTTCGATGACGTTACCAGCCAACGGGTTGTTAAGTGGGCTGCGCGCCAGTGTATGGATTTTTAAAATCACCTTATTTTTTGACGGTTTGCCGTAGCAGAGTGCAACCGGCTCGCCCATTGCAACTATTGCGACCTCAAACCGCTTCAGGGCATCGCCGCCACGGTACCTGTGATACATGTCAACCCATGACCAAATCGGCTTTTTCTGCGGATCAACCCACGCCCTTGACCAGTTGTCTGCCTTCACAACATCCGCGTAAGTGATTTCACGGAGCAGAAGCGGGTGGTTCGGAAAATGCTCCTAAACTAATTCATAGGTGAATTTCCTAAGTTCAACATATTTTTCTTTAACATCGCGAAACGTCGTGCGGTCTGTTACGTTTATGGCCCGCCCCATCAAAACTGCTTCCACATAAATTTTATTGTTAAAAGGAAATATTTTTATCGCATTGAAGAGCACTTTATCAGCAATTTTTGTGGTTGTCAAATATCGTTTAACTGGTTGCCGAACAGCGCAAGTTATTCAAGGACAACCCGGATGACTATCGCAGCAGGTACGCCAGCGATTTGCTGGATTATGGCAAACTGGCCTTGGAGCTGGGGCAACGGGACAAGGCACGCCTGCAATTTGAAGAGGCATTACAGGTTTTGCGCAGCGCAAAACCTGTAACACGCCTGATTTTTTGGCCAGTCTGGTGCCGGTTTTACACGCACTGGCCGAGCAGAATATGGCGGATCAGCGCAGTAATGAGGCGGTGGTGCTGCTCCGCGAAGTAATCAAGTACTATCGGACGCTGGAACAAACCAGCCCGGAACAATTTTTGCCGTTGTTGGGGTTGGGTTTGAACCAGCTTGCCACGCTGTATGTGGCACAGGACAAATTGGCCGAGGCCAGCGCCGCATTCGAGGAACAGTTGGCGCTTCACCGCAAGCTGGCGTTAAAAGATCCTGCCAACAATTTGCTGGATGTGGCCGATACGCTGATGAATCTGGCAGCGCTGAATCAGGCCAACCAGCAAAACGATGAGGCGCGCAAAAAACTGCTGGAAGCACAAGGGATTTACCAGCGTTTGAAGCACAGCGAAGCCCAGACATTTGACACTGAATTGCGAAAAATTGAAACGCTGTTGGCGCAACTGGCAAAGAATAAATAAGTTTCGCTGGTATACCCGAATAGTGTATCAACTGTAGGGCAGATACACCGAAAACGTCGTACCCACACCCAGCTCACTGTGCACTTCAATTTTGCCCTTGTGTTTGGCCACGATCTTTTTCACGATGTCCAGCCCGAGGCCGCTGCCTTCGCCAGTGGGTTTGGTGGTGAAAAAGGCGTCGAAGATGCGGTTCTGGATGGCTTGCGGAATGCCACCGCCGCTGTCGCCGATGGATACCACTGCGTGGTTGTCCTGCTGCCGCTGCTGCCGAATGATGGCAGCAGCGCGGCCAGCCGTTGCCCGCTTGGCACCTTCGGTACGCCCGCCAAGGCCACCTCCAGCTTGTCCAGTGCCTCGTCGGTACAGGCAAACTCCAGCACCGGGTTCATAGCGCACCCGCAGATTGATGGCCCGAATGATTAACCCATAGCAAAATGATTAAAACCATGATGAAAACTCCCTGGTGATCTGTCATGCCGCAGAAACCCCGTGCCCTACCGTCAGTTAGCTTTTATTGCGTAGCACTTGATCTGAAGTACACCCAGTGTTTGCCATAAAATTTCAATTCCCTAGCAGAAACACCAGCAAAAGTAGCCCGAAGAATTCAGCAAACATCGTCCAAAACGGGCCATTTCCCCTTGAAATGGGGAAATGGGGGGAAACCCAGCCGGATCTTCGTGTTGGAAATTTGTACAACAAATTGCGGCATCAGCCAGAACAGGCCACCTTACCAAGAACAGGCCCGCTGCATCGCTGGCACAGCAGGCACAGCAGGCACAGCAGGCACAGCAGGCACAGCAGGCGAAAAAACTTCAAAACAAGACCTTTGGCACCTGCTTTTGCTATCGATGTGATTCCGTCATGGCATTGCCGCCACCAAAATCCTCGCCAATAAGGCTGTGCAAACGTACAATCGTGTTTACCAGCACTTCATGCAATAGAATACGACTTAAGGGCAACCAGTCGTGCCCGCCTGACCAAAAACTTAGTTACTTCACACACCGCAGAGAGAACCATGACCACTTATCGACATCTTTGCGCGCATATCGCCGCGCTCACCTTAATGGCCACCTGTGCGCTGCCGGCGCTGACGCAAACGCCGAGCGAGTTCCAGCAGTGGCGCTTGCCAGCCAGCCCGCCTCACCCTCTGGACAACCAGCCCAGTGCCGAGCGGGTGGAATTGGGGAAGATGCTGTTTTTCGACACCCGCCTGTCTGGCGACGCCAAGTCGTCCTGTGTCACCTGCCACATCCCCGAATACGCGTGGAGTGATCGCAGGAGCGTCTCGATCGGGATTAACGGCAAGCCGATGGAACGTAACAGTTCGAGCTTGATCAATGTCGGGTACAACACGGGACCGGTGATGTGGGCGGGCCAAAGAAAGAGCCTCGAAGATCAGGTTGGCGGACCGATGACGAACCGTGACATTATGGCCACCGACATCCCTGGCCTGATCAAGACGCTTGAAGCGCTACCGGCCTACAAGGAACGCTTCGCCAAGGCCTATCCGGGCGAAGAAATTAACTTGAACACCATCAGCCGGGCACTGGCCAACTTTGAACGCACCATCGTGAGCCACAATACGCCGTTTGACCAGTGGCTCGCTGGCAAGCAAGATGCAATGACGGCGCAGCAAGTGCGTGGTTTGATGCTATTTACCAGTGAGAAAAAAACCAACTGCATCGCCTGCCACTCGGCACCGAACTTCACCGATAACGGCTTTCACAACATCGGCTTGGCTTCCAAGGACGTCGGGCGCTACAAGGTCAAACCTTTGCCTGCGATGCTCGGCGCATTCAAAACGCCGCAACTGCGCGAGACCGAAGTGAAGGCACCATATATGCACGACGGTTCGCTCAAGACGCTCGAAGAAGTGGTCGAGCATTACAACAGGGGCGGCGACAAGGGTGGCGTTGGCACGGTGTCTGCCAATATGCGGCCGCTCAATTTGTCGCAGCAGGAAAAGGACGATCTGGTCGCTTTTCTTAAGGCATTGACCGGGCCGACCCAGCACATGGCCGCGCCCGCATTGCCCTAGAATTGATCAGCGCGCTTCGAGCTTAAATACCCTGACCAGTTCGGCCTGATTGGCCGCCTGGTCTTGCATCGACTCTGCCGCTGTCGCCATTTTCTCGACGATGGTGGCGTTTTGTTGGGCCGCCTCGTCGATCCCGACGATGGCCCGATTCACTTGCTCGATGTCGGCGATCTGTGCCTGACTGGCCGAGCTGATTTCCAGCACAATCGCGGTGACCCGCTCCGAGCTCGCGACCACCTCGGTCATCGTGCTGCCTGCGCGACTCACCAGTTTGCTGCCCACATCGACCTTGTCGACCGAATCGGCGATCAGGGCCTTGATTTCCTTGGCAGCCGACGCCGAACGCTGCGCCAGGGTCCGCACTTCGGCTGCGACCACGGCAAAGCCGCGCCCCTGCTCGCCCGCACGCGCCGCTTCCACCGCCGCATTCAGGGCCAGGATGTTGGTCTGGAACGCGATGCCGTCGATGACCCCGATGATGTCAACAATCTTGCGCGCCGATTCGTTGATCGAGGCCATCGTTTCAATCACTTGCATCACCACCTGGCCGCCCCTGGTCGCCACTTCCGAGGCTGACGCGGCCAGAGCATTGGCTTGGCTGGCATTGTCGGCATTTTTCCGGACCGTGCCGATCATCGCATCCATCGAGCTCGACGTGTTTTCAAGGGCAGTCACTTGCTCTGCGATGCGTGCAAACAGTTCGTTGTTACCGGCGGCTATCTGACCCGAGGCGTGGGCAATCGCGTCGGTTCCGCTGCGCACCTTACCCACGATATGCTCCAGGCTCTCGTTCATGCCCTTGAGCGCCTGCAATAAGTGCCCGGTTTCGTCGTCGCTGGTGACGACGATATGGCTGGTCAAATCGCCGCCCGCGACCGTTTCGGCGATCATCACCGCCTTTTTCAAGGGAATCAGAATGCTCCGTATCAGCAGCACGGCCAGAATGGCCGCCAATGTTGCGCCGACGATGCCGCCACCGACCAAGACGGCGTTCGTCATGCTTTGCTGGGTGGCGACGTCGGCTGACAACTGGGTCTGGAAACTGCTTTCGGTGGCGCTGATTTCATCGAGCATGGTGCGCATCTCGGTCATCGCACGCTCGCCCCTGCCGCCCTGTTCAAACTGCACCAGAGACTCCATCTGGATCACGCCCTTGTTGACGCCACGGCGCATCTTAAGCACCGGCTCAATCGCCACTTTGAGCCATTTTTGCTGTTCTTTTGATAATTTATCCAACCGTTCTAGCTGCTTCGGATTGCCTGCGGCAAGCTGTCTGACCTTTTCCATCCTGAGCGTGAACGCTTTTTTCCCCGCGTGCATCGGGTCAAGAAAGGTTTCAACGCCGGTCAGCGCGTAGCCACGCACGCCGGTCTGGATATTGACCAAGCTAAGCAGCATCGCATGGGTGTGTTCGATTGTCTCGTAGGCGTGGTTGCTGGCCGTGCTCGCTTGGGTAAAACGCGCAAAATTGATGTAGGCAATTGCCACCAAGATAATTAAAATGGCAACGATCGAGGCAAATCCCAAGTAGAGTCTGGTTTCGATTTTCATGTTAGTTGATTTCATGTGGCGGCAATCTCGGTCATTTCGCGTCGCGCGCGCCGGTTTGGATCGACCCCAGATAGGCAACCGTATCGTTTACCTGTTCGTCCGTCAGTTCAGCCTTCCATGAGGGCATGGATTCGGAGCGTCCCAGCGCCTTTCCTCCTTGGCGGATGATCAGTTGCCGATACTGGGCATTTTTGTCGCTTTTTAGCAGATTGGCCGGCTTCGGGTTATACAGCTTGGCGGCCCTGCCGGCCCCGTCCGCATTCACACCATGGCACAAGGCACAGTAATGCAGAAACACAATTTTCCCGCGCCGCACCGATGCGTCTTGCGAGGTTTTGCTTGGCAACTCGCTGTCGCTGGCCTGGGCTGCCGTGCCCGCCAACGCCAGACAAGCAACCAGCAGACGCTTCACTTGCGCACCTCAACGACCATCTTCATTTCGGGATGAATTGAACATTCAATTTCAATCGTTCCGGGCTGGTCGAACACGACTTTTTTCGACTGTCCCTTGGGGTAAGAGCCCAAATCGAAGGTCTTTGTGTCCGACAGCGAGAAGATATTGTGAATGAACGGGTCTTCGTTCTTGAAACTGACGGCATCGCCGACCTTAATCTTGACGGAAGACTGGCTAAATTTCTTGTCTTTTTGAACAACCTCGACCTCCGCCGCATGAATCGAAGTCGCTATCGCCCCAAACGCGAGTAAACAGGCAAGAAGAAGTGTTTTGCTTGACATGGGAACTCCTGAAAAAATAGTTGGCCAGTGTAATTCATTGTGGGCTTGTTATCTCGCATTGATGCCGTTTCGAGGCTGGCCTGTTGGGCGGTACGGCAATGTATTTTGGTTCGCAGTTGACAAAGTATATTCTTTTTTTATTGGTGAGTCTTTGAAATTTAACCGAATCTGTAGACGTGAGTGGACGCCAACAGGAATAAAACGGTAAAAATTATATCTTGTTGTGAAATGAACTACTACCAAGGCAGCACTAACGAGGGAATTTTACAATCAGGGTATGCCCCGGGTGGCTGCCCACTGGTTGGTCTTGATGAAGGTTGGCGCAGTGATTGGGTGTGCAGGCCAGCGCCCGGCACCCCCTATTTGCCAATACAAAAGCGGCTGAAAATGACGCCCAGCAAATCGTCAGATGAAAATTCGCCGGTAATCGAAGACAGCCGCTCCTGTGCCAGCCGCAGTTCTTCGGCAAACAAATCGAGCGCCGCATCGTGCTGTTCGGCTTGTTCACGGGCACGCTGCAAGTGTTCGTAGGCGGCACGCAGGGCAATCAAATGCCGTTCGCGCGCCAGGTACAACGATTCACCGGTTTGCTGCCAGCCCGCCAGCCGCAACAACTCGGCCCGCAACAAATCGATGCCAAGCTTTTCCTGTGCCGAAATATACAGATGGGTCGCATCGGGCATTACATCGAGTGCCGGGCGATGGCCCGACAGGTCGATTTTGTTCCATACCCGAATCACCGGCACACCCTCCGGGAACCGCTCCAGTATCGTATCGTCGGCCCGGGTCGGGCCACGACTGGCATCGAGCAAATGCAAAATCACATCGGCCTTACCGACTTCATTCCATGCCCGCTCAATCCCGATCCGCTCCACTTCATCACCGGCTTCAAGCACGCCCCGAATCCCGGCGGTATCAATCAAATTCAGTGGAATGCCATTGATTTGAATGGTTTCAACCACCTTGTCGCGCGTGGTTCCGGCAATCGGGGTCACAATCGCTACTTCCGAACCAGCCAAGGCATTTAACAGGCTCGATTTACCCACATTCGGCTGCCCGGCCAGCACCACGTTCAAGCCGTCACGCAATAGTGCGCCCTGCGCTGCCTGCAAAAACACTTGCTGCACGCTGGTTAGAATAGCCGCGAGCTGACCCAAGGCATCGGACTGCTGTAAAAAGTCGATTTCTTCTTCGGGAAAATCAAGCGTTGCCTCAACCAGCATGCGCAGTTGGGTCACTTGCTCGACCAAACGGTTGATGGTGCGGGAAAATTCGCCAGCGAGTGAGAGCGAGGCCGATTTGGCCGCCGCTTCGGTGGCAGCATCAATCAGGTCGGCCACCGCTTCGGCCTGCGCCAGATCGAGTTTGTCGTTCAGATAGGCGCGCCGGGTAAATTCGCCCGGTTCGGCCAGCCGCAAGCCAAACGGTGCGCCAGCCCGCAAGACCCGGGCCAGCAGCAATTGCATCACCACCGGGCCACCATGGCCCTGCAACTCCAGCACCGCTTCTCCGGTGTAGGAAGCCGGGGCCGTAAAATACAGCACAATGCCCTGATCGATCAGGCTGCCATCTTCATTGCAAAACGGCAAAAAATGGGCATGGCGTGGCGTCAAGGTGCGGCCGGGAAACAGGGCTGCCTGTATTCCCTGTAAATCCTTGCCGGAAATTCGTACCACGCCTATGCCACCGCGCCCGGGGGCGGTGGCAATGGCGGCAATCGGATTTGTATCCAAACTCATACCGCACCTTCAACGCTGATTCGTTACTTTACTTTTTTTTGCTTAAATCCACGTGCTCAACCACGATCTTGTTGTTGATCACCCATTGCTGCGCAATCGACAAGATGTTATTCACCACCCAGTACAATACCAAGCCGGACGGGAAGAAGAAGAACATCACCGAAAACACCAAGGGCATATACAGCATCATCTTCGCTTGCACCGGATCAGGCGGCGGTGGATTGAGTTTGCTGGTGACAAACATCGAAATCGCATACAGCACCGGCAAAATAAAGTACGGGTCCGGTGCCGCCAAATCCTGGATCCAGCCGATCCACGGTGCATTGCGAATTTCTACGCTGGCATGCAATACCCAGTACAGCGCCAAAAACACCGGCATTTGCACCAAAATCGGAAAGCAACCACCGAGCGGATTGATTTTTTCCGTCTTGTACAATTCCATCATCGCCTGATTCATCTTGGCCGGATCGTCCTTGTAACGCTCCCGAATCGAGGTCATTTTCGGCGTCACCACCTTCATCTTGGCCATGCTGCGGTAACCGGCCGCCGAGAGCGGGAAAAACGCCAGCTTGATCAATACCGTCAGCGCAATAATAGTCCAACCCCAGTTACCCAATTGGTTGTGGATCATATCCATAATCCAAAACAAGGGGCTGGCCACAATCGACAACGAGCCATAATCCTTGGCCGCATCCAGCCCAACTGCCGCCGCTTCCAGCTTACTGGTCACTTGCGGCCCGGAAAAAATCCGCACGTCAGACGATACGGTAGCCTGCGGTGCCAGCTTGCCGAGCGGCATGGTATACCCGATCCGGTAGATATTTTCTTCCACCTTCTCGGTGTAAATGGTGCGCTGGGTCTTGTCCCCCGGCACAATCGCCGAGACAAAAAAGTGTTGAATCAGTGCCACCCAGCCATTATCGGCCGCGACTTCATGCAAGGGTGTCAGTTGCTGCCCGGGAGGCAGGCTGGCTTTCTTTTTTTCGTGCTTTTCGATTTCTTCAAACGTCAGCTTTTCATACTTCTTGTTTTCGGTAAACACCGCCGGGCCAGTGTAGCTGCTCAAGAAAAAGGTGTCGCCGACCGGCTTGTTGCCGTCATGCACGATTTGAGCATACAGGCTCGGGCTGATTTCAGTGCTGCCGGTATTGGTCAGTTGATGGCGCAAGCCAATTTGATAGTCGCCGCGCTTGAAAATCCAGGTTTTGAGCAGTTTTACCCCGCCCTGTTCGGCTTCCAGCACCAGTTGCACTTCATTGCCTGAATCCAGCGTGCGCACACCCGGTTTGGCCACAAACAGTGATTTGTGATTGGGAAACTCGGCACCACCAATCAAGCCACTTTGGCCCAAATAGGTATTGCTGCCGCCACGTTGAAACAGCACCTGATTTTTGGTCTGATCAATTCCATCTTTGTACTTGAGCAATTCCAGCCGTACCAGATTGCCGCCCAAGGTATCGATATCGGCTTTCACCACATCGGTGGTAATGGTAATGATTTCTCCCTTGATGGCCACCGGCGTACTACTGCCTGGCACCGCCCCCGGCACACTGCCAGATACACTGGCTTGATTCGCCGCTACCGAAGGCAGATCGGATTTGGCACTGGCCGATTTACTGGCCACCGGCTTGGCAGGCGCAAAGAAAGAAGCGTTACCTTGTGCCACCATCCAGTTATCCCACAACAGGAACAACGAGGTGCCAAAAATAACCCAGATGATGTTACGTTTGATATCCATTGGTATTGCAATCAAGAATGGTTACAACCGCGAGCGGTTGACGAGGGTGGCGGCACAGGATCAACCCCGCCCGGATGCCACGGGTGACATTTGCAGACGCGGCAGGCCGCAAGCATACTGCCTTTCGCTGCGCCGTGCAAACGAATCGCTTCCAGCGCGTAATTGGAACAGCTTGGATAAAACCGGCAATTCTGCCCGAGCAACGGGCTGATCAGTAATTGATAGGCACGCAGCAGTGCCCGCAGCAGTACACTCATCATGCTCATCTTGTCCACGTTGCCCTCATTTTGGCACCTGACGAGCAAACAGCTGCCATAACTCGGCGCGCACCATGGTCTTGAGCGAACGGTTGGTCGCCGGTTCCTGCCGCTTGACCAGCGGGCCGGACAAGCGCACCACATAATCGATGGCTGACAAGTTTGCCATGCGAAACATTTCCCGGCTTAAGCGTTTGACGGTATTGCGGGTGACGGCGCGCGCGGCAAAGCGTTTGGCCACCACCACACCCAGCCGGGCATGACCGATGGCATTGGGCCGCGCGTACAACACAAAATGTGCGGTACGTTCGACCGGGCGCAAACGAAAAACGGATGAAAACTCATCCGTTTTAATGATGCGCCGCTTGCGTGCAAAATCGTGTGAACCCGAAGGCGTCACCTCATCTAGCACGGAGTCTGCCACGGAATCTGTCTTACAGTTTGCCAATTGGTCGTCAATTCCCTGGCGGGGATTGTCCGAATCAATTTGGGTTAGACTGCCAGACGCTTGCGCCCCTTGGCACGACGGGCATTGAGAACAGCACGACCACCACGGGTAGCCATACGAGCGCGGAAGCCGTGGGTACGCTTGCGACGCACGACGGAAGGTTGGTAAGTACGTTTCATGGTAATCTCGCTAATTCAATAAAAAGCCAACGGGCAGCCGGTATTACAGACTGCAATCAAACAACAAAAATCTGCTGCGCACAACGCCCACGGTGCGTTAATCACCGTCAATTTGGCATGCCAAGCGCAGAACCCGAGATTAGACACTATTTACCCCAAAGCTGTCAAGCACCCAATTCCGAATCAGCCGACCAATTTGGTACAAACCAGCCGGGTTTGATCGAAAATTCGCGCTGCACCTGTGGATAACTCCCCCAAGCAAGGGTAGAATATCGGCTTGCGTGTGTGGCGCGCACCCGGCTTGGCCGGCAGTGAAGCCGTGGTACACCCCTCCACACCCCCTTTCAAATATAGAAACATGGAAAATTTTTGGCGAGCCTGTTCCGCACAACTGGAACTGGAGTTAACGCAACAACAATTCAGTGCATGGATCGCGCCGCTGGTGCCGCTCGACTACGAAGCGGGTACCTTGCGCATTGCCGCACCGAATCGTTTCAAACTCGATTGGGTCAAGGCCCAATACGCGAGCCGCATTAGTGCCTTGGCCGACAAACACTGGAATATTTCGGTCGATGTCCAGTTTGTACTGGCACCGCGCGCCAATCCCGGCAAGAAAACCGCCGCCCCCGAGGCGGAAACCGGCGCTGCTAGCGCCAGCGTAGTGGCGGGCGAAGCTGTGCCCGAACCGGCACCACGGGCCGATGAACCGGATATGGATCTGGCCAATTCGCCACGGCGCGAACAAAGCCGGATCAATACCGAGCTAACCTTCGATTCGTTCGTCACCGGCAAGGCCAATCAACTGGCGCGCGCGGCTGCAATTCAAGTGGCCAACAACCCGGGTGTGTCGTACAACCCGCTGTTCTTTTATGGTGGCGTGGGCTTGGGCAAGACCCATTTGATTCACTCAATCGGCAATCAAGTGTTGCAAGAACAGCCGAATGCCCGGATTCGCTACATTCATGCCGAACAATACGTGCGCGATGTGGTGACCGCCTACCAGCGCAAGGGCTTTGATGAATTCAAGCACTATTACCATTCACTGGACATGTTGTTGATTGATGATATTCAATTTTTCAACGGCAAAAGCCGCACCCAGGAAGAATTCTTTTATGCCTTTGAAGCCCTGATTGCGGCCAAGAAGCAAATCATCATTACCAGCGACACCTACCCGAAAGAAATCACCGGCATGGATGATCGCCTGATTTCACGTTTCGATTCGGGCCTGACGGTGGCGATTGAACCGCCGGAACTGGAAATGCGGGTCGCGATTTTGCTGAAAAAAGCACATACCGAAGGCGTGTTTTTCTCGGACGATGTGGCGTTTTTCGTGGCCAAGCACTTGCGCTCGAATGTGCGCGAACTGGAAGGTGCGCTGCGCAAGATTTTGGCCTACTCGCGCTTTCACGGCAAAGAAATTACGATTGATGTGGTCAAGGAAGCGCTCAAGGATTTGCTGTCGGTACAAAACCGCCAGATTTCGATTGAAAACATCCAAAAAACCGTGGCCGACTTTTTCCACATCAAAATGGCTGACATGACCTCGAAACGGCGTCCGGCCAATATTGCCCGGCCGCGCCAGATTGCGATGTATTTGGCCAAGGAATTGACGCAAAAAAGCCTGCCGGAAATCGGCGAATTATTCGGCGGGCGCGACCACACCACGGTTTTGCATGCGGTACGCAAAATCACGCAAGACCGGGCCAAAAACCCGGAATGCAACCATGAGCTTCATGTATTGGAACAAACCCTGAAAGGGTAGCGCCGCTGTTTTGGATCGGCAAGCCCAAGATAAGCACGGCAAATAAGCACGAAAAATAAGTACGGCAACACTACGCGCAATCGTTGAATATTTAGACAAAGGACTATCATGCAACTGGTCAAATCTACCCGCGACGCCCTTTTGCGGCCTCTGCAAATCGTCAGTGGTATTGTCGAGCGTCGGCACACTATGCCGATTCTGGCCAATATCCTGATCAAAAAACAAGCCGGGCAAGTCACCTTTCTCACCACTGACATCGAAATCCAGATCTCGACCAGTGCCGACATCGGCCCCGGCGACGATGTGGAAGCGACCACCGTGGCGGCCAAGAAACTGCTCGATATTTTGCGCGCCCTGCCCGAGAGCGGCGAAGTCACGCTCAATTTGCAAAACAAAAAAATGAATGTGCAATCGGGCAAATCACGCTTTGCACTGCAAACCCTGCCGGCCGAAGAATTCCCGACGGTTGACCAGACGGCCAACTGGGACGCCCATATCAGCCTGCCGCAAAAAACCCTGAAGCACTTGTTCCACATGGTGCATTTTGCCATGGCGCAACAAGACATCCGCTATTATCTGAATGGCTTGCTGCTGGTATTGGATGGCAACCATGTGATGGCGGTTTCAACCGATGGCCACCGGCTGGGCTATTGTCAGGCTGCCACCGAGCAGCGCTATGAGCGGATGGAAGTGATCATTCCGCGCAAAACCATCATGGAATTGCAGCGCTTGCTCGAAGACAGCGATGCACCGGTTGAAATCGATTTGAGCCCGACCCGGCTGCGCTTGCGCTTTGCCGATCTGGAACTGATCTCGAAACTGGTCGAAGGCAAATTCCCCGACTACAACCGCGTCATTCCCAAGGGCTACAAACACCATTTCCTGATTGGCCGCGAAGAACTGCTGCGCTCCTTGCAGCGCGCCGCGATCATGACCACCGATAAATTCAAGGGCATTCGCTGCATCGTTAGCCCGGGCAGCATGAAAATCATTTCCACCAATGCCGATCAGGAAGAAGCGATTGAAGAGCTGGAAGTGGCATGGGAAGGCGAAGACGTGGATATCGGCTTTAACGTCACCTATTTGCTCGATGTGTTAAACAACCTGAAGTGCGAATTCCTCAACATTGCCCTCGGTGATTCCAATTCTTCGGCGCTGTTGACCATTCCCGACAACCCTGATTTCAAGTATGTGGTCATGCCGATGCGAATTTAAGGCCACGGCGGACGTGATGGCTGCGCCACGGTTGCACGACCGTTGCGCCGCCATCGATTGGTAACCGGTTTATTGCCCTACCCTAGTTGATACCTTAGTTGATTGAAATTTAAAGAAAGCAGTCCATGTCCCAAAGCCCACAAGAGAACCCAAGCCCAGCCAAGCCAGATGAATACGGTGCCGCCTCGATTCAAATTCTGGAAGGCTTGGAAGCCGTGCGCAAACGCCCCGGCATGTATATTGGCGACACTTCCGACGGTACCGGCTTGCACCATTTGGTGTTTGAGGTGCTTGATAACTCAATTGATGAATCACTGGCTGGGCACTGCACCGAAATCCATGTCACGATCCACTCCGACAACTCGATTTCAATCACCGACAACGGGCGCGGCGTACCGACCGGCATCAAGTTTGACGACAAGCACGAACCGAAGCGCAGCGCCGCCGAAATCGTCATGACCGAATTGCATGCTGGCGGCAAGTTCGACCAAAACTCGTACAAAGTGTCTGGCGGCCTGCATGGCGTGGGCGTTTCGTGCGTGAATGGCCTCTCGAAACTGCTCAAGCTCACCATCCGGCGCGATGGCAAGGTACATTACATGGAGTTTGTCCGTGGTGTGCCGCAAAACCGTGAAATCGCCACCATCAATGGCGTCGAATGCTCACCGATCAAGGTGATTGGCGAAACCGACAAGCGCGGCACCGACGTCCATTTCTGGGCCGATGAAGAAATCTTTAACAATGTCGAATTCCACTACGAAATTCTGGCCAAGCGGATTCGCGAACTGTCGTTCCTGAACAATGGCGTGCGGATTCGCCTAACCGACCACCGTACTGGCAAGGAAGACATTTTCGCCTTTGAAGGCGGCACGCGCGGCTTTGTCGAATACATCAACAAAGCCAAAACCACTTTGCACCCGACCATTTTCCAGGCCACTGGCGAGCGCATGTCGGACCAAAACACCAATATTTCGGTCGATATTTCAATGCAGTGGAACGATGCCTACAACGAACAGGTATTGTGCTTTACCAATAACATTCCACAGCGCGATGGCGGCACCCACCTAACCGGTTTGCGCGCCGCGATGACGCGCGTGATCAACAAATACATCGAAGAAAACGAACTGGCCAAAAAAGCCAAGGTGGAAGTGACTGGCGACGACATGCGCGAAGGCTTGACCTGCGTGCTGTCGGTCAAAGTGCCAGAACCGAAATTTAGCTCGCAAACCAAAGACAAGCTGGTGTCAAGTGAAGTACGCGGCCCGGTTGAAGAAATTGTCGCCAAAACCCTGACCGATTACTTGCAGGAAAAACCGACCGATGCCAAGTTAATTTGCGCCAAAATCGTCGAAGCGGCACGGGCCCGTGAAGCGGCGCGCAAGGCGCGTGATTTGACCCGGCGCAAAGGCATTATGGATGGCCTTGGCCTGTCGGCCAAGCTGGCCGATTGCCAGGAAAAAGACCCAGCCCTGTGCGAACTGTACATCGTCGAAGGGGATTCGGCAGGCGGCTCGGCCAAACAGGGCCGTGACCGTAAATTCCAGGCCATTTTGCCGTTGCGCGGCAAGGTGTTGAACGTGGAAAAAGCGCGCTTTGAAAAAATGCTCTCGTCCGAACAAATCACCACCCTGATCGCGACGCTCGGCACCTCGATTGGCCCGGACGAATTCAACGCCGACAAACTGCGCTATCACCGCATCATCATCATGACCGATGCCGACGTCGACGGTGCCCACATCCGCACCCTGCTGCTGACGCTGTTTTACCGCCAAATGCCGCAACTGGTGGAACGTGGCCACATCTACATCGCCCAGCCGCCACTGTACAAGGTCAAGCACGGGCGCGATGAACGCTATCTGAAAGACGATATCGAAGAAGCGAGCTACATGATGACGGTCGCCTTAAATGGTGCCGTGCTGACCCCGGCCGAAGGGGCAGAACCGATTACCGGCGATGCATTGGCCGAACTGGTACGCAAGTTCAACATCGCCAACGCCATCATGCTGCGCTTGACGCGCGTATTTGACCGCGCCGTGTTAACCGCAATCATGACCGGCGTTACGCTCGATTTGTCGAATCCGGAAGCCGCCGAAGCATCGGCCAAAACACTGGCCGCCACGATTAACGACTACGCGGTAACGGTCACGGTGCGTTCGGACGAACTATCGGAAAAACACTTGCTGTGGGTCGAGCGGGTACACCATGGCAATATCAAAGTCACCTCGATTGATGCCGATTTCGTTGAAGGCGGCGATTACCTGTCACTGGCCAGTGCCGCCGCCACCTTCAAGGGCCTGATCGGCCCCGGCGCGTTCATCCGCCGTGGCGAAGGCGAACGGGCCAAGGAATCGTCGGTTATCGATTTCCACCACGCCATGCAGTGGTTGCGCGACGAAGCCGAGCGCGGCGTCTCGAAACAGCGCTACAAGGGTTTGGGCGAAATGAACCCGGAACAATTGTGGGAAACCACCATGGATCCGCAAGTTAGGCGCTTGCTCAAGGTGCAGATTGACGACGCGATTGCGGCTGACCAAATCTTCACCACTCTGATGGGTGACGATGTCGAGCCGCGTCGGGCGTTTATTGAGGGTAATGCGTTGCAGGCGGGGAATATTGACGTGTAATGTAGCTTCATGGCTGACTATTGGCAACGGCAGGGTGAAAAAGGGACAACCCGCCGCAGTGGCGACCATATTGATTTATGGAATGGCTCACGCTTTACCAGTCAATTCAGCTGGGTACGCATCCAACTGTCCATTTCATGGGATGGGCAGTGGACTGACTATCGCCTTGCCAAAAGGGTGATATTTTGGCCAGTCGATTAATTCAGATCGGCAGTATCGCCATCGGTGCCCTATTGGGCCCAGTGATGGCCATCATGGCATTACGCCTTGTTGCATGGTTACATTGGATGCCGGACTTCCCGCTTTGGCGCGGTGAGGACGACGTCGAATCGCGATTTCGTTTTTTATTGGTCGCCTGTGTCGCGTACAGCGGCTTCTTTGGCTGGATAGGAAGCGTCATGGTCACATATCCTCGCCGGGCGTTAGTTATGTTGCTAGGCTTGGTTTGCGCTTTGCTTCTGGTGTTTGGTGGGACAAGCCTATTGCCCCCTTTGCAGTTTGCAATGCTTGATCCGCAAGCTACAAATGGCACTGTATTGGCTTTATATTCAAGCTGGATTCTTTCAAGCTTTCTTTTTTTGATTTTGGCATTTACAAAAACAAAATAAGTGCCCCGCGATAATCGATTTGAAAAACGATCCTACGCCCCGTCCTTCCCGCACAGGCGGGAATCTGGTGCAGGAGCGAAGTGCCGCCACGCCAAAGAAAAAGTGATGCTGTAATTGGGGAAACACCACTTGCCAAATTAGCGTGTGAACCAGACCGGCGTGTTAAACTGCCCTCACCTGCGCCAGCAATCTTTGCCGTCCAATGCGGCAACCAAATACCAGACGCGCACTGGCGTGACAGTAGGAGATATTTGTGAAAATTGCCTCAATTCAACTTGCCAATTTCCGGTCGGTACAATCACTCCAACTGGGCTTTCGGCACCAAACTACTGCGCTGGTTGGCATAAATGGTTCGGGGAAATCCTCGCTGCTTGATGCGCTGGCGATCGGTTTGTCGGCCTTTTCCTCCCGGATTACCGGGCATCCGGGCAAAACGCGCAGCATTACCCACAGCGACATCCGGGTCGGTGCCGATCATGCGGCAATCGATTTGGATGTCATGTGGCCCGATCAAAGCCACACCCCATGGCGATTGGTACGGCAACGCAAGCCCGGCACCATACCCGACGCGGGCAGCCATTTAAGCGCACTGAATCAGCGTGTGACCGGCATGACCCAGTCGCCGAACCTGCCGCTGGTGGTGTACTACGATATCCACCGTGCGGTACTGGATGTGCCGTTGCGGATTCGGGAAAAGCCCCAGTTCCGGCCCAACGAGGCATTTCTCGATGCGGTTGGCCGTGGCGGTGCCGATTTTCGTCGATTCTTTGCTTGGTTTCGCAGTAAAGAAGACGAAGAAAATGAAGAGCGCGCCAACAATCCGTCATTTCGGGATCGAGATCTGCAAGCCGTCCGGCAAGCGATTACCACCTTTACCGGGTTCACCAATCCACGGGTGCGGCGCAAACCTGCCTTGCGTATGACAGTATGTAAAGATACGACCGAACTGGACATTTTGCAGTTATCCGATGGTGAAAAATGCATGCTGGCACTAGTTGGTGATCTGGCGTGGCGCCTGTGCTTGCTCAACACTGGCGAGCTTGATCCACTACATGGTTTGGGTGTGGTGTTGATCGATGAAATCGATTTGCACCTGCACCCGGGCTGGCAACGCAGCGTGGTCGGCAAGCTGGCACACACCTTCCCCAAGTGCCAATTCATCAT
>JACCDS010044559.1_pt1 | contig 40402 bp, 41 predicted proteins | sample 7446441 | NCBI WGS metagenome assembly JACCDS01 (sample SAMN15323445, study PRJNA562643) | freshwater metagenome | isolation source: river surface water | place: USA:Blue River Watershed | collected 2017-08-17 | reverse complement strand
GGGCTGAGGTTGGACACGGTATGCGCACGCACATTGGACGCGCCGACCTGGACCACACCATGCGCCTGGGGCAACAAGGTGATGGAGGCCGCTCGGAAGTCAGCTGCCACCGCACTGCTCAGCAAGCCAGCGTCGGTGGTGACCGTGATGGTCGAGGACTGCGAACCCACGGCACTTGACGTCACCGAGGTCGTCACCGTGCACGATGCGCCAACCGCCACCGAGGTGCCGCAAGTTGCGGAAGGGGCCGAGAAGGCAGTGCCGGTGCGGGCCAGAGCGCTCACTGCCACCGGCACAGTACCCGTGTTGGTCAGCGTGGCCGTGCAGGTTGCCGTCTTTCCCGTCTGCGTCGGCGTCGGCAGGCACGAGAATGAGCCCAGGCTCGCCTTGGGCGTCGGGGCAGGCGTGGCGGTCATCGAGACCGGCACTGCCAGCGAGGAGGGTGAGCCGTTGCTCGGGAAAGTGAGCGTTCCGGACGCAGTCCCGGCGCCAACCGGGGTGTACGTCACGTTGGCCACGCACGAGGCGTTAGGCGCCAACGTCGCTTGCTCACAGCCTGCAACGCTCAGGGTCACAGGGCTGACCGTGCGTTGGCCAATGGTCAAGGCTGCCGTCCCCGTATTGGTCAGAGTGAGGGCTTGCGTAGCGCTCTTGCCTGCCTGCACATCAACGAACGACAGACTGGTCGGAGCCACGGTCAGCGTCCCAACGAGGCCGGTGGCGCTCAACTCGAGCGGAGCCACCGGCGTGGTCAGGTCGGTCGCCAACGACAGGGTCGCGGCGGGCAGCGGTCCGGCAACCTTGGGCGCCACCCGGACTTGAAGCGTGCACTGCTGGCCCACGTTGAGCGTGCCGATGCAGTTGGTAGGGTTGACCAGGCTGTACTGCGCGGCGCCGGCGCCGGCGAAGCTGTACTGCGATACAACGACGGGCAGCGTGCCAGTCGACCGCAGCGTCACGCCCAGCGTGGCATTGGAGCCTAGTGCGACGTCACCGAAAGCCAGGGACGTCGGAGAAACCTCGAGAATTCCCTGGGCCACGGCCGGCTGGGAGAAGAGGTAGACACGCGAAACTTGGGTTGCCACGCCGCTGGCGTCCAGCGCCACGGTGGCGGTACGGATGTCGGCCGTGTCCGGCGTGACCGTGAACGACATGGTGCAGGTTCCGCCAGGGGCGACGGACTTGCCGCAATCGTTCGAAGCCATCTTGAACGAGCTGTCCCCGCTCAAGCCCAGGCTTGTGACGCCAAAAGAACCCGTGCCATTGTTGGACAGCGTCAGCGTTTGAGGCGTGGAGGTGGTGCCGACTCGAACCCCGATGAAGTTGATTTTGCTGGCCGAGAACGTTGGGACGCCCTGTACCCCATAGCCGGTCAGGCTGGCGCCCTGGAAGTAGGTGCCATCCTCGAGTTCCACCAGCACGCGGGCGCTGATGGCGCCGAGCGTCCGCGGGGTCAAGGCAGCCGTCACCTTGCAAGTGTCCTGCGGGGCGAGCGTGCGTTCGCAGTCGGAGCCGTCAAAGTTGAAATAGCTCGAGTTCTCGCCGAGGCGCACCGTCGAGACGGTCACTTCCTCGGTACCGACGTTCTTCAGCGTGAGAGCCTGCGGGGCGCTCATGGCCAGCAGTGTCTGTCCCCCAAAGTCGACCGACGACCGGTCGAACAGCAGCACGGTGCTCGGCGCAACGCCGAAGGCTCGTACGATGAATTGCGGTGCGGCGGTCATGCCCGCGATGGGCAGCGAAATGGCCGTGTCCCACCGTCCCATCGCGGTCGGGTTGACCGTGACTTTGAATGTGCAGCTTTGGCCCGCCGCCACTGTCACTCCGCTGGCGCAGCCGTTCGCCGAGAGGGTCACCGCCTTGCCGGAGAGGGCCATGACCCCGAGCGTCACCGCCTGGGAACCCGTATTTTTGTAGGTGAGGGTCTTGGCAACAGTCGTGTTGATGTTCACGCTGCCGTAGTCGATGGTCTGAATCGCAGGGGCAGACGTTGCCGTGGCCACCGGCACGCGAATGGTGTATTCGTCGGCCAGGGCCACACCAGCCGACAAAGCGGCCATCAGGGCAAGAGCGAATCGGGAGAGCATGCGCATTAAAAAGCTCGAAAGAGGTGGTTTCAGGTGTGTAGCGAATCGGATTTAAGCCACCAACCTGAAAACCGATGCCCCTATCAGGGCGACGGCGCTATAGGTCAGACCGCCTATTCCTCTCTTCGATGGACCCCTTCCCTGCTGGGCTGACGCCCCCGATAGCCGCTTTCATCCTGACGCTCCTGGCTGCGCTGGCCCTTCGGCTGTACTTGCAACGATGGCGCGTCATGCAGCTCGTCACGGTGGTTGATGGAGACACCTACGTGGCCGTAGACACTCGCGGAACGCGACGGCGCCTGCGGCTGTTCGCAGCAGACTGCCCCGAGATGGGGCAAACACTGGGGCCTCAAGCCAAGCACTTCGTGCATCGCACGGTCGGGCGCCGCTGGGTCCGTGTGCAGTTGCTGGGCAAAGACCGGTACCGGCGGCATGTGGCCCGCGTGGTGGTTGAAGGCCAGGACCTGGCGGTCATGCTCGTCAACGAAGGATTGGCCTACCCCCTCAAGGCGCACTGGCGACTGCGCCTGGCCGCCTGGAACGCCCGCTGGCATCGAAAGGGCGTACACGGCGCTGGGACGGAACCCCGCCCCTGGCATTGGCGCGCGAAGAGCCGAGGCCGCCGGTTTGTGGCCTACTGGACGAGTCGGTTACGCCGCAGGAAGATGCGCGGAAGACGCGGATGAAAGACGAGGGAGCTTTTCATGGCTACACAAGCTACCAGGACACAATCATTGGACGCAAACATGAGTTCTCCCCTCCCCGTGGTCGTGCAAGCCACGCGCTGGACCAAGCATGGTGACCACCCAGCGGTCGAGCCGTACGGGCCGTCACTTCTGGACCAGTACCCCAGCTACGCGGAGTGCGGCATCGTCGCGCATGACTACCGCTATCTCCACGTCGCTCCAGGTTTCTGGGTGTTGACCCTGTCCGACGGCACGCATCGCGTGCTCAAGCCGGAACAGCTTGACCCCGTGCTGCACAGCCTGGTCCAGTAAGGCCGTTCGGCTTCGAGCCAATTCGCAACCGGCGCACTTTAATCAGTGCGCCGGTTTTTCCTTGGCGAACCCAACCTCGTGGCTAGACGAGGGACCAAGGAAAGGAACTGCATGTCGAAGGACTATGTACTGCTGAAATTCTCAGGCAATTGGGCCGATGAGATGGACATCGAGGGCTTTCTGGTGGCCAGTAGGGCCTACTGGGAGCATCGACGACAGGAGTTGAGCCAAGTGGAGTGTGACCTCCACGCCTGCATCGGCACCAACGAGTATCTCGAGTGGAGCGACGGAAAGGAGCTGCTCGACAGCATCGAGGTCAGCGACCTCAGCGCGGAGGAGGTGCGGCTGCTGCAGCAACATTTCCCATTGGCGGGCTACCAAGGCACCAGCACGTTCGCGGGCGTCGTTCGCGAGCACATAGTGGCAGGCTTTGGCGAAACCGGCTTCCTGGACAACGTCGCCGAGGGTGGGGCTTACTGATGGCGCCCCCTCGTTGTGACCAGCGTCCAGTGCGCCGCGCAGACCTGGTCGTGCTGCAGGAACAGCCTGACGGCTGCCTCAGCCAGCACTATCCGGTGACGGTAGGCCGCAGCTACGAAGTGCTGGACCTGATGGGCTCCTGCCTGGTCGTGACGACCGACAAGGCAGATGAAACCGCCAGCATATGGCGCGGACGATTCTCCCCTGCCGCCGTCGCGGCCTGATTCACTTTTTCACCACAGGGCGCCAGGACTTTTCCTGGCGCCTTTTTCTGTGGCTAACCGACAGTGCTACAGGAAGCACCCTCACTTTGCGGCGCTCCTGCCATGATGCTCCTCGCTCTCCCCCTCGGCCTGGTCTACCAGCAAGCCGGCCGTGCGTACGCCCTTTGGCGCGACTGCGCTGTCGCTTGCAATCCGATGCTCGCAACCGTGCTCCCTGCCTCTCTCTGAGGCGGAGGTCCCACCGACGAAAAAGGGACCGGCAGTGCCGGTCCCTTGAATGGTGATGTCGTTCCGACGATGCCTCAGGCGTCTTCGTCGTCCTCGACTGTGCCTGCCTTGAAGTGCAGCTGCGTCAGCGTGCACTCGGCCGCTTCAATGTCATCCCGCGTGCCCTTGTACTGAGGCTGGAAGACGCTGCCACCCGGGAATGCGTAGAGGTACTCGACCTCGACCACCGCTCCAACGGCAGGAATCTCGTAGTTCGACGGAATGGTGCAGTTGCCAACGTCGCTGATTTTGCCCTCAGCATCACACAATGACAACCCGACACTGCGTTTGGTCGCGTGATTCGACTTGACCACGAACGACGCGCTGTGGGTGAATTTGCGCTTGAGCTGGTTGCCGCCCGAATTGGGACGGCCGGGCACGTAGGCCGAGTCGATGTGCTTGAACACGCCGCCCTCCAGACCTTGCTCCTTCAGCTGCGCGTACAACGCGCGCTTGGACTCTTCCGTGCGCGCCGTGTAGGCGACGAACATGCCGGGGTAGCCGCCTTGCGACAACTGCTCCTGGATGAGCGCAAGCACCTGAAGGCGTTTGGCGTACGGCTGGGCGCGCAGGTCTTGCCCGCCGTGCTCCAGCACATCGAACACCGCCATCACGTCCCCCATCAGTTCCCCATCGAGGATGAGCGGACCGCTGGACTCGATGACGGTCAAAGAAGTCCGGACGGTTTCCGGCAGGCCTGTGACCAGGCCCTTGCGGTTGATGCCGATGGTCTCGTCAGAGGTGCGGCGCAGCATGCGTCGATGCCCGTCGTACTTCTCTTGCAGCACCCAGTTGGGGTCGCGCAGCAGTGCTTCGACATCGGCTTCGTCGATGACGTTGAGCAGTTGCGGGACGATGCCCGTGAACCGCTCCTCGAGTGACGTACCGACGAACGCCGTCCCGGCCTCGCCAGGGGCATAGCCCTTGCCGAGCTTTTCCTTCAGTACGGCGTCGTAGGCCTTCTTGGCCTTGGCGTAGTCCACGGGCGTTGCCGTCTTCTTGCCATTGGCCAGGGTGCCGCCCCGCTTGCCGTTCTGGTAATACACCATGAAGCCGCCGCCCTCGGCGACGAGCTGGACGTGGTACTCCTTGTCGGAGCGGGCGTCCTTGTAGTACAGGCTGGCTTTCTCTTCCATGTGTGTCCTTGTCTGTCAGGTGCAAAAAAGCTTCGCACTCTGAGCGTCTAGCGAATGTGCGGGCCGGCCTGCGCCTGGCGCGACTCTTCGCTATAAGAGACCAACTCTTCAAAGCGAGAACTGATGACTTGGATTGCCCGCCTTTGCGTGACCGCCCTGCTGGTTGCCCTGTCCGTCCTGGTGTTCAAGGTTGTGGACCACGTGTTCCCCAAATTGCTGCACGGTGAGCCGGCGGTCGCTGACGACCGATGGCATCCGATACCGGTGCGCGCCCCCTCCAAACAAACGGCGGACGAGGGCACGAAGCCTGCATTGCTGGACGAGTCGTTGAATGCGCCGCTTACGCCTGCCCCCTCCACCGCAGTGGCCGCCGCAGAAGCTCTGGTTCCTGCCAGTGCAGCGGCGGTCTCGCAGCCTGAGACGGCCGCGGTGAGCAGCGCACCCGCGCCTGCATCGAGCCTCAAGCCTCTGCCGCTGTCTCCGTTGTCGACGGGGACAGCGGCATCGGCCCCTCGCTGAACAAGAAAAGGCCCGCGCATTTGCGCGGGCCTCTTGAATATTCAGGACTTGTAGACCGGCATCGCGTTGGAAGGTGGTCGATAGACCGCCGACCACCGCTGCAACGCACCTAGAACCGACTTCTCCTGCAAGCCTCTGCGCACAGCGTTGGCTTCGCATTGAACGAGGTCATTCTGAAAGAAGACCTCACAGACCCGCAGGTCTGGCTCCAGGGCTAACTGACGTCGTGCCACCTGCAGAACCGAAGCGTCACAGAAGGCGGGGTCGACGATGTACAGAGATTGCGCCTTTTCGCTTCGAGCCCGAGCCAGTGCCTCGCGCACCTCGCTGAAGGTTCGCGGGTCGTCCAGCACGTGCTCGACGCGCCCCCGAGCCCGGGCAGCAGTTGCCTGCTGCCGAGCCCACCAGGACTTGCCGCTGGCCGGTAAGCCGACCACCAGCACAAGCTTCATGCTGTTTCAAGGACGCTCCACGCGTCTTCGAAGCTCAGCGTCCACAGCCGATAGTTTGTGCAGTTGCCGTAGTACTCGCGCTCTGTGTGGTCGCGAGAACTCACCCGGGCGACCAGCTTGCGGTAGGTCATGAAGGAGACGCTCGGGAAATGCTCCTCCAGGAAGCCGTCGATGGTGGCACCGATGCCCGGGTCGTCGACCGTTGAGGTGTACGGCTGCGGATTGCTGGAGTCCCAGCAGCTGCCCCCGCTCACGCCTCCGGTTTCGGCTGCGCGCAAGAACCCGTCGATGGACGGTTCTTCGCGTCGCCGTTCATAGGGCTGCAGGCCCCGCAGGACCATCCCGAGGGAGTAGTCCTCCGAGACCTTGCGTTCCATGTAGACCTTCGCCAGGACGAAGAAATCTTCTTTGGTCATGTGTTCGCTTTCAGAGATTGAAGTGGCCTTCATCCCTGTAGCGAAAACGTCGGCGCATGCGTCAGGCGGCGGAAGTCCGCGCGCGCCACGTCTCAACCAGTTGGAGCAGATTGGCGCGCGCCGCTTTCTCCCTGTTCGAAAACGTGTCACTGAAGAAAATGCGTTCGCGGGCGGCAAAACCGGCCATCGCGGCGGCCCGTCCCTCGCAGAAAGCCTTCGAGGGGTGGTCGAAATCTTGTCCCCACTCGCGAGCGATGGCTTGGTCGTAACGAGCAAAGCTCTCAGCGTCGGCTGCGAGGATGCTCAGGTCGGCGTCGAGAAACAAGGCACAAGCCTCTTGACGCTGCTGGTTCGCCTTCAGATAGGGAACGTCCAGGCTGTGTTTGCGGGTGGCGACAATGAACTCTGCGGCCAGCAGCACCTCGCGCACGAGGTCCGGCTGTAACCATTGCGGGGCATGGCGGCTCAAAACGTCCAGCATGGCACGGGCGCTGAGTGCTTCGTTGCTGGCGTATCTGGACAGCTCGGTACTGTAGACAAAGTCATGGAACCAGATGGCGAGCTCGATGGCCTGCGCGTGGGCGGTTGAGCCCAGGTGCGGCTCGATGGCCTCGAACAAGGCTTCCAGGTGCGTCAGGTCGTGATAGGCCCGGTGAGGCTCGGAGTAGGCGAGCTCAATGACAGGCCACACCGCAGCGGAGCCAAAGAACCGATTGCAGCGCGCCCGCAAGGCCTGTCGCTTGAGCGAAGGAAGGACAGACAGCAGAGCGGCCTCCACTTCGGCCAGCGTGCCCGAGGTGTCGACGAAGGCGTCGGCAAGCGCTGCCTTCATGGCGGTGGAGTGCTGCGACGCACGGATGCGGTCGAACTTTTCCTCGCTGATGCTGTCTCGGGCCAACACCCGTTGGCGTTGCGTGGTGTCGTCACAGCCCAGGGCCAGCACGCAGTCCTCACGCCCGACGTTCCCCGGCAGCTCGAAAAAGAGGGGGAATTCAATGACCACCCGAGCCTCGCGAAAGGCTGCGTCGACCTTCGGTCTGACGAATTCGAGCGACAGCTTCTCCAGCGCCTTTCGCTTATCTGGGTCGGAGAACACCAGGTCCGACAGGGCCTTGCGCTCCCGGGTGCCAAACGCCGCCTCGACAGCTTGACAGAACGACTCGTCGGCGTAGAGCGAACGCACGGCGTCGTCCACACTGAAAAACGCATGGCCCGGCAGTTGCCGCAGCAGCATTTGGCACACCGTGGACTTGCCACAACCGATGTTTCCGGTGACGACCAGTCTCATGCTGAATCCTTCTTGTCATCGGCGGGCTTTCCCGACCGACGGGGGTCTTCTTCGTTGTCCCGGCGGATGGCTTCTGCCAGCACCAGCAAGGCGTTGCGCACCCGGGGGCTCATGCCGCCGCCAAACGGCGCCCGGAATCGGAGGGCAGGCGCGCTCCCGTCCACCATGAGGTGAACGTCCATGTCTCGAGCCAGATACACGCAAAGGGCCTGGCTCAGGTCGCCGTCACAGTCGTCATGCGTCCGACGCAGTGCTTGGTCCGGCTGCAGGTCGGTGGGCCACCAGACCGTTTCAAGCACGGTGTTCAGCGAACGCGACAGCGAGACCGCGGAGGGCACTCGCACTTGTGAGCCGTGGCGCATGTCAGGCCGCCAGTTTGCGCTTGAACGCTGCGAGCACTGCAGGATGTACGTACTGGGAGACGATGCGCTCCCAGTCGGTGAATCCGACCAGACCGCGTACCACCGAAGAGCTGACCTCGACCAGTTCCGGAGGCGGCACCATGTAGACGGTCTTGATGGCGGGGGCAATCTTGCGATTGACCAGCGCCATCTGGGTCTCATAGTTGAAGTCTTCCGAGTTGCGGATGCCTCGGATGAGGTGGGTCACGCCCTCCTTGGCGGCATAGTGGACCAGCAAGTCGTTTTCAAGAAAGTGCATGCGGGTCGGCGTGCCGGCCAGGTCCATGTCGGCCAGCGTCGCCTCGACCATCTCCCGGCGTTCATCCACCGAGAACATGTATTTCTTGGACGGGTTCACCCCGATGACGAGGTCCAGACGGTCGACCAGACGGGCCGCCTCGCTGATGAGCCATTCATGGCCCCTCGTAATGGGGTCGACCGAGAATGCAACTACGCCGTGGGTTTGCATGAGCGCCTTTAGAGTCTTGTTGTGCATATTTTAGCATCAACAGACGCCTGACGCCACTCTTTAAAGAGGACAGCCGTAGGCGGGCAGCGTTCCCTTCAACAGAAATTGCTGCCATTTCAGCGCGAACAAGAGCTGCTCGTCCAGCGCCAGCAATTCGTCGTGAGTCTGCGCCTGGGTGGTGACTTGCGCCGGGGCGAGCGCGTAGAGCAATGCGCCCAGCGCGCGTCGGTTGCGCACTTCCAGGCTCAGGCCCGGTCCCAGTAGCACCAAAAAGGGCCGCTCGCGAGTCGAAACGGTCGAACCTGGGTGGAACTGCAGGCGCACAGTGCCCTCCCGTTGCGGCAACGGCTGCTCGCACCGGGGACCCGTGCAAGCATCGCACAGGGTGCATTCGGCGCAATAGCCTTCGGACTGGACAGCCCAGTCCATACGAAATGGTTGGTTCATTTTGGTGCTGTTGGTGGACAGAAACGAGCGTTTTAATTTCGTATAGATAAGGGCACCAAACTGGGTCGTACGTAGTTGCCACATAAGAAACGGGTTTCTTCAGGCCTTGAATGTGACCCACGGCCGAAGTTTCACCACCGGCGAAATCAATCCCGCCGATTCCTGCGCGTCGATGACCGGCCCGATGGGCTTGTAGGCTGAAGGAGCCTCTTCCAGCAGCCGCTCTTCACGCAGGGTGACGCACTGCCAGCTTGCCGGTTCTGCCAAACGGGGCTTGACCGCTCGTGCAGCCTGGCGACGAATGCTGCGACCGGCCCCGTGACTGCAGGACCACAACCAGTCCGGGTTACCCAAGCCCTTGGCCAGATAGGACGCATCGCCCATCGAGCCCGGAATCAAGGCCAAGTCACCCTCTCGAGCCGGCGTAGCTCCCTTGCGATGGATGTTGAAGCCCTGCTCTTGCAGCACCACGTTGTGCGGCACGTCGACAATCAGGCGGGAATCGTCTCCTCCGAAAAGAGTGGTCAACTCCTTGCGAACCAGCTCGGACAGAACCACACGGTTGGCCCAGGCGTAACGCGAGGCCACGCCCATTGCTTCAAGGTATTCGTGAGCCAGAGGCCCCTGCAGGGCGTACAACTTGCTGTCAGGGTGCCGCAAGCCCCGCGGCCAAGCATCTCGCGCACGGTCCATCCAGCGCTGACCCACGTAGAACCCCAAATCTCGAGAGCCCGTGTGAATCATCAGCACCACGTCGCCGGCCTTCAAACCGGCGGCGTAGGCGGCATGTCTGTCGAGGACCTGGTCAACCACCTCGAGCGATGCGAAATGATTTCCCATGCCAAGTTGGCCCAGGCAGGGGTCTCGATAAACCTCTCGGCTGCCGACGAATGCTTCTGGTGCATGCCTAGACGCGCCTCCGAAGGATGACAATCCAATGCAGGCCGCGACCTCCTGGGCCAGCCGGCTCCGGTCGACAGCCGCCCAGATACCGTTCGACGCGATGCTGTCGATGAAGGCCAAGGGCCCCTTGTCAAACAACGCCCGAAAAGCCGACGTGTGGAGCGGAACGTCCCGCTCGTTCTCAAGCAGCACGGACTTCAGGCGCTTCAGCAGCCTTTCCTTGTGAGGAGCCATCTGGGCCAGAGAAAGTCCCGTGGCAACAAGGCGCATGCCGCAGTTCACATCGGTGCCAATGGACGCGGGAATGACCACGTCCTGCGGGGTTGCGACCACCGTGCCAACCGGTGCAATGGAGCCTGGATGAAAGTCAGGCGTCGCGCACGCCTTGCAAACCAGGGGCTCGCCGTCCGGCGAGGCTACGGACGCGAAGTCCAGCAGCTGCTTGACGGCCTTTTCCTCCAGGGGAAGAGTAGGCGGCAGGAGAATTGACGCATCCGCGCGTTCATTGCGCGCGTGATAGACGCCATTTTCGTAGCGCAGGTCGATTCCCGAGCGGGCGAACGCGCGGAATAGGCGCTGAGACAGGTGAGAAGAATTTGACATGATGCTGCTTGCACGAGGAAGCCTTTAGGAGGCTTCGGGTCCGTGTTCCCTGCGGGAAATTCGCGGACGTAGAAAGGCGCCGGCCTGTTTAGGCCGGTAAGTGCCTTCCTTTGCAGCAGCAGTCGAAAGGAAAGTGTGCGCAGTTTAGCAGATTTGGTTTAAACCAGCAAGAGAAGGCGAATCGGCACGAACTGCCGCGTCCTACTTTGTCGGTACTGACGAGACCTACCCCTACACGGCGGCCCTCAGTGCCGCACCTCACTCACTGACTCCCAATTTCGGAACACCCAGTCGCGGGCAGCGCCAAAAGTCAGGAAGAAGCCATGGGGCTCGTAGTCAACAGCCCAGACGAAGAAGGCACCGCCATATTCCTTGATATGAACAGGGTAATGGTCGTGGCCCGCGTCGACGAGTCCTTCCCAGTGCACCTGGGCCTCGTTGAACATGTCGTCCTGCAGAAAGTCTTGCGCTGCCTCTCCGAGGTCGCCTTCAAGCTTCTCGCGCATCAGCATGCCCATCACTTCGAGGACCTGTTCTGTCGTGAACTGGCGGCGCAGTCGATTCATGACCCGCAGGCTTTGCGACAAGTTGGCCAAAGTTCCCTCGAAGGGAACGGCTCCGCGTGGCGTGTTCATCACGAGGCTCCCGGCGAAAGGCAAGGGCGCAATATAGCCATCTGCTACACGGATGACAAGGAGGTGACATGGCCAAAACATGTGCGGTCAACGTCAAGCGCGATGAGTGCGATGTGTATCTGGGCCGAGCGATGCCAGGCTTCCTGGCCAGCGAGTTCGGCAACCCCTTTCGCATCGGGCGAGACGGAACGCGGGCGGAAGTGCTGGCCAAGTACAAGTCTTGGTTGCTGTCACAGCCCCAGCTGATGGCCAAGCTGGAAAGCCTGCGGGGCAAGCGACTGGGCTGCTGGTGCAAACCGCTGAGCTGTCACGTGGACATCATCGTGGAACTGCTCGAAGGGGTGGCCGTCGAACCTGCCACCCAAGGAACCCTGTTCTGATTGTGAGACGCCCGGCAAGCCGGGCGTTCTTCTTGGTCGCAAGGGCCGCTCAAGCCAGACGGAACAGCCGACGAGAGTTTTCTGCGGTGGCCCGAATCACCTCGGCCACGGGCAATTCCAGCACTTGTGCGACCGCTTGCGCCACATAAGGCAGCAGGGCCGGCTCGTTGTACGGACGGGTCTTCGGGGCATTGCGCGGTCGCAAGTAAGGGGCATCCGTCTCGAGATGCAGGCGCTCCAGCGGGATGTCTCGCAATGCCTTACGCAGCTCGACGCCGCGCACGTCTTCCGTCACCCAACCGGTAACGCCAATCTCAAAGCCGGCCGCAAGATGCGCCTCGGCTTCGTGCGCCGTGCCCGTGAAACAATGGACCACGCCGGTGCCGCCGGCCTGCGAGGCCTCTCGCGTCATGGCGTGGAAATCGTCGAAGGCGTCCCGGCAATGCAGGAACATCGGCTTGCCCGTCCTCAGAGCAGCCTCAATCTGGGCCGCGAAAGCGCGCCGTTGGTCGGCTTTTGAGGAGAACATCCGGTTGTAGTCGAGGCCGCATTCGCCCACAGCAACAACTCGGTCATGCAGCCACATCTGCGCCAGTTCCTTCGCGGCCTGGCTGCTGTAGTCTTTCGCAGAATGCGGATGAACGCCTGCGGTGGCCCAAACGTCGGCCTCCCGACTGGCCAAATCGACCGCCTGACCGCTGGACTGCACTGAGGTGCCGGTGGCCAGCACTGCGCCAACGCCCGCCGAGCGCGCGCGGGCCAACAAGGCTGAAGTCAAGCCGTGCAGCTGTTTGGATTGAAAATTGACGCCGATGTCGATGAGGGCTGTCATGAGCAAGGGATTCGGAACGTGAAACTGGGTGTAGCCGGCCGGTTTAGACAGGAAAAAGGCACGCCCGGAGGGGCGTGCCTTGGAGAAAGTGTGACGGTCTGAGTGGCCTGCTTATGCGCGTCGGCGCTGACGGGTCCAGTACCAGAGGCTCGCGCAGAACAGGCCCAGTATCAAGCCCACCACGAGTGCGCGGTCCAGGCGAGCGTCAAATCCAAGGTCCTTGAAGAGCCCGTAGAAGATGCCTGCTTGGCCTGGCGTCACGACGGTATAGACGCCGGCCACGCTCAGCCCGTACATGATGAAGTCGTCTATCGGGGAGCCGAACATTCGGCGAGCCAGCATCAGGCAGAACGCCGTGCCGAGCACGCCAAAAACGAGTCCGACAGCGACCAGTACGGCCGCCTGTGAGGTCAGTGAGAGTTCCATGTGAGATTGTCCTTGTTGTTCGGCTCAGGCGCTGCGGATGCATCCGTTAGCGCCGTTGTTGAGCCAGTTGTTCAGTTCATCGAAGCTGTAGTGCCCATAGAGGGAGTGGTCGATGCCATATCCTGGGTTGTAGCCATAGACGACTTCATCCGGAGCTGACCGGTTCTTCCAGACTGGCCAGATATGGCCAAAACTGCGGTGACGACCCCTGAATGCAGGCTCGGCGGCTCGCTGCAATTCGTCGACGCGTGAGCGCTGATGCAACTCGACATTCAGCTCAAAGTCGGCCTGCGCTTTCTTCATGGCGGCGCGGTGCTCCGGCCTGAGCAGTTGCGTGTTGCAGACGATGACGCCTGACAACCGCGGATGTCGCTGGTCCGCCAAGTACAGACCGGCAAACGCGCCGTGTCCGGCGTGCAGCGCCGCATGAAAGTGCTCCAATTTGGCCACGAGCTTGTCGCCCCTGACTTTGAAACCGAAGCTGGAGTCGTCCCAAGCTCCGGCCAGGTCCTTCGGGTCGGCGAACCGGCTGAAGGAGAGCTCCGGGTGCCGCAGCAGCTGGAGTTCAGAGCCGCGCGCGGTGTAGCCGATAGCGGCCACGGCCTCGCCCTGCTCTTTGCCGCGCTGCAGGACGATGCCGTCGAGGTCGCGGACGATGCTGCGGGGGGCCAGAACGTCGGGCACCGCCTTGAGTTGCCGGGCTTTGAGCGCCCGTGCCACGTCCGCGCTCTTGAGTGGAGCATGGCCGCTGAGTTCAGTCATCAGAGTGTCCGAGCCCCACTCGTGCTCCGAGGTTGCGTCCGAACCGGTCGCGATGGCGAAAATTTCGCCCTTGGGGTCCATCAGAACCGCCGGTTGATTGCCTTTGCGCATGGAGAGTTGCTCCAGTTGTGTTCCTGCAGGCGTATAGCCAATCGGCAATCGCGTCCTCGTCAGCCGGCAAGTTTCGCATTCCCCACGGTTTGGCGGGCCATAGGGGCCCAGCTCCAACCTGCACGGGTCAGCTAGTCTCGGCTCGCCAGCACGGCGCATTCGGCCATCGTTGCCGCAGCCCCGCTGCGGCCCGGCGTTCGCTCAATATTGTGTGCGACGCGGTATGTCGCATCTACGGCATGGAGGGCCTCTTTCGCCCTGGCCGGGTTCAAGACCAACCCGGTCATGCTTGCGCGACCAGCGATGGGCTGACCTGCTGTTTGAGCCACAGGCATTCAGGCTTCAACTCGGGATAGCGGGCCCATGCGGGCGTCAGCCAAGACTCCAGAGCGGGCCACAGCAAGTCCGGACGGTCAAACTCCTTGCGCAAGGCGCGTTCGACGGCGCGAAGACCCGAATAGTGGGTGGAGCCCAACTCGTTCGGTCGCACACGGGCGGGCCGCCAAAGTCCGGGCGGAACCGCGGCAATTCGCTCGCGGCCCGAAACGAGGGCTTGAACTTGGTCGGCCACACCGGACAGCGTCTGCTTCAAGTCGGGAAACGGCATGGTGTGGTCGAGCATGTCGCCAGCCGCCAGGAGTAGGGCTTGGCGTTCCGCTGCGCTGTTGCTCGCCTCGAACGCCTGGCGCAAACGCGTCACGGCGCTCAGGCACAGCGCCACGGAGCTGGCTTCAAGGGTCAAGGAGGTCATCGGCTTCTGTGCGTTGTGTCTGTCTAAAGTATACCATCAGCTTCTATTTACCACAATCCACGCAAGACTAAATATGGCCCCTAAACAAGCGAGAGACCTACTCTGTCTGCCTGCTTCCCCCTTTCAAATTTTCAAGGTACCGCGCAATGTTCAAGAACGCCATCGTCTACCGCATCGGCCCCGACTGGCAGATGCCTTCTCTCGAAGACCTGCAAGCAGTCTTGCAACGTCTGACGTTCGCCCCCTGCGGCCCCACCGAAGAAGAGTCCTCCGGGTGGGTCGCCCCGCGCCCGCAAGACCATTCGCCGATGGCCGAATACATCAACGACCAGCTCATTCTCAAGCTGATGGTCGAACGCAAGTCGGTTCCTGCCTCGGCCGTGAAGAACGAGCTGGAGCGCCGCTGCAAGCAACTCGAGATTGAACGCGGTCGCAAGCCGCTGCGCAAGGAGAAGAAGGAGCTGAAGGAGGACATCCTGCTGGAGTTCCTCCCCCGTGCTTTCGCCAAGCGGTCTTCGCACATCGTTTGGATTGACCCGACGAACCGCTTCATCGTGGTGGGCACGGGCAGCCGCCGCGCTGCCGACCACGTCGTGGACCAGGTCGTCGACATGCTCGCCGCCACCGGTTCGGTGCTGCCCATTGCGATGCTGAACACGCAGATGTCGCCTTCGGCTGCCATGGCCCACTGGCTGACCACCATGGAAGCCCCCTACAGCTTTACGGTGGACCGCGACCTGGAGCTGAAACAACCGGACAACGAGCAGTCGGTTGTGCGCTACGCGCGCCACAACCTCGAAATCGAGGAAGTTGTGCAGCACATCACCAGCGGCAAGCTGCCCACCCAGCTGGCGCTGACCTGGCTGGACGATGGCCAGGCGCATGTCTCCTTCGTGCTGAGTGCCGACCTCGCGCTGCGCAAGATTGAACTGCTGGACGACGTCTTCAAGGACTCCGATGAAGGCGCCGGTTTCGATGGCGACGTGGCGCTGGCCACGGGCGAGCTGTCCAAGCTGCTCCCGGCGCTCATCAACGCCTTGGGCGGAGAGGTGGAAGAGTCGGCCGAAGACGGCGAAACCGAGTCGAACTGAACCGGTTTGCAAGAAAAACGGCCCCTGAACATCGTCAGGGGCCGTTGAAGCATCAACCAGAGCTGTGGCCTGGGCTCAGAACGTCAGCGAGAGCTGACCGTTGCCGGTCTTGTCGTCCATCAGAAAGCGGCCGTCGTTGAACTCCGCCTGGTCGCGCACCCACAACTGGCCGTCGACGCCGAGGTAGACCGTCACGTCAGCGAGGTTCGCTTCGAGCTTGGCTGCGCCGAGCACCAGGTAGTCACCAGCCGACTTGATGTGCCGAGCCAGCACTGGCTTCAGCGAGCCCAGAGCCCGTTGCAGGGCGATTTCTGCCAAGACTGCCGGGCTGTGCATGAAGCGGCTGTATTCCGCGGTCGTCAGGCCGAGGTACTCGTGAAGCTCGGCACCTTGCCCCTGCCCCTCGTGCCACCGGGCAACGTAGTCGTCCACCTCGGACAGCTTGGCATTCTTGGCGAGCACGAGGCCCATGAAGGTCGTGCCGTCGTAGCCCTTGCGGGCCACCCGGCGAGCGCCGGTCGCCGACACGCGCAGCACCAGGTCGGTGTACGCGCGCAGATGGCCACCTTTGCGCACGAGGTCTTCATAGACGTCATCCGTCACCTCGACGGCGACGGCGTCGCCACACGGACGGTCGTATTCGTGCGGAGTCGAAGTGCCTTGGCGGGAGCGAGTCAGCTCGGCCAGGTACTCCTTGACGTGCTGCTGGCTCAGATGCAGCGACAAGCCGTCAGGGCGGACGCCCCAGCCTGCTTCGGACTCTTCCCACGTCAGCATGTATGCGACAGGCATGCGTGAATCTCCTTGTGATTACAGATTGAACAACGAGGATGTTGGCCTCTGCAGAGGTATAGGACTGCGGCGGGGCTAAGCAAAGCGGCTACACGAAAGGAAGCCACAACGTGTTCCATTCTCGTGCCGAACCACAACAAACTCATTGTCCTGGATTGCGATGGCGTCCTGCTGGACTACAACGCTGCCTATCCGGGCGTCTGGCGCCGCGCTTTTGGGCAGGAACTGCCACCCCGTAACCACGACTGCTACCACGCAGCGGGTGCGTTTGGCATCCGATTCACCGACGACCGAGACAAGGCCAGGTTCTACGAGCACTTCGACGAACACGCCTGGTCAACGATGCCCGAGCTGCCCGGAGCGCTGCAGGCTTGTCAGAGATTGGTCGAGCTGGGCTTCGAACTGCTGTGCCTGTCCTCCATGCCCCCGGAGTTCGCGAACGCTCGCCTGCGCAATCTGCATGCCCTGCAATTTCCCATCGAAACGGTCATTGCCACCGGGCGGTACGGCCAGGCGGAGAACCCGAAGCTGGAAGACCTTCGCCGGCTGATGCCCGTCGCTTTCGTCGACGACCTGGCGCACAACTTCTCAGGTCTTCCCGCAGGTATCCACAAGGCCCTCATCGAGCGAGGGCACGTCGACTCGCCGAACCTAGGCTATGCCAGTGAGCACGACACCCAGCACGCCTCGCTGAGCGACTTTGTGCACTACTGGGAACGTCGACAACAGGTGTGACAAGACCGCAGGCAAGGGAGCTGCAGACGCCCCCGCGGTGCCAAGTCGCTAAACGCAGAACGACCTGACGGAACGCTTCCATGCACACCTACACCCTGTCCGAAAAACACGAACTCCTGGCCCGCTCGCTTGGCATGAAACTCACCACGCCCGGCTCTCCTGAGCTGGCGGGTCAAGTTCGCGCGCTGCCCTCCGGCAGCCCGGACGAAATCATGACCAGCGCACGCGAAGCTGCCAAGCTGATTGCGCAGGACATCCGCGGCCAGGGGCTCGAGCCCAAGGATACGCAGGTCCTGCTGCACATGCCCCAGAAGACGTTGTCCGCCTATGAGGACGCGCTCAAGGCCGAAGGCCTGAAAGCGGTCTACGTCGAGTACGGCAAAGACCAGTTCGGCGTGGACAGCACTTTCCTGCGCGAGGGCCAGAACGTGCGTCCGGAGCAGCGCGCGGTCACCGAAGCGCGTGCGGTGAGCGAAGTGGTGGACCTCGGAAGGGCGAGCGACCGCGTCGCCGCCGCGGAAACCACACTCACTGGACTGCCGCAGAACGCAACCAGCCAGGACATCCGCCGCGCCGTCGACGACTACGTCAAGGCCGCCGAGGCAGAGTTCAACGTGCACGGGGCTGCCCAGGGTGGCCGAGCAGTGGTCATGAGCGAGACGCTGCCGCGCTCTCTCAGCACGCTGGTGGAATCGCGACTGCAGGAGCGCGGAATGACGCCGCTGCATTCAAGCGGCGAGCGCAGCACCGAAGCAGGTTCGCATGTGACCGACTTCGTCGAAAGCGCGAATGAGGCCGCAGGCTCGTATGCCCGCGGCCTGAGCGCCGCGCGTCGAGCGATGGGCGATGACGGCAAGCAGCACACGGACCGGGCCATCGAAAGTGCCGTGGGTCGTCGGGAACTGATGGCCCTCGGTCAGGTCGCGAACGCCAAAGAGCGGTCGGGCTTGGCCCAAGAGCTCATGGACGCCGCGAGTGGTCGGGTCAAGGACGAGTCTCTGGCTGAAATTGCCCACAAAGACAACGCCAAGTTCAGCAGCGCCAGCTACAAGGACAAGTACGAGTTTCCGTCCGGAGTGCCGAAGGACGCTGCGTTTTACTTCTGGGTGGGGGAGCGGTCCAACGTAGTCGCCGGCTGGGGTGGGACCTCCGCCGACATGGCGCGGGGCATGGACCGCATCAAGGACTTCATGGACGCCAAGGGCCATGACGTCAGCAAGCAAGATATCCGTCAGACGTTCGGCAAGAAGGAGCTCGAGCACATGGGGCGCGAAGGATTCGACGCCAAGAAGTTCGACGCGACCTACAGCGCCATGATTGCCACGGCCAAGGCGATGGGGGATTCCAAGCCAACTGCGCTGGACGCCCTTTACACCCAGCAGCGCCTGGAGCACTCCGGCATTTCCGGGGACGTGAAGGTGCTGAGCAACGGGCGCGAACTGTGCACGGCCGAACAACTGCGCGAGCGCGTCAGCGAGTTGACGCGTGAGGGTGCGGCTCGAAGCAGCGCTCCCTCCGACGCGACACGCGCGCTCGAGTCGAGCGCTGCCCCGGCTCGTGAGTCCACGGGCGGGGCGGGTTCTGCCTGGGACGTCGCGTTTGCAAAGGGCAAGGCTCCGTCAGGCCGCGCTGCGGAAGACGGCAGCGAAAGCGAAGCCGGCCGCAAAGGCAGCCTCGACTCGGCTCAGGAGAGCCAACAAGGCCGGGACCGGGTAGAGCAGGAGCGAACCGCCGCCAAGGAGGAGCGTCAGCAAGAGCGCTCGTTGGAGATGCAGCGCTGACCGAGCGCATCGCACCGGAATCGACTCAAGAGAAGGGGCTGCGGCCCCTTTTTGCTGCCTAAAACTGCGTGTTTATACAAGACGCGTGCTCGCATGCCCTCCAACTTCTGAGTTCTGCCCTTCGACCACCATGCCTCCTATCACCCAGTTTCTAGAGCCTGCCCTGTGCGGGTTCACCCTCTATGCCCTCTTTTGGCTCTGGAAGAAGGGCGCGTCTCGTTGGGGCAGCTGGTTTCCTGCCCTCAAGAAGGGCATGGAGTGGGGGCTGTGGGTTGTTGCGCTGTTCTGGTTGTTCTGGGCGGTTTCGCTCATCAGCCGTGACGCCTCCCAGCTGCAACCCGCCGCGCTGGCGCTCGGTGCCGTTCTAGGGCTGGCCGCGCCAGCGTTGGTGACTTGGCGCAAAGGACCGGTGAAGGAGGAGACCAAGCGTGGAAGCACCTTGGCGGACGCCAAGAAGGTTGCCCGCATGGTGAAAGCGACAAAGAAGCAATCGGCCTTGGTGCTCGGAGGCGTGCCGATTCCCTTCGATGTGGAGCCTTACCATTTCATGGTCGCCGGCTCGACCGGTACCGGCAAGTCGGTGGCCATTTCCACCCTGCTGGACACCCTGCAGGCGCGCAATGACACGGTCATCCTGGTGGACTCAGGAGGTGGGTTCCTGAGCAAGTACTACCGAGAAGACACCGACTTCATCTTCAACCCCTACGACGAGCGCTGCGTGGGCTGGTCGCCAACGGCCGAGATGAGCGGAGCCTGGGACGCCCAAGCGCTGGCGCGCTCAATCGTGCCGGACGGAACTGGTGACGCCAAGGAGTGGAACAACTACGCCCAGACGTTCGTGTCGTCCGTGCTGCGCCGGCTGTGGGAGACCAAGCGCTTGAGCCTGCGCGACTTCCTGTACTACGTGCAGGTGGCCCCCATCAAGGAGCTGAAGACCCTGCTTGAAGGCACGCCGGCTTCCAGCCAGCTGGAAGCGGAGAAGACGTTTGGCTCCATTCGCACCATTGCCGGCAACTACATCGCGTCCTACGACTACCTGCCTTCGAAGAAGGACACGTTCTCAGTCGCCGACATGATTCGGGCAGAGCACTCTGGCATGTTGTTCGTGACCTACCGGGATGACCAGCTGGACAGCCTGCGTTCGCTCATCGGGTGCTTGCTGGACGTGGCAGCGCGGACCATTCTGTCGCTGGAGCCGAACCCCCATCGGCGGGTCTGGCTCATCATCGACGAGTTTGCGTCCATCGGCAAGGTCCAATCCATCGAGCAGGTGGCCACCAAGGCACGCAAGGCTGGGGGCTGCCTCGTGCTGGGCCTGCAGTCGGTTTCGCAGCTCAAGGACCGGTATGGCGAACACGGGGCACAGACCATTCTGTCCTGTCTGAGTACCTGGCTGGTGCTGCGTTGCTCGGATGCAGATACCGCGGACTACATGTCCAAGTACATTGGCGAAGCAGAAGTGCAGCGCTCGCAGAAGAGCGCGAGCAATTCGGATTCCGGAGGCAGCGAGAGCTGGAGTGAACAATCGACCACTCAGCGGGTCGTGCTGGCCTCCGAAATCCAGGCCTATCCCAACCTCGAAGGCCTGCTCAAGCTCGCGGGCGACTTCCCCGTGTGCGGCGTCAAACTCAGCTTCCCCGCCAAGCGCAGTGAAAACACGCCCAGCTTCGAGCAGCGTGACTTCCAGAGCAACCCGTTGCTCAAGCTCACCCCGTCTGAAGGCGTCAAGACCCCCGGTTTGCCCAAGGTCGACCCCCGCGCCCCAACCGTGACGGAAGAGGATGATGACACCCGACGACACGTGGCCAACGTGGCCCCGTCGATGCGACACATGGCCGCCGGTCTGCGTGCGCAAACCCATGGCGATGTCCCGTACGAGGCAACAACGGACGGCCCCGGGCAAGAAGGTACTGTGTTGCGTCAGCCTGAGCACACGAACGAGCCCGGCGCGGCCCGAGCGCCGACTCTGAACAAGATTGCGGCGCAAGACCTGCTTGACGCACCCGGCGCCATCGAACTGCCTTCGTCAAAGCTTAACCGGGGCACCGGGTCGCGGCCTGCCCGCTTGCCGGAAGGTCAGCGCTACCAGGAACGAGTGACCCCTGCTGAGCCAAGCGCAACTGCGCCGGCGGCAACGGGTATCCGGGCCGATTCACCAGCCGCGAAACCCCGTGTGATTGCTCGGGCCAAGCCGACTGTGACGGAACCCCCACCCGGCACCGGAGATGACAGCCAACGGATGAAAAGCGCACCCGTCGAACCGGTACCCGTACCCGCGGCCGCTCAAACCCAGCGCCCTGAGCAGCCGGAACGGCCGACTGCTCGCAAACGGCGCAGCACCGACCGCCCGAAGAACAAGGACTTGCTGAACTTGCTGCGATGACCTCACGTAGACGCTAAGGGGTCTCTACACCCGTTTGACTCTCCTTTAGGACACCCTCCATGAGCTACCAATGCACCGCCTGCGCCCTGCGCGGCAAGAACTGGCAGGGCGACGACCCTCGCTGTGCCTTCACAGGCCCCCTCAGCACCTTCAGTGCAGACAACTGGAACTGCGCAACCGTGAACGCGGTGCGAGACCTGGTCTGGGAAGGTCAGTCCCCGATGCCGCCCGGCGTCGACTATCGCTACTGCTCCGACCAGAAGTACGCCACGGTGCACATCGACGAGGTGGAACTGCACGGTGAGCGTATCGGACTCGCCCTGTGGGTGAGTTGGTACAAGAGCCGAGGCGGCACCGAGGCGCTGTGGTTGCTCCGTGAAGACGGCCCTCCGCGCCGGCCCACGGAAGCCGAGCTGCTCGCCGTCCTGGAGCACTACGGCCGCGCCCCCTGCGCGCGTGATTGACGCTTCGGTCCTCGCCCCAGCGAGGACCTTCCTTTAGGCGCACTGAGAAGCGCGCACCCCTTTTCTCAAAAATTTCTCAAAAAGTGTTGCACGTATAAACCATCTGCGCTACAATGCTTACATCACTCGCTGAACAACCTTCTCAAATCTTCATCATGAACGCCGTTTTCGCAATCGCCGCTTTCTCTGCCCGGGCTGACCGGTCGGATGCGCGCGTTCGCGTCGAGCGTTCGGATGAACGCGACGAGCGTTAATCAGCCCTGGCCGTTTCCGCCAGGTGGCTGGCGGAACCGAAGACGGCTTGGCCCTTGTGGCCCTCCCCTCCAAAAGTACCGCCAGCTAAGCTGAAGAGCTAGCTGGCGTTTCTGTTTGTGCGCTGCAGCTTTTGAGCCGAAAACCTGAACCCTGACAACCCTTTAACCAACCTTCTTCAACTTCATCATGAACTTCGCACTGAACACTGTCGCCTTTGCTGTCCGGGAACGCCGGATGGACGAGCGCGCTCGTGATGAGCGTGCGGATGATGAACGCGACGAGCGTTCCTGACCAGACCTGGCCGTTCTCCGCCAGGCGCTGGCGGAGACCCGGAAACGGTATGGCCTGAAAAGCGCAAACCCTCCCGAATCTTCGCCAGCGAAGCCCTAAAGGCCCGCTGGCTTTTTGTTGTCTCAACAAGAAGCGCAGGCTGCAAGCAAGGAGAGCAACTGCTCTTTAAAAATCTGCGCGATTCTTTTGGCCGCATCGTCTACGTGTGGTTAGGACAGGACCCTCTCAAGGTCCAGAAGCGGGTTCGACCCCCGCTGCGGCTGCCAAATGCACAACGCTCGATTCGTCTAGCCTGGTCCAGGACACCCGGTTTTCGCCCGGACAACAGGGGTTCAAATCCCCTATCGAGTGCCATTGCACAAGTGCTCTTGCTCACCCTGAAGTGTGCTTGTGCAATGGAATTTCACGCCCTCATAACTCAGCGGCCAGAGTGCCCGTCTGTCTAGCGGGAAGCCACCGGTTCGAATCCGGTTGGGGGCGCCACGTTTTGGCGCGGACGACCAGTGAGAGCTCTCGCTGGGTTGCCGGCAATAGGGAAGGCGTCGGGGCCCCGGCGCTCACCAGGCCGGCACTTGTGGACGCGCCGCCAAACAACCATGCGTCTGTAGCTCAATGGATAGAGCACCGGCCTACGAAGCCGACCGCTGGGGGTTCGAGTCCCTCCAGACGCACCAACCTCAGCCTTCTTTCAAGGGCTCATGGGCGACTCCAGGTGGACGCTGCCCGGTGACACGCAGTTCGAGTCTGCAAGCCTGTCGGTTCGAGTCCGGCAGGCGCTGGTCGCAACAACCCGGGCCTGTGCCGTGGGCCCTTGAAAGAAAGTTCATCGCGTCTGTAGCTCAGTGGATAGAGCGCTGGCTTGCGAAGCCAGAGGCCGCAGGTTCGACTCCTGCCAGACGCACCAAGCACAAGGCCCACCTCGTCTAATTGGCCTAGGACTCCCGCTTCTCAGGCGGGCCAATGAGGGGTTCGAATCCCCCGGTGGGTGCCATTTTTTCTGGTTCGTTAGCTCAGCAGGATAGAGCGCCGGCCTGTCACGCCGGAGGTCACGGGTTCGAGCCCCGTACGGACCGCCAAATCTCTTTCAACAAACATGCGCCCGTAGCTCAGTGGAATCAGAGCGACTGCCTTCGAAGCAGTGGGTCGGGAGTTCGAGTCTCTCCGGGCGCGCCATTCTTTTCATGTCGCATTCGTCTAGTGGCCTAGGACATCACCCTTTCAAGGTGAGTACGCGAGTTCGAATCTCGTATGCGACGCCAGACAACCATACGGCTGTAGCTCAGTTGGACCAGAGCGCAACGCTACGAACGTTGAGGTCGGGGGTTCGAATCCCTCCAGCCGTACCAGTTTCAACAGGTCCCATTCGTCTAATGGTTCAGGACGCCGGAACTTCACTCCGGGGATGCGGGTTCGATTCCCGTATGGGACTCCACTCTTCTTCACGCCGACGTGGGCCATTGGCAGGCCAGCGGACTGTCTATCCGTTCTCTTCGAGTCAAGCGGGTTCGATTCCCGTCGTCGGCGCCAACCTTGTTGTCATCCTCGTCGGTTTCAACGGCTGAGGACTTCATCCACCCTTCCATTCAACACAACCTCACGAAAGATTTCCATGTCCAAGCCCGACAAGAAGAAGGCCAAGCTGGCCGAGCGCATCGCCAACCTCGAGAACGAGCTCAAGCTCTCGTTGCAGAAGAAGGCAGCCGGGCCGGCCATCAGTGTGCCGAAGTACACCCAGGAAATCCAAGCCCTGAAGGCGCAGCTGGCTGCCATGGGCTGAACAAGGGCGGCTTCCAATCGCCCTCTTCTAGGCGCTCTCGGAGCGCCTCGAGAACAGCGCTCCTGCAGCATGTTGGGGAGCACGCCCGCCGCCGCGGGTCAGTAGTCTGGACGGTCCGAATCCGTCGCCGTGTGGGCACAAGATGAACGCACGAAGGTTCGATTCCTTCCTGGAGCGCTGTTTTCGAGGTTCGTTTCACGGCCCTCTCTTCTCAAGGTGAGTTAGCTCAGTTGGTCAGAGCACCGGCCTGTCACGCCGGAGGCCACGGGTTCGAGCCCCGTACTCATCGCCATTCTTTTCGCGTCTGTAGCTCAGTGGACAGAGCATCGGTTTCCGAAGCCGAGGGCCGCAGGTTCGATTCCTGCCAGACGCACCATCTCAGGCCCACCTCGTCTAATTGGCCCAGGACCCTCGCCTTTCAAGCGAGTCAATGAGGGGTTCGAATCCCCCGGTGGGCGCCAATTCACGACAGGGGCCGCCAGCCAAGGCGTTTCTACACCAAGGAGCGCCTGCCGGCTGTCCGCATCCACAAAGCAGCCGGCGCGACCGAATTCCAACTCACCGCAGCCTCCGCTTCCAAGGATTTGTCGATGTCGACTCGCAACCGCAACGCCCGTGCCGCCCGTCCGGCGTCGCCTTCTTCTGCTTCTTCCAGTCCGGCTCGCTCGGCCGAAACCCCTCAGATTCCGACTCTGGCCGCAGCGCCCTCGTCGACCTACAAGGACGCACAGCCCATCGAGGCTGCCAAGCGAGCGGCTGAACAAAGGGCCTTGGCCAAGTCACAAGCAGAACGCGCCGTGCGCGAAGCCGCGGAAGCCGAGGCTGCCGCCGTGTTTGGCAACGTCGACGCAATGGGCAATCCCCTAGGTGGCTCGCCTGCGGCAGCCGTCCGCGAGACGACCCGGGTCCCTGATGGTGCCAAGCTGGACCTCACCGATACGCATGCCGAGAAGCCGCACGCGCACAAGCCCGCTCCTGCAGCACAGTCACATCCGCATCCGGCGGCACATGCCGCGCCCAAGCGCTCCGAATTCAGCGAAGCCCTCCTGCAGGACTCGCGCGAGCGCACCCGTGCCAACAACATCGTCGCTTCCGCGCTGTCTCAGGACCTGGCGCCGGACGCGATGCGTGCCGTGGTCGAGTCGCGCTTGAAAGGCCAAGCCCTGGAAATCGGTCGTGAGCTGACGCGCGATGCCGTCGACAGCGTCGACGTGCTCGTGCGCCTGCAGGAGAGCCGCAAAGTGGCTGGCGCCCTGGAGACCGCTGCCAACAAGAGCGCGACACCGGAAGCGGCCAAAGCCCTTGTTCATGAAAGGCTCGACGACTCCGCGTCTCGGCTTGCGGACGCAGCCATCGCACGGGCTGCCGCCACCCTCCCCGCTCCGAAGCCCGAATTCTCGGACGCTCGCTTCGAGGCTCAGCGCGCCCGTGAAGAAGAAGAGACGGCTCGTACCGCGAAGCCCGAGTTTTCCGATGCTCGCTTCGAAGCCCAACGGGCACGGGAAGAAGAAGCGCGCCAAGGCAAGTCCGAATTCTCGGACGCGCGCTTCGAAGCTCAACGTGCCCGAGAGGAAGAGGCCGCTCGAACCGCGAAACCTGAATTTTCGGACGCACGCTACGAAGCCCAGCGGGCGCAGGAGGAAGAGGCTCGCCAAGGCAAGCGCGAGTTCTCGGACGCCCGCTTCGAAGCTCAGCGTGCCCGTGAGGCGGAAGTCGCTGCGGCCACAACAGGCAGCCACGACGTCGCCCGGCCTGTTGCTGACAAGACAGCACCCGCGACGGAGGCCGGCTCGGCTCTCCCTTCACAGGCAGCGCTGAATTCTGCGCAAGAAACGCTCTCCAGGTCCTTGATGCACGCGCAGGGGCTGAGCCGCGAGGAGGCCGACAAGATGGCGGCTTCGCTTACCGAAAAGGTGTCTCGGCAGCAACAGCACCAGATGGCTCTTGCGGACAACGTGGCCAAGGCCACCGGCATGAGCAAGGACGCAGCAACTTCGGTGGTGAGCTCCTTGGCGCAGCAAGCTCATGGTCAGCGCGCGGCGCAAGAGACACTGGCCGCCAGCGTGGCCGCCCAGACCGGAGTCAGCCGTGAAGACGCGATGAAGTCCGTCAAGGACTTGGCCAATCAGGCCAGCCAGCAAGCCAAGCTTCAAGACACGCTTGCCAAGGCAGTCGCGACGACCACCGGCATGAGCCGCGACGAAGCGGCCCGCCATGTGGCTGAAGCGCTCACTCAGTCGGTTCGGCAACAAGCGTCCCAACAACATCTCGCAGCCTCGGTGGCAGAGTCCACCGGCATGAGCCGAGCCGACGCTGCCAAGTTGGTATCCGACGCTGCCGCAGGCTCCACCGCTCAGCAAGCAGCCCAGGCCAAACTCGTGGAGGCACTGCGCGCGCAGGGCCTGTCCGCCGAAGCCGCCCAAAAGGCTGTCGGTGACCTGACAGCGGACCAACAGCAGGCTCGCACCCAGCAGGAGACGCTGGCACGACAAGTCGCAGTCGGTGCCGACACCAGTCAATCGAGCGCCACCAAGCAGGTCGCATCGGCGACCGCTGGCGCTGCCAAGGTGCAGGGGCAGCAAGATGCCCTTGCCAAGGCGATTTCGCAAACCACCGGGCTGAGCCCCGAAGCCGCCGCCAAGGTCGTTGCAGAAGCCTCCGGTGCCTCAGCCTCGCAGCAAGCAGCACGCACACAACTGGCCTCAGCGGTCGCTACGACCAGCGGCATGAGCCGCGACGAGGCAACGAAGCTGGTGGGCGAGTTCTCGGCAAGTGCCCAGAAACAAGAGGCTGCCCGGGCGACACTGGCGCGCACCCTGCAAGCAGAGGCGGGTATGAGCCAGGGGGACGCGGAGAAGGTGGTTGCCCAGGCGGCAGCTGCTTCTCAGACGCCCCAGGCCCCCTCGCAGCCGACCCCGGTCGGGCAACCCACCCTGCAAGCGCAGGCCGCCGACAAGCCTGTCGACGCGCGGGCAGTGGTCGCCCCGGCCGAGCCCAAGACCGCCCCGTCGCCGACGCACGTGGATTCGAAGGCGTCCGCCCCTGCTCACGTTGAGCCTCCAGCCGCTCGGAAGGACACTCCTGCGACGGCTCCGGCGCCGGCACCGGCAGCAACTTCCGCTGGAGCCAAGACGGTCGACGCCTCAAAGCCGGAAGCCGCACCGAAGGCGAGCCCGCTCAATCTCGAACAAGCCCTGACCCAGCACATGAAACAGCACGGTTTCGACGCGGCCAGTGTGGGCATGGCGCGCGAAATTGCCGCTGCTGTGCGAGAGGAAGTCCAAGGTCGTACGGGCAACGACACGCTGGTGCTGCACAAATCGGGCGACGCTCTGGCGACCTTCACCTCTCAAGACAAGACGGCCGCACACCAAGGAAAGGGCGACACCGCGTTGTCCATGGAATCCCTGGCTCGGGTTGCCGAGCTGGGGACCGACGCCAAGGTGCTTCAACAGGTGCGCGACTTCGCGCCTGAAGCCACGCGCGGCCTGTCCGACCTGCAGGTGGGCCAGGCGTTCTCCAGCTCGTTCCTGGACCGGGCCCAGAAGGAGGGATTTCCTGCCGACCTGGCCAAGACCCTGCAGGCCGGGGTCAAGGAAGAGTTCCGCGCCGCCGGAGCCGCGATGGACAACGCCACGAGCAAGACCATGGCGCTGGAGCACCTGGATGAGAGCTGGGGACAAGGAAAGGGCGTCGCTCAGACCGTGGCGCATTCCGAGTCGCGCACCCAGGCGTCCCTGGAGGCAGCGGGGCACGGCCGTGCCGGCCTTCATGGCCAGCTGCAAGACCACAGCACCCAGGTCCAGCAACGTGTCCGGGAAGAACAGTCCGAAAGCAGCGCTCAGCAGGCGCAAGCCAGCGCGGAAATGTCGATGCACTGAGGCTGCGTCCACGAGCAACCGAGGCGCGCCGGCGGCGCGCCTTTTTCTTTTCAGCGGGGCCTGGCTATCCAGGTGCTCAGCATCCGCACCCGGCTACCTGAGGCCGGGATTTTTCATCCACCTTCACACGAAAGGGGGCCTGACGGTCTCCATCCCGCGCCTCAACTCATTGGAGACTCTCATGACCTCTCTCACTCTTGCTTCGACCCTTCCCGATACTCGCTGGGTCACTCGTATCGCGCCCAGCCCAACCGGCTACATGCACCTGGGCACCGCGCGCACTGCCTACTTCAATTGGCTGGCGGCTCGTGCGACGGGCGGGTCCTTCCTGCTGCGCATCGATGACACCGACGCGTCTCGCAACAACGATGCGTTCGTCGACATCATCTACCAGGCAATGGACTACCTCAAGCTGGACTACGACCAGTCGTTCAAGCAAAGCGACCGTGCTGCCCGGTACCGACAGGTGGCTGACCAACTGGTGGACCGGGGCCGGGCACGCCGGCAGGATGGCGCCATCTTCTTGAACCACCCGCTTCCAGGGGACGCGCAGGTGCGCGACCTGGCCGTGGGGCAAATCAAGGCAACGGCGCTCGACTTCGACACCGTGCAATCCATGGTGCTCATCAAATCCGATGGCATGGCGACGTACCATTTCGCCAATGTGGTCGACGACCTGGACCACGGGGTCAATCTGGTCCTCCGGGGCGCGGACCACATCAGCAACACACTGCGTCAGGTAGCCGTCTACCTCGCTCTGGATGCCATGCCCCCGTTGTACGCGCACGTGGGGCTGCTGCACGACCTGGCGACGGGCAAGAAGCTGTCCAAGTCGACTGGGGCGCCCTCGTTGCTGGACTATCGGGACAGCGGAGTCGACCCTGACGCCATGTGCAACTTCCTGCTGCGCCTGGGCTGGGGGCCGAAGGTCGACGACCGCAGTGCCGTGGTGTTGCCTCGGCACAAGGCGCTGGGCCTGTTCCTGGACGGCGGCAAAATGCGCGCGGCCGCGTCCAAGGTCGATTTCGCAGCGCTGGCCAAGCTCGACCGACGCTACAAAGCCGCCAAGTCTGCGGGAGCCACAGTCTGAGGTGAGCCCGGTTGCGCGCTCGATGCCTCTCTGGTGCAATCAGGCCGACTTCGCGTATTCTGCGAAGGTCGGTCTTTCAACCTATAAGGAATCTTTCTTCACCATGAATCGCGCGGAGCTCATCGAACAGCTGGCAGCCAACCACGACCTGCCAAAGTCCAAGACCAAGGCCCTCGTTGACGAGCTGTTCGATACCATCATGACCACGGTCAAGAAGGGCGACACGGCCAGCTTTGTCGGGTTTGGCACCTTCAAGCAGCACCAACGGGCGGCTCGCAAGGGGTTCAACCCTCGGGAAGGCAAGGCCATCAAGATTGCCGCTCAGAAGGTCCCGAAGTTCACCGCGGGTGCAGGCTTCAAGGCCTTGGTCGACCCCAAAGCAGCCGCCCGAAAAAAGGCGCTGTCCAAGAAGTGACCTGACAGGTCAACCGTCAAGCGACCAAAGAAAACTGCCGCAGGCCCGAAAGGGTGCTGCGGCAGTATCGTTTCAATGAAGGAAGGTCGACTCAGCTGTTGCCCAGCATGTCGGTGTTCAGTTCGGCGACCCCGTAGCGCGGATGCACGGTACGCCAGTTCAACGCTTCGCGCATCTCGCGACCCGAGTAGGCCCGGTGCGCGCTGTAGCTCAGCTGGAATTGCAGCAAAGCGACCACGCCGAGCTCGCGTCGAAAAATTCGGCACGCGTCTTCACGCAGCGTCAGGCTCACAACGGTGAGGGCGACGGAACCGGTGGTCAGCTGACCTCCCGACATCAGCTCTCGCAGAAAGACTCGCTGCTCGAGCGAACCAGTGCGGGCCGCCAGCAGTTGTTCCGTGTGTCGGTTCAGCGGCAAGTTCACGCGAACCTTGAAGTCGTACGACTTCGTGATGGCACCGCTGACTTCGGGGAAGTCTCCGAGCAAGGCCAGACTGGCGGCTACATCGCGTAGACAGTAAGCACGCAGGTTTGTCGTAGGGTGTGAGGTCATCGAAAGTCTCCTAAGGGTCCTATGTTCCGTATAGCGGAGACCTTAAAGAAATGCGCCGACCCTGTAAAACAAGGTCGGCGCAAGAAAGTCAACGCTTCCGGTTGCTCATCCGGGAGCTCTCGTAGAACTCTGGAGGCTTTCGCTTGACCCAGGCCACGAACTTCTGCACTTCCGGGTGTTCGAGCAAGGCGTCGGCCGTGTTGAATTGCCGGGCCAGCTCAGATTCGGTAAAAAGCGCATGAATCTGCCGATGGCAGATGCGGTGCATGGTCTGGGTTTCCTTACCGCCCTTGAGCCGTGGCACGAGGTGATGCTCGTCTTGCTGGCTGGGCGGGATGACACGCTCGCACAGCGGGCAAGTCACCTCGGCGGCCGGGACGTACCACGGCTCGACATCGCGGTTCTTGCGCGCCATCGGGTCAACCCTCCAGGGCGTCAGCCAGCGCGCCATCAGCCAGCACGCGAAGGCCGAACTCTTCCTTCAGGCGGTTCTTCAGGAACCAGCCCTTGACGTCGACTTCCCGGCCCTGATACTGCATCATCAGCAGCCCAAACAGGGGATGCCCATTGTGTGCCAGCGCGAAGCTCTTGCGGTCCAGGCCCGACGAGGACTTCATGGCCGACTCGATGTCGTCCAGGATTTGCACCAGGCGCGCCTTGAGGCGACTTTCGACCTCTTCCACCGGAGCGAGGTCGACGCCGGCCTCGGCCAGCACCGCCTTCAGGTCGTCCAGCTCTTCGTTGAGGGCGGACAGCGCGATGTCGCGCTCGCGCAAGAAGGTGATGCTGCGGTGCAGCCGCGAGTACCAGGGGCACTTCAGCTTGACCATGTCGCCGTTGGCGAACTGCAGCACATAGCCTTCTTGCTCGGACATCGACTCCAGCGAAGTCAGCACCTCGTGCACCGACAGACCCGTGTACACCGGCACGCGGGGCACGCTGTACTTGAGCGCCAGGTCATGGACCGGGTGAGCGGGGTCCAGCAGCACGTACTCGCCGGTCATGTTGTCACGCACGTGCAGCAGCCGGAGCTGCGGGCGGTCCTGTGGCACGACGATGCGCGCCAGGGGATGCGTGAGCTCGAAGATGGCGGTGTAGCCGTCAGCGGCGACCTCGGTCGCGAATGCGACCAGGTCCTCGTTACCCGGCTCGGCCAGAAACGCATGGGTCAGGTGCACGACATCGGAGCCGAACGACTTCTTCGAGCGCCACTTCAGCTCACCGTCAACCCAGGCCGTTGCCAGCATGGACCCGTCGAGCTTCTCGAAGATGGCGACGATGTCGTCACGATTCAGCAGGTTGTCGACCGACAGCCACTCTTTCTCGCCGACATTGAAGAACTTGTGCAGCGGACGCGAGCACACACGGCCAGCCGCGTCAAACGCGATGCCTCGGCACTCCAGAGCTTCCGGGCTGTCGAAGGTGCCGGAATCCATGAACATGTAGCAGGCCAGCGTGACGCCGTTGGGCAGCAGCTGAAACCGGATTTCTTTTTTGTTGGCGACGTGCGGGCGCAGGTCCTCCACGCTCGTGATGGTCTTGAACATATCGCACCTTTTCATTGGGGGGTTCTTGAGCCACGTGTAGCGACGAGGCCCTTCAAGGCAGCTGCCCCTTTGGAGATGCAAAGCGTTCGAGTCCCTTACCTCAAAGTGACCCCCCTATTGCGGTTGAATTCGATTGCATGCCGTGACTCAGCCCCACCTTCTCGGTGTCGAGCTCGCAAGGGCAATCCCTTGACAGGCACGGGTCAAGGGGCTCACCTCGTTGCCAGCCGCCGCGGTAGACTTAACATACGAACGGAAGGAGGGCTTGCACGGGTTGACCTGCGTCGGTTTGAGACAGGTTGATTCGCTGCGAACTTGCCTGGGAGCCTCGCATGCACAAGTCCTTCACCCCGCTGTACCACAGCTTCTTCACCAAGAGCCTGGCCTTGGCAGTGCTCGTCGTGGCCGCGCCGCTGGTCGGCCTGCAGGCCTACTCCACGTATCAGGGCTTCGAGACGGCCAAGGAGCAGGCGCAGCTCGGCATGTCCCGGGAAGCTGACGCAGCAGCACAAATCGTGGCGGAGGTATTTCAGCGCGCAGAGTTGCTGCTCATCCTCACCGCGGCGCGGCCAGAGGCCCAATCCACGACAGCGAACGATTGCGCTCGACTGTTCCGCGGCATCGACTTGAGCAGCACCTTCTCAAACATCATCTTCTCGGACATCCGTGGTGGACGGGTCTGCAGCTTGCGTATCGCTCCGGGTGCGACGCCGCCCTCCAGCGAGGACCCCTCCTGGTTCGATGCCGCCTCTCGAGCCAATGGTTTTGTCCTGAGTGCGCCTCGGCAGGGGCAGACCTCCGGCCGCAAGATTGTTCTGCTCTCTACTGTCACCAGAGGGGCAGGCAACGAACGAACCGGCGTGCTTTCGGTCTCCATCGATTTGCTGGCGTTGTCGAATCTGCTGCAGCGCAATGAGGCCGGCGCATCCCGTCGCTCCGTCACGGTCTTGAACGACAGTTCGCTGATACTGGCGCGCTATCCCGAGGCCGATAAATTTGTCGCCACCGAGCTTCCCGCACGCTCAAGAGCAAGCCGGGTTATCGGCTCGAAAGCCCTTTTTGATTCTGAATCTGTGGACGGGATGCGGCGCCTGTTCACAGAAGGGGACGTGGGCCGCTATGGGTTGCGTATCGCGGTGGGTGCGCCGGTCGAGGACGTATTCGCATCCAGCAGGGCTGCACTCGTCGATGCCTTGCTGGTGAGCCTGCTGGCACTGTTGACCAGTGCGGGCGTGACCTTCTTGTTCGCTCGCAGACTCGCCCAGCCTGTGCGCACTTTGCTCTCGGCCGCCGAAGCAGCAGCCAGCGGCCAAGGAGGCGGCGTCGATGAGCGGCTGCCGGCGGAGTTCGGCCAACTGGCGCAGCAGTTCAACCGCACCCTAGGTGCGCTCCATTTGCACATCGAGGAGTCGCAGCGCTTGGCGCAAAAGGCACAGCGTCAGTCCCGGATGCATCAGGCCTTGTCCGCCACAAATCGAGCCATTGTTCGTGCGTCCGAAGACAAAGCGCTGTTCGATGAAATCTGTGGCATCTGTGTGAATTTTGGACAGGCTGTAGCCGCTTGGGTCAGCCTTGCACAGAATGGCTCTGCTGTGCCCGTTTCATGGGCGGGGCAGGGGCGGGACTTTACTGAGGGCCTGCGTGTCGACTTGGCGGCTTGGTCGCTCGACGCGGCCACTCCCACCGCGGCCGCCATCCGCGAGCGCGTGAAGTGCGTGGTCAACGACGTGATGAACGACCCCCGTACTCAACGCTGGGTGGACCGGGCGGCGCAACACGGCGTGCGCTCTCTTGCTGCAGTACCACTGCGTAGTGGTACCGAGGTAGTCGGCTGCCTGCACATCGCAGCCGGCGAGGCGGACTTCTTTGACGCGGAGTTTCTCGGCCTCCTGAACGAGATGGGCGTCGATGTCTCTTTCGCACTGGACAACCTGGAGCGGGAGCAAGCCCGGCTGACAGCGGTCAGCAGCAGTCGTCAGCACGAGGAACAACTGGCCGGCATCATCGAGACGGCAATGGACGCCATCCTCACCATTGACGAGCGTCAGCGCATCGTTGTATTCAACAAGTCTGCATCTCGCATCTTCGGCATTGCCGCCGAAGACGCCCTGGGCCTTCCCCTGACCCGGTTCATACCTGACCGGTTTCATCGAGCGCACGGAAAACATATCGAAGGCTTTGCACGCACAGGCGTCTCTGCGCGCCAGATGGGCGCATCGCTTGACCTGCTGGCCAGGCGAGCGGATGGCACCGAATTTCCCATAGAGGCGTCTATTTCACGGCTTGGAAAGGGCGACAAGACCCTGATGACGGTGGTGTTGCGCGACGTTTCGGCGCTGAAGGCGGCCGAAAATGTGCGCAAGTCCCAGATGGAAGCCGAAGCGGCCAACCAGGCGAAGACGGATTTCTTGTCCCGCATGAGCCATGAGCTGCGCACGCCGCTCAACGCGGTGCTGGGCTTCTCCCAATTGCTGAAGGTGTCGGCCCACGGCCGCCTGACTGAGCAGGAGCGCTCTCAACTCAGCAGCATCGCCCAGGCCGGAAGCCAACTGCGCTCCCTCATCGACGACGTGCTGGACGTGTCGCGCATCGAGTCAGGAGTGCTGAACGTCGAGATGCGCAGCACCGAGCTATGCGCGTTGCTGGACACGGTGGTTGCCCTGAGCGCAGTGGCGGCCACGGAGCGGGACGTTGTCATCACCGGCGAATATCGCAAGCAAGCGCCGGTGACCTTGCTGACCGACCCGGTGCGGTTGAAGCAGGTCCTGACGAATCTCCTGTCCAATGCCATCAAATACAACCGCCCGAATGGCACCGTTCAGGTGAGCCTTCGCAAGAGCCAAGGCAAGGTGGACATCCTCATCGAAGACTCGGGGCTTGGCATGACGGCGGAGCAACTGGCGGCACTGTTCCAGCCCTTCAATCGCCTCGGGCGCGAGCACTCAGGCATCGAAGGCACGGGCATCGGCTTGGCGCTGTGTCGGGACCTCGTCGAGCTGATGAGCGGCGGCATTGACATTCAGAGCGAGCCGCAGGTCGGTACCACGGTGACGGTGTCGCTGCCCTACGTGGAAGAGCGGCGGGACCTGGCACTCGAAACCTCCCCGGCCTCGACGAACGGGGCATCGAGGGCCCCCACCCTGCGCTCCGCCGCGGAGGGTGACGAGGTGCGTACTGACCTGGAAGGAACGGTGTGCTACATCGAGGACAACCCGGTCAACGCGTTGCTGCTGGAGCAGTTGCTGCAACGCTGGCCCTATGTGAAGTGCGTCGGGGCCAAGGATGGACGCACTGGCGTCATCCGTGCGACAGAAGACTCGCCGGACCTGGTCCTGCTCGACATGCAGCTGCCCGACTTGACCGGGCTGCAGGTGCTGACCCTGCTGAAGAGCGAACCGGCTACGCAGCATCTGCGTATCGTCGCGCTGTCCGCCAGTGCGATGGCAACCGAAGTGGCGCAAGCCTTGCAGGCCGGCGCTGAAGACTATTGGACCAAGCCCCTGGACTTCGACCAGTTCGAGGCGGGTATTCGGCGCTTCTTGAGGGCGCGGGCATCGTCGCCTTGAACGGCCAAGAAAAAGCCTGCCGCAAAATGCGGCAGGCTTTGAATGGTGAGGGGTGAGGCCTTGGCGGGTCAGGGCTTGGAAGCCGCGGACACCGGCGCAGACGCGCCTGTTGCTGAGGCCGAGGCTGCCTCTACAGGCTTGTCGACCGCGCGCTTGTCCTCGCCGTTGAGTTGCGCGTCCAGCCACTGGCTGGCCACCGACGCGGACTTGGTGAACAGACGCTGTACCCGTTCGTTCTTGACCGCTTCGACCAGGCCGTAGCCTCCGGCAATGACCACGGCGTCGCGGGTCGTTGGCACGAACAGATTCACGACGAATACCAGCATGAACACGGGCGTGAAGAACCACAGGCCGCGTTTGGTGGTACGGCGAATGCCCTGGTAGACGAACACGTCGCGGTCGGTCTTGGCCTCCTCCGCTGGCTTGTCCTTGGTCTCAGCCTCGGTAAAGAGTTCCGTGACCAGACGCAGCACAATCGTCAGCAGCAGGAAGATGCCGGCAATCCAGGCGATGTCATGCAGGCCCTCCTTCAGTTCTGTCAGGCGGGTGACGACGTAGATGAGGAAGAGTTCCATCACTTGCGCTCCTTCTTCTTGGTGGTCTCGGGGCTTGCCTTGCTGAGTTCCTTGTCGAGCCAGTGCTCGATGGAGCCCAACACGCTGTTGGCCGTGGTCTGGACCACTTCGGAGTTCACCGCCTTAAGCGCCACGTATCCGCCGGCCATGACGTAGACATCCTTGCGGGACGGAACGAGGCTCGACAACAGCATGAGTGCGGTCCAGCCGAAAAAGCACGCCACGAACAGCTTGCGGCCAATGCGATTGGCTCGATGCAGGTTCTCGAACTTGTCCGAGTTGCGGGCGGTTTCCGTCAGATTGACGCTGCTGACCGCCACCACGATGCAGGATACGAGTCCCAGCAAGAAGAGTGCAGTGATGAAGAAGCCAAAACCTCCGCGGAGATTTTCGGCAATGGATGCCGCGTAGAGCAGCAACGCGAGTTCCATGTTGGTCCTTTCAAATAGTTGTCCTCAGTGCCCGTATAGCGAGTTGACCAATGCCCGGAAGTAAAACAGGCCCCGGAGAGCGGGGCCTGTGGGTGAAAGGGGATTCCCGGTTACTTGGACTCGCGACCCTTGGACATCAGAGAATTCATGAGGCCGTCGAGCTCGGGAAACCGAGCAGCACGGTCGCACATGATTTGCTGGGCCAGGGATTCGCCTTCGAGAAACTCTTCGACTGCAGCAGCCATGCCGGGTCGACCCGCGTAAGGCTGCAGGACGGTGCCGCCCAGGCGGTGATGCAGTTGCGCCAGCGTGGCCGCGCAGCTCTGATAGAGCGTGGGGCAGGCTGGGGTGCCTTTGGCCCGGCGCTCGAAGCACTCCAGGTGCGAGGCAGCGCGGGCGATAATCGGTCCATAGTCCAGAACAGTTGTTTGCGCAACGGTAGGCATGATGAGGTGTCTCCAAAAAAATCTGAGGGCCTGGCTGCGTATAGAACTCGGGGAAAAAAGAAAACCCGTGCCATGGGGGCACGGGTTGAATATCAGGCGCGAAGGCTGATAGCCTGGGAAAACACCTTGTCGAGTGCTGCACGCTCGGCAGGACTCAGCACGACGCTGGATACGATTTTGCGGCGAAGTCGGTCAAGCTCGACAGATGGCGCAGCTTCCTCGTTTCTCTGCATCATGGGGGTATCGCTGAACAGATTCGGATACTGGGAGAGCAGTGCACTGGCAACCGTGGCATGCGTGGCCGTCAAGGACTCGAAGCTGAAGTGCAACGTGCTTCGCAGCCGGCGGGCCTCGTGAGGCTGCAACCGAAGGGCTTGTCTCGGAATGCGACGGGCAAAGCTCAGAAGAAGCAGCGCCAACTCGGACCCGTCCGACGGGTGCCTCCGAGAACACTTGGTCTGGTTGTACAACACCCGGGCCGTCTTGAGTGCTGAGACCAGCACCTGCAGCACCTGCTGGGACTGCGCACGCTCGGAACGAGCTTGCTGGTACAGGAAGATGTCTTCCTGCGACAGCGCCAACTTGCGACGAACGTGCCCGCTGCGAGTCACCGCGCCCTTGTTGTAGCTGTCTGCAATGACCCGACACGCTTGGTGGTAAGTCGGCAGCACCTGCGTCGTCACCTTGCTCTGTACCTCGCGAATGAACGTCAGCAGGGCTTCTGGCTGCGCCTGCTGGGCGCATTGCGTCAGCCATGTGCTGACATCGGTTGTTTGATGCATACGGTTCACCTTTTTAGAGACGGCAGAGCATCAGTTGCGGCGGGCCAGGGTCTTGGCCGCCTTGAGCTTTCGGGCCCAGCGGCCGCCCTGGGCTCGGTGCTCGCGCACCCAGTCTTTGCAGGCCTGAACGTTGGTTTTGGCCAGGCTGTAAGCCTTGGTCGCGTGCAGCCAGGTTTTCGCCACGGCCAACAAGGCCAGCACGCGCACATACAGTGCGTCGAACCAGCGAATGCGGCGTGCGCTCTCTCGAACCAGGTCGAACAGGTAGGCAGCGAGTGCCGTGCCCGTCAGCTTGGCCGCCAGCAGCACTGCCATGCCGAGTATCGGATGGCCATGCCCCAGAAGGTACAGCGCCGCGAGCTTGAAGGGGAACAGCGCGCACCCGGGCACGAGCATGACCAGCAGCGCGGCCCACGAAGGCAGTCGGCGCAGGCGATGCTCGACTGCTGCCACGAGGGGCAGCGTGCTCAGCCGGTGCAGCTGGGCCTTCAAGGCGTCCCACAGCCACTCCTCGAAGACCAGCATGAGCGCCAGCACGAAGACCAGGGGGTGCAGCAGGCGCTTGGCCCACTTCATAGGTTGAAACAGAGTCATATATCCACTTTCGGTTTAGATTGTCCTTTCAAGAGTAGCGACGGGGTGTTTAAGGAGCCGTAATTCAGAGTACACTTGGCAGCGCCAACGACCCCTTGAAACCATGGCCGACGCTTTTGACTTTGTAGAGACCTCCCTGCTGCCGCAGGCGTACCAGTTCCGGCACTACATGGAGCACTACGGCGCCACCAAGGCCCAGGCGAAGCAACTCGTTCGCCGCGCCAAGCAGGAACGAATCTTCGTCAGCGACACCTATCAGGCCAATTTGACGCCGCTGCTGGCGCCTGGGCCGTTCGGCAGCGGCACCTGGATTTCGCTCAAGCGAGTGGACAAGGAGCCCCTGCGCACCCGCGCCGAGCTGGGCAGCGCCATGCGTGCGCTCTTGCCAGGATTCCACGGGTTCGAGCTGTTCCCGGCCCCTCGCCGGCTGGTCGACAGCTCGAACCAGTACCACCTGTGGTGTTTTAGAGAACACAGTGCGCTGGAGCGTGCTCAGCTGGGTGAGCCATTTAAGACGCCGGCAGGCGTCCTCGAGTATCCCCTCCTCAATTTGCCCGCCGAGTATGGAAACTCCTTGTGTGCCCTCGATACTCGCGCGTTGACCCCTGATGACCGAGAAGACTGGCGCAAACTGCAAGCCTACAAGGAGCATGTGCACCCGGATTGCGAGGCTGCGATGCTTTCCTTGCCGGACCCGCAACATCCCCTGAACCAGGCACTGCTGGTCATCCGCGACCCTCGGGGGATGTGGCCCTTTGGATTCCGGGACGCCTTGCACATGACACCTGAAGACGCTGCCCGCGTCGGCGCGAAGCAGCGCGGGGTGGAGCAGTCGGCAACTCCCTCCTCGGCCCGCTGAGACTGCTCGGGCTGCGCCCAGTGGGTGCACCCCTCTTCGATGGCTACACCTTCTCAATAGGACAACATTTCCGAGAAGGAACGCCCATGACAACTCAAGAACGACTCGACGAACGTCGCGCGGCGCTGGCCGAAGTTCAGCGCGAAATCGATTTCCTCGAGCTGCTTCCGCCAGACTTGCCCGTGCGGCACGCATACCGACTGCACGGGCAGTGGTACCTGAGCCTCACAGGAGGTGCGCTGGCCGACTTGCTGCCTGCCCTACCCGCTCAGCCCATCTGCCTGCGAGCCGACGGCTGGGGCCGACTCGAAGCACATGCGGCACAAGCCCATGAAGTGGACCTGCCCTGCTGCGCACTGGCCTACCCGGTCTGGTACACCCGCGGCGGGCTGAACTGGTTCACCCGCATCGGCAAAGAGAACCTCCTGGTCCGGGTGACGGCAGCCGACGCTTCGATGCAAGACCCGACCGGCTATGCCCGGCAGGGCACGACCGACCTGTATTGGACCCGCAAGCGCGTGCAGCCCCTGCTGCATGACAGTCAAGGCCCGCAGGTCGATTTCGACAGCGCATGGGAAGCATTCTTCGCGGTCGAGCGTTACACCGAGGCCCAGAAAATGTTCGCCCGCGTGTTTCGCATGCAAAGTGCTCGCAACGTCGACCTGAGCGCGATGGACCTGCCGCTCAAGCCGGTCGAAGTCCTCGAAGTGGCAGGAGAGCAGCTGCAGGTGCGGCGCTCCGGCCCCGGCGTACCCGAGACGGTACCGGAGGGCTCCAAGCTCTTCGCGCTGCCTCGCATCGGCTTGTTCTGGAATCGGTTCACCGACGAGCAGGCAGAACGCCTGCTGCAGTTCTCGAACGCCTTCCGGCGTGAGCTGGAAGCCGAGGATGCCGCATTCATCAAGCAAACGCTGACGCAGGCCCGTGAAGCAGCCCAGCGCTTCATCCGCGAGCACGTGCAAACCCAGCGCAATCGTCCCAAGGCGGACGTGCTGCAGTACGCCATCCAGCGCGAGCTGGGCGTCGCCGTTTCGGTGTCGCCACGAGAGAGCCTGACCCGCAGTCTGGGCGACCGCGTTCAGTACGCCTACTGGATGCATCTGCGCCGCTACAACGAGGACCTGACCATCGAGTTGCCCGCGCTCTACGACCCACAGGGATTCGACTGGGACTTTCCCGGCATCGTCGACTACGAGCCGCTCGCTCCAGCCACGGTGGCCTGAACGAGTCCCGTGCTGACCCGCAACGACTGATTAGCAAAGGCCCGGTGCATTCGTGCACCGGGCCTCTTCTTTTTCGCCCACTGCGAAGAGCCCATAGAAAAACGGCCTCCGAGGAGGCCGTTCTTGTCTTGCGCAGTCCTGTTCGACAGGTTCTGTTCAGGCGGGGTCAGAGCCCCGCGCGGGATTAGAACTTGTAGAAGAAGGTGGACTTGGCGGCGACGGTGTCGCAGCCGTAGGCGCCGACGGGAGCCCAGGAGGCAGCGTCGGTGGCGGTGGCAGCGGTG
>JACCDS011210992.1_pt1 | contig 40480 bp, 24 predicted proteins | sample 7446441 | NCBI WGS metagenome assembly JACCDS01 (sample SAMN15323445, study PRJNA562643) | freshwater metagenome | isolation source: river surface water | place: USA:Blue River Watershed | collected 2017-08-17 | reverse complement strand
TAGTTTGTTTCAGAGTAAGTACCAAGCCAGCGATAAAGTATGGCGCAACACCGCATTTAATGGCAATCATGTAAGTAATTTATTAGCGGGTAAGGAATTCAAGATCGGCAAGAACAGTGTTTTGTCACTAGATGTGCGTGCAACTTATGCTGGTGGCAAATGTTATACCCCAATTGATTTAGATGCGAGCAAATTAGCCAATAACGAGGTGCGCGATGCTTCGCAAGCATTTTCAAAAAGGTACCCCGATTATTTTCGCATCGATGTGAAGCCGGGTTATAAATGGAATCAGAAAAGGGTGACACACGAGTGGAGCATCGATATTCAAAACATTACCCGCCACGAAAACGTGTTCCAGCAATCGTATGATATCGTATCAAAAACCATTAAAACCGATTACCAACTTAAGTTTTTTGTGATTCCCCAATACCGCATGCTTTTTTAGAAGGTGCACAAAATTCGACGCGCTGTTGAGTTGCTGCAACTTTTTGGTTGCACCCTCTGTTGTCCAATAAAATAAGGGTATTCAGTCGCTTCGACCATTCTAAACAAAAAAGCCGCTAAGTGTTTCTTCGCGGCTTTTTTAATTGATTACTGCCAATAAGTTATTCTTTTATTACTTTAAATACTTGAATCACCGACCCTTCTGTGATACGCACAAAATAGATGCCGGTTGCAAGGGATTGCACATCTACAGTTGATTGTGGTTTTTTATCAGTGAAATTCAAATTGTAAGAGAGAATTACGCGGCCGTGTACATCACAAATATCGGCTACTGCTTTTGAAGCACCGTTGGTGCGAATGAGGAGGCTGCTCGCTACTGGGTTTGGAAACACATTGAAACGCGCAGTGGGGTCAATCGTGCCAGCTTCCTTGATGCTTGTGCAATCTGCTAATTCAAAGGCAACGGTAGTTGTTGCAGAACAGCCATTGGCGTCTACTGCTTTCACCGTATAGGTGTCGGCAGATACGGCAACAAATGAAACGGTATTGGATTTAATGTTGCCTGGTGTCCACGTATAGCTCGTTCCGCCATTTGCTTCAAGGGTTACATTGTCGCCTTCACAGATAACTGAATTTTGACTTGCAGCAATGAGGTTGAGGGCTGGAGAGATGGTAATGGTTTTAGTAACTACACCGCCACTGCCAAAGGCGCTAGATGCTTCTAATGAAACCGTGTAGGTGCCGCCACTCGGAAAAATAACCACAGGGTATTGAGCTGTGGTACTGTTAACAGTGGTGTTGGCAGCTGGTGAAATGGTCCAGCTCCAGGTGGTTGGTAAATTCTGCGAATTGTCGACCAACGTTACGGTTGCATTGGCACATTTAGCGCCCGTTGTAACAGAAAAATCTGTAACAGGTGGTACACCTGATGCTGTAACCAAATCAACTTCATACACACCACGACCATACGTTGCAGCGCGCAATTTGGTAGGTGCTGCTGGTGAAATTTCCATGTCGCGCACAATGGTATTGGGCAAACCACTGTTATACAACGTCCATACAGTTGAATTGTGGTCTTTATAATAAACACCAACGTCCATACCAATGTAGATGCGACCTGTAGTTCCGGGTTGGTAAACAGAGCAATTGGCTGGGAGGTTGGGTAGGTTGTACGTAATATTGGTCCAGCTGGTACCCCCGTTAGTGGTTACAAATACTTTGTTGCTGTTAGAATAACCACTCAATGTAACCCAAGCCACATTGGCGTTATTGGGATCGATGGTAATGAAGGTGGGGGCTGCCGAACTCACAGGTACATTGCCTGTTGCCAAGGTCCAATTAGTACCACCATTAATTGTTTTGTAAATATTGGTTCCACGAATAGTGTATATAACTTGTGGGTTGGAAGGAGCAACAGCGAATTCAACAATAGAACCCGACCCGCTGATGTTGCCTATTTGTGTCCAGTTATTACCAAGATTAGTTGATTTAAACATTTGGGTGTATCCGGCATACAAAACAGTAGCGGTTACTGGGTCTTGTTTCCATGGCGAAACCCATGGGCCTGTGCCAGTTAAACCATTTACTACCGAACCCCAGGTATTGCCACCATTGGTTGAGCGCATAAAGGCGCCATTGTAAAAAGAGGCAAACATGGTATTGTTGTTGGTGCGATCAATAAAACAATCCATGCCATCGCCTGCCATCGAAGCGCTGTAAACACCATTGTTGTAAATATTGGAGCCATTGTCTTGATGGCCAGTGATCCATAGATTGGGACTTAAACTAGACAAACCGATTTTATAGATTTGCGCAATATTGCGTGGATTGGTGAGGTCGGTCCAAGCCGTACCCGTGTACTTACTCACACCGCCATCGTTGCAAGTATAGAGCACTCCCGAAGGGGTGTATTCTAATTCGTGGTGATCGGCGTGCACATAAGCTGGATTGTTGCTGTTCCAACACCCAATGCAGCTCCAATTGGCGCCGCCATTGGTCGATCGCCATACATTCACCCCGCCAACGGCTACTTCATCTTTGTTTAATGGAGAGGCCCCTAGTGCTAAATCGTACCATCCCTGACCAGTTCCACTTGGATTATTGCAAGGATTCGCAAGAATATCGGGTGATGTGGCCATGGTAGAAAAACTTGAACCACCATTGGTTGAACGGTAAAAGCCTAGTAGACCACTGGTAGAATTACTCGATGCAATGACATAAACGTAATTGGTATCGGCAGGGGTAACCGCAACGCTCATGCGCTGTGCGGCGGTGCTGATGCCTGAAGACACAATGCTAAACGAGGCGCCACCATTCGTTGAACGATAGAGAGCACTTCCTGAAGCATACACTACATTTGGATTAGTGGGCTTGAACTCCATATCATAAGTATTCAATGTTGAGGTCTTGGTCCAGTTGGCCCCAGCATCAGTACTTCTGTAAATGCCATTGCTAGTAGCTGCAATAATTATTTGCGGGTTCGTTGGGTTAATGAGTAGGCGGCGCATAACGATGGACTGATTGACGCTGAATGTAAGGCCACTAGCTAACCAGGTTTGTCCACCGTCGGTTGACTTTAACACCCCAATACTCTTGGTATCAGTACCGTCACCGTCGCCAGTAGCGAGGTACATGATGTTATTATTTACCGGGTCGATGGCCATATCAGAGCAACCAATAACATTGAGCAAGTCGGTATTCGTACTCCACGTTTGACCGCCGTCGGTCGTTTTCCACAAACCGCCTGCGGGTGCACCACACCAAAACGTGGCGGTATTAACAGGGTGGAAGGTGATGAAATTATCGCGACCTGCTTTTCTAGGCAGGCCCCCAACAAGTCCAGCTAAATTACCCATTGGACCTACTGCGGTCCATGTGCTTGAAGACATTAATTTGTAGGTTGGATTTTTTTTCGCGAAGGCTTCGAAATTCGTCCAATTTTGGTTCAACACCCCGAGGTCACCAGAAGGGTAAACCCGTGGTTCAACCATGTATTCCCAGCGTTTAAACGCCTTGTAACCGTTTCCTTTCTCCGTTTGATCATGAGTTTCCCAATAGGCATTAAACGATTTTTGGATATCGTAAAAATTACGATTTGATTCCAATACCATTTCTTGCCAGGTTTGCGCCTTAGCCGCGAACACAAAAAGGGTCAGTGCAATGAGATTAATTTTCCGCATCTAACAAATATAAACATGAGTTGCGTCACTTTTGCATCAATTACCAATTGTGCGCTTATTTTGTAAATTTACCGTATGAAGTATGGATTGGCTTTTTTATCGCTGCTAGGTTGGTGGCTGACTAGTTGTAAATCAAGTGAGCACACCGTTCATCTCACCTTGTCGTATACCCGCCCCTATTGTAATGGTGCGCGACCAACGCCTGATATGGAAGAAGCTGCCCAACAACGGCACCCCATGGCTAATCAAATGTTTTATTTTGTTAAAGAATCAAAAGTCGATTCGGTGAAATCCGACGCCGCTGGCTCCCTCACAGCCCGCCTCAAAGGGGAGGGGTGGATCGTTTTAGAGGCTTGGCAATTTTATAAAAAAGCACCCGATAACGGCAATATGGCCAATTACCGTGAAGATTGTCTGAAGGACTACTGGCGCAAAACAATGGTCCCCCTGGTATTTACCCCTTCGCGCATGAACCTTGATACAGTAATACAAATCAATTACCAATGCCCCTTCGCGCATCCATGTGTGAAAGAGGGCATGGCAGTTCCGGAATAGGTGTTCCAACATGAAATTTTGTAACCCATAATTGACTAACTTCGTATACAAACTAAACAACCGTTCCCATGAAAACAACCCTACGTATTCTGGTTTTGGTGGCATTTTTCTTTACTGCTTTTACAGTTGCTGCACAATCCCCAAAGAAATTTATTGAACTTGGTGAAAAGGCTGAGAAACAAAATGATTTTAAAGCGGCCATAGATAATTACAGCAAGGCGCTTGAAATGGACGTTAAGAACATCAAGGCGCTTAAATTGCGTGCAGCTGCTTTTGAAAAATCGGGTCGCCTTGAAGAGGCTTCGGCTGATTATGAAGCGCTAATTGCCTTGGAGCCAAAAGAAAAAGAATACTATTATAACACTGGACGTTTGTTGGCGGATTTAAACAAGTTGAAAGACGCAGACAATTACTTACGCCGTGCAATTGAATTAGATAAGGGTTATACAGAAGCGCTGGTGCTGGAGGTAAAAGTGTTGTATAATTTGCACGATTTTAAAAACGGGTTGGTGTATTCGCAACTGGCAATGGACGATAAAAAGACCAACATCAGTGTTTACAACCACGCATTAAATTTGGATAGTCTTGCCAATTACGCAGAAGCTGAAAAATTTTATAAAAGCGCACGCAGCATCGATTCGAAATTCATTGCAGCTTACATTGGTCAAGCAAATTGCATGATCAAATTAAACCGCGCTGATGAGGCGTTAAAGGTATGTGATGAGGCATTGAAATTGGATGGCTCTAACAATGAAGCCTTATTATCGAAGGCATTGGCATTGGCAGAGAAAAAAGAGTTTCAGTCCGCCATCAATGAAATTACCAAGGTGATTATTTCGGCGCCATCTGAGCGGACATACATGCACCGTGCTTCGTTTTACGAAGTGCTTGGGCAACACCAAACAGCGGTGAGTGATTATTCGCAAGTCATCAAAATCAATGACAAGAATTTAATGGCCTACCTCCGCAGAGCTGCCGCTAATGAACAAGTGCAAAATTACAAAGCAGCCTTGGCCGACTACAACATGGTGGCCATGCTGGCAAAAGGCAATAGCGCTATTAGCGACATTGTTAACCAAGCCCGCAAAAAGATTTTTGAGCTGAACAGAGAAAGCGATAAACCAAACATCGAGCTAACGTCTATCAAAGCCGAGCGCAATATCATTAAAGTGGCTGCAGATAAAAACGAGCTGAGCTTTCGTGGTGTAGTAAGAGACGCTAGCCGTATTAAAAGCATGAACGTTAATTCAGGTAAGGCCCGCTTCTCAACAGACTCGCTCAACCCGGTTTTTGTTGTAGAAGTGAACGAACTGAGTAAACTGAATGAGATTACCATTAGCGCAACCGATGAATACAACAACACCCGCATTATTCAATACAAACTTGAAAAAACAGAAAGCGATAAACCAATCATCGCTATAGAAGTACCTTACACTTCTTTTGAAAATGAAATCGCGTTGGACAATCCAGGACCTGAGATTTTTATTCAAGGTAAAATCAAGGATGCTAGTTTGATTGAAACAATTACCATTGATGGCGTGATTGCTTCGTTTAACCCTACACAAATCAATCCGGCGTTTCAAGCACAGGTAAAGGTGGCCGACAAGAGTGTAATCAACATGGTTGTTCGGGACATTTACGGCAATGAAACAAATCAAAACTTTACCTTAAACAGAACCGGTATCACAGCGGCTGTCGATAACCCCATGGGCAATACCTGGGTGATCTTTATCGAAAACAGCAAGTATACCAATTTCCCAAGTCTTGAAGGTCCAGCTAAGGACGTGGTTGCTATGCGCACAGCACTAGCGAATTATAAAATCACCAAAATCATTCATAAGAAAGACATGACCAAGCAAGAAATGGAAAAGTTTTTTGCTATTGAATTACGTGATTATGTAAAAAACAACAACATCAATTCTATTTTGATTTGGTATGCGGGCCATGGTAAGTACGTTAGTCCTACTGGTTACTGGGTGCCTTCAGATGGTAAGCCAGATGATGAATTTAGTTTCTTTGGCATCAACAACCTCAAAGCAGCTATGCAATCGTACAGCGGCAAATTAGTGCACACGTTGGTTATTACCGATGCGTGCGAATCAGGAGCAACCTTCCTTATGGCTATGCGCGGCGGTGATGAAGAAAAACGGTGCGACAATTTCGAATTGACGCGCGCAAAATCGTCACAAGTGTTTACTTCGGCTGGTTACGAATTGGCCTCTGACAATTCGCAATTCACCAAAACGTTTGTATCGGTTCTTAATAATAATGTTGAGTACTGCCTACCAATCGAAAAAATCGTGAAAAAGGTTTCTTCTGCTGTAACAGCGGCTGGCAACCAAACACCAAAATTTGGTAAGATCAAGGATTTGGAAGATGAAGGTGGTACCTATTTCTTTATTAGAAAATAATTGTTCTGCATAACGAACAGAAAAATACCCGAAGTTCCGACCGTCGCAATCCCCTTGGTTATCAAACATCAACGGGGATTGCGGCTTTTTTAACTGTTTGCCTTCTCCTTTTTTCAACCTATACCAAGGCACAAGTCTACTTTATTCCCGATTATGGTGTAAAGGACGGATTGGTGCAAAGCAACGTCACCGGGGTATTACAAGATACGGCTGGCTTTTATTGGATTTCAACAGCAGGCGGTGTGTCGCGCTTCGATGGCCGCAACTTCATTAATTTTACTACCGAAAACGGTTTGCCCGACAATAATGTAACCAGCATGGTGTATGATCACAACCATGTGATTTGGTTGGGACATGAAACAGGAGCGGTTTCTTATTTTGATGGAAAGACCTTCACGGCATTATCCAGCACCCTGATTCCAAAGGATAAAAAGGTGTATGCATTACAAGAAGATAAGGCCGGCAACCTCTGGGTGTGCACCGAAGGTGGCGGTGTGGCTTTTCTTAAACGCGAAAACGGGCGAATCGACGGCAACCAAGGGCGATTAATTAATTCGTCGAATGGCTTGTCACAATTTGTTTTGTCCACCACCGAAGACAAACAAGGTACCCGCTACTTCCTTACCGATATTGGAGTAAGAATAGAAACTAACAACGGATTCGATTTTTTCCATCCAATGGGTTTGCCGCCGGGACAAGTATCGTACATGTCCCGTCTAAAAAATGGGCACCTCCTATTTGGTACCGTGCTCGGCTCAGTTTATACATTCGATCCTCAAAAGGCCACCTTTACTTCAATACTAACACCGGCAGAGTCAGTTGGACTTCTTCGTGCCGCTGGTAATTTGATAGTGTATCACGTATTTGAAGATGCTGACGCCAATCTGTGGATTTCTGTGCTGAATAATGGTGTCATTCGTGTTAAACCAAATCATGAACTCATTTGGTTTAATACATCCAATGGGTTGGCCGTTAATAAAATTAGAACCATTACACAAGACGTTGAAGGCAATATAATTTTTGGAACCGTAGGAGAAGGGATACAGGTTTTTCCTGGTGAACGGTTTATCGCACATACCCGCGAAAGTGGCTTAGTAGATAGCCAAGTGTGGGCGATTTGTGAAGACCCATCTGGACGATTCTGGTTTGGTACCAACGGTGGTATTACCTTGTTTGACCCTGCAACCAAGGCGTACAGTCAAATTACTACAGCCGATGGATTACCATCCAATAACATTCGTGCCATCGTGAACGATAACCTGGGAAGTTTATGGATAGCGATGTGGGGGGGACGTGTCGTTCGGTATGATTTAAAATCCAGCAAAATCGTTCAAGTACCCGCACTCAACGAAATAGTTTACTTGTTGGCAGGAAGTTTACTCGTCGACCGACATAGTAATTTATGGATTGGTAGTGGTGAAGGTATTGTGCAATACAATTTACTATCAGGATCGATAAAAACATTTAGAACCATCGACGGCTTAGCACACAACGATGTTTCTTGCATGTTTGAAGATAGCAGGGGACGGATTTGGGTGGGGACACAAAAGAAAGGGGTTTCACTTTATGACCGAGGCCGCTTTACAACGTATGATAAGTCCAAAGGACTTAATTACAACGCCATTTCATCGATTGGTGAAGATGAAAAGGGAAGAATTTGGTTCGGAACAGAAGGCGGTGGAGCCTTTGTTTTTGATGGAAAATCGTTTACCAATTTTAAATCCGCAGATGGACTCGCTTCTGATTTTATCACACTTATTACGCGCGATGGTAAAAACAGAACCTGGTTAGGGACGAGTAGGGGCTTACACCGTTACGACGCGGCAACGAATACCTTTACACAGTACGACGAAGGCGATGGCTTCCTTGGACTAGAAACGAAATCCCGCGCAGTCTACAACGATAAACAAGGTAATTTGTGGTTTGGTACCGTTAAGGGTGTTTACCGTTACAGTGCCTATCACGACCGATTGGCGCGCAAGGCACCCATCATAAAACTAATTCGTGCCCGGGTAAATTTAAAAGAAACAGCCTTTACCGATCAACTCGAACTCTCCTACAAAGAGAATAACTTATCGTTCGATTTCGTAGGCATTTCTTTATCCAATCCTTCCGCAATTTATTACAAGGTACAATTGGTGGGCTTTGAAGAAGAACCACGCATTACGCGCAATGCCAACGAGGTATATCCTAATCTGCAACCAGGTAAGTACACGTTGCGGGTTAGCGCTTGCAATGGCAACGGTTCGTGCAGCAGTGATGCCATACTTCATATTGTGATTTCACCACCTTTCTGGAAAACATGGTGGTTCTTTGTTATTCTGTTGTGCAGTTTGTTTGGTGGATTTTTCCTTTACATCAAAGTACGCGAACGGCAACTGCGGTTAGAAAAAAGAATTCTCGAAGAAAAAGTACAAGAGCGAACCGCTGAGGTGGTGCAGAAGAACAAGGAACTCGATGAAATCAACCAAGATATAACGGCAAGTATTCGATACGCCAAGCGTATCCAAGATGCCATCTTACCAGCAGATGATTTTGTGGCTACCCATTTGCCCAATGCATTTATTTTGTTCAAACCAAAAGACATTGTTAGTGGTGATTTTTATTGGATGGATGTAAAAGGACCGCATGTGATGTTTGCTGCGGTTGATTGTACGGGTCATGGCGTACCAGGTGCGTTTATGTCAATCGTTGGTCACAACCTGCTCGACCGGGCGGTGAACGAACAACACCTAACTGAGCCTGCAAAAATTCTTGATGAGTTGAATCGCACTATTGGTGAAACCTTGCGTCAACCAAGTGATGAAACGGCTATTCGCGATGGTATGGACATTGCGTTGTGTACTTTTAATAAAGATAAAAACACCTTACAATACGCCGGCGCACACAATTCCCTTTGGTTGATTAGAAACGGTGCACTAACTGAATTTAAAGCCGATAAAATGCCAATAGGCAATACAGGCATGGCATTAGAAAAGTTTGTAAGCCATGAAATTCAATTAATGGATGGAGATACCATTTATGTTTTTTCTGATGGATATGCCGATCAATTTGGCGGACCTGATGGTAAGAAATTTAAGTCTGGGGCGTTTAAAAAACTATTGCTGAGCAACCAACACCTCGCTATGTCCGAACAAAAAAAGTTGTTATACACAACTATTACTGACTGGCGTGGACCGCACGAACAAGTTGATGATGTGCTCGTAATTGGCTGCCGGTTCACTGTTAAGTAAGTATGGATCTTCGCCACTTTGAACAGTACTTTCAATCGCAAACACTTCACCAAGCTTTTCGGTGGTTGAAGAAAAACCAAGTACGAAAACTACCACACGAATACAGTGTTGGAGAGGCTCAGGTGAAAATAAAAACCAACGCCCACGTTTTGGTCAATGCTGCGTGCACTTGTGGTAAAGCGCGTTGCGTGCACTTGGCAGTGGTCTTATTGTTTCGTCAAGGGTTGACTGATGAAGGTGCTGTTGCTAAACGCAAGACTGCTGGAGCGTTTCAAAAAAGCATTACTAAGTTCAAAAATCAAGATCATTTAGGTGCATATGTCCATTTAAAAGATCAGCAGTCGCTGGCTGATAAACTAGCTTATTTTTTCTACATTCATTTATCGAAACGGATAGATCAGGATATAGCGCAACTTATAAGTGAGCTAAAGAAAAAGCCGCTAAGCGATACAGACGAAGAGGTTTGGCGCGATGCAGCTTTACATTCATTAAAAACAAACAACATCGATCGATGGACAACTTCTGTCGTTTTTGCCCTATGTGTTAGGCATTTAAAAAGCCAACACCTGATAGAAGAAGTAGCAGAACGCATTCGAGCCATGAATCCACGTCGTTATCAAGAAAGGCGCCAGCTTTTTCATGAAATGCTGATTCAGCGAAGAATTATTTTGAATGGGAAAAAGGTGCAACCAACCTCTGGCATTGCTGCTATAGCTTGGTGTTCGCTGCAAATAAATAGGAGCATTGTAAAAGCCAAATGCAAGCAATGGCTGCAACTACCACTCGAAGATCGTTTAGGTTTTGCGCATTATTGCCGCGAGCGTTTTTCAGACGACCCTGTTATTTTTGATCTATCACTCTATGTTGAACTAGTGTCGGCCCCCATAATCAATTTTTTTATTTGGAACGACTGGATTAATGCTATTCCAGACAATAAAAAAGCCGAAAACATCAATAAGTATTTACAGGACATTGCAGGGCAACCCAGTTTAGTTAAGTTAGCTAAACGGTTGTTTGTGTTTGCCAACTTAGGCATGTTCAATGAATTGGCGCGTGAAATGCGACATCCGGACGCGACGTTTTCAATGATACATGAAGTGATGACCCCAGTTTTGATTAAAGATCCCGGCGTGCGCCGATCGTACATGTTGAGTTTAGAAAAAGCCCTTCTCTTGAGCAGTGGTTCCTTAAAACGACTAATCCGCCAAAGGGCGGATCAACTTTTAGAATCTGTAGAGGGGGATTAGGCCTGTGCTGCGTTTTTGAAGCCTAGTAAAACCTTGCGGCCATTGTCTTCGAAACGAATTGAATCAGAGAGACTAGACATTAAAAAGACGCCTCTACCATTTATCTTATCAATATTCGCCGGATCAGTAGGGTCGGGGAGGCTATTAGGGTCAAAACCGGGACCTTCATCGGTGACAGAGAATATCAATTCATTTTGGGCAGGTTCAAAACCGATTTTCACGAATTTATCGGCCGCACATTTATTGCCATGGTAAATGGCATTGTTTACAGCTTCGGTAACAGCTATGAGCATATTACCATACCCGTCCTCATTCATTCCATACAAATCGCAAACATCTTCAATCAACCGTTCAACCAAGCGTAAATTGTTGGCGTCTGATGATATCTTAAGTGTTTCGTACTTAGTGGGTACCATTTTGCAAACTGTTAAAATAATTCGTCACTTTCTCTCTGTAGTAAGGGGTGAGTCCGGGTGGAACCGTGTTTAAAAGCTCCATTTCCTTTTCTCTCATCCTTTTATACTCTAAAAACCGTTCAGGGTTGCCTGAATTTTGAGATTTTGCTTCATTACTTTTCCGTTGCTCATCTTGTTCGCGCTCCTGGGCGGCTTTTTCACTTTCAAGGAGGCGGGTCAATATTTGCTGTTGCCGCCTAAGGGTTTCGTTCGTAAGTTGCTTATTTACAAGGTCTTTCTCGGTTTCCTCCATCATGTTAGCCACGTCGCCACCTGGATTTTTGCCTTCTTTTTTGAGTTGACTCATCAATTCTTCCATTTGACGTCGGAGGGCTTCTTGTTGGGCAGCCATACGGGCAAATTGTTCACTTCCGGGCGAACCTTGTCCTTGACCCATGCCCGGTTTTTGTCCCGGTTTGTCCCCCGGCTTCTCCCCTGGTTTTTGTCCCGGTTTTTGCCCCTTCTCCATCGCTTCCTTCATTTCCTTCAACTGTTTGTTCAGTTGTTCCTGCATTTTGCGCATGTTGGTAACCGGATTACCTTGAGAGGATGGATTCTGTCCTGAATTCTTCCCTGGCTTTTTGCACTTACTGCCTTTTTCACCCTTCGATTTTTTCTTCTGCTGCATTTGCTGTTGCATCTGCTCGAGTGACTCGTCCAACATCACCGCCAATTCATTCACCGAAGTCATAGTCTGCTGCATGCGCATTCTACCTTCCGCTACATTTCGATCGGCTAACGATTTAATGGTCTTATCCATGTTAGAATGAATAGAACTAATGGCTCGGTTAACAGTGGCGCTGATTTGCGGTGCCCGTTTCGCGAGGGCCAACAAACTATCCTCAATCATTTTAGAATCGTCGCGCAGCTTCATCTGCTGGCGAGGTAAATCAGTATAGCGGGGGTTATCGGGACGAATTTCTGCCGCCGCATTAAGCAGCTTCTCCTGTTCGAAAGACAAATGCAAGAGGTTTTCAATCACCTGACGCAACGTCTCCGCATTTTCACCTTCTTGCTCCGCCTCTTGCTCCTCCATCGACTCCTGCATGTCCTGCTGCATTTCATTCATTTTCTCAGCAGCATCTTTTTGTGATTCACCGGCCTTTTGGTTGTGACCTTTTTGTAATTCATTTGAACTCTTTTCCAAACTGTTGTTGATCTCTTGTTCCTTTTGTTTGGTGTCAGGCATTTTCATGGGCTCTTCCAAAGCCGCATTCTTCTCGCGCAGTTCCTTCAATTCTTCCTGAAGTTTTTCAAAATCCTTCTTTAACTCTTCTTGCTTCTTAGCAAGTTCTTCCTTGCTTAATTTTTCTTGCTTATCAGCAGGTGATTTCTCGTCCTTGGCATTTTTGTCCTCCTTATTTTGTGAGTCCTTATTACCATCTTTTTTATCTTCCTTGCCTTCGTCCTTCTTATCCGTTTTCTCGTTCTTTTGCTCCTTCTTGCCCGTTGTTTGTTCCTTCAGTTCTTCTTGCCGATTTTTTAGTTCCTCTAACTTCTCTAGGGCGTTCTCCATTTTTTGCTGAACTTCCAGTTGTTTAAATGCTTCAAGGTTGCGGTCGAGTTCCTTTTCAATGTCCTTATTGGTGAGTTTTAACTCCTCTAGTTTTTCTTGAACTTTGTTCTTATCCATTTGTTCAAGAAGTTTATTCATCTCTTCAAACAAACGTTTCATTTCAGGGGTTAACACACTTTCGAAGAGCTTTTCTAATTGCTGTTGTTTCTCCATCAATTGCTCACTCATGGGCTCCGAAAACTCCTGTTGGCGTTTGCTGTTTTTCTCATTTTGCTGTTGCGCCTGATTAATTTTTTGTTCGAGCTGTTTTTGTTGCTTTAATAATTCTTCCAGTTTTTTCTTTTCCTCGTAACCGGGTTGCTTTTTATCGGCAATACGTTTCAGTAAATCATTAATGTCCTTTTGCAGTTGTTTTGATTTCTTAATGCTTTCTTCGATGGTCTTTTCAATTTCTGAATTAGACTTGTCTGTAGCCTCCTGTAACTCATCTGTTGTTGGAGTCTTGTATATTGCTACCGGCGTGCGCGATGATTTTGGACCGTTTACGCCATCGTTATCGGTAACTTCAAAGTAGTATTCGTACTTCTCTCCAGGACCAGGATTGAATTCTGAAATGGATAACAGGTGAAAAAATGGCTGAGCTACTGCATTTTTATTCACACCAAGTGTTGTCACACCCGATTGCTCTTGATCCTTACCGGTGGAGTCTTTATAGTAGCGTTTGAAATGAAAGGCCAAGCTGCTGAAACCATAATCGTCGCGAAGCTGCCCACTAAAATACAAGTCGCCGGTTGTCAAACTGTCTTGTGTGGTTTGTAATTCAATAACAGGGTATTGATCGGCTATGACATTTACTTTGTATTGTACAGAATCACCACCTTTAGGCAGATAATGATTAAGTGTGCGTATGCCATAAATAGCACTTTGCATAAACTTCCGTTTCAATAAGAACCCATTATTCTCTGCGTGGGTTAACAGCACCGTGTCGTTTGAAAAGGTCACCGTCATGCTTTCAGTATTGCGGGTAGTGAATTGCCACTCCACTTCTGTGCCTTGCGGTATTTCAATGTCGCCGTTATTGCTCAACACTTCGTCGTTACGGTTGAGGTACTTAGGATAGTGCAACTTAATGCCAAACTTCATTAAAGACGCTTTTGGCAAAACAGCTATTGTATAAGGCTTAGAAGTAAACCCGCCTGCAACCAGTTGAAATTCGGTCGTAGTTTGAATATTGGGAAACAGATGACTAAAATGAGTAATATCATCCTTGTCCATTTTGTAGGTAATGCCGTTCACAAGCAGCGACAGGTCCGAAGGCACTTCCTTCCCTTCAACGGTAACTTCCATCAAAAAATCTTCTGCCTGGGCGGCATTTAAGTCGGTATTGGTTACAACCAACTTAAAGGGCATTTCTTTTTCGTAATAGGTACTATAGTTAACAATTCGCTCAGTGCTCTTAGTGAGTATGTGTGGCCAAATAACTGCGATGATCGCTGTAAAACTGAGCACCGGTAATACATAACGCAGGTACTTTTTATTTTCAGTTAAATCAATGGCAGCGGTAAAAGGCAAGGGTCGCAGCTCCTCTACTTTTTGATCAATGCTGGCCAGCCAAAGTTCTTCTGACCCACTGATTCCCTTTCGCTGCTGAAGTTGCAATACGTTCAATAATTTATCTTGAACATCGGTAAAATGACGGCCAATTATTTCGGCAGCTTGATCGTTGGAAAGGCGAACGCCAATTTTGTAAAGTTTTAATAAGGGCACAATAAGGTAGTAACCCGTGATAAGCAGAGATGCTGAAATAAAAGAGAAAAAAAGAATTCCGCGAACAAGTGGACTAAATTCGCCAAAGTATTCTAATAGCGAAACGGTAAGAAAGGCCGTCAAAAGCAATCCCGTTGAATAAAGCGCCCCCTTAAGTAATTGATTCTTGTAATACTTGCGGGTAAACTCGTCTAATTTTTCTAATAATATGTCCTTTTCGGCACGCATCAACAACTCTACCAATTTACGCAAAAAGACGCACCTTTTTACCTGAAAAGATGTTAAACGGGGTGTAAAAACGGGAAGGGTACGCAAGCTTATAACTAGGGCAATGGCCGGCAAACAACCGAGTCGGCATAATCGCTAAATAGGCAAGTGGGCGACCAGCGAGTTAGGCGTGCACCTCGGTTGGGCAAGGGAATGCAAGTAGTTTCAAAGGTCTGGGGGTGGTAAGTACAAAGGGCACTGTCGTTGGCATACACCAAGCGGGTCTCCTGAACTTGAAATTGATGTAGGTTTTTGATTGGCAGTAGTTTATTAAAGGTGCCAAAAATATCGAAAACGAATATGCCGTCATTCGGACTATTGAGGTAAAGGTAGCCGTTATGTTCAAGCATAAAATCGGGATGAATGTCGTGTTGCAAAACTGGTTTCAAGTTGCCGGTACTAACTAGTTTTTTGGATTGTTCGCTAAATCGCACCAATTCGTTGTTTTGTTTGCTGTAAAGCCAAAAGCTATTGTTAGCCCCTGCACACACCAAGGCCGATTGCTCGTAACCTATGGCCGTAAGGTCAACCATGTCGGAGTTTTCAGACAGTTGATTGTCCAAAAAAACAATGTTCTGAAAGTCGTTGTAATAAACAACGATTTTTAAGGGATTAGTAGCGTCAACACTGGTAATGGGGCCCCGTTTTAGATTACTGTAACGTGCAAATAATTTTCCGCCTGGCAGAAATTTTAACAGTTCCTGTTCGTGTACAAGGTAGAGGTTGCCTAGATGATCAGATGTGAAAAAATCATGGCGCGACTTCACTACATAGTTGGGTGATGTGATAAATGAGAAGAGTGGAAGAAGCAAAAGCCACCGTAGTTTTCGCATGAATCAAAGTTAATGGTTCTGGTTATGTAAACGACGAGCAAGGCTGATTATTTCATCGGCTACATGGCGATTGTTTGAAAGACGAGGGATTTTATATTGTCCCCCTAATTTGCTGGCCTCTTTCAGCCATTGATAAAATGTGCCTTGAGGTACCACTTGTAATTGCGGCAGGTGAATTACGTAATTGTTGTAGCGCTTGGCTTCGTAGTCGCTGTTCGCTTTTTTCAATTGTTCGTCAAGCACGGCCATAAAAAAATCGGTGTTTGATGGGTGCTTTTCAAACTCAATTATCCATTCGTGCGCTCCTGCGCTTTCCCCCATAAATACAGGTGCCGCGGTGTATTCATGAATAATCGCATGCGTTCGTTCACACGCAATTTTCAGTGCTATTTCAGCATTGTGCACCATGAGTTCTTCGCCAAAAACGTTGATGTGCTGCCGTGTTCTTCCTGTTATGGTGAAGCGGTAGGGATTAGTGGATGTAAAACAAATCACATCTCCTAATTGATACCGCCAAAGGCCAGCGTTCGTGGTTATTATCATAGCATAATCCACTCCTATTTGCACATCTTCTAAATTGATAATCCGCTCAACCGATTGTTCTGATAAATCCTTCAACTCTAAAAATTCATAATAGATGCCATAGTCAAGCATTAGCAGCATGTCGTCGCTCACCGCCTGATCTTGTATGCCAAAGAAGCCTTCAGATGCATTGTATAATTGTAAATAATGCATGTGATGGCTATTGAAAATCGAATCAAGTTGTTGTTTGTAAGGGGATAAACTCACCCCTCCGTGAAAATAAACTTCAAGCTTGGGCCATACTTCGCGAATGGAACGAGCTCCCTTTTTCTCCATGACTTTGCGCAACAATACGAGCATCCAACTTGGCACTCCTGCAAGGCTGGTTACATTTTCATTCATCATCGATAGGGCCATTTGCTCTAGTTTGGCCTCCCATTCGTCCATAAGTGCGATTTGTACGTCTGGCGCCCTGAAGAATTCAGCCCACATGGGCAAATTTTGAATGATAATAGCACTTACATCACCATGAAAGGAATGGTGCTCGCCAAATACATCTTCTTTAAAACTTCCGCCAAGTGCAAGGTTTTTGCCGGTAAATAATTGGGTGTCTGGAAAATTAAAACAGTAGAGTGTTACCATGTCCCGCCCAGCATTGTAATGACAGCCATTTAAACTTTCTTCGGTTACGGGTAAAAATTTACTTTTATCGGTAGTGCCACTGCTTTTCGCAAACCAGCGAATTTCATGTGGCCAAAGCAAGCCTTGTTCACCCCTGCGCGTGCGTTCGATGTATGGTTTAAGGGATTCATAATCTTGAAGGGGAATTTTTTCTTTGAAATCGCGGTAGTTTTTTACCGCATCAAATCCCAATTGTTTGCCAAATGCGGTTTGACGACCTTCTTCCAACAATTGCTGCAACCATTCTTGCTGCACTTCATGAGGGTACTTCATAAAGAGCTCAATTTGGTGCATGCGCTTTTTCATGAACCAAGAGGCAATGGAATTGAGAATAGGCATTGATGTAAATATACAAAAACGCCAACCGGAAGTTAAATGGGTGTGTTATGAAAAGGCTAAAGTTGTTGAAGGTGTTTTTTTACTTGACATAATTGGTTCATTCGGGCCCATTCCGACTCCACTGGCGCATCCGGCTTCATGCCTAGTTGATGCAAGGGGGTAATAGACACATCATCAATATAAAGATGCGAATAGCCTTTGTGGGGTGGACTGCTTGGGTCTTGGTAGTAACCAATGAGCACGGCCTTTTCAAAACCTTCGGCTATGTATTCTGCGCTAAGGTGGATCCAGTTTTTCTGAGGACGATCAGAGCGGCTGAGTTTGAAAGTATGAGCCGGGGTTTCTGTGAGGGCATTATTATCATTACTCCAACAGCTGTTTTCTTTGAAATAGATCCCAACAGCTTCAATGTGTCCCGTAAACCGTTCTGCTTCTGAAACGTATAATTCGATTTGGTAGGTTTGACCTTGGACCAAGGGCGCTGTTAATTTAACTTCTATGTATTCTTTGAAGGTGGTCCTCACGCAAATGCCGGCATAAGCATTGCCACTGTGCGGTTTCTGTCGACCAAATATATTTCTAGGTGTGCCGGTCCACCACCCAGCTTGTTTATGGTAGTAATCGCAATTGCCATTGTGTGGTCGCCAGTATTTCAGGCAACCCAAGCCATTGTAATGTTTTTGAGGCAATTTAATGAACTCCTCAAAGCTCGGATTCGGCACGAGGTTTTGAGCTTGAACGGCTACCAGGTAATAAAAAAACACTGTAAAAAAACACCATCTCATAGCTGTCATAATGATTGATGCTAAAAAAGTTACGCAGTTTTTAAATAGTATTCCAGAAACAATTATTCAAATGTGGGTTAAGGGTGAATTTTAGTATATTTAAGCAGGACGCGTAATACTAATTAGAATACTTGCTGAATTAATTTATGTCATTTGCGACGCTCAACTACCTATTTTTCTTAATAGTTGTTTTTCTGTTGTATTGGTCCATACCAGCAAATAAAAGAGACTATAGAAATTTAGTTTTATTAGTTTCGAGTTATTTTTTTTATGGATTGTGGGATTGGCGCTTTCTTTTTCTTTTAGCCATTTCGACAATTATTAATTTCGGAATTGGTACGCAATTAGTCAATGTGAATAACCAATTGCATAGAAGAAGGTGGCTAACAGCAGGAGTTTTACTAAATATCAGCTTGCTTTTTTTGTTTAAGTATTTTAATTTTTTTTCAAGTTCATTTGTTGATTTTGCGTGCTTTTTTGGAATAAATGCATCTCCAGTATTGATAAACATTATTTTGCCGGTAGGCATCTCCTTTTATACTTTTCATGGGTTATCTTATCTATTTGATATTTATCAATCAAAAATAAAACCCGAGCCAAACTGGATTGATTTCTCATTATTTGTTTCTTTTTTCCCTTTATTAGTTGCAGGACCTATTGAAAGAGCAAGTCATTTACTCCCACAATTAAAAGTCGCTCACGAATTTGATTATTTGAAGGCAGTTGATGGCATCAAGCAAATTGTATGGGGACTTTTTAAAAAGGTGGTTATTGCAGACAATTGCTCCCAAGTAGCTGATCAGGTATTCAATAATTTTCAGAATGAAAATGGCGCATCATTGTTAATAGGAGGTGTTTTTTTTAGTATTCAAATTTATGCCGATTTTTCAGGGTATTCAGATATAGCCATTGGAACTGCAAGATTATTAGGTATCGAGTTATTAAGGAATTTTTCAAATCCGTATTTTTCTCGTGACATAGCCGAATTCTGGAGAAGGTGGCACATATCCTTGTCATCTTGGTTCAAGGACTATGTTTACATTCCGCTTGGTGGAAGTAAAATGGGCGTTCTTAAAACGACGCTTAACATTTTTATTATTTTTCTGTTAAGTGGATTCTGGCATGGTGCTAATTATACTTTCCTGGTTTGGGGATTTTTAAATGCGTGTTATATTTTGCCTTCAGTTTGGTTAAAAAGTAATAGAGACCATCTTGATATTATTGGGTCTTCGAACATCGTTCAAACATTTAAGGAATTAGGGCAAATGGTGGTTACATTTTTTTTAGCTACTCTTGCGTGGATATTCTTTAGAAGCGAAACTTTAACCCAAGCGCTTACTATCCTTCACTCTATCTTTTCAGATCAAATTTTAGAATCACCTGAAGTCAATCGGTTCTCAAACTTCGAAATTTTATGCTTTATAATCGTAATTACTTTTATAATGGAGTGGATTGGTAGGTATGACAATTATAGCATCAAGTCGTTTTTTAATGGAAACCGTTTCTTGCGTTTTAGTTTCTATTATGCATTGATTGTGTTGATTTTCGTAATGGCCGGATCGAATAAACAGTTTATCTATTTTCAGTTCTGATGAAAAAATACCTGCTTAAAATAGTCTTGTTTATTCTCCCTCTATTACTTGTATCTGTTATTCTTGACCCGATCATATCTAATCGTTTAAGCAAGTGTACTTCATTCAGTGAGTACGAATACCCAGTATGGAACGACTTGAGGGATGGTAAATTGAATTCGGAGGTTCTAATTTACGGCAGCTCAAGAGCTAAAACGCACTTTAACACGAAGATAATGGAGGAAGAACTTCGAAGTAATTGTTACAACCTTGGAATAAACGGACATACATTTAATACCCAATTTCTGCGACATCGTCTAGCAATGGATAGAAGTAAAAAGCCAACTCTTATCATTCTATCACTTGATGTAAGCACTTTTCAAAAGGTTGACCTCTACAATATAGATCAGTTCCTGCCATACATGAGAAAAAATGGACTCTTCTATACCTATCTACACAATGAAACAGGGTTCAATTATTTGGATTATCACATGCCATTAGTGCGTTATTATGGAAGAACCAATGCTATAAAACATGCATTCTTCGACCGATTTAAAATTAAAAAAGAAAAAGGTTTATTTTACAAAGGATTTGTACAGAAGAATGCTACTTGGAATTCAGATTATTCTAATGCACTGAAACAAAAAGGCCAATTAATTATTAAGATGGATGGCCAACTTTTATCATTGTTTGATGCATTTGTTTCAGAATGTAAATCAAAGGAAATTAAATTGATCCTTGTCGTATCGCCGATGTATATCGAAGGTCAAGCATTTATAAAGAACTATTCGAAGATGATTGATGGCTATCGAAAAATGGCAGATGAACGGGAGCTACCATTCATCGATTATTCAAATGACTCAATAAGTTTCGATAGGGAGAATTTTTACAATGCTTCACATTTAAATGGTACTGGTTCAACCAAGTTTACAAATAAATTATGTGATTCGCTTTTGAAGCTCATGGTGCCGATTGGCAGGGATACCTTTAAATAGAAGTTTCAAGCATATAAACCAACATTGTATGTATTAGCTTTTAAACTTTAACAATAGTGAATTGACATCCAGCGCATTCAAACACCCTTCCCTCGTTAACCTTCCTTTTCTTGCCGCAACAACGCCCCATTGCATGTCCTTGAGCCCATCTTTATGGTGGGCATCGGGATTAATAGAGATCATCACCCCTTTTTCCCTGCAGTAAGGAATCCACCGCCAATCAATGTCGAGCCGATAGGGATGAGCATTTAGTTCTATACTTACACCATTCGCTGCACAAGCGTCAATCACTTTCTTGTGGTCAATAGGATAACCTGTGCGAGCTAGTAACAAACGCCCAGTTGGGTGACCTAGTATACGGGTATAAGGATTTTCAATGGCTTTAATCAACCGAGCGGTTGCTTTCTCTTCACTCATGCGCAAATTCGAATGCACCGAGGCAACAACAAAGTCAAATGTCTTTAATAATTCCTCACCGTAATCTAATTGGCCATCACCAAGTATGTCACTCTCTATGCCTTTTAAGATTTTAAAGCCGGTATAGGTAGCATTGAGTGCGTCAATTTCACGGTGTTGCGCCATTACACGTTCTTCACTTAAACCGTTGGCATAAAAAGCCGACTTGCTGTGGTCGCAAACGCCAAAGTAAGTGAGTCCATTCTCGATACATTGGTCGGCCATTTCAGCAAGGGTATGAACACCATCACTCCACGTAGTGTGGTTGTGAAGGGTGCCTTTCATATCGCTTAATTGTATGAGTTCTGGTAATTGGTTGTTTTTCGCTAACGCAACTTCACCTAGGCCTTCTCTAAGTTCTGCTGCAATAAATGGGAGGCCCAGCTTCTGGTAGGCACGTTCCTCTGTATCCGCTTCTCCTTTTTGTAAGTGCGAAAAGTTTAGTTGTTCTAAATGGTCGGACGATGCTGATAATTCTAGTTGCCTCCTTCCAAAATCGGCAGCAGTAGAAAACTGTACATCAACGGGGATAGGAAAATTTGCTGGAACATTGACCTCTGTCCCCTCTAACGTGAGCACTTGTACTTGCTCTATCACTTCAAGGCGCCGGGCCATTTGTCCAGTTAATGCCACCTTTTTGCCTTCTTTCAGAAGCACATTCATCCATTGGTCAACATACGGAACCAACGCGGCATAATGGAATTTATGGCGATTGGCCTCGTTAAACTCTAGGGCCTGTTTTACTTGTGCTTGTGTTTTATCGCCAAACCCCTTGAGTGTTATTAAACGGTTTTCATTGCAGGCATAGAGCAATTCACCGGGACTCTCAATTTGCAATTCCTGCCAGAGTTGACGTACTTTTTTCGGACCTAATCCTTTTATCCCCAACAACTCGATAACACCACTCGGTGTTTTTTCTAGTAATGTTTTGAGCTCCGGATTTTCATCGGTTTCAAGCATCACCCATATCTTTTCCCCAATCGACTTGCCAACGCCATCCAACGATATGATTTCCTCTTTTGTGCGCCCTTCAAAAGTGTAACGCAATTTAGATAAACGGAACGCGGCATTGGCAATGGCCTTCGTTTTGAAACTGTTTTCTTCATGCAGTTCCATGAGCTTGGCGGTTAACGCGAGCGCATCTATAATATCTTCACTTGACATAAGATAGTAAGGCTTGTGCTAGGACTAAATCCTGTGGAGATGTAATTTTTATGTTTTCGTTATTGCCTTCTACCAAGTGAATTTGACCACCGGCTGCTTCTAAAACGGTTGCATCGTCGGTAAAGGCCGAACTATAGGCTGTTTCAAAAGCAGGTAACAATTGACTCAATCTAAAACATTGTGGTGTTTGTATAATACGGTACTCGTTACGATTAACCGCTTGATTGATGTTGTTGCTAATTTTCCGCATGCTTTCATTTACTGGCACACACGGTATGGCATTGCCTTTTTCTTGCGCCGTTTCAAAGCATACTTTGATGGTTTCTGTAGAAACAAGTGGACGAGCCGCATCGTGTATGCCAACTAAGCCTTCTGTTGCGGTAATGGCTTTTAACCCGTTTTTCACAGAATCGAAGCGGGTTTCGCCACCAAGAGTAATCGTTATACTAGCCAGAGCTAATTCAAATTTTTGTATAATCCCTTCAAGATGCGATCTGTAATTTTTGTGTACCACAATAATAATTTGAATGCTCGGGTTGTAGCGCAGAAAGGCATTGATGGTATGCACAATTACTGGCAGGCCGTTGAGGTCTAAAAACTGCTTGGGTCGGTCACTTTTCATTCGCGATCCAACACCCCCAGCTACTATGATAACGTATTGTTGCATGGTTAGAATGTCAGATCGACAACAGCGGGGCAGTGATCACTGTGCACCACTTGCGGTAAAATAGAGGCGCCAGAAAGTTGGTTTTTCAAAGCGTCACTCACCATGTGGTAATCAATACGCCAACCCAAGTTCTTTCCACGTGCGCCATGAAAATTACTCCACCACGTGTAGTGATGCGGGTCGGGATGAAAGGCCCGAAACGAATCAATAAATCCGTTCGAAATAAATTGAGTCATCCATTCCCTTTCTTCTGGCAAAAAACCGCTGGTCTTTTGATTTTGTTTCGGGTTGTGTATGTCAATTTCAGTGTGGCAAATATTGTAATCGCCACTTAAAATTAAATTCGGAAACTTACTTTTCAATTCCTTGGCATACTCATTAAAAAACCGCAACCATTCCATTTTAAATGATTGACGCTCTTCACCACTGGTGCCACTCGGATGGTAGGCACTCATCACTGAAAAGTTTTTAAAATCAGCTCGAATTATTCGTCCCTCATCATCAAAGGCCTTAACGCCACAGCCATATTCTACATGCTTAGGTTCTTCTTTAGAAAACAGAGCAACGCCACTATAGCCTTTTTTTTGCGCGGGGTACCAATAATGGTGGTAACCAATGGCTTCAAATTCAAAAACACCCACTTGTTCAGGGGTGGCTTTTATTTCTTGTACACAAAGCACATCGGGTTGAGCCTCCTGCATCCAATTGATCAGACCTTTGCCCATAGCCGCCCGAATGCCATTGACATTATAGGTAATTATTCGCATGTCTTAAAGGTCTTATTTTTTACGAGACTTTCCCGCACCTTTTTCAAGCAAGGTGATAATTTTTTTAAGGTACTGCAATTCGGTTTTCAACAACCGGTTTTCTTCGCGAAGTACTTCTAACTCCTTTTCAAGTTTGAGTATATAACCAGGATGTTCACTGGTGCGCGACTGCCCCACGGGTAAAGGGTATTCTTTTCTTAATGAGGTAAAAAAATCAACCCGCAGCACTTTTCCTATTTGAGTGAGTAATTCCGTATCAACACTTTCGCGCTTAAAAATATCGTAAGCTACTGACCGGGTACGGTTGATTCTTCGAGAAAATTCTGAAATAGAAATCCCCTGCCGTTTAACTTCTTCCTTTATTTTTTTCCCCAAATGCACCTAACAATAAAAGTACCTGCACAGCGGTGAAGCGGGAATACTCAAATGTATGATAATATAGACGAATGTGTACTAAAAAATAGTACATTTGAGTTACACTCAAAATGAAATGCAGGCTTCTCAAATTACGGGCGAGCGACTAATTAGTCCTGCGCCTACTCCTCGCGTACTCTTTCCATATGCCACTTATGGTAAATCACCACGCAAATGGTGGCGGTACACCGCTTCATCGTCCGATTTTATGAAATACCCAGACAGTAGCGAGCTGCTCTGTTACACAGGGGCTACCTTAAATCCGCTCTATGTGAAAGTGTTTTTAAGAGAAGGAACGCTCATGGCAAAACTGCCCATGAAGTACTTTCAAAATAGACGCAGTATGCAGTTGGATTTTACTTGTGATGGAAAGTTTATTCGTGTCACAACTTCTGAGTTATTTCATTTACCTGCTGGTTTAGCAGTCAACTTAGAAATTATTCGCTACCCTGCTAAACAACTTCCTCCTTCACCGAATCTGAAATCAATCAAGGAGTGGATCAACGGTGGTCTATAATCAATCGTTGTACAATCCGCTTGTCGTCACGCAACAAAACAAAGTGATACAGGCCGTTGGGAAGTTGGGAGGTATCAATGGTAACACTTCCTGCTATTAATTGACTGTATACCATTCTTCCTGCATTATCATACAGTACAACTCTGCCCGTTATGGGGTGAGTTAATGTAAGCTGGTTGTTAGCGGGATTCGGATAAAACAAAGGGACGTCTTGTTCTAGTGCCTCTATACCAGAACACGAAGTAACTTTTACCAACACCGTAGCCGTCGCTTCACATCCAAATTCATTAGCGCCCCAAACGGTATAAATGGCGGTAGAAGAGGGCGAAAGAATAACGGCTGGGGCTATATACCCGTTGTTCCAGCTATAGGTACTGGCACCATTCGCAAGTAACGTGGTCGTTTCCTTGGTACACATCGTGCTTCGTGTGGCTGATGCTGATACGGTAGGTAAGGCATGTACGGTCAAATGGCTAATCGCGGGTAAACTGTTGCAACCATTTACCGAACTGGTGCCAATTACCATGTAGGTGTAGGTGCCGGGCGCCGTGGGTGTAACTATGGGAAATAGGGAGGAGTACACATAACCATCGGCCCCAAGGGGTTGCATGGTAAAGGTTTTACCTAAACACATATCGCCGCTGTTAACAGAAATGGTTGGCGATGGTATGGTCAAAATATTAAGGTTGGCTTGATTAAGTGATGTGCACCCGGTTAGGGTGTCGGTACCAGTAATGGTGAAGGTCGTACTAACAAATGGGGTTGGTATAAGAAAACCATTTGAAACCATGTTGCCGGGTTGAAGGGTGTATGAATTGGCACCTGTCATTGATATAAAAACGGTATCTCCTGTACATACTAATTGTGGTGTGGCTTGCAACACCGATACAAATGGTGCGGGTGTTACTGTTACAGCATAAAACACCGGCGCTGAAGCGGCACAAGTATACATCGCTGCTACTGACAAATTGCCAGTTGTACTCGGTGTCACCGTTATAGCAGTGGTGGTGCTGGTGCCAGTCCACCCATTGGGTAACATCCACAAATAACCAAGGGCCCCACTTACTGGTGCAACGGTATAGTTGGCTGGTGCTCCTTGGCACACCAATGTTGGTCCACTCATACTGCCAGGCGATGGGGTGGTGTAGGGCGAAAAACGCCAAGCGCTCGGTTGGTTGGGGGTAACATTCCACAACGATAAATTTCTTCCGGGAACGGCATAACCGGCTGTGCCCCAAAAATCTTCGATGCCCTGCGTATGTGTTAACCACCCGTTATTGCCAGCGCTATAAGTAAAAATATCAACGATGTTGGTCGTTTCGTGGAGTACAATTTGTCCAGAATAACTGCCGCCAATACTCCACATGGGCACATTGGTGTAGGTTAATATGAACTGCTGATTGGGCGAAGTGCCAATGGTTGTATACGTAATAGTGCCTCCAACCGAAGGGTCAAGATCGTTCCAGTTCCAAGCAATGACCGCATTCGGATTTGCCAAAGTGGGCATGCTTTGCGCATAGGGCAGTTGTGAGGTAATAAACATCGAAAACAAGTCGAAAGTGAGAAACCCATTTGAGCACACCCGCAACATGGTATTGTTGATGCAAAAAAATTGAAAGGTAAATCCGATTTGCACGGTACTCGAAACATCATCATCTGCCAGAGTTAACGTGTTGCCTGTTGCTGGGTAGGTGGTAAAGGTTATCGGATATACGGCATAGTTTGAACAAGTGTAGGCGCATTGTGCTTTTGATGTTTGACGCAACAAAAAGGTGCAAAACAATAACAATAACCACCGCATCATACTAAGGTAGTTAAAAATGCGATTGGGCTAACAAGGGCATTGAAAAATGACTGGTTCGTTGCGACGTGCAAACCAGCGACATGGCACTCACATTTACTTAAGTAATGTCCTATTAAAGGGGGGGCTTAGCATCTTTAACTGCATCAGTATTCGATGAAAATGACTTTAATTCAGCGTGGCATAATTAGACAGGTTAGGGCGCCTTTTCCCGCTTTCCGCTCTAGCCACCACACCCCAGGGTAAGCAGGCAAATGGCGTACGCGGTCCCGCATGCAGTGGCCGCGGGCCTGCGCCGCCTATTGCCTGCTAACCCTGGTCTGCGGTGGGCTGCCGCTACAATCGGGGGCGCACGCTACCGTGAATCTTTTTCGCTACTTACTTTTTTGGTTGACTGCTTTGTTCTGCTTAATCAGGGACCTTTATTGCTAACTCGTTCGTTGATAACGGGGAATAGGTAGGGACCTAAAATAAAAAAGGCTGTCCCAAACGAGACAGCCTTTTAATAATTTCAGAAACCACTTACTTCATTGGCTGATAAGCCTCAAGCGTGATGGTGATTTTCACATCATCAGCTGCAGATGAAGATCCGGTAATGCCAAACTCTTGACGGTTGATGGTGGTTTCGCCTTCGAAACCTGCAACCATCATTTTATTACCTTCCCACTCTTGCTCTTTAGAGCCCATGTAGTTGAATACTAAATTCACTTCCTTGGTTACACCCTTAATAGTGAGTTGACCTTTTGCAGTGTAAGCATAATCACCTTCTTCGTTTTTCTCAACTGATTCAGCAACGAAGGTGGCGTTCTTGAATTTGGTTACTTCAAAAAACTCAGGCTTGTTTTTCAAATGATCATCACGCATCGACTGTTGGGTGGTCAACGTGTTCATATCAAAACGAACATAAATTTTGGCACCACTAGCTGCATCCAAATTAACGAAACCGCTATCGAGTTGAATACTACCACTGGTATTAGTAACAATGTGACGAACACTGAAATTAACCGATGAGTGCGCCAAGTCAACCATGTAAAGGCCTTTTACTTCTTCAATGTGTTTTACATTAGCCGCTTCAATGCTATCGCACTGACCTTGGTTTTGACACATAAATTCTTTTCCATCTACCATGCAGGCTTTAGGGAATCCTTCTGAACAACATGCAGCTTCACCATGACCTTCTTCGATATTCATTGCGATATAAGGCGCGATTACCAAGGAGACGATAGACATCAATTTGATAAGAATATTCATAGATGGTCCAGAAGTGTCTTTAAACGGATCACCTACGGTATCACCTGTTACTGATGCTTTGTGTGGTTCAGATTTTTTGTAGAAGGTCTCACCGTTAATAACCACTCCTTTTTCAAATGATTTTTTAGCGTTGTCCCATGCACCACCTGCGTTGTTTTGGAAAATTCCCATTAACACACCACTTACGGTTACACCGGCTAATAAGCCACCGAGAACTTCAGGGCCAAAGATGAAACCAACTAAAATTGGGGTAATAAGCGCAATGGCACCTGGCATTAACATTTCACGAATCGAAGCCTTGGTAGAAATAGCGACGCATTTTTCATACTCAGGTTTTCCTTTGTATTCCATAATACCTGGAATTTCACGGAACTGACGACGAACTTCTTGTACCATGTCCATCGCTGCGCGACCAACAGCTGCAATAGCTAAGGCCGAGAAGATAAATGGAATCATTGCCCCTACAAACAAACCAGCCAATACATTGGCTTTATAGATGTCAATTGCACTAATGCCTGCAACACCAACGAAAGCGGCAAATAGGGCCAGCGAAGTTAATGCGGCAGAAGCGATGGCAAAACCTTTACCTGTTGCAGCAGTAGTGTTACCTACAGCATCAAGGTTGTCGGTGCGCTCACGTACTTCTGGAGGAAGTTGACTCATTTCTGCAATACCGCCAGCATTATCAGCAATTGGTCCGAACGCGTCAATAGCTAATTGCATGGCCGTTGTTGCCATCATACCTGCTGCTGCGATAGCAACACCATAAAGTCCTGCAAAATGGAAAGAGCCCATGATACCGGCTGCTAACACGATGATCGGAATAACAGTAGATTCCATACCTACAGATAAACCACCAATGATGTTGGTAGCATGACCGGTAGCTGATTTCTCAATAATGCTGTTAACAGGGCGTTTGCCCATAGCAGTATAGTATTCTGTTACCATACTCATAAGGGCACCTACTACCAAACCAATGAAAATGGCGATGAATACATTCATACTGGTAAACTCATAACCACGAAGGCTAAGTTTCTCAGGAAGCATCCAATTTACAAGGAAATAAGAAGAGATAACAGTTAGAATAATTGAAGACCAGTTGCCGAGGTTAAGCGCTTTTTGAACGCTGTCTTTTTCACCTTTAACACGCACAAACAAGGTACCAATGATGGAGAAGATGATCCCTAATCCAGCAATAACCATTGGTAATAAAATAGGAGAAAGTCCACCAAAATTATCACTTGAGGCATCAATCTCTTGGCCAAGTACCATGGTAGCAAGAATGGTGGCTACGTATGAACCAAATAAGTCAGCACCCATACCCGCTACGTCACCCACGTTATCACCTACGTTATCAGCAATGGTTGCTGGATTACGAACGTCATCTTCTGGAATGCCAGCTTCTACTTTACCTACTAAGTCGGCACCTACGTCAGCCGCCTTAGTGTAAATACCGCCGCCTACACGAGCAAAAAGGGCGATGGATTCAGCACCAAGTGAAAATCCAGTGAGGACTTCAATTGCACGCTTCATTTCATCACCTGTTACTGGTGTGCCTTTGGCAAACATGTTATAAAATACGATGAATAAGCCACCTAATCCGAATACGGCTAAACCGGCAACACCAAGGCCCATTACAGTACCACCAGTGAAAGAAACTTTCAAGGCAGCTGCGAGGCTGGTGCGAGCAGCTTGTGTGGTACGAACGTTGGCACGTGTAGCCACTTTCATGCCAATATACCCTGCGGTTGCTGAAAACACAGCGCCAATTACAAAGGCTACAGCAATTAACCAATGCGAATGAATAGCGTGACCGTTAACTTCATGAACGTTACCACTCCATCCTAATAAAATAGCAGCAATGACTACAAAGTAGCTTAGTACTTTCCATTCAGCTTTGAGAAACGCCATTGCACCAGATGCAATGTATCCCGCTAATTCTTTCATGTTCTGGTCGCCGGCATCTTGCCTGCTCACCCAGGCAGATTTTACTGCCATCACAATCAAACCAACGATCCCAAGCAGGGGGACCAGGTAAACTACATTATCACTCATAATCTAAAAATTACTAATAGGGGTGCAAAATTATACAAAAAAAGCTAACTCTGAAATATTCTAACACCTGATTTACAGGTAGTTATATAAATGTTTCGAAATTGTTGCGCTTTTTCACCCCAAGTTCGTCAATCGAACGGCTTTAAGGCATTAAAAAAGGCCATCTCCGCTAAGAGACAGCCTTCTCAAAACCGCGTCAACGGCACTACCTCGTAACCACAATTTTGGATACAGTGCGCCCTTCTGGGTGATACACTTCCATGATATAAACACCTTCTGAAAGGTCCTCAACAGACAGCTGGGTTTCGGTGCCGTTCTTGAGGGTTTTGCCCGTCATGTCTTTGAGAACGATGAGCTGCGGTTTGAAGGTACAAGCGATATAAATAACACTTTTGGCTGGGTTCGGGTAGATTTCAATCTGTTGGCCAGAGTACGATTTCAAACCAAGACAGGCATCTACGCTCTGCGTAAAGGTGCCACTGGCTGTACATTGATCTTGACCGGTTATTGTATAAACAGTGGTGGCAACTGGATTCACCACGTAGGTATTACTTTGGATAGAAATTCCGTTGACACTGTAACTGGATGCACCACCAATGCTTAATGTTGCTGATTCGCCTGCACACAAGGTTGAATGGCTGGTGCTGAAATTGAGCGTTGGATTGGGGGTCACATCAACTTGGTTCATGCCACTGCAGGGACCAGGACTAGTTAAACACCCGCCTTCAGAACGAACATAATAAGTGGTAGATACGTTTGGACTTACGACGATCATTGTTCCAGTTCCTACTTGTACGCTACCGCACCCGCCGGCATACCACGTGTAGGCACTTCCGCCACCAAGTGAACCTGATGCAAGGGTGAGTGTTACAGTTTCGCCTGCACAAGGATTGTTGATACTCGCCATACTGGTAGGCAAAGAAGGCAATACACATTCCTCATAACGCGCAAAACAACCGTCATATTGACCGGCCGCCGTTATTTGAGCGACACCTGCGCTCGGATCAAAATCAGACACGCCAGTAAAGTAACCGCAAACATTTACTGTATTAGGAGCAGTGAGAACAAGGTCTCCAATAATCATAGATCCAGTGGTGTTGAGCGTTTTAGCGTAGGTAAATACCATGCCACTGCTGTATTTGCTAAAGAAGGAAGCGTCTGTGCCTTGTGCAACTTGAATATCGGTACTGTTGGTTGGATCGAGGTCAACTGTAGATTGATAGATACCGGCAAGAAATAATTCATTATTTGAATTGAATACGACACTGGTTCCATAGTCTGTACCAGTGCCACCAATGGTGTATGCGCCAAGATAACTGCCAGAGGAACTACTGTATCTGCCCATAAATAAATCGGTTGAATTGGCTACCGAAGTAAAGGTTGTTACGGGCGATCCGGGGTTCACATCAATGGTGCCCGAATACGATCCGGTGATGTAAGGGTTATTAGAATTGTCAACACAAACACTTCTGCCTTCTTTTGAACCTAGAGTTCCAGACAAGGCTATGGCCCACTGAAAGCTAATACTACTGTTGTATTTTATTAAAAAGGCATCATTGTTCAAACTGGCAGCAACAATGTTGGTGGTTGAAGAACCTAGGTCAGCATCAACAGTGCCATTAAAACCACCGGTTACATAGATGTTGGCACCAGAATTGTCGTAACATACGTCTTTTGGATAAAGGGAACCTGGACCAAACTTGTAGGCTTGTTGTAGATTAAAGGTATTACTGTACGAGGCAATAAAAGCTTCGGAGCCATTGGCCACTAAATTGTAAACGCCAGAGTTAGGGTTGAAATCAACAGTGCCAGTAAATCGCCCCAACATAATCAGCTCGCCTGATGAATTTATGTCCACTGCATCTACTAATTCAATATTGGTATTACCAATACGTCTAGCATACAGTAAACTGCCAGCAGCACTGTAACGGGCAAAAAAGATATCGTATCCGCCTGCAGCAGACAAGGTAGCGGTTGGTGAACCAAAATCGAAATCAACCGTGTTTTGAAAGGTACCAACAAGGTAAATGTCACCATTGCTTGGGTTGACCTTTATAAATTTAGCTTCATCAACACCAGTGCTTCCCATGCGCACACTCCATTGGTGAATGCCTGCATTGTCATACTTAGCCATAAATAGATCACGACTACCTGCTGAGCTTTTTATAGAAGTGATATTGGGATTTGGATCGAAATCGACGCTGCCTTCAAAGTAACCAGCTACGTAAACATTACCATTCGCATCTTTTGAAATGGAATTACAAACTTCATTAGCGCTGCCAGAAATGGATCCGGCCCAAGAATAATTTTGGGCATTACTGCCTAGAAGAGCGAAGGTAAATAAACTGAATAAAATCTTTTTCATGGATTGTTTTTTTACAAAGGTGCGTGACTGCTCTTGCAAAAAAACGGGTTGATTCATGAACGGTTGTATTCAATTCATAAACACGTGTACAAATCCATGAATCGTTAAAACAGCGATTACCCAACGGTAATATTGTGTAATTTGAGTTGAGCTTCAAACTCGCCTTTTCGGTCGCGAGAGATAATAACGGTTTTGCCGTTATCTAAGGTGAGCGCGTTTTCACCCTTGTTGTACTTCTTCAAAAAGTTAATGTTCACGATAAATGAGCGGTGCGATCTGAAAAAATTGGGACGGCCATCTAATATGTCCTCAAAAAACTTGAGTTTTTTACTCACAACTATTTTGGAACCGTTCTTTAACCATACATCTGTATAGGCACCATCAGCTTCTAAGTAAACGATATCAGCTGTTTCAATAAACAACAAGCCATCTGAAGCAGGTAGGGCAATTTTGTTGAATTGGCCACTGCTTAAACCGTCTTTAAGTACTTCTAAACGGTTTTGCATATTGGCATGTTGTCGTTTGTTTTCTGCTTTCTCAACGGCCACGCGCAGCTTGTCAATATCTACGGGTTTTAATAAATAATCTGTTGCGGCTACTTCAAAGGCCTTTAATGCATATTCATTATAGGCAGTCACAAAAATGATTTCAAAGTCAACATCCCTAAAAAAACCAATCAGGTCAAACCCACTGTACTCAGGCATTTCAATGTCTAGAAATACCATATCTGGACGAAGTTTATTGATCATTAATACTCCCTCAGGAACACTTCCACAACTGGCCACAATAGAAACAGTAGGGCAATAGTTGGTTAAAAGGGTTTGCAACCCCGAACGTGCCCGTTCTTCATCATCAATAATTATGGCTTTCAACATGAGGGAGTAGTTACAATGTGCGAAGGAAGTAAAAAGTCGACGAACGGTAATCTATATTTCATGAACCGTGGTTTTTGATTTATGAATGGGACGAATTGTCAGGAATAAATAATTCGACGCGGGTACCTGCCGGTTGGCCATCCACTTCTAAATCGTGGATATCCAAGCGGACTGGAATTTTAAATGATCGGTTAATGAGCTGAAGCCGGTTCATAACAGCACCGCTGGCAAATGAACGATGGGTAAGTTGGTTTCTGGCTTGTATCTCCGCGGCTCGCTGTCTGCCAATACCATTGTCCTCAACACTAATTAAGGCACCTCCAGCAACCGCTTTAAAATTAATCAGCAGTTGTTTGTCGCCTTTACGGTGAAGCAATCCGTGTTTAATAGCATTTTCTACAAATGGTTGTACGACCATACTGGGAATGTTCTTCTGTAAAAGGGCAACGTTGTTGTCGCAATGGATGGAAAAGCTGAAATCCGCACCAAATCGCAATTTTTCTAATTCCAAATAACTCTCCAACATCTCGCTTTCTTCCTCAATGGTAACGCAGTCCCGTTGCGAGAAATCGAGAATTTTCCGCATCAAACTACTAAATCGGCTGAGGTAATAATTGGTTTTTTTTATTTCATCGTGCAAAATAAGATCCTGAATCGAATTAAGGGTATTGTACATAAAATGGGGATTCATCTGCGCTTTTATGGCCGTTAGCTGCGAACTTATGAGCTGATTTCGTATTTCAGCTCTTCGATTGTTCAATACAATGATCCGCCATGAAATAACCCAAACAACAAGGGCCCCTGACAAACCAGTTAGAAAATAAAACCAAAGTTGTTGCCAAAATGGTTTGTCAACGGCAATAATAACGTGCTCTGATTTGACACTAACTATACCATCCTCATTAAATGAACGCACCTCCAAAGTATAAGTGCCAGGCGAAAGGGAAGTAAATATTACTTCATTGTTTTTTGATTTTAACTGAGTCCATGCCGTATCAATGCCATTTAAACGGTATTCGTATCCAAAGTTTCCTCTGGCTCTTATACACGAAGTTTCAAAAACAATTCGGATGTGGTTGTTATTATAAGGCGCCGTTACAAAATCAGTGGAATTTAAATGTGAACCATTAACAAATACCGCTTTTAAGGAGATGTCCGGACTCACAGTGTTTATCGTTTTTAATTGCTTCGGAAAAGAAATCAAGCCTTTATTGGTGGCGAGATAGATTTTTGCACCTAATGCGACCATGCCATTGATTTCGCGCGTGGTCATTCCATCTGACTGGTCAAGGTATTCGCACTTTCCACTCGCAAGATGGAATTTGTGTAAACAAATATCAGTTGCTATATAAAGTGTGCTATCAATACAGTAAACCGATTTTACTGTTGAGCCTTTAATTCGTTGGTTTATTTTTTCTTCGTTTATAACCTGACCATTCGTAATAGAGAGTATGCCTTGATTGTAAGTGCCTATCCATAATTTTCCATAACCATAAGCCAACTTTGAAACATTTATTCTTTGGTGGTTAAACAACACTGAGTCAAAATGATCACGTTGTAACGATATCAAACCATTATTGGTGCCAAAGTAAATGCGGCCATCTGACTCGTCCCGTGCCAATGTTCTCCCCCCTCGTGGTAAATAAACCATAGTGGGTATTTTTTCAGGGTGTGCAATTACCGCTGCTAGGTTGGGTACCATGGCTACCCTGTCTGTTCCAACAATGTAAAGCGTGTCGTGAACAAGGATAAAATCTCTAAGGTTTTTTAATAGAAGTACTTTTTCCTGTTGACCGTTGATAAAGCTGACGCGACCGCTGGCTACAAGGTAACCATCTTTATAAGGGATAAGGCGTTTAACAGCTCGTAGCTCCTTACCGGCTTCACGCTTTATTGGATGTATTTGATTGTTTTTTAAATGGTATAAAAGCCCATTATAAGTGCCAAATACAATACTGTTATCATTGCCTAAACTTACACTGGTAATGAGGTGATCACTTATTGGCGAATTGGATTTATCGGTTATTCGTAACTGTTCGTTAGGTAGGATGTGAATGCCATTTTCTAGACTGGTTAACCATAGATTACCTTCTCGGTCAAGAAAAACGGAAGAAATTTTATCATTTCTGTACAACCAATCACTTGTATCAATGGTGCGCTGCTTTTCATCATAATTGAAAACCCCGTTGGAGGTCGAGATCCATTGATGTCCACTGGCATCCAATCCGATTTTATAGATTAAGAACGGAAATTTTTGGTTGTCGATAAGGGTCGTGATTTCGTTTCCTGTCCACTTAATTAAGGTGTAGTTTTTTTTCGAGCTCGATTCGCCTAATACATAAAGTCCTTCAGGCCTGTTTTCAATAAAGGGTTGCATAAAATAACCCACATGATTTACCAGCCATTTAATTTTAAATCGGTTGGGGGCGGTCTCAATTAGTTGCCCAATTCCTTTATCATGAACGGTAACAATTAATTGGTTCTTAGCTGAGAAGTCAATATCAAACCAGCTAAATTCGGAGTAAGAAAAGTTTTCTAGGTGCAAATCAATCGGATGCGCCAAGCTATCAAAAGCAAAGATTTTGCTCTCCCCAGCTACCCAAACGCGATTGTTATCGTCAATCGTGTATTGAGGATAGGTTCTAAATACCGTAGAAAAATCGAGAAATAGTTGTAGCGAATCACCTTTAACGTAGAATATTTGTCCCGAAAAGTTCTGACACCACAAGCGGCCAAGTTTGTCGAATTTCAGCTCAGATACACTCCTGGCATTCTCTAAGCGTGAACTGTATTTTTTAAATTGCGTCCCGTCGTATCGAAACAAACCAGCGTCACAGGCAATCCAGATATAACCTCGTTTATCTTGTTTTACTTGGTATACTTCATTCGAAGGCAATCCGTTCTCTTCATTAAGGGAGTAATAATACGGTGACTGTCCCACAACTTGTTGAATCCAAAAACTGGTGATTAAAACAAGCAGGAATTTCAATGGATTTTCAAAGGATTTCACTTACTTTACTATTTTATTCAAGCGAACGCATTAAAGGTAATCATTTGTAACTTTCATGGAAGAATTTGATCTTATTGTAATTGGCGGCGGTCCGAGTGGATACGCCGGCGCCATGCGGGCTATTGATTTTGGAAAAAGGGTCATGCTCATTGAGCGCAAAAGACTTGGAGGCGCTGGGGTATACAACGGTGTACTCACTTCAAAGACCTTATGGGAACAAGCCCTTAAGGCGGCTTCTATTCGAGAATTGGTACCGAATTACGAGACCAAAATTGAAGACATCACCAAGATTGTAAATGAAGCAGTTTTTGAACGTAAGACGCAGATGACTGTTCATATGCAATTACTGCAAACGCTTAAGAAAAAACTATTCTATTATGAAAAGGGATCGGCCTTTATTTTGGATAAACACACGATTCAAATAACGAAGGAAGACGGGACCATTAAAAAGGTAAAGACCAAGTTTATTTTGATAGCAACCGGCAGCCGACCGCGGATTCCGGCAAACATCGAAGTAGATGAACAGAATATTGTGACATCGGATGGCATTAGAAATTTTACGGATTTTCCATCGAGTATGGTCGTCCTGGGGGCTGGTGTTATTGGTTGCGAATTCGCTACCATTTTCTCTGCCTTCGGAAAAACCCGCGTAAATTTAATTGATAAGGCCGATCGAATATTGCCTTTCGAAGATGAAGATGTAGCAGAGGTAGTCACTCAAAATTTAGTGGCCAATGGTGCAACAGTCCATCACGGTTCTTCTTTAAAACGAATGGAAATCGTTGATGGCAGGGTGCAATACGAACTGGCTTATAAAGATGGTCATGTCGAAGTTCTTAACGTTGATAAGGCCTTGATATCAATCGGCCGTGTTCCGAATGTCGAGAACCTAGGCCTAGAAAACGCGGGTGTAAAATTAAATGACCGTGGTTCGATATGGGACGATGATACGCAAACCAACATCAGTAATATTTATGTGGCTGGTGATGTTACTACCGAAGTGGCACTGGTAAATGTGGGTGAGCGAGAAGCACGACATGCTGTCGTTAGAATGTTTGGTCCGGCTGTAAAACCACTTTCATATAAGAACATTAGTACAATCATGTTCTTACACCCCGAAGTAGGGGCGGTTGGCATGAATCAACAAGAATGCATTGCTAAAAACATTCCACACAAGGTGGTTAAACTCGATTATACCACGAATGCAAGGGCCATTGCCATGCGAAAAACAACGGGCTTCTTTAAAATTATTGTAACAAATGACAACGCCATGCGCATATTAGGAATGCGCGTTGTTGGTGAACACGCTAGCTCAGCTATTCAGGCTGTAGCCTACTTGATTTACACAAATCAAGGTATACGCGAATTGGCAGATATGATGCATCCTCACCCAAGTATTATTGAAGGCATTCAAGAATGTTTGAGAATGCTGCTCAACAAGTCGATTTACAAGCCCTATGTTTTTAAGGACAAGCTGAAGTGTTTCACCTGTGAAAATGGCATCTGCACCCCTATTGAATCGTTAGAGGTTGAGTAATTTTAATTTATTTTTTGAATTCTTGTACGCTCGATTACATTACCTTTAATGCCCCATGAACAAGCGATCGCTTACGCTGATTATTTTAGGTTTCAGTTTGGCTGTAGTTATGCTAATCTGTTTCCAGTTTTATTGGATCACCATCGATTTTCGGGCGAAGGAAGAATTGTTTAAAACCAAGGTGGACGAAGCATTAAATGCTACCGTTTCGAAACTCGAAAAACTTCATCCAAGAAGTAAGTACACCAAAATCACCCAACGTATTCAAGGTATTACACTTAAACAGCCCACTATTGCGGGCGACAAACGGCTTGGGTTTCGCATCAACGTCGAAAAGGTGGTCGATAGCAATGGGCATCAAAGTATTCGTTACTCACAAAGGGATGTAGAGGGCGACTCTCTTTTAGGCAATGACCCCAATACGTTCAATTTTTTAAAGCGGTTACGGGAGCAAACTAGTACCCTGCAGCCCGTTACAGGTGATATAAGTCCAATCGAAGGCTATAGCTTTTTCGATAAGGTCTCTACAACGAACTATTACAATAATTTCGTCGATAAAATTGATACGCTGTTGTTGGATTCTATTCTTAAAGCCGAATTGCTTGAGGTTAATATTCGTACGCGTTACAATTATTATTTAACCGCCCTCTATCCGGGGTCGCCTAGATACAGTGATCTTTCCACCGCAGAGAATATGGAAGACTCACTGGGGATTACACATTACAAAGTGAACCTTTCGCCGAACAACCGATTTGTTAAACCGGAGTACTTAATTGTTTTCTTTCCTAAACAAAGTAGAGCCATTATGCGCGAAATGATGCCGTTTTTTGTCGGTTCGGTTATTATCATTTTATTATTGGTCTTCTCGTTTTATTATATCACTGCAAGTAATCTCAAACAGAAAAAGCTATCCGCTATCAAAAATGATTTCATCAGTAATATGACACACGAGTTTAAAACGCCAATAAGCACCATTTCATTGGCGTCTGAAATGTTGTCAGATGATACCATTGCCCAAACGCCGGATAAGCAGAAACGCTATATCCGAATGATTCGGGATGAAAACAAACGGCTGAGTGTATTGGTAGAAAGTATTCTGCAGACTTCTATTCTCGATAAAGGGGAGTTTAAGCTCAAACTTTCAGAAGTAGACGTTCATGAAATAATTCATCAGGCAATTAATAATACACAATTGCTTATTGATCAGCGGGGCGGACAAATCAAAATGAACCTTATTGCCCAACGCACAAAATTGTCGGCCGATCGGGTCCACCTTACCAATATTATCTTCAATTTGATCGATAATGCCATAAAGTACTCAAAAGAGGCTCCCGAAATTGCCGTAACGACCTACAATACACCTGAAGGAATTATGGTTCAAGTGAAGGACAATGGCATTGGTATTTCAAAGGAAAATCAACGCAAAATTTTTGACAAGTTTTATCGGGTCCCAACCGGTAACATCCACAATGTTAAGGGGTTTGGATTGGGTTTGTCCTATGTGTTGGCCGTTGTTTTGAAGCACAATGGCACCATTTCGGTGAACAGCGAACTAGGAAAAGGCAGCGTTTTTAGTGTGCACTTGCCATTTGAAATTCCCGTATAATTTCCAATATTTGTTAAGATTGTTAAAACTGGCACGACACGTGCTACCTTTAATTTTAACAAATTGACCATATCATGGATAACATTAAAACCCGCATTTTACTTGTAGAAGACGACCCAAGTTTAGGTCCGTTGTTACAAGAATACCTCGAAGCTAAGGGGTTTGAAACAAAATTGGCTGAGGATGGTAAAAAAGGGAGCGATATTTTCTTCAAGGGGTCCTTCGATCTTTTGCTACTCGACGTCATGATGCCGGTTAAGGATGGCCTTTCGCTTGCTAAAGAAATTAGGGTGGTGGACAAAAATGTACCCATCATTTTCTTAACAGCGAAAAGCATGAAGGAAGATACGATTGATGGATTCAATGCGGGGGCGGATGATTATATCACCAAACCATTTAGCATGGAAGAGTTAATGGCGCGTTTGACAGCTGTGCTGCGCAGGACAAATAAGGTGCGTGCTGCTGAAGGTGGGGACGTGAATTTCCGTATCGGGGCTTACCAGTTTAATTCTGAAAAACAAATTCTCCAGAATAACGGGGTTGAACAAAAGCTTACAACGAAGGAAAGTCAATTGCTGAGGTTGCTTTGTGTGCATCAAAACGATGTTCTGGATAGGACCTTCGCACTTAAAACCATTTGGCACGACGATAATTACTTTAACGGGCGTAGTATGGATGTGTATATCGCCAAGTTGCGTAAGTACCTTAAGGATGATATCAAGGTGGAAATCATCAATATCCACGGTAAAGGGTTTAAATTGCTCATCAATTCGTAACCATTCTAATAAAAAAAAGGGGACCCCGGGTCCCCTTTTTTCATTTATCAACCTTGTACAACACAATCAAGTGTTAAGCCGGCTGATAAATTTACCACACAACTTTTTTCTAAAACTTTACACGATAACCAACTGCTTGGTAGCTGTTTTTACTTGAAGGCATTTTCATACAATGAACGTGTTTCTAAAAATGAACCTGCTGTTCTCGATTTTCATATTCAGCTAGTCAACTTATTGTAAAGGTAGTGGCGTATTTGAGGAGAATCAAATTTTTGACTCATTCGGTGATACCTTTTATTCATTCAGTACTTATTTAGTAATGGGTCTTTTATTGAGTGAAGCACAAGTTAAGGGATAAGAAACGAGTCGACAGGAAATTCCCCCTCACATTTCCCCAAAGAAAAAGCCGACTTTCGCCG